>Ga0187788_10000254_pt1 | contig 14832 bp, 13 predicted proteins | sample 1015_BV01_MP10_2_FD_133008 | JGI IMG/M metagenome (GOLD analysis project Ga0187788, IMG submission 133008) | Tropical peat soil microbial communities from peatlands in Department of Meta, Colombia - 1015_BV01_MP10_20_MG | ecosystem: Environmental > Terrestrial > Soil > Wetlands > Peat | place...
CGCAGCCTAGCGCGGATTGCACTATTCTCAGGGCAAAATCGCAAAGACGCGTGCCGGGAACCCAAGCCCTTTGCGCACTTTCGGCCAGGTGACGACGACCAGCGCGCCCTTCGGGGGTACCTTGTCGAGATTGGCCATGACTTCGATTTGATAATGGCCGTGCTGAAGGATGTAGGTTTCCGAATCCATTTTTTCGGTAGTGTCGGTATCCATGGCCTCGTGGCCGGTCGCGACCACGCCGCGCTGCTCGTACAGGAACCTGATTGTTTCGAATGCCCAGGCTGGAAACGGCGCGCGCTTGAATCGCTCCGGATTGCTATTCCAGTCCTTGTACATGTCGGTACGTAGTGCAACGAACGAACCTCGCGGTATGCGGCCGTGCTGCTTCTCCCAGGCGCGCAGGTCGGCCACTGAGAACGCGTGATTTTGGTCATTCGCCAAGTACAGCGTGTCATCGAGAACGATCAATGGCAGGATCATCTGTTTGAGTGGGATTTCGTCCATGGTGATCCCTTTCTCGTCGAAATGTGCCGGGGGATCGACGTGGGTGCCGTACTGCCCTACGATTTCATAGAACGTGGCGCGGAAGCCGGCGTCCTTGATCATGTAAGGCTTGTGCGTCTTTGGATCTGCGGCAGGCGTGAACTTCGCCTGCCCGAACCCCGACCATACCGGCGTGTCCGGGGCAAAACTGTGGGTCAGATCAACGAATTTCTTCGATGCAATCACGCGGTAGGCGCGGGCAAGATCACCCTGCGCACGGGCTAGCGTTTCGGAAGAGATTGCAAATCCAAGCGATAACAGAATAACGACAAAACGAAGCCTCAGTGACATGTTGCCTCCTCGATATCTCATGACACGACATCCGGATGGCGCCGCTCTTTGCGTAACGCGTTTCAGTGTCACGATAGTCGCCCCATCCTGCGGCATTGGGCACCAACGCACGGGCAACGGCGGATACAGAAGGTCGATCAAGTTAAGACGATTTCGCCAGCAGGGCCAATCAGTGCCCCGGGACTTGACCCGGCACTATCCGGGGGCTTCCGTGCGCCGCGATGTCTGAACCAATGCGCAAGACCATCTATGCCCTTTCATCCGGCAGCCCCCCGGCGGCAATTGCGGTAGTGCGCATTTCTGGTCCGCGGGCAGGCGAAGCACTCAAGACGATTGCCGGCAAAATTCCCGCTCCACGAAAAGCTACTCTAGCGCGCGTCCGCGGGCGTGATGGCGCGATCATCGACCACGCGCTGGCTCTTTGGTTTCCGGCACCTCATAGCGAAACCGGCGAGGACGTCGCCGAGGTTCAGCTTCACGGCGGGCGCGCGGTGGTGGCGGCTGTGTTTGACGCGCTTTCGGAGCTTTCGGGTTTGCGTCCGGCGGAGGCTGGCGAGTTCACTCGTCGCGCTTTCGAGAACGGCAAGCTCGACCTTACGGCGGTGGAGGGCCTTGCTGATCTGGTGATGGCAGAGACAGAAGGCCAGCGCCGTCAGGCGTTCCGTCAGATGACCGGCGCGTTAGGCGATCGCGCGGAAAACTGGCGCGCGCAGCTGATCCAGGCACTGGCACTCGTTGAGGCGCGCATCGATTTCTCCGATGAGGCTGACGTGCCTCAGGATCTTGTGACGCCGGCATTGAAAATCGCGCGCGCGCTCGAAGGCGAGATTGCATCTGCGCTCGCGGATGGTGGCCGTGGCGAGCGACTGCGTGAGGGGTTGGTGGTTGCCATTGCCGGTGCGCCGAATGCCGGCAAGTCTACGTTGCTCAACCGAATTGCGAAGCGCGAGGCAGCAATTGTCTCGCCTTATCCCGGCACGACCCGCGACGTGATCGAGGTGCACCTTGATCTCGGCGGACTGCCCGTGACGCTGCTTGATACTGCAGGCATTCGCGAGACTGACGACCCCATTGAACTGGAAGGTGTGCGCCGCGCGCGCGCGCGTGCAGCGAGTGCCGATCTGGTGCTGTGGGTTGTTGATGCGACCGATCCGGCGCGCCCGCAGTTATTGCTCGAAACCAGAAAGAACCGCCCCGTCCCGCCGGCGTGGCTGGTACGCAATAAAATTGATTTAGTTCAACGAGATAGGCGAATAAATGAACAACAAAGTCAACTAATAGGAAAAACTGAATCAGGTAGCCAGACTAACAAGCTCTTAAAAAATATAGTTAATGAAAGCTTAAGGGAAAAGAGCGAATTTAAATTCGCTAAGAGTGAATTAGAATTCAATATTTCGGCGGTTTCAGGTGAAGGGTTTGACCGGCTTTTGGTCGAGCTGGCCCACTACGCCAAAGGTTTTTTAGCCGGGGCGGAGTCAGCATTGGTAACCCGCCAACGTCACAGACAGGCGCTGAAGGATACCCTCGCCGCCTTGCGGCGGGCGCTGGTGCGCGATCTCTCCGACCATGAGGATTTACTGGCCGAGGAGCTACGCATTGCCGTGCGCTCGCTTGGGCGCCTTACCGGCCGGGTGGATGTGGAGGATATCCTGGATGTGATTTTCCGCGATTTTTGCATTGGAAAATAGGCTGCGGGTAGTTGCACCAAGCGGCTTATGATGAAGGTTGACCTCCTCTTGGCGACGCGAGGCGCCTTTAGAACTAGGCTAAGGGGCTTGGAATGCGTGAGTGTTTCACGTGAAACATTTTCGCCAGAATCAAGGCTTTTGACCCCTCCCCGCGCCTTCGCTAAAACGCGGCCTCTGAGGCTTCAATGCTCGACCAATTCGATGTCGTAGTGATTGGTGGCGGCCATGCCGGTTGTGAAGCCGCGACTGCGGCCGCCCGCATGGGCGCCCAAACAGCCCTCATTACCCACCAATTTGCCACCATTGGTGCCATGTCCTGCAATCCAGCGATTGGCGGGCTCGGAAAAGGACATTTGGTGCGTGAAATCGATGCTCTGGATGGCCTTATGGGCCGAATCGCTGACCTGGGCGGCATTCAATTTCGGGTCCTAAACCGTCGCAAAGGCCCAGCCGTCCGCGGCCCACGCGCCCAGGCCGACCGCAAGCTTTATGCGGCAGCGATGCAGGCCGCGATTCGCGCTACTCCAAATCTCCAAGTGATCGAAGCGGAAGCCGATGATCTCGCAATCAAGCGCGGTCGTGTTTGCGGTATCAAATTCGCTGATGGTCGCGAGATTTCTGCTGGCGCCGTGGTGCTTACAACCGGCACGTTTCTGCGCGGCTTAATTCATATTGGCGAAAAGCAAATTCCCGCTGGACGCGTCGGCGAAGCGCCAGCGATGGGACTTTCGCGTACGCTGCAAAATTTCGGCTTTGCCCTTGGCCGATTAAAAACCGGCACACCGCCACGGCTCGACGGCCGCACAATCGATTGGTCCGCGCTCGAGATGCAGCGCGGCGACGATCCGCCAGAGCCGTTTTCAATTCTGACCACGCGCATTGAAAATCCGCAGATCGAATGCGGCATAACGCGCACCAACGAGGCGACGCACAAAATCATACGCGACAATGTGCATCGCTCACCGATGTACTCAGGACAAATCGCGAGTCGTGGTCCGCGTTACTGTCCGTCGATCGAAGATAAAATCGTGAAGTTCGGCGAGCGTGATGGGCATCAGATTTTTCTGGAGCCGGAAGGTCTCGAAGATCACACTGTCTATCCGAATGGGATTTCGACTTCGCTTCCGGAAGAGATTCAGCACGCGCTGGTCGCGACAATTTCCGGTTTGCAGAGCGCGCGCTTCATTCGTCCCGGCTATGCGATCGAATACGACTACGTAGACCCGCGCGAACTCGCGCCGTCACTGCAAACAAAACGTTTGCGTGGATTGTTTTTGGCGGGTCAAATCAACGGCACCACAGGCTATGAAGAGGCTGCGGCACAAGGACTTCTTGCGGGTCTCAATGCGGCATCTTTGGCAGGCGAGGGTAGTGAAATCGTTATTGATCGTGCGCATGCATATCTTGGTGTGATGATTGATGATCTCGTCACGCGCGGCATCAGCGAGCCATATCGCATGTTTACCTCGCGTGCTGAATATCGTTTGCAGTTGCGCGCTGATAATGCTGATCAACGTCTGACTGATATGGGAATAGCAATTGGTTGTGTGAGCATGGAACGCACGCGTGCGCATCAAAAAAAATCTTCAGCGCTGAAAGACGCACGCGAATTTGCGAAAGTGATTTCGCTGACGCCGAAAGAAGCCGAGCGTCATGGACTGTCGCTCAATAAAAATGGACAACGTCGCACTGCGTTCGAGTTATTGTCGTATCCAAACGTGACGATTTCCGATCTTGGGAAGATTTGGCCGCGCTTCAGTGAACTCGCGCCGAAGATTGCCGAACAGATCGAAATCGATGCGAAGTACGATGTCTATCTTTCTCGCCAGGCTGCTGACATTGCAGCCTATCGCCGCGATGAAAGTTTCGAACTGCCCGATGATTTCGATTACGCGGCCTTGCCGGGATTGTCGAACGAGATGAAACAGAAATTGCAAACGCATCGTCCACGCACGATTGGACATGCGAGTCGTATCGATGGGGTCACTCCGGCAGCATTGACGTTGCTGGTAGCGCACGTTCGACGTGGCAAAAAAATATCCGCGAAGACTGCGTGAGCAAAAGCGGGCAGGGGACCTTTGATTTCGCTGCCGACAAAGCGCGTGCGCTCACTCTCTTTCCTGTTTCACGTGAAACGGAGACGCGGCTCGACACCTACGTAAAGGTGTTTTTGCTCTGGCAGAGCAAACTCAATCTCGTTGCATCTTCAACGCTTCACGAGCTGTGGACCCGGCACATCGCCGATTCGCTTCAGCTCGTGCCCTTGGTGCCCGAGGCCCGTGTCTGGGTCGACCTCGGATCTGGCGGCGGTTTTCCCGGGATGCCGATTGCCTGCGCACTCGCGGAGCAGCCCGGCGCTAAAGTGCATCTTATTGAAAGTAATGGAAAAAAGGCGGCTTTCTTGCGCGAAGCGGTGCGGGCGACAGGGGCGGCCGCGGTCGTCCACCACGAACGTGCGGAGAAATTTGGGGAAAGCTGTGAAGAAACCGTGCATGCAGTGACAGCCCGTGCCTTAGCTCCATTGAAAATCCTGTGCGATCTGGCGTTTCCTTTGATCAGCCGAGGTGCGGTCGGTTTGTTTCCCAAGGGTCAAGATATAGATGCTGAATTGACCGATGCCGCTAAATATTGGAAACTTGAGGCCGCAAAAGTGCCCAGCAAGACCAGTCCCGAGAGTTCAATCGTCATTATCCGGAGTCTTAAGCCGCTTGGGAGCGCTTAAGACCTGGATTTCAAGGACAATTTCGGCGGCTACCGCCTCGCCGCCGATCCAACCGATGGACTGCCGATCATGACCAACGTCCCGACCCCCGACCAATCTGCCGATCCTCAGGTCGTGCCCTTCGGCAAGCCGGCCGCGAAAACGGACGCTGTCCGCCCGCGGGTGCTAGCGATCGCGAACCAGAAGGGTGGAGTCGGCAAGACCACGACCGCGATCAATCTCGGCACTGCGCTCGCCGCTATCGGCGAGCACGTGCTGATCGTCGATCTCGACCCGCAAGGAAACGCATCAACCGGCCTCGGCATCGAACGTAAATCGCGCCGCACGTCGACCTATGATGTGCTCACCGGCGCTGCCCCGATACGCGATTCCGTTCTGCAGACCGCTGTGCCGCAACTCTACATCGCACCATCGACGCTCGATCTATCCGGCCTCGAACTTGAGATCGGTCAGCAGCGCGACCGCGCGTTCCGCCTGCGCAACGCACTACGTCAGCTCAACAGCGGCACGCGCAATTATGACTTTACATACGTGCTGGTCGACTGCCCGCCATCGCTCAATCTGCTCACGGTGAACGCGATGGCGGCGGCGGATTCAATTCTCGTTCCGCTGCAATGCGAGTTCTTTGCGCTCGAAGGTTTGTCGCAACTTTTGAAAACTGTCGAGCAAGTCAAAACGACGCTCAATCCGACATTGTCGATCCACGGCATCGTGCTCACGATGTACGACTCACGCAATAATCTCTCCAACCAAGTGGTTGCCGATGTACGTCAGTTCATGGGCAGCAAAGTGTACGAGACGATAATCCCACGCAATGTACGCATCTCTGAAGCGCCGTCCTACGGCAAACCGGTACTGGTCTACGATCTCAAATGCGTCGGTAGCGAAGCCTATCTGCGGCTGGCCACTGAAATCATCCAGCGCGAGAAAGCACTGAAAGCAGGGTAAAAAACCTGCGTGGTGTTTTAGTGGCGGCGATAGGCAGAGAATACGGAAAGGGATAGCGTGGCACGGAGTTCAGGAGCAGCTATGGCGGATCACTCGCGGTTGGGACGCGGCTTGGCTGCGCTAATCGGCGATGTTGATGAGGAAACCTCCGTCGCCGACGGCGGTCGCAAGCCGCGCCGCGCGCCCATTGAAAACCTGCGCCCCAATCCACGCAATCCGCGGCGGCTATTCACCGACGCCGAACTTGCCGAACTTGCTGACTCAATCCGCGAACGCGGCATCATTCAGCCAATTGTTGTGCGCGCGCTGCAAGGTGACAATTTTGAAATTATCGCCGGCGAGCGGCGGTGGCGCGCAGCACAGCGTGCCGGCTTGCACGACGTACCGATCGCAATTGTAGAAGCGAACGATGCGCAGTCACTCGAATATGCCATCATTGAAAATGTGCAACGCGCCGATCTCAATCCGATCGAGGAAGCGAGCGGCTATCTCGCGCTGATGGACGATTTCAACCGCACGCAGGAGGAGGTCGCGCAGATCGTCGGCAAAAGCAGGCCGCATGTTGCGAATACGATCCGCTTACTTAAGCTGTCCGAGCCCGTGAAGCAACTAGTGCGCTCGGGTAAAATTTCGGCCGGCCACGCGCGTCTATTGCTGGGTCAGCCTAATGCCGAACAAATTGCGCAGGAAATTATCGACAAAGGTTTGAGTGTGCGTCAGCTCGAAGCGGATATGCGCAGCACGGACGCCGCCGCGCGGGCGCGCGACGTGGCACGCGATGCGAGAGGACAAGCCAGCGCCGCGAAAGACGCCGATACGCGTGCGCTGGAAAAACGGCTATCTGATGCACTCGGCCTTGAAGTCAGCGTCGATCACCGCGGTGAAGGCGGTACGCTGCGCATCAAATATCGGGATTTGGAACAGCTCGACGCCGTGTTGCGGAAACTGGGCGGCTAGTAGCTAGCGCCCTGCCGATACTGCGACGCCGCATAAATTCAATTTGGCTCAATGATTATCTGGACTGCGCGGACCGGAGCAGCCGAGTTCCATTTCATTTGGGTGAATCATGAAGGCCCACGCGGCACCAGCTAAATAATTGATCAAGATCAATGCCATTTTGCTTCGGGCGGCTAATTTTTAAATTGGCGTACGATATCAGGAGTAATTTTTAAATCGGCGTACGACATCAGGAGGTTGCGATGTCGATATTTCAGCATATCGCGTCTGTTGCAACGATCGGTCTGTTTGCGTTTGTGATCGCAGCGGCCAGCGCCGAGGGCGGCGGACATGGTGGCGGCGGACATGGTGGCGGCGGACATGGCGGCGGCGGCAGCTTTCATGCGAGTGGTGGCGGCAGCTTTCATGCAAGTGGTATCGGCGGGGGCGCTGGCCTCCGAAGTGGAGGTAGTAGCTTCCGAATGGGACCTGCTGGTGGCAGCTTTTCCCGTAGCGCGCCGATGATTCGTTCGGCGCCAACCGCTCGGGCATTCTCGAATTTCCGCTCGGCACCAGGATATTCCGGTCAACATTACCGGTCGCCTGGTTTCGCCTACAGAAGCCATGGGCAATACACTCGCCGCGCGGTGACCAGCGGCAAAGACCTGACTGTTCGCAACCGACAGCTAGGTTCGAGTGCGCTCGCGAAGGGCAGCAAAGTGCAGCTCGGTTCAAGTGCATTCACGAAAGGGAGCAAGCTCGATCACCGCAACCTAGTCACCGGGTCGGTTGACGGGAAGCGCGCATCGATGATCCGCAACCCGGCCTATGCCTCATATGCGTCCCGGAACGGAAAAGCTGGGGCGCTAAAGCAGGCGAGTTTCAAAGGCGGTTTTGCTGATAAACACTGGCAGGGAAAATACTGGCATGACGGCCATGGCGGTTGGTATTGGCGCCACCATCATCCGATCGTCGCGATCGGATGGGTCGGTGCCGTGTTCTGGCCTTATGCATATTGGGATTTCCTCGACTATACGTTCTGGCCTTACGCGTACGATGCATTCTGGCCGTATGCTTACGATGACCTCTATGTCGGATTCTTCGGGCCATATGCTTATGAGGGTTCAGCCTATGCCAGCGTGCCGTCGTCGGGCCGGCGCGCTCGAAGGGCGAGGGAACGGTCTACGACGGCCGCCGTTGTCTGCGGCGCCCAGGCGCCCGCGCTGACCAACTGGCCAATTGAGCAAATCGCGCAGGTGGTACAACCTAACGAGGCTCAGCAATCCGCCCTCAATGATCTAAAGGATGCTACTGGCAAGGCGGTGACCGCGCTGCAATCCGCGTGTCCGGAGGACTTGCCGAGCACGCCTACCGGACGGCTTGAAGCGATGCAAAAGCGGACCGCGACTATGTTACTGGCGCTCAGCATCGTGCAGCCTCCCATGCAACGATTTTATGAGTCTCTAAGCGATGAGCAGAAGGCTCGCTTCAACGCGGTCAGCGCAGACGACCAAACTGCAAGCATCAAGCGGGGCGATCAGGCATCTGATCTTTCGCAAGTATGCGGAACCGAGGCTCTGAAAGCCACCAGCATTCCAACCGATCGCATAGCGCAGGCCATCAATCCAACCGACGCCCAGCGTGGCGCACTCGATGCTCTCAACGAAGCTGCCCGGAAAGCAGGCGACTTCCTCAAGGCAAATTGCCCAGCCGGGGAACAGAGCCTAACACCTCCCGGACGCATCGCGGCCATGGAGCAACGCCTCAAAACAATGCTGGACGCCATCAAGCTGGTGCAGCCCGCGCTGGAGCGTTTTTATGGGTCGCTGACAGATGAGCAGAAAGCCCGCTTCAATTTGCTTGGCTCTCAGCAGAGCTGAAGAACATTCGCATCGCCGCACGCCAAATTGAAGTCTGCGCTTGAATTGAGGAGGCCGCCTATGGCCAATGGGTCGAAGGCGAAACGAATCCTACACATAAAAATTAGAACGCCATCAGCGGATGCAACGACGCTCCTCACGATAATGATGAAAAATGCACTGCCCTTGTACAAGACTTTCGGTGACGCGCAGGTTCGTTTACTGCGAAATGCCGACGATCAGACCCAGTTTCTTCAAGTAATCGAGTACGAAACGGATCGAGCATTTGAACTCAATCGGCAAAAGCTGGCCAGCGAACCGATAATCCATAATTACTTGCAAGCCTGGCGCACGCTGTTTCCTGGGGCGATTGAGGTCGACGTGTATGAGGACGTAACTGAGAATGTGTAGCGTTTATCGACGAGCGCCCCGCCGAGGAACATCGTGAGCCCCATCATCCAAAACAAGTCATATCCCGCGTCGTCAGGCGTCGATGGTATGGCCGCCAGCAATTCCGATGTCATCCTGCTGATTGGTCGTATTTTCCTTGGCTGGATATTTGTGCGCAGCGGCTACGGAAAAATCTTCGATATCCCTGCCTATGCCGCTACGTTCCCGGCGCGCGGGTTACCGACTTTTCTGGCCTATATTGCTGTTCCGGCGGAATTTTTCGGCGGCATCGCTTTGATCTTCGGACTTGCGACCCGCTACGTGGTGCTGGTGATGGTTATATTTATGCTGGTAGCAACTTTTAGCTCCCACCGATACTGGGAATTCACCGATGTGGCAGTGCGGCGCGCTCAGGATTCGAGTTTCTACAAGAACATCGCGATACTGGGCGGACTCTTGTTCCTGTTTGTCGGTAGTCCGGGACGTTTAAGCATCGACGCCTGGCTACGCAAGCGGCGCTAAGGCGCGCGGGTGGGTGCTGGGCACTCGTGTGACTTAACCGCCCTCGCTAGGCCTCATCTCGGCTCGGACATCTTCTATCCTGGGAGGATATGGGGCCGGAGCAGACGGCGCCCGCAGTCGCGCTAATTCTGAAACCATTTGCCAACTTGTCAAATCGATTGATCCGAATGGCTCTGATGCAGTGCGCCATTCCGAACCACTGAAGTCGATTGCGTACCTGTTCCGGACCGGCCCGGGTGTCCAGTCTTCGCCGGGTAAGACGGTGATCTTGGCGTTTTGGATGAGGCCCCGGGTAAGAAATGGATCAAAGTAGCGCATGCTTCGCTCATTAAGGTCGAGCACACGCCCGGGCCTAAGCGGCCCGACATCGTTGATTTTGACGATCAATTGCTTATTGCCACTCTCAACCAGCGCGAAAGCGGGCTGATAAAGGTTACCGTACCGGATGCCGCCAAACTGATTTCGCAAGTCAGTCTTTATAGCTGCCGTCCACGCAGTGGGGTCATAAAGTTCACCGGAGGCGGTCTGCGCCCCGCCTTCTTCTTTGCCATCACGATAAGGATTGTAGGTGGAAGCCGTGCCGACGATTGTCGAATGAGCAAGTGCCGCCCCATCCAGAATGCGCGGCAACTCCATGATGCTAACTCGCTTCAGTACAGCGCGATAAGCGCTAGTGAATTTCGGCAGTATTTTGCGCCTGGCATATGAAACCAGATCCATGCCGCTAGTACTCACACTGGCGAGCGTGACTTCCAAACCGTCCAACAGGTCACGTCCCGTTGGCGGCGGGCTCAGGAAGGATAGGAGGTCAATACTGGCTCCCGGCAGTTCGAGAAGTGATAAGACTGTGTTTTCGCCGCGGCATGTTTCGGTGTGGCTAAGCTGCACGCCAACGACGTCCACCATCTCGGCATGCGCGCCCGTTGAAGGTGCGCCGTTCGTGAACGCCAAAACCACAGCATTGGAATCGAGCTCGCTCTGCACCGGAGGCTCCATCGGAACGACGTACCAATCCTCGGCATTGTCCCAACCCACCCAGAACGACATGACCGTCGCAAGGGCGAACGTGATCATGGCCCTGCCATGTCGGACGGGCTGGTTGTGCTTGAGAGACGGCGCTGAAGGGGACATCAATACCGTCGGCAATTGAACCCGTTCGGGACATGGAGCTGTACCGAGGTCTGATAAAACGCGCGTAAAACGCGTCGTGAAAAAATTCATAGAGTTTGATGTAAAATGCCAGAAGCGTTTTTGATTTAAGGAGTCAGCGACCGCGTAAGGTGCTATTTGTGGTACTTGGCGACTCCACTACACTGGTTTGCCGAGTAAGCTGACAGGTAACGTTCAGCAAGACTGCGGTGATATACTTACACCGATGCAGAATCGACCCGCTGCGTCCGTATTCTTGCCTGTCATATGTTTGACTGCATCGGCACATGCCGATGGGGCGATCAGTAATCACGGCGGGCAGTAAACGGCAGTGCTGCAGGAATCAGAACCGGATGTCCCTGAATCAGCTGCAACCAGGACCGGATACCAGGCTTTTCTTCTTTTCAGAATTCCATATCCCGAATACATTCAGTATGTCCGCTTGATGAGTTTTGTCGAATGCGCGCGCGTCGTGATGCCGCTCTACGCCTCCTCAAAACGATGCTGGTGGCGTCAATCTTTTTTCCCGCGGCGTTTTTTGCCTATGCCAGTTGGCTCAATTACCAGACTGCCTTCGCCCGTGCTGACGAACAGCTTGCGGCGTCGCTCAACATCCTGTCCGAACATGCATCCAAGGTTTTCCAGTCAGTCGACCTGACATTCGCCAGTGTCGATGCCGTCCTCGGCGATCTCAGCGACGAGCAGATCAAAGTTTCTGCACAGACGCTGCATTTCCAGCTGAGCAAACTGGAAAAGGCATTGAATGTCGTTGACGACATATTAGTTGCCGACAAGAGCGGCCACACACTTGTCTCGTCGGCCGTCTTCCCGATCCCCAGCGACGCAGTCGTTGTCGATCGCGACGACTTCCTCGCCCAGGCGGATCGCGACACGGGCACTTATGTCGGCGGGATATTGCAGCCGCGCATGAAAAAAGGGCCCTTTTTCGGCGTTAGCCGTCGGCGTCCCGCTCGCAACGGCGAATTCACGGGCGTGGTCATGATTTCGGTCGTGCCCAAAGTCTTTTCCGATTTCTACGACCAGCTTGCCGTCGGCACCACCGCCAGCTTCTCGCTCGTGAAAAGCGATGGCTCCATTCTGGCGAGCCATCCCGCTCTGCCCGACGGCATCACGCGTTTCGAGCCCAATAGCGGCTTTATGCTTACCGTTACCAATCATCCCCAGGGCGGAATAGTTACGACCAACAATTCGATTGATGGTGTTCAACGGCGTATCGCCTACCGCAAGCTCGGATATGCTAATTTGTATGTTTCCGATGGATTGCAGACCGACACAATTTTCGCTGACTGGCTGCACCTCATGGCGAGCCATTTGATCTTTGGAATTCCCGCGACGCTCTTTCTCTTCGTGCTTGTTTTGTTGACTATGCGGCGAACGCAGGCTTTTTATGCAGAAGCCGAGCGCCGTGAACTGGCGGAGCAGGCGCTACGGCAGTCCCAGAAGATGGAGGCCGTCGGCCAATTGACCGGCGGTGTGGCGCACGACTTCAACAATCTGCTCACGATCATTATCGGCAATCTTGGCATTGCAAAACGCGGAGTAGTTGAGGCGAGAGCGGAACGGGCTCTCAACAATGCACTCATCGGCGCCGAGCGAGCTGCGCAATTGACCCAACGATTGCTCGCCTTTTCGCGCCGTCAACCACTTAATCCGAGGGTTCTTGACGTCAACAAATTGCTTCTTTCAATTTCTGATCTTCTGGCCCGCACCCTTGGCGAGAACGTCGAATTGGAAACCATCAGCGGCGCCGGGCTCTGGAAGGTCGAAGCCGACGCTTCAGAATTGGAATCAACCCTGCTCAATCTCGCCCTGAACGCACGTGATGCGATGCCGAATGGCGGTAAACTTACGATCGAAACGAGCAACGCCTATCTCGACGATGAATATTGTCGCCACCACGATGGCGTTACGCCCGGTCAGTACATTCTTATTGCTATCACCGACAGCGGCGCGGGGATGTCGGCTGAAACAATAGACCGTGCATTTGAGCCATTTTTCACGACCAAGGAGGCCGGCAAAGGGACCGGTTTGGGACTGAGCCAGGTTTACGGCTTCATGAAACAGTCCGAAGGCCATGTGAAAATTTATAGCGAGCCGGGCGAGGGTACCACGATCAAGCTTTATTTACCTCGGCGTGACGGCGATGAAGCTGACATTTCCGCCGATGACCATGCAAATTCCGAACGTGGCCAAGGCGAAACGATCCTAATTGTCGAAGATGATGACGGTGTTCGCCAATATGCATCCGAGATCCTGAGGGATTTGAATTATCAGATCATCGAGGCCAAGGACTCAGCAACCGCGCTCCGGCTGCTCGAGGCCGACAAGAAATTCGATCTATTGCTTACGGACGTGGTTCTTCCCGGCAAAAACGGCCGGGAGTTAGCCACTGAAGTAAAGGCGCGCCGTCCGGGAACAAAAGTTATTTTTATGACAGGCTATTCACGCAACGCAATTGTTCACCATGGCCGTTTAGACCCCGGTATTGAGCTCATCCCAAAACCGTTGACCGAACGCGTCCTTGCACGAAAAATCCGCCAGGTCTTCGACAGTCGTTCAAACCGTCAATAGCCCGTTGTCCGCAACATCGTATGTCAGTGCCGGTTCTGCTGCTGTTTTTGTTTGAACAGCGCATCGAGTGTGAAAGCGTTGGGACAGAACTCGTGAAAATGCCCGGCGGCGGTACCGTCCGCCAGTGCGTGTTCGCAACGCTCCTTCTGGCTACAGACGATGCACAATCGTTGAAGATCGCGCATAACGGCGGGATCGGTCTTGGCCAAGGACCGCGGATCGACACCTAACGCAACCAGCATTTTCTGCAGCAGATCGGCGGCGCCGGGCCCTTTGGCGGCAAGCCCGCGAAGTTCGCCGGGCGGCACGCCCAAATCCTTCGCGATCTGCATTACATCTTCCGGACTACATTGTCCGAATTCATTATGCAGGCTGCTCACATCACGAAATTTGTTAATCCAGCCGGCAATAGCATCCAGAACGATCTCGACCGTTGGATGGTAAGGCTTATGGACTTCGCGGTCGGGCATGGGGCCCTCCATCGAGAAAATTGATGGGTGTTGTTTTTGCACAGGCTACAGAAATCCGCGTTGCGTTAGATCAAAGCTCTGTTTGGCCGATTTTGCACAGCTCTTCGCGCCGATTCCGGCTCCTAGATCTACTCCGTTTCCGAAGTCGCTGGAGGCTCCAATTTATTCCGCAGTCGGTCGGTGCCTTCGATGGTGTCTACCACCGTGCGATAGGCGTTAGAGACTTTGCTGCGGAGAGTTCGCGGCCGCGGTCTGCGGAGTTTTCGTTTTTTCGCCCGAGCCTTAGACTTCTTCCGGACCACGGTCCTGGATTTTTTCTTACGCTTGCCAGCGGATGACTTGCGCCTCTTCCGAGCCATCGGCGATTCCCTCACGATAATTTGTCGTGCAAGCATAGAACGAAGGCGTGTCGACCGAAAGGCGGATCCCGCGTTTTTGTGCAGCCGGCTGCCTTCTTTGTTTTCTCCGCTGGATCGAGGTCTGTCCTAACTGCTAAGCATCCCAGCCAACAATCAGGGAGGAGCAAAAGTGCCCGCGTCACTACAAGGCGAACTGCAGCCGACGATTTACCGTTTCAAGCTTGGCGGGTTCGAGGTCACTACTGTTCTGGATGCCAAAGCGATCCGCGAGGGATTGCATCCGCACTATGGCGCCAATGCCTCGGCTGACGAGGTGCGGGGGCTTGCCCGCGCCAACAATATTGATACACAGCGGTTCGAGCA
>Ga0187788_10000255_pt1 | contig 14828 bp, 13 predicted proteins | sample 1015_BV01_MP10_2_FD_133008 | JGI IMG/M metagenome (GOLD analysis project Ga0187788, IMG submission 133008) | Tropical peat soil microbial communities from peatlands in Department of Meta, Colombia - 1015_BV01_MP10_20_MG | ecosystem: Environmental > Terrestrial > Soil > Wetlands > Peat | place...
CTGGGACTCCGACGACGTGCACGTCTTCCCCGACGACGAGACCCACCCCTCCCCTCAACCTGACCGGCTCGCCATCACCGAGCCGGCCTGACCCGCTCAACCACGAGGAGGCACCTCCGTGAGTCAAGACCCTGATCCGGTGCGCATCCTGGCCCCCCCGGGCATGTCCCGGCGGATCGGCAGGCGGTCGTTCCTCAGCGGCGCGACCCTGGCCGTGTTCGGCGGCGGCCTGCTCAGCGCGTGCGGCGGCGGTGGCAGCAGCGCCACCACCACGCCGTCCGCGGCCGGCACCCCAACCCCGCTCGGGTCGCCCGAGGCCAACCTGCACATCTACACCTGGTCGGAGTACGACGACCCGAACGTGCTCAAGGCGTTCACGACGTCCACGGGGCCGAAGATCCAGCTGGACTCCTACGACTCCAACGAGGAGATGATCGCCAAGCTGGTGGCCGCGAAGGGGACCAGCGGTTACGACATGATCGTGCCCACGGGGGTGTACATCCCCCAGATGGCCGCCAACGGGCTGCTGGAGCCGCTGAACCACGACTGGCTGCCGAACATCGCCAACGTCGACCCGGTCTTCCTCAACCAGCCCTGGGACCCGGGCAACAAGTACACCGTCTGCAAGGACTGGGGCACGACCGGCTACGTCTACGACAAGACGAAGATCACACGCCCGCTGGCGAGCTGGGCGGACTTCCTCGACGCCGCCCAGAAGGAGGCCAGCGGGCAGACGTCGGTGCTCGACGATCCCGGTGACCTGACCGGCATCTACTACTGGGCCAACGGGATCGACTGGAACACCACGAACGAGGCCGACCTCACCGCCTGCGAAGACTGGATGGTCAAGAACCTCGCGCCGCACATCAAGGCGTTCGACTCGTACCCGTCGACGGCGATGACGCAGGGCTCCTATGTCCTCGCGCAGGCCTGGAACGGCGACGCCCGGCAGGGGATCCTGGAGAGCAAGGACCCCAGCATCTGGCAGTGGGTGCTGCCCACGCCGAAGACCGAGATCTGGATGGACAACTGGGCGATCCCGGTGGGCGCGAAGAACATCAACGCGGCCTACGCCTTCATCGACTACGTCCTCGACCCCAAGGTCTCGTTGAAGGAGCTGGAGTTCCACGGGTACAACACCGGGGTGAAGGACATCGAGGCGACCGCGAAGTCGCAGGGTGTCGACCTGCCCGCGATGATCTTCTTCACCCCCGAGGAGGAGGCGAGGTTCGTCGCCGGCGCGATCACCTCGGCGGAGCAGCGCAACGTCGACACCTGGAACAAGGTCAAGGCGGCGGCAGGCAAGTGAGCCAGGCCGTCGCCACGCCGCCTCGGGCGGCGCAGCAGGCGCCCCAGCGCACCAGGCGCCGGGTGCCGTCGTTCGTGCTCGCGCTGCCCGCGTGGGTGTGGCTGCTCGGCTTCTTCCTCGCCCCCGTCTCGCTGGTCATCTGGTACAGCTTCGGCCGCAAGCCCAGCCTGTTCGCCACGCACTCCAACGACGTGCTGTCCTTCGACCGGTACAAGGAGTCGATGGACCCGGCCTACCTGCCGACCTTCGTCAACACCCTGCGGGTCGGCATTGTCGGCACCACGCTGTGCCTGCTGATCGCGCTGCCGTTCGCCTACTGGCTGGCGGTGAAGATCCCGGCGCGGTGGCGCGGCCTGCTGCTCGGCCTGGTGCTCGTGCCGTTCTGGACCAACTTCCTGGTCCGCACGCTCGGCTGGTCGATCATCCTCAGCCCGCAGGGGTGGGTGTCGACAACGCTGCAGGCCATCGGGCTGCGGGACGCACCGCTGTCCGTCCTCTACACCCGCGGCGCCGTGCAGCTCGGTGTGGTGTACAACTATCTGCCGCTGATGATCCTGCCGATCTACGTGGCCTTCGAGCGGATCGAGCCGTCGCTGCGCGAGGCCAGCCGGGATCTCGGCGCGAACCGCTGGCGGACGATGCTCCAGATCACCCTCCCGCTGGCCCGGCCGGGCATCGTGGCCGGGCTGCTGCTGGTCTTCATCCCGCTGATGGGCGACTACATCACCGCGACCGTGCTCGGCGGGGCGAAGGGCAACATGGTCGGCCAGCTGGTCGCCAGCCAGTTCCAGACCGCGCAGAACTGGGCCCTGGGGTCCGCGATGGCGGTGATCCTCATGACCTTCATCGGGGTCACGGTCGCGGTCCTGGCGCTGATCTTCCGCTCGGCGTCGGCGATCGCCCGCTCTCGGCGCGGCTTCACCCTCGACGAGGCCGAGGTGACCCGGTGAGGCGGCGGATCGACCCGGTGGACTTGCTGCTCCACGTGTGGGGCGGGCTGGTCTTCATCTTCCTCTTCCTGCCGATCGTGATGATCGTGATCTACTCGTTCAATGTCGGCCGGCTCATGGTGGCTTGGCAGGGCTTCGGACTGAACGCCTACCACGCCGCGATCGCGGACCCGGGAATCCGGGCGGCGATCGGCGTCTCGCTGCGAGCCGGGGTGGGGGCCTCCCTCGTTGCCACGATCCTCGGCACGCTGGCCGGCGTCGCCCTGGCTCGCCGTCCCGGACCCTGGGTGCCCCTGTTCGTCGGCATCCTGGGGCTCACCCTGGTCACTCCGGAGATCGTCGATGCGGTGTCCCTGCTCCCGTGGTTCGTCTGGCTGGGCACCGACGCGCACGTGACCGTGTTCAACAACGGCCTGATCCGGCTCATCGTCGGGCACTCATTGTTCGCCACCGCCGTGGTGACGTTCATCGTCCGGGCCCGGATCGCCGGGCTGGACGAGTCCCTGGAGGAGGCCGCGGCGGATCTCTACGCCCCGCCGTGGAACCGGTTCCGGCAGATCACGCTGCCACTGCTGATGCCGGCGGTGCTGGCCGGCGCCCTGATGTCGTTCACCCTGAGCCTCGACGACACGATCATCTCGGCCTTCGTCCAGGTGTCCGGCTCGACGCCGTGGCCGGTGTACATCTTCAGCGCACTGCGCGCGGCGCTGCGCCCGCAGATCGCGGCGATGTCGACGCTGATGCTGGGGCTGACGCTGCTGGCGATCAGCATGGTCGCCGTCGTGCTGCGCCGGTCCGGGGAGTCCTCCACCCAGATCGCCGGCACCCTCGCCGGCGGCGGGGTGTGAGCGGCCCGGGACGATCGGCCCCGGCGGCGCGCTGACGGGTCAGGGCTTGCGTGCGACGCCGACGTACCCGGCGCCGGTCAGGTCCTCGGCGAGAGCGCCGGTCGGCGGCGTCGGGTTGTGCCAGTCGCTGAGCGCGACCACGCCGGGATCCACCAGGTCCAGGCCGGCGAAGAACGGCTCGACCTGCGACTGCTGGCGCAGGGTGATCTGCGCGGTGGCGCTGCGGTACTCCCCGGCGGCGTCGTGCGCCCGGGGCGTGATCTCCCTGCCGCCCGCGTGGCTGATCGCCAGGTAGCTGCCCGGCGCCAGGGGCCGCATCAGCCGGGCCACCAGCCCGGACGGGTCCTCCTCGTCGCGGACGAAGTGCAGGATCGCGGACATCAGGATGGCCACCGGCCGGCTGAAATCGATCATGGCGTTGGTGTCGGCGTGCTCGATGATCGACTCGGGCCGGCGCAGGTCGGCCTCCACCACGGCGGTGCGACCCGGCAGGCCGCGCAGCAACGCGCGGGCGTGGGTGATCACGATCCGGTCGTAGTCCACGTAGACCACGCGGGCGTCCGGCGCCGCCCGCTGGGCCACCTCGTGCACGTTCTGCTGGGTGGGCAGGCCGGAACCGACGTCGATGAACTGGCGGATGCCTGCCTCGCCGACCAGGAACCGCACCGCCCGGATCAGGAAGGCCCGGTTCTCCCTGGCCACCGCCCGAAGCTCGGGGTAGTGCGCGAGGACCTTCTCGGCGGCCTCCCGGTCGGCCGCGTAGTTGTCCTTGCCGCCCAGGTAGTAGTCGTACATCCGGGCCACGTTCGGCGTGCTGGGATCGACCCCGCGCGGCGCCGTCAGCTCGTCGGACAGCGCCGTTCTGCTTCTCTCCGGCATTGCTCCCCTTCCCCGCTTTCCCCGCGAGCCTACCTGCGGAACGTGGCCGCGTGGGCACCGGTGGTCAGACCCCAGGGCCGGACGGGGGACGGCGCGACCCGCCGGGCGCCGTCCGGCCCTCGCCGCGCGAGTGTGACGCTTCCGGCGTCGATCTCCGGGCGCGAGTGTGACGTTCCCGGGGTTCTCCCCCGCGAGTGTGACGGTCCCGGGGTTCTCCCCCGCGAGTGTGACGGTCCCGGGCCGCCCCGGCCCGGATGCGCCCGGCAACGTCGCACTCGGCGAGCCCCGCCCGGCAACGTCGCACTCGCCGGGCCCGAGGATCCGGGGGCGGCCCGAACCCCGCCAACCCGTGCGGGCGTGACGTTCGCGGGGTCGCCCCCGCGAGTGTGACGTTCGCGGGGTGGTCTGCCCGCGCGGGTGTGACGTTCGCGGGGTGGTCCGCGGCGGGATCAGTGCGACAGGCTCCAGCTGGTCACGCGGATCTGGCGCTGACCGGGAACCACCGACCCGGAGGGGTCCGTGATCCTGACGCGGGCCCGCAGCCGGACCGGGGTGCTGCCCGGGGAGCAGGTGGCCGAGCCGGGGCAGACATAGGCCGTGAGCAGCAGATCGGTGTCGGAGAAGCCGTAGCCCGGGGAGTTGTCCGGCAGCTCGATCACCGCCTGGTCGAAGGTCGAGCTTCCGTTGATCTTCACGGCGAGCACCCGGGCGACGACGCCGAACTTGAACACCTGGCTGGAGACGTTGTTCAGCGTGATGTCGACCGCCGCCAGCGGCAGGTACGCGGTGCCCTCGATGTAGACCACGCTGCCGGGGGCGCTGGTCGTGCTCAGCGCGGCGCAGGTCCCGCCGCTGCCGTAGCCGACCTTGGCCACGCAGCTCGGGCTGCCGTTGATCGTCGCGTTCTGGGCGCGCAGCGCCGGCAGGGTGTACGTCAGGGTGAGCTGCACCCCGTCCAGCGACTCCGTCCCGCCGCTGGTCTTGGGTGTGACCGAGTACAGCGCGGACGCCGAGGTGAAGCCGTAAGTGTGCACGGCATCGGGCAGCGTGGTCGACATCAGGTCGGTCGTGGTGTCCTGCCAGGCGGTGGTCCCCGAGGTGGGGACGCTCACCGCCACCGGGCTTCCGCCGGCCGCCGGGGTCAGCGTGACGGTCACCGTGTCGTTCTTGTTGCCCTTGGTGTTCATCCGCCGGACGGCGAGCGTGGCCGCCGTCAGCTGGGATCCGGCGGGTACGGACGAGCCCGTGGCCAACCCGTTCACGGTCAGCGTCGCCGAACTGCCGCTGCCGTTCCAGGTGGCGATCGACCCGTCGTTCGGGGCCAGCGCCCCGCCCGGAGTGGTGAACTTCGACGACGTCGCCGAGGTCCCGGTCAGGGTCACCGGGCCGGTCACCGACGGCGACCCCGTGCGCTGCCCGTAGACGGCGATCGGCGGCCGGTCGGAGTGGTAGCTGGCGCAGATCTCCGCCTTGCCGGCGTCCACCTGCAGCCTGCTGTCGCCGCCGAAGATGAACTGCACGCCCACCGCGGTGGTCGAGGTGATCGGGCTGACGCAGGCGCCGGGGAGCGTGGGGTTGACCGGCGGCTGGGCGGCCCCGCCGGACGGCGTCCCGGCGACCAGCGTGCCGTCGTCGACCACCCACTGGTGGCTGCCGCCGGGCAGCGCGGGGTTCTCGCCGTTGTGGAAGTCGAAGTAGTAGACGCCGGGGCGGAACCACCAGGTGCTGTGCTTGCAGTCGCTGTTCCCGGCCATCATCGCGGTCAGGCCGGCGGCGTCGTCGTAGTACCCGGGCTGGAAGGAGACCACCGAGTTGGGCGTGCTGCACGCCACCGAGGACAGCGGCCGGTAGGTCAGGGACGGCGTCTCGCTCGGGTAGCCGGGGTCGGCCACCGTCGTGCCGCGGTTGCACGAGGCGGCGGGCGTGCTGGTGATACCGGCGAGCGTGCACGCACCGGTGGCGTAGACCCCGTTGTCCACCACGAGCTTTCCGCTGGTCACCGTGACCGTGGAGTTCGACACCACCTGGCCGTGCACCTTGAGCCCGTTGCTCGAGCCACCGCCGAGCGACTTGACCTGGATGCCGTCCTCGGAGCCGCTGGTGCTCAGCGTCTGGACCGCGGAGCCCGGCTTGTTGCTGCTGGTGATCGGCACCAGCGAGCCCGACCCTCCGGTGCCGGGCGCGGCCCCGCAGGTCACCGCCGCGGAGTCGGCCGCGCCGCCGGTGACCGACGGGGTGACGTTGGACAGGGTCAGGGTGTCCGTGCCGCCGAAGCAGGACTGCCCCGGGCTGTTGTTGTACTGCCCGCGCCGCAGCGCGTTCATCGCCACCTCGACCGCACCGTTGGCCTCGGCCATGGTGGCGGCCTGCGTGGTCATCGCCACCGTGGTCCGCTCACCGGTGTCGGCGAAGGTGAGCAGGGCGGACAGCCCCAGGGACAGCACGGTGAGCACGATCAGGACGACGACCAGGATGGCGCCCTCGTCGCCGCCGGACCGTCCACGACCCCCTTGCAGCCGCCGCATCATGTCTGCCTCCGCTGCCCGGACAGGACCACGGTGTAGCCGCCGCTGCCGCCGGGGTCGGTCAGCGGGATCGAGAGCGTGATCTGCTGCGGCGGGGGGGCCGCCGTGCAGGTCGTGGAGCAGGTGACGCTCGGGTTGCCGGCGGCCAGCTGGTGCGCGACGACGACGTCCGAGACCGGGGTGGTGCCCCCCTGGCAGCGGATCCGGTGCAGCTCACGCCCGGCACCGGTGGCCTCGACCACGTAGCCGACGACGATCCGGGTCGCGGTGCCGCCGGGGGTGGTGTACTCGTCCCAGGCCAGGCGCAGCGTGGCCGCGGGCGTGCCCGCCGTCCCGCACGGGTAGAGCCCGGCGTTGTAGGCGACGTCACGCTCCACCGACTGGGCCAGGCCCGAGCCGCCGGGCAGTTGCACGCCGGTGCTGGCCACGTCACCGGCGACGTACGCCGCGGCCATCTGCGCGTCGTGCGAGGTGGCCAGCCGCGCGTTGGTGGCGTCGGTGTTGCGCAGGATGCCGATCACGGCGTTCGCCGCCGGTGCCGCGATCACCGCCAGGATCACGATCACGACGAGGAGCTCGACCAGCGTGAAGCCCGCGTCGGGCCCACGCCGGCGGCGGGGACGCACCCGCCCGGAGACGGGTCTGCGGCGGTTCACGAGCACGCCGCATCGCTCGGACGGCACGGCTTGCGCAGCACCATGACCAGGGACTGCCTGGCCCGGCCGTCGTTGCTGGCCACCGTCAGGGTCACCTGCTGGACGCCGGTGTCACCGCCGGCCGGGCAGGATCCGAACGTGGAGCCGGCCTCGTCCCAGTACCGCACGGACGCGGTCGCGGTGTAGCCGGCCGGCACGGTGAACCCGGTGGCGGCGACCGCCGCCGAGGCCGGCCCGTACCCCGGCGCCGACGGGCAGGCGACGTAGTTGCCCTGGGCGGTCGCCACCGCCGCCTGCACCGCCTCGGCGTAGTCGCGCACGGTCACCCCGGCCTGCGCCTGCTTGCGGTGCACGTCGGAGATCAGGATGCTGCTCGCCAGCCCGCCGACCACCGCCACCACGGCGATCCCGAGGATGACCGTGGCGACGAGCAGTTCGACCAGGGTCTCCCCCCGATCACCGCCGAGGGCTGTCGTCCGGCCGATCGACGGGTCGATCGGACCTGGAGCCGTCAGGTCCATCAGACCTGCACCTGGTTGAAGATGCCGTACATGGCCGAGACGAGGGCGACCGCGACGAACCCGACCAGGCCGCCCATCGCGATGATCATGATGGGCTCGAACAGCGACGTGACCCGCTTGATCTGGTAGCCCAGCTCCTGCTCGTAGTACTGGGCGGCGACCTCGAGCTGGTCGTCGAGCGTGCCGGTGTCCTCGCCGACCCGCATCATCTGGCTGGCGGTGGCGGGGAACAGCCGGGTCCGGGCGATCGGCCCGGCGATCCCGTGCCCCTCGAGCATCGACTCGCCGACCTGGCGCAGCGCGGCGGTGTAGACCCGGTTCCCGAGCGCGGCCGAGGTGACCCGCAGCGCCTCGGGCATGGTCACCCCGGCGCTGAGCATGGAGCCGAGCAGCCGGCAGAAGCGCTCCACCAGCGCGTACTGCACGGTGACCCCGAGGACCGGCGTGGCCAGCAGCAACCGGTCCCGCATCCGGTGGCCGAACTCGGTCTGCAGCAGGCCGGCGACCAGCAGGATGACGCCGGCCAGCACGGCCAGGATGAGCCACCACCAGGCTCCGATGAAGTCGGTGACCCCGAGCAGGATCCGGGTCGGCAGCGGCAGCTTGGCGTTCAGCCCGGCGAAGAACACCTTGAACCGGGGCAGCACGAAGACCGCGAGGACGACGACGGTGAAGATCGACATCACCGCGACCATGCTCGGGTAGATCAGCGCGGACTTGATCTTCCGGCGGGCCTCGAGGTCGCGTTCGAGGTAGGAGGCCAGCTGATCCAGCACGGTGTCCAGGCGCCCGGTCAGCTCGGCGGAGCGGAGGATCCCGCGGTAGAACTCCGGGAAGATCTTCGGGTGCCGGTCGAAGCAGTCCGACAACCGGTCCCCGCTGCGCAGCCCGTCCTCGACGTCGCGCATCATCCGCCGCACCGAGGAGTTCGCGGACTCCTCACCGATCGTGTGCACGGCGTCGAGGACCGGCAGCCCGGCCCGGACGAAGGCCGCCAGCTGCCGGGACAGGTGCATGACCTCTGTCCGCTTGACCCGCGGAGCGGACAGCTCCCGGCGCCACAGGCTCTTCTTCTCGGTGATGCTCAGCCGGCTCAGCCGCCGGTGGAACAGGGCCAGCTCGGCGTCCTCGCGCGAGGGGAAGCGCTCGGTTCCGCGGAGCACCACCCCGTCGGGCGCCGTGCCTTCGAAGGCGAACCTGGGCACCTCAGCCTCCTGCCACGTAGACGGACCGGAGCACCTCGGCCACGGTCGTGATCCCTGCCTCGACCAGCCCGGCCGCCTCGTCCCGCAGGGTGCGCATGCCCTGCGCGCGGGCGGCCTCACGGAACTCCTCGTGCGGAGCACGAGCGAGCACCAGCCGCTTCACCGCCTCGCTGACCTCGAGCAGCTCGTAGACCCCGATCCGCTCCAGGTAGCCGGTCCCCGCGCAGAAGGTGCAGCCGGTTCCGCGGGCCAGCGGGCCCGCCGGGCTGCGTCCCAGCGCCGAGGTCAGGAAGCCGAGCTCCTCCGCAGTGGCCTGGTAGAGCTCGCGGCAGTACCCGCAGTTCCGGCGGACCAGGCGCTGGGCCACCACCGCGGTGACCGAGGAGGCGACCAGGAACGGCTCGATCCCCATGTCCAGCAACCGGTGCAGCGCGGAGACCGAGTCGGTGGCGTGCAGTGAGGAGAGCACGAAGTGCCCGGTCAGGGCGGACTGCACGGCGATCCGTGCGGTCTCGGCGTCCCGCACCTCCCCGACCAGGATGACGTCCGGATCCTGCCGCAGGATCGAGCGCAGGCCGTTCGAGAACGTCACCCCGGCGGACTCGTTGATCTGGATCTGGTTGATCGAGGCGAAGGTGTACTCGACCGGGTCCTCGATCGTCATGATGTTCCGGTCCGGCTGGTTCAGCTCGCTCAGCGAGCCGTACAGCGTCGTGGTCTTGCCGCTGCCCGTCGGCCCGGCGCAGATCACCATCCCGGACGGGTAGTGGATCAGCTCGGAGAAGCGCGCGGCGGTGTCCTCTGCCATCCCGAGGTCGTGCAGCCGGTACAGCGACCGGCTCTTGTCGAGCAGCCGCATGACCACCTTCTCGCCCCAGATCGTCGCGGTGGTCGAGACCCGGATGTCGACCTCTCGGCCGTCCAGCTCCAGCGTGATCTGGCCGTCCTGGGGACGGCGGCGCTCCACGATGTTCATCCCACCCATGATCTTGATCCGGCTGGCGATCGCCGGGCCCATCGAGCCGGGCAGGGACAGCACGTCGTGCAGCGCGCCGTCGATCCGGTAGCGCACCCGCACCCGGTCGTCCTGCGGCTCGATGTGGATGTCCGACGCCCGGTCGCGCATGCCCTGCGCGATCACCAGATGGACCACCTGGACGACCGGAGCGTCGTCGCTGGCCGCGCCGGCCGTCTCGGCCCGGAGCGCGGCCCGGCGCACGGCGTCCCGGGCCTCGAACGCCTCGATCTGCGAGCCCACCGCGGACAGCGCCCGGTAGTTGCCGGCGATCGCGTGGGCCACCTCGCTCGGTGCGGCCACGAGCAGCCGGACCGGGCGGCCGATCTCGGTCTCCAGCCGCAGCCGGAGCGGCTCGGACGGGTCGGACACCACGACCGCGACGCCCTCGCCGAACAGCGACATCGGCACCGCCCGCATCGCCCGGGCGCTCGGCTCGGGCAGCAGGGCGACGGCGTCGGCGTCCGGGGACTGCCGGCGCAGGTCGACGAAGGACAGGCCCAGCCGGGCCGCCACCAGCTTGGCGATGTCGCGCTCGTCGACGGCGCCGATCTCGATCAGCAGGGTGCCCAGCTTCTTGGCGCTGTTCTCCTGCTGGACGAGCGCCTCGACGACCTGCTCGCGCGAGGCGAGCCGCTCGCGGACCAGGAGTTCGCCGATCCGGGTCCCGGCAGGCTCGACTCCGAGGTCGTCGATGTGCCGGTGGACGCGGGCGGCGAGAGCCGGTGCCGCCGGCGGGGACTCCGCCGGATCGGTGGCCTGCCGGGACGGCGGCGACGCCGGCCGGGGCACCACGGTCATCGCGGCGGACGGCTCCCCTGCCTCCGGTGCCGCCTCCACGGGCGGCTGCGGGCGGCTGCGGGTCAGCCTCATGCCGTGGCCCGGACGGGCTTGGGGGCGGGCTCGACGTCGCGCGGGTGAAGGCTGTGCGCGACGGCGTCCTGGTAGCTCACCGTGCCCTGGCCGACCAGGGCGGACAGGGACTGCTCGAAGGACACCATGCCGTCCTTGTGGCCGGTGACCAGGGCGTTGCGCAACTGAGCGGTCTTCCCCTCCCGGATCAGGTTGCGCACCGCAGGGGTGGCGACCAGCACCTCATGGGCGGCGACCATGCCGCCGCCGGCCTGGGGCAGCAGCCGCTGGTAGACGATGGCGCTCAGCGCGGCCGCCAGCTGGACCCGGATCTGGGTCTGGCGCTCCGCGGGGAAGACGTCGACGATCCGGCTCAGCGCCTGCGCCGTGTCGTTGGTGTGCAGGGTGGCCAGCACCAGGTGCCCGGTCTCGGCGATGGTCAGGGCGAACTGGATGGACTCCAGGTCGCGCATCTCACCGACCAGCAGGACGTCCGGGTCCTCCCGCAGGGCGGAGCGCAGCGCCGCCGGGAAGTCCGCGGTGTCCGTGCCGACCTCGCGCTGGTTGATCACCGAGCGCCTGTGGTCGTGGACGTACTCGATCGGGTCCTCGATCGTCAGGATGTGCCGGGCCTGGTGGGCGTTGATCCACTCCACCATCGCGGCCAGCGTGGTCGACTTGCCGGAGCCGGTCGGCCCGGTGACCAGGAGCAGCCCCTGGTGACGGGCCAGGAACGTCTGGAGCACGGGAGGCAGGCCGAGCCGATCCATGCTCGGGATCTCCCGCGGGATCATCCGCAGCGCGACGGCGGTCTGGCCACGCTGGCGGAAGGCGTTGCCGCGGATCCGGGCGGCCTCCTGCCAGCTGAAGGAGAAGTCGTACTCGTCCGCCTGGGCGAAGGCCATGAACTGGGCCGGGGTGAGCAGCTTCCGCAGGACGGCGTCGATGGCGGCCTCGTCCAGCACGGGCAGCTCGCGCTGGGGTCGCATCTCGCCGTCGACGCGCAGCACGGGCGGTACCCCGCAGGTGAGCATGACGTCGGTTCCCCGCAGCCTCCACAGCTCGGCGAGCAGCGTGTCGAGGTAACCGGGGCCGGCGGGGTCGCTGTGCACGGTGGAGCTCCTCAGGGAGACGTAGCAGGACCGAGGCGGGGAGGTCGGCGGGGTCGGCCCGACCGAGGCGGGGAGGTCGGTGCCGACCGTGGCGGGAGTCTCGGGACCGGGCGAGGACGTTCTGCTGGATCCCGGCCGGGGTGCCCGGCGGCCGGAGGCCGCCGGGCACCCGTGCGGCTCAGGCGCAGGTGTGCGTCGTCTTGCCGTTGAGGTCGCCGACCACGGAGCCGTCCGCGGCGGTGTAGGTGATGAAGTACCCGTTGGGCGACGGGTCGGCGGTGGGCGGCGCGTCCTTCAGGAACTTGTCCGGCGCCGCCTGCAGCGCACCGAGGGTGGCCGCGTAGGCGCCCCACTTCGCGTAGTACGCCTCCGAGGCCACTTCCACGGTCTTCACCGTGGACTTGCAGGCGGACGTCGTCCCCCGGTCGGTGATGCCCTGCACGGCGAACACCACGATGCCGGCGAGCACGCCGAGGATGACGATGACGATCAGGAGCTCGATCAGGGTGAAGCCGCCGTCACGACGGGCCTGCTCGAGGCGCTGGTTGAGAGTGCGCAGCACGGGAACACCTTCCGGGAGTGGGGACTGGGCGGCCGGCTGATCGGAACCCCCCGTGACCGGCCCGCAGCAACGATGGCCAGCCCGAGCGGGCCCCGGCGAGAGCGGCGGACGGACGCCCCCCGTTCGGCTCCGCCTGAAGCCCCGGTTCGGCGGACGCTACGGAGCGCTACGAAATCGACTGACTACTCTTCGTAACTATTGACCGCGCTCCGCGCTCGAATCGCCACCCACCGACACAAGCCAGACACTCAAATGATCCAGGTGGCTACGTTGGGTAGCCAGAGCGAGTGACTCTCCGCCCCCGCCGGTTACAGATCGCGGTCGAGCCGGGCACTCTGCTGGCGGGCCAGAACGGCTCCACCCCGACCCCGGAGGAGACCCTCGATGCGCACGTTCAGCAAGAAGACCGTCGCTGCCGCCACGGCCGCACTCGTCATGGTGGGCGGCGGCGCCGCCTTCGCGTACTGGACGACGACCGGCTCCGGGACCGGCACGGCCACGGCGGGCGACGTCAGCGCCCTGACGGTGCACCAGACCAGCTCGGTCACCGGCCTGTACCCGGGTGGCCCCGCGGTGACCCTGTCCGGGAACTTCGACAACCCCAACTCGGGCCAGGTGTTCGTCGCGGCCGTGAACGCCACGGTGACCGGCACCAACCATGTCGGCTGCACCGCGGCGGACTTCGAGATCGGCGGCTCCGCACCGGTCGGCGCAGAGATCGCCACCGGCTCGGGCGTGGGCGGGTGGAGCGGCCTGACCCTGCGCCTGGTCGACAGCACGTCCAACCAGGACGCCTGCAAGGGCGCCACGGTCAACCTGTCCTACACCGCCAGCTGACCACGCGGGGCGCGGGCGGGCCGGCTCAGGCCCGCCCGCGCCCCGCCCGACCCATCCCCCATCGGACCGGCGAGCCACCTGACGGCCACACACCGAACCAGCCACGACGAGAGGACCCCGATGCCCGCAGCGACGCGCCGGCGCAGGCTCGCCCTGCTGCCGCTGCTCGTTCTGCTCGCGGTCGGGCTGGCGCCCTCCGAGGCGCGCGCCGCGGCCGGCCTGACGCTGTCCGTCTCACCCACGACCCAGACCATCGGGCGAGGCGAGGCCACGACCATCAGCGTCACCGTCAAGGGCAGCGGCGGATTCTCCGGCGCGGTCTCCCTCTCCTCGAGCGCCGCGGCCTCCTCCGGCCTCAGCGGCTCCTTCTCCCCGGCCTCGGTGACCCTGGCCGGCAACGGCACGGCCAGGACGACGCTCACCGTCAGCGCCTCCTCGACCGCGCCGTTCGCCACGTCCGCGCTCACGGTGCGCGCCACCGGCCGCGCGGTCACCGCCGCGACCAACCTGTCGATCGGCGTGGTCCCGGGCGACTTCTCCCTCGCGCTATCGCCGTCCGCGCGGACCGTGCAGGGCACCCAGCCGACCACATACCAGGCGACCCTCACCCCGGTGCACGGGTTCGCCGGGACCGTGCGGCTGCAGGTCTCCGGCCTCCCGAGCGGCGCGACCGCGTCCTTCTCGCCCGCCACGCTCACGCTGCAGCCGACGGCGGCGGGGACCTCGGTGCTCACGGTCGCCGCCGGGGCCGGCACGCCGCGGTCCACCTCCACGCTGACCGTCACCGCGGCCGGCGGCGGCGTGACCCACTCCGGCGCGGTCAGCTTCACCGTGTCGACGGCCGCGGGCATCACCGTGGCGGCGCCGTCCCGGCTGGACGTGCAACGCGGCCGGAGCGTCACCGGCACGATCAGCGTGACCCGGAACGGGTTCAGCGGCCCGGTGTCCCTGACGCTGTCCGGCCTGCCGGCCGGGGTGACCGGCAGCCTCACCCCTGCCCCGCTGCCGGTGGGGGCCACCTCGGCCACCCTGACCCTCTCCGCGGGAGGGTCGGCGACCATCGGGACGTTCCCGGTGACCGTCACCGCCACGGTCCCCTCCGGTTCGACCTCCAGCGCGCTCACCGGGAGGGCGACCGTGACGCTCGTCGTCGACGTCCCGGCCGTGCCGTTCACTGTCACCGGCCCGGAGGCTCCGATCACGACCCTCACCCCCGGTGGCACCGCGCCGCTCAACCTGCGGCTGAGCAACCCCAGCGGCTCGGCGATCACGATCACGTCGCTGACCGTGGCGATCTCCGGGGTGGCGAAGGCCGCCACCGCGCCGGCCGGGACCTGCCCGGCGTCCGACTTCGGCGTCGTCGCCGCACCGCCGTCGGCCTACCCGCTGACCCTGCAGGCCGGTGCCTCGGCGACGCTGGCGCAACTCGGCCTGCCGCAGGCGAGCTGGCCGAGGCTGACCATGCTCAACGACCCGGCACGCAACCAGGACGGCTGCAAGCGGGCACGGATCGACCTGGCCTTCGGCGGCGCCGCGAGTGGGGGAATCAAGTGAGGA
>Ga0187788_10000256_pt1 | contig 14805 bp, 11 predicted proteins | sample 1015_BV01_MP10_2_FD_133008 | JGI IMG/M metagenome (GOLD analysis project Ga0187788, IMG submission 133008) | Tropical peat soil microbial communities from peatlands in Department of Meta, Colombia - 1015_BV01_MP10_20_MG | ecosystem: Environmental > Terrestrial > Soil > Wetlands > Peat | place...
TTTTCTCGCGGTATTCCTGGGCTACTGGAAAAAGTTCTTCGGGGATGTCCCCTTCCGTGTAATTTGCACCCAAGGTCTCATCATCAAAATAGATCGCCTTCATCCCGACAAGGTCTACCGACCCCCTGAATTTGTCCTCCGAGCCGATAGGTATCTGAACAGCAACGGGATTTGCATCAAGGCGCTCTATCATGGTATTTACGCTCATAAAAAAATCGGCACCTACCCTATCCATTTTATTCATAAACGCGATCCTGGGCACTCCGTATTTGTTCGCCTGCCTCCAGACCGTCTCCGATTGAGGTTCAACACCTGCAACAGAATCAAAAACAGCGACTGCTCCATCGAGCACTCTTAAAGACCTTTCTACTTCGATTGTGAAATCGACATGCCCGGGAGTATCGATGATGTTGACTCTAAAACCCTTCCAGAAACATGTTGTAGCGGCAGAGGTAATTGTAATGCCTCTCTCCTGCTCCTGAACCATCCAGTCCATGACAGCAGTGCCATCGTGCACCTCTCCAATCTTGTAGGTGACACCTGTATAATAGAGAATTCGTTCGGTAGTCGTGGTTTTCCCCGCGTCTATGTGCGCCGTGATACCGATATTGCGCGTTTTCTCTAATGGGGATCTCGACACCTTTCTCCTCTTTTCTTCCTACCATCTATAATGGGCAAAAGCCTTATTAGCCTCAGCCATTTTGTGGGTATCTTCCTTTTTCTTGATCGAAGAACCCGTATTGTTAAATGCATCCATAAGCTCCCCGGCCAGTCTTTCCCGCATCGTCTTTTCAGCTCTGGCCCTTGAGTAATTGATAATCCATCTGAAAGCGAGGGCGGTACGCCTGTGAGGCCTTATCTCCACCGGCACCTGATAGGTCGCGCCACCGACCCTCCTCGGTTTGACCTCTAAAACAGGCTTTGCATTTTCGAGCGCCGTCTTAAACACCTTCAAAGGGTCACTTCCCGTCTTTTGCTTCAAAATTTCAAAAGCACCGTAGCAAATGCTCTCAGCCGTAGATTTCTTACCGCTCTCCATAATAGCGTTCATGAATTTGCTTACGATTTTGCTGTTGTATTTCGGATCCGGTAAGATCTCTCTTTTTTCGACGACTCTTCTTCTTGGCATTTATAACTCTCTCTTATTTAGGCTTCTTAGCCCCGTATTTTGATCTCCCCCTTCTTCTATCCGCAACACCCATAGAATCGAGAGTTCCTCTGATTATGTGATATCTCACACCCGGAAGGTCTTTTACCCTTCCACCTCTAATCATCACAATAGAATGTTCCTGGAGGTTATGACCCACTCCCGGTATATAAGCGGTCACTTCCATCCCGGTCATAAGTCTCACTCTTGCAACCTTTCTCAAGGCAGAGTTCGGTTTTTTGGGCGTCGTGGTATACACCCTCACACAGACCCCTCTTTTCTGAGGGCATGCCTTTAACGCAGGGCTTTTAGTCTTAACCTTAACCTTTTCACGCCCGTTTTTTACTAACTGTGCTAAAGTTGGCACCTTACCTCCATCTATCATTTAATTATTAAAGCTGGAATCTCTACAGCAAGTGAAAATATTACCAGAGATATTTTTTTTTGTCAAGGTTTCTGGCAGAAAAATTATCTCAGCGGTACGCCATAATGGATCAGAAAAACGTCCACATTGATTATACACCAAAAAACTAATTTCCGGGAGGCCTCTTGTCGCGCACACATCACCGGCAAGTGTTTAGCGTTCTCCGGGCTCTCCATGATATAATGCCTGTAAAATAAAATCAGGGAGGTAACATTGGCAAAGCGTGCAGGAGCGTATAAGGGAGAGAAGAGAAGAAAAGAATTGTCGCGTCAAAAGAAGCAGGAGGAGAAAAGACAGCGACGTTTGAACAAAAAAGCAGGCTCAGACCTAGATGATGAAGTAATAACGGAAGGCACCCTCGAAGAAGAGCATGAAAAGGATACTAATGTATCAGACAGGTCTTAGAACGATCTCGAAGCATTGTTTAAGAATGGAAACCATTTCGGACAGCACGGAAAATCTCATACTTTTTTAATGCTGACTTGTGTCTTCACAAAATGCGGTCGGCGGTTGAATAACTGTAATATTTTTTCCTGAACTTCTTCCGGGGTGATGACGGCGCCGCCGGGTCTTCCGTAAAATAAAACTTCCGATCTTCCGCGTGTCGCTAATCTGACGTCTTCTATCATCTGGCCCGCATTCATCTCTATCGTCATAAAGCGCCTGTTCTCTTCCGAAAGCAAGAAGATCTCTTTTTCCGGAAACGGGAAAAGCGTAACCGGCCTAAAGAGGCCGACTTTCAAGCCTCCCCGCCTCAGCCGCATCACAGATGAAAGGACGATCCGCGCAACAATCCCGAAAGCGACGATTACGACCTCGGCGTCTTCAACATAATAACTCTCAAATCTCACCTCTTTATTTCTCATTTCTTTATACTTTTTTTGGAGTAAATTATTTCTCATTTCAAGTTCGCCGTCTCCCATATAAAGGGATTTTATTACGCGAGGCTCCCTATTCTTGCACCCGTCGAGTATCCAGTTCTTTTCAGGGAGATCGGGCTTCATATAGGAAGTGGGATAAAAGGGCTCCATCATCTGTCCGATAATGCCGTCTCCGAGTATCATTACAGGGTTTCTGTATTCATCCGCCTTATCAAAGGCGAGCATCGTGAGATCCCACAACTCTTGAAGACTGTGCGGGGCGTAGACAAGCAACTTGTAATCGCCGTGCCCGCCGCCTTTCACGGCTTGGAAATAATCCGCCTGGCTGCCGGAGATGTTTCCGAGGCCGGGGCCGCCCCTCTGCATATTGACGATAACGGCAGGGAGTTCCGCACCGGCAAGGTATGATATGGTCTCTTGTTTCAGACTTATCCCGGGACTGCTGGATGAAGTCATGGCCCTTACGCCTGCGGCAGACGCGCCATAAACCATATTTATCGCAGCGAGTTCACTCTCTGCCTGAATAAAAGTTCCCCCGACCTCCGGCATCCTCCGGGACATATACTCGGGTATTTCGTTCTGAGGCGTGATCGGATAGCCCGCATAGAATCTGCAACCTGCTTGAATTGCAGCCTCGGCAATGGCTTCATTGCCTTTCATGAGAATTTTATTATTCATCGTCCTGGAAAATTATACCACAATAATTCTTAAATGAATAAGTACGTACCAACTATTCTATTCATATTAATAGATCCTATTCTCTTGTGAAGATGATATATGCAAAGGCAAAGGTTATTTGACAAACCGTTTTCCTTTCTTTTATGATTTTTTTTCAGGAGGTTCTATGTATTTTCAGGATTTGATTTTAAGACTTCATCGGTTCTGGGAGGAAAAGGGTTGTATCCTGCTTCAACCTTACGACATAGAGGTGGGCGCCGGGACATTTCACCCCGCCACCTTCTTCAGGGTCCTAGGGCCTGAGCCGTGGAAAGTGGCCTATGTTGAGCCGTCAAGAAGGCCTACTGACGGAAGGTACGGTGAAAATCCCAACAGGCTTCAACACTACTATCAGTATCAGGTTATTTTGAAACCATCTCCTCCCGATAGCCAGGAGGTATACCTGGAAAGTCTTTCCTATCTCGGCATAGACCCCCTCAAGCACGACATTAGATTTGTCGAAGACGATTGGGAATCACCCACCCTCGGCGCATGGGGGCTCGGTTGGGAGATCTGGCTCGACGGGATGGAGGTAACCCAGTTCACGTATTTCCAGCAGGTCGGCGGAATCGATCTCAAGCCGGTCTCCCTAGAATTGACGTACGGGCTCGAAAGAATAGCCATGTATCTGCAGGAAGTGGATAACGTGTTCAACCTCCAGTGGTGCCAGGGCATAAAGTACGGAGAAATACATCATAAAGAAGAAGTAGAATTCTCAAGGTTCAATTTTGATCATGCCGACACAGGGCTACTGTCAAAACAGTTCGATGCTTACGAAAAAGAGTCGATCAGACTGAATAAACTCGGGCTGGTGCTGCCTTCCTATGAGTTCTGCCTGAAATGCTCTCACACATTTAACCTGCTTGACGCAAGGGGCGCTATCTCCGTAACCGAGAGGACGGGGTACATAGCACGCGTAAGAAATCTCGCCAGGCTTTGTGCAAAGGCTTTTTACGAACAGAGAGAAGAGATGGAATTTCCGCTGCTGAGAAATATTGCGTGAACTTGATCTGACGTTTCAGTATTTCAGACTTTTATGCGACCGGTTTAATCTTCCTTATGAATACCGTTCTTTTCGATCAACTCTTTCTTTACAGAGGAGCTTGAAGAAGCGGCGGCGAAAATGAAGTGTAATATCATTACCAGACCAAGCACAAGAGTAAGGACGCTCAGGAAAAATTTGGGTTTTCGGTAGAGCAAGTACATCAGAAAAATACCGATACTTATGGCAATCAAAGGATAAGCCTGACAAAAGCCCACTGCGAAATTTATGTACTCAGAAAAGTCCATAATAAATTGCTCACCGTCAAAAACTACAAAAATAGGGGCTGTTCTATTCTTATATTTCTTCCTTTCCTTAAATCTATCAAATTCCTAAGTAATAAAGTGTGATAGTAATCACATCTATCCGGATAGTTCGAAGTATTCATGAGAGACTGTTCAACTGAAGCAAATCCGCCTATTCATCTGAAACTTATTATTGCAGATTTAATGTTCTAGTGGCCTCTATCTTCATCTCAATTACACCTTTACGATCCGCTGAGACAACCTATTTTTCTTCGACTTCTCCGATTCCTTAGATTATATACCTACGAGATTTTTGATTTCGATCTGAAGACTTCCGATATCTCTGACATGTATCGCATTGAGCCCCTCACCTAAGGCCCTTCTGATGTTTTCGATGTTATCGTCCACGAAAAGCAATTCCTCAGGCCTGAGTCCCATCGCCGAACAGACGTCCTGGAAAATCGAAGGGTTTCTTTTCCCCTTCTTCATGTTAAAAGAATTGAATATAAAATCAAAGTGATGAAAAAAGGGGGTTTCCCGGTCAATCTCATCGAGCCAGTTTGTCTGGTCGCTCAGGATGGCGGTGATAAACCCTGAGGTTTTGAGTTCTTCAACGAACTTCAGCATCTCCGGCCTTAAAATAAATCTCTTCAGGATTTCGGACCTCAGTTCCTTATCGTCGCCGGTAACGCCAACCTTTTCCCTGACGGCGTTCCAAAATTCGGGTTCATCCGCCCTACCTGTAACATAACCTGTTTGATAGACAAGTTCGCTGGCGACGGCATAGAAATCTTCTGGGTTCAGGCCGTTCTTCTGCCCGATAGCCTTCAATCCTTCCCTAAAACCTTCTTCTGCCAGCACTCCGCCGAAATCTAAGATTACCGCTTTTATCATAACGCTCTCCAGTCTCAATGAGACAAAAACATAGGAACAAACACTTGTTATCCCTCTAGTGTTTGTTTATAAGCTCCATCTCTGTCATTCCGGCTTGTCCGGAATCTTTCTTAAAGGAGGATTCCCGTCGCGCTTTGTTAGCGGGAATGACAAAAAAGACTTAGTCTATGAACAGACTTGATTAATATTATCAAATCCGCTGGCAAATATGTATTTAACGCAGCGGATGCGCCACCGACATGGACTCTTCATGTAGCAGCCTTTATTTTTGGATAGATTGAATGTAGAATTTCTTCAGAGGGATCAGAAAGGTGGGCACAGAGCTGAAGATGTTCTTTCATAAAGCAGGCTAATGCATGATCGACTTTCTCGCTCTTATGACTATCATGTTTTGGCCGGTGATTCCACTCTTTTGGATCCCTGTTCATTTTGCCACGAACGTCTTCAGGAAATTAGGACTGCTCACTTATGCAATGCCACTTATTACCTGGCTGCCCCTGGCATTCCTCATCTATAGGAATAGAGCGTTTTTACTTCAGTCAAAGGTTGAGTTGCCGCTTATATTCAACATCATGGGGGTTCCTTTATTCGTCTGCGGGATATTGCTCCATGTGTGGACGACCCGATTGCTCGGCATCCTCGGAATCATAGGAGTTCCTGAGATATCTGCCGGCGTTAAGGAGAACCTCGTGGCGAAAGGGCCGTTTTCGATCGTCAGGCATCCCACTTATTTGGCGCACACGCTCATTTTCCTGGGTGTTTTCCTCGCGACGGAATCGACGGCGGTCGGCGTCATTACTTTAGTAGATTTTATCATTGTCAACACCGTCATTATTCCATTGGAGGAGAGCGAGCTCGAGAAGCGTTTTGGTAAAGATTATGCACTTTATAAGAAGAGAGTTCCTTCGAGATTCTTCCCCTGGATCCTATAGGGGATAAAAGCATAGTTTTAGAAAATCAGGTCTATGGTATAATGCTTAATATGTCGGAGCGGTAATGATCTTCATCGGTCTTGATGCAGGTTCAGTAAGTGTAAAGCTTGTTATCCTTAATGAAGAGGGAAACAAGCTTTTTGGCCGTTATGAAAGGCATAAGGGACATCCTCTCGTTGTTGCCCTTAAACTACTGAAAGAAGCAATGGCGAATTATGGCGGGGAAGAATTCTCTTATTCCTCCGGTATGCCGCCAGCCAACCACTTTTCCCTCGCCGTAACAGGCTCTGCAGGCAGGCTTATAGCCTCCATTTTCGAGATAGAGCCAATTAACGAGATTGTCGCTCAGGCATATTCTACCCATAAACTATTCCCACACATCAAGACAGTGATCGAGATGGGAGGAGAAGATTCCAAGCTCATACTCCTGAGCCAAGACGGCAGCACCATTAATGATTTTTCGATGAATTCCGTCTGCGCCGCTGGAACAGGATCATTTCTGGATCAACAGGCTGAAAGGCTGCGGCTCACCATAGAGGAATTTAGCGAACTCGCGCTCAAATCACAAAAGCCTCCGAGAATCGCCGGCAGATGCAGTGTATTCGCTAAGTCCGACATGATCCATCTTCAACAGATAGCAACCCCCGTTGAAGACATTGTGGCAGGTCTCTGCTTTGCAGTTGCCAGAAATTTTAAAGGTTCCATAGCGAGGGGAAGAAAAATCGTTCCTCCAGTATCATTTCAGGGAGGTGTCGCCGCGAACAAAGGGATGGCGAGGGCCTTCAGGGAAATCTTCGTGATCGGAGAACTTTTTGTCCCGGAAGATCATGCGCTTATGGGAGCAATCGGCGCCGCGTTAAAAAATATCCGTGAAGGCGTTGTACACACCTTTGATATATCGTTGCTCGAAAAATTTTTAAAATCCTATAAGCCGATCGAAGACGGCCATCCGCCTTTGAAGGAGGAAGGAGGAGGAAGGACGGAAGAAAGGGAGACAAATCATCCTTCATCCCTCGCTTCAATCTCCATTCTTCATCCTTCGTCCTTGCATATCGAGGCTTATCTCGGCATAGATGTCGGATCGATCAGCACCAATCTCGCGGTGATAGACAAAGAAGGGAAGCTTCTGGCAAAGAGATATCTCATGACGGCGGGCAGGCCGATAGATGCGGTAAAGCAAGGACTGGAAGAAATCGGTGAAGAGGTCGGCGATAATGTCAGGGTGATCGGCGTCGGTACAACCGGCTCCGGCAGATATATGATCGCGGATTATGTCGGCGCCGACATCGTAAAAAATGAGATCACCGCCCAGGCCACTGCCGCAGCCTTCATAGATAAGGCCGTCGATACCATATTCGAAATAGGGGGGCAGGACTCGAAATTCGTATCCCTTCAAAACGGCCTCGTGATCGATTTTGAGATGAACAAGGCATGTGCTGCGGGAACAGGTTCTTTCCTCGAGGAACAGGCGGAAAAACTAAATATATCGATAAAAAAAGAATTTGAAGGGTGTGCGCTTTCCGCGAAGAACCCCTGCAGACTCGGTGAAAGGTGCACCGTGTTCATGGAGAATTCCTTAATGGCAAACCTTCAGAAAGGAGCGGACAAGGATGACCTTCTTGCGGGACTTTCCTACTCTATTGTTCAGAATTACATAAACAGGGTCGTTGCCGGGAAAAGGATAGGCGAGAACATATTCTTCCAGGGCGGTGTAGCTTTTAATAAAGCAGTTGTCGTGGCTTTCGAGAAATACCTCGGCAGAAAGATCACCGTTCCACCCCACCATGACGTTACCGGCGCGATAGGCATGGCTTTGATCGCGATGAGGCAGACGAAATCCCGTAAGTCAGAAGAGCCTCTCACGACCTTTAAAGGGTTCGAATTATCAAGGCGCCCTTATGATGTATCGTCCTTTCAGTGCAAGGGATGCCCGAATGTGTGTGAGATAAACAGGGTAAAGATTTCGGGAGAAGAGGGTTTTCTCTTCTACGGGGGGAGATGCGAAAAATACGATGTGCGGAAGAAAAAGAACTCCCACCTTCCTGACCTCTTTGCATTCAGGGAGGAAATGCTCTGGAAGGAGCACAATAACTACTTAGTTGGCCGTGACCGTGCACCGTTATTCGGGAATGGCTCAGCAGAACATGTAAAACGGACAAGAAAGGCGGTCAAAATTGGCATTCCCTATATCTTTTACTTCCAGGATTATCTGCCTTTCTGGACCACTCTTCTTTGGGAGATGGGCTTTGATGCCGAGGTGTCTCCCAAGACAAACAGGCATATCGTTAATCTCGGACTTGAACGTGTCCTCTCTGAGGCGTGTTTCCCCGTTAAGGTCGCACACGGTCATGTCGAATATCTGATCGAAAAAAATGTTGATGTAATTTTTCTACCAAGTTTTATAAACCTAAATTCGTCCGATGAAGGATTAGAGAGGGGATTTGCATGCCCTTATACGCAAACTATCCCCTACGTATCGAAGGTGGCCTTTGACGGTATAAAGATCATCGCGCCCGTTATCAATTTGAGACGGGGCAAGAAATTTCTTGTGGATGAAATCAATCGCGCATTTAAAGCCTTCAGAGTCAAGAAATCCATCATATCAAGGGCGATAGACGTAGCACAAAAGGCGCAGGACAGGTTTAATGGGGCCATAAAGGCAAAGGGTCTTGAGGTATTATCGACGCTGAAGGACAGAGCACTGATAATCATCGGCAGATCCTATAATGCACTCGACAGCGGTGTAAATCTCGACCTGCCGAAAAAAATCGCGGACCTCGGCGTCCTGTCAGTCCCTTTCGATTTTCTTCCGTTGGAGAAATATACGATTGACGATGAATGGCCTAATATGTACTGGAGATCCGGGCAGAGAATATTGAAAACCTCGAAGTTTATCAAAGAAAATGAAAAACTTTACGGTGTCTATATAGGCAATTTCTTATGCGGTCCTGACTCGTTCATCTTGAAATACTTTAAAAAAGAGATGGGGGGGAAACCCTTCCTCCATATCGAGATCGATGAACACAGCGCCGATGCAGGAGCGATAACACGATGTGAGGCATTTATCGACAGCATAGAAAATAAAAAGTCCGTTTCTCTCCTCGGAAGGAAAGAGATGCCGGGAAGAAGAACACCCCCGTCTCACGCCGTCTTCCGTAAGTCGTCACGTGTCATTTATCTCCCCCGCATGTCAGATCACGCTTTTGCCATAGCCGCCGCCTTTGAATATTGCGGCATCAAAGCTGAGGTGCTACCAGAGTCGGACAAAAAGACAGCAGATATCGGAAGAAAATATGTCTCCGGGAAAGAGTGTTATCCCTGTACTGTCACGACGGGCGACATGATAAAAAAGGTGATGGAGCCCGATTTTGTTCCCGAAAAGAGCGCCTTTTTCATGCCTTCCGGGACCGGTCCCTGCAGGTTCGGCCAATACAATGTTTTCCACCGGACAGTCCTTGACAGCGTCGGCTGTAAGGACGTGCCGATCTTCTCGCCGAGTCAGGATACGACCCTATACAGAGACCTCGGCATCATAGGCAAGGACTTCAGCACGCAGGCCTGGAAAGGCATTGTCGCTTATGAACTTCTCTCCAAATGTCTCCATGAGACCAGACCATATGAAAAAAGCAGAGGGTCTACGGATACTCTTTACGAAAGCTATCATAAAGAATTATACCGCCGTCTAAGAAACAAAAACGGAGATTTGGCGGATGTCTTTAAAGGTATCAGGGGAGACTTCGAAAATAATCCAAGATATGAGGAGCCCAAGCCCCTGATCGGCATAGTCGGTGAGATCTTTGTGAGATCCCACAGATTCTCGAACGAAAACCTCGCGAGAAAGGTGGAAGAGCTCGGAGGCGAGGTCTGGCTTGCACCGGTCGAGGAGTGGATTTACTATGTGAGCCTCATGGGCCTAAAGAAGGCGTTGTTAAAAAAGGAAAAGTCTGCTATTATTAACTTTCTCTTGAAGAAGTTTTTCCAGAAGCGGGTCGAACACAAGTTTGCAGAATATTTTGCCGGTTTCTTAAAGACGGTAAAAGAGCCCGGTACGAAGGAAATACTTAAGAAGGCTTCGCCTTATCTGCACAGTTCCTTCGAGGGTGAAGCAATTTTGAGCATCGGAAAAAGTATCGATCTCTTAGAGAGGGGTGCATCCGGTGTTATCAATGCGATGCCTTTCGGGTGCATGCCCGGCACGATTGTTGCCGCCATACTGAGAGGAGTGAACAGGGATTACGGTATACCCTGCATCAGCATCCCCTATGACGGGTCCGAATCATTGACGACCGAGATCCAGCTTGAAGCATTTATGGATCAGGCGCGAGAATATATAACAAATAGAATAGCTAGTAGTAGCCGGTAGACAGCAATTCAGAGACATGTCTACTGTTTACTATTTACTGTTTACTTAAAGCAAGGGAGGTGGATGAGTGGGGAACGTAAAGAAGTGGCGCAAGAAGAAAATGAGCAAACATAAACACAAAAAGCTCAGAAAAAAGACCAAATTCCAGAGAAGAAAAAGCAAGTAATATATATATACTCGGTCGTAGAGCAGGTAGGTTATTTTGAAGGTTTCTTGTCAATAAAGCGTCGTCTAACCCTCAAGCTTTCATAAAAAGGCAAAATATTCCTGCCTGTTCTGTGACCATGCGATTGTTATCCCGGATTAAACAATATGTGCATCGGGAAAGAGATTATTGAAAAATCCTGATGAATGGCCTGATGAGTATAGGGTCATAGATAGTCCCGCTGCCTTGTGACATTAGTTTCATTCTCTTCAATTTTACCCTCGTGCGGGCTTTTATCGAATCATTCATCTCTTCAAATATGGTCGCGTCACTCGACAGATACCGCGCAATGTCCTCGTCTTGACTTATGAGCCGATTAATGGAGTATCATGTACAATGTTTCCACCATTTTCGACAACAGGCATAGGAAGTCTACCCCATACGGACCCAGAGGCTGCGTGCAGGCTGGTTATCGAAACATTTGATATGCCATTCTGGCCTCAACTGCCGAGATTATCGTTCCGTGAGTCGATGATACCCCAGTTCTCCGAGGGTATGCCGTCCTTAAAGATCGACGATAAAGGAGAGACCGTCTGGATAGAGAAAAATAATATAGACCTGCAAAAATTCTATGAAACATATTCCACCGGTTGGAGACTTGCTATCTCAGAGGATTACGCGAGAGGGCTTCACGTGTTCATGAGGGCGATAGGAGATAAACGCTATAGATTTCTCAAGGGACATGTAACGGGTCCGCTGACGTTCACTTTAGGTCTCAAGGATTCCGGGGGAAGGCTGATCTATTTCGATGAAGAACTGCGGGAGATTGCGCTCATCGTCCTTAAGGCAAAAATCAAATGGCAGATTGAGACGTTAAAACGGAACGCTGAAGAGGTGATCGTATTCATAGATGAACCTATTCTTTCAGCGCTCGGCAGCTCAAGCTATATCGGCGTGGCGCCCGAGGAAGCGCTGCGGCTCCTTAAAGAAGCATCGGATTCTATCAAGGAGTGCGGAGGAATTCCCGGGATCCATTGCTGCAGCAAAGCCGACTGGCCGTTGGTCATAAACAGTGGAGCCAGCATCATCAGTTTCGATGCCTACGATTATATCGAATCAATATCTCTCTACCCGGGGGAATTTGCCGGATTCCTGAAGGGCGGAGGATATCTGGCATGGGGCATTGTGCCCACTACCGAAGCCATCAACGAAGAGGATACCCGCTCTATCAAGAAACGCTTTGACGATGGTCTGGTGAAGCTCTCGCAGTCGATACCGGGGGACCTTTTATTGTCACGGATATTATTGACGCCATCATGCGGAACAGGATCGAGGAGCATAGAAGAGGCGATTAAGGTCTTCAAGACGCTCATCGAACTAAAAGATTTGATGAAAGGCATGCCTTCATGAAGGGCATATTCGTATCTTTTGAAGGAATAGAAGGGACGGGCAAATCGACGCAGGCGAAGCTCATATATGAATGGCTCAGGGACAAGGGCTTAGATGCCATCCTCACTGAAGAACCGGGGGGCACGCATATCGGTCTCAAGATAAGAGAACTCCTCCTCGCAGTCGAACATAAGGATATGACACCGATTACCGAGCTTCTTCTGTATAACGCCTCTCGTGCACAACATGTCAAAGAGGTCATCCGTCCTGCGATAGAAAAAGGTTTGATCGTCATAACGGATAGGTTTACCGATTCGACCCTTGCTTACCAGGGCTATGGGAGGGGGATTGATTTCGATCATATAGGTTCTATAGACAGAGTAGCAACCAATAATCTGCGGCCTGATATTACAATTCTTCTTGATCTGGATGTTGAGGCGGGATTAAAAAGGAACAGGGGCATCAATAAAACGGATCGGCTTGAGCTGGAAGACGTGGTGTTCCACAGGAGGGTAAGAAGCGGTTACCTCGACCTTGTAGCCAAAGAACCCCAAAGGATAAAATTAATAGATGCGTCTGTGAATATAGAAGAAATCCACAAAAAAATAATTGCTGTAATTACAGATTTCATTAATTCAAAACATGGCTTTAAAAGACATCGTAGGACAGAATAAAGCTGTCGGCATACTTCTAAGAACTATTCAAAGAGGTAGGATACCGTCGTCCTACCTGTTCGCAGGGGAATCGGGAATCGGGAAAAAACTCGCTGCGATCAATTTTGCCAAGGCACTGAATTGTCTCGGCAGGTCGCAGGGTGCAGAGCGCACTGCATTCACTGATCTTTCTTCCCCACCTCCTAACAAAGGAACGACCGTTCTTGACTCACGGCTTACGGCTTACGATTGTTGCGATAAGTGTTCCTCTTGTAAAAAAATCGATGCGGAAATCCATCCCGATTTTTTGCTTATTTCTCCTGAAGGGGATCAGATAAAGATCGAAGAGATACGCGCTGTCGATGACGTCCTCTCCTTGAAAGCCTTCGAAGGTAGATATAAGACCATAATCGTAGACGACGCGGATGCTATGAACCAATACGCGGCGAACGCCTTCCTGAAGACCCTTGAAGAACCACCGGGAGACAGCCTTATCATCCTTATATCTTCAAACCCCGCCCGTCTTCCCGATACTATCAGATCCAGGTGTTCCCGGATAAACTTCACCCCCCTCTCTCTTGATGCCTGCGAAGAAGTCATCATGAAAGTCCTTAGTCAACAGCCAGAAAACAAATTACTGCAGAAGAGGCGAAGTGAAGAAGTGAGGAAGAAAAGAAGTGGAGAAGAATCGGAGGCGCCTCCACTCTATGACGCCGACGCCGTATCTCTTCTTGCACGGCTTTCGATGGGAAGACCGGGGGACGCGGCTTCGGGAGACCTCATCGAAGAGAGGAAGTGGTTCATTAACCTTCTGAAGTCTATGCTCAATATGGAAAAAGACAGCTGGGCATCAAAAGAGGATATGAAAAAATGGTTTGATCTTATTTTGATCCTGCTCAGGGATATGGCTGTTATAAAGATAGATCGGGATGGAACAGCCCTGATCAATATCGACCTTAAGGAATATATAAAAAGGCTAAGCAGCCCGATGGATTTAAAAGCTATAATAGAACATTATCAAAGATTGAATGCCCTCAAGGGATATTTCAACTTTAATTTAAATAAATCCCTCACATGGAACTACACAGGTTTCTTGCTGAGAGAAATGGATATTGCAGATGCCTGATATTGTGGGAGTGCGCTTTAAGCCTTGCGGGAAGATATATAACTTTGAGCTCGCTGGAATAGAAGTCAAAAAAGGCGATATCGTCGTCGTTGAATCCGAACTCGGCCTTAATCTTGGCACTGTCGTTATGGAACGAAGCACGATCGAGGATCACGAAAAGAAGTTGAAAAAGATCATGCGCAAGGCAACGGAGGAAGATCTCCATCAGAAGAGAGAAAATAAACAATTGGAAGCTGAGGCGAGGGATAACTGTCTGGAAAGGATAATGGCTCGCGGGCTCCCCATGAAGCTGATCTGTACAGAGGCAACGCTTGATAGAAGACGTATTATCTTCTATTTCACCGCCGAGAAAAGGATCGATTTCAGGGAACTTGTGAAGGATCTCGCATCGAGATTCAAGACAAGGATAGAGATGAGGCAGATAGGCGTAAGGGACAGTGCAAGAATCGTAGGGAGTCTTGGAATCTGCGGCCGGGAACTCTGCTGTGCGAGGTTTCTGACCTCCTTTGAACCCATCTCCATTAAAATGGCAAAGAAGCAGGAACTCGTTCTTAATACTAGCAAATTATCCGGTTCCTGCGGAAGACTCATGTGTTGTTTAGGGTTTGAATATTCCGAGACGTGTCACGAGGAGAACCCCCTCCCAGATAGTGAAGCCGTTTCCGTGTCCGAGGATGAAGAAGAGAGTGAAGTGGTCATTGAATCAAGCAATCTATTTCCGGAAGTGATCGGGCCCGCACTTCCGCCCTTTGCAGCGGGAATCAATCAAGGCGCTGAACCGGAGCAAGCCGAGCAGCAGTCTGGAAAAACGGCAAAGAAGGAGAGGCGAAGAAAGTGGTATCCAAAA
>Ga0187788_10000257_pt1 | contig 14805 bp, 14 predicted proteins | sample 1015_BV01_MP10_2_FD_133008 | JGI IMG/M metagenome (GOLD analysis project Ga0187788, IMG submission 133008) | Tropical peat soil microbial communities from peatlands in Department of Meta, Colombia - 1015_BV01_MP10_20_MG | ecosystem: Environmental > Terrestrial > Soil > Wetlands > Peat | place...
CGACGCCCCGCTCCCGGGAGTCCGCCGTGCGTCCGCCGTGCGTAGGGCATGCGGCGCCACGCCTGGCCCGACGCCCCGCTCCCGGGGAGTCCGCCGTGCGTCCGCCGTGCGTAGGGCATGCGGCGCCACGCCTGGCCCGACGCCCCGCTCCCGGGGAGTCCGCCGTGCGTAGGGCATGCGGCGCCACGCCTGGCCCGACGCCCCGCTCCCGGGGAGTCCGCCGTGCCTAGCGGACGTCGAAAGGTGCGCCGTGCCTGAGCCGCTGCTGCAGGTGCGTGACCTGAGCGTGCGGTTCGCCACCCGCCAGGGCGTGGTGACCGCGGTCGACGGGCTGTCGTTCAGCGTCGGTCCGGGCGAGGTGCTCGGCATCGTCGGGGAGTCCGGTTCGGGCAAGAGCGTGACCGTGCTGGCCGTGCTGCGCCTGCTCACCGATGCGAACTGCACGATCGAGGGCCAGGTGCTGTTCCGCGGGCGGGATCTGCTGGCGCTGCCCGAGGCGGAACTGCGATCGGTCCGGGGCCGGGAGATCGCAATGATCTTCCAGGACCCGATGACCGCGCTCACCCCCGTCTACACCGTCGGCTGGCACATCGCCGAGCAACTGCGCGCCCACCAGCAGATGTCCAAGGCGGCTGCCCGGGCCCGCGCCGTGGAGCTGCTCGACGAGGTCGGCATCCCCAACCCGCGGGAGCGGGTCGACGCCTACCCGCACGAGTTCTCCGGCGGGATGCGGCAGCGCGCCTGCATCGCGATGGCGCTGGCCTGCGACCCGGTGCTGCTGATCGCGGATGAGCCGACGACGGCGCTGGACGTGACGATCCAGGCCCAGATCCTGCAGCTGATGAACCGGCTGCGGGAGCGGCACGGCTCCTCGATCATCCTGATCACCCACGACATGGGCGTGGTGTCGGACACCGCGGACCGGGTGCTCGTGATGTACGGCGGGCGCGCCGTCGAGGAGGGTCGGCGCAGCGCGCTGTTCCGCAGCCCGCAGCACCCCTACACCTGGGGGCTGATGTCCTCCGTGCCGCGCACCGACCGGCCGCGGACCCGGCGGCTGGCGGCGATCCCGGGCACGCCGCCGTCCCCGCTGGCCCGACCCGCGGGGTGCGCCTTCTCCCCGCGCTGCGCCTTCGCCCACCCGGCGTGCGCGACCCAGCCGCCGCTGGAGGAGCGCACCCCGGGGCACTGGGACGCCTGCTGGCTGAACCCCGACATCCGCCCCGATCTCCGCCGCCGCTCGGAGACCGCTGCCGAGCAGGCCCGGGCATGAGCGCCGTCGACGCCCTGACCGGTCCGGTGGACCGGATCCCGCGCGGCGAGCTGCTGGCCAGCGCCCGGGAGGTGGTCAAGCACTTCCCGGTGCGCGGCGCCCGCGCGCCCAGGGGCGGCGAGAAGCCGGTGGTGCACGCGGTCGACGGGATCAGCCTGGACGTCGTCGCCGGGGAGACGCTCGGCCTGGTCGGCGAGTCCGGCTGCGGCAAGTCCACGTTCGGCCGGTGCCTGGTCCGGCTGCTCACCCTGACCTCCGGGCAGGTGTTCTTCGGCAGCCACGACCTCACCGGGATGTCGCGGCGGGCCCTGCGGCCCTACCGGCGGCAGATGCAGATGGTCTTCCAGGACCCCTACGCCTCGCTCAACCCGCGCCGGCGGGCCGGGGACATCGTCGCGGAGCCGATGCGGGTGCACCGGATCGCGGACGACGCGTCGATCCGGCGGCGGGTCCAGGACCTGCTGGAGGTGGTGGGGCTGGAGGCCGGGCACGCCCAGCGCTACCCGCACGAGTTCTCCGGCGGGCAGCGGCAGCGGATCGGGATCGCCCGGGCGCTGGCCCTGAACCCGCAGCTCGTGGTCGCCGACGAGCCGGTCTCGGCGCTGGATGTCTCGATCCAGGCGCAGGTGCTCAACCTGTTCCGCGACCTGCAGGACTCCCTCGGCCTGACCTACGTCTTCGTCGCCCACGACCTCGGCGTCGTCCGGCACGTCTCGGACCGGATCGGCGTGATGTACCTCGGCGAGATGGTGGAGCTCGGGCCCGCCGAGGCCGTCTACTCCGCGCCGGCGCACCCGTACACGCAGGCGCTGCTGTCCGCCGTCCCGGAGATCGACGACGGGCAGGGCGCGCCCCGGCCCGAGCGGATCGTGCTCACCGGCGACGTGCCCAGCCCGATCAGCAAGCCGAGCGGCTGCTCCTTCCACCCGCGCTGCCGCTACGCCACCGAGGTGTGCCGACAGACCCGGCCGGTGCTCGTCGAGATCGCGCCCGGACGGCGGCTCGCCTGCCACCACCCGCTCCCCCCGCCGGAGCCACCGCAGCTACGACGGCCACCACAGCCACCGCAGCTACGACGGCCACCACAGCCACCGCAGCCACTGGAGCCACCGGCGCCCGCCCCGCCGCCTCCCTGACCGCTGCCTTGCTCGCTCAACGCCGCTATGCTCGCTCAATGCCGCTGCGAGGGCGGTGACACGCCGATGCGAGCGGCGTTCGGCGAGCAATCCGGCTGTCGGTGAGCACGGATCAGGCCGGGGCTCAGGCGGCAGATGCGTCGGCCTCGGCGAGGAAGCCGGCGACCACGTCCCGGAAACGGGCCGGCTCCTCCACGTGCGGCATGTGGCTGGACCACTCGAACAGCTCCCAGCGCGCGCCGGGGATCCGCCGGTGGATCTCGCCGAGGATGCGCGGCGTGGCCTCGTCGTGCGCGCCCGACACCAGCAGCGTCGGGACGGCGATCGTGTCCAGCCGGTCGGTGATGTCCCAGTCGGCGAGCGACCCGACGACGTGGAACTCACTCGGCCCGTTCATCGTGTGGTACACGGTCGGCTCCTCGGCGATCTGCGCGAAGCTGCGCCGCACGCAGTCCGGCATCGGCACCCGGCATACGTGCCGGGCGTAGAACACCTGCATCGCCGTGTCGTACTCCGGATCGGCGGTGGTGCCCGCCTCCTCGTGCCTGCGCAGGGTCGCCTCGACCTCGGCCGGCAGGTGGGCGCGCAACCGGTTCGCCTCCTCCACCCACAGCCGCATGCTCGCCGGGGAGTCGGCCACGACCAGCGCGCGCAGGCCGGCCGGGTGCTCCAGCGCGTGCTCCATCCCGAGCATCCCGCCCCAGGACTGCCCGACGACGGCGTACCGGCGGCCGATGCCCAGGTGCCCGAGCAGCGCGCGCAGCTCGGCCAGGAACAGCTGCGGCGTCCAGAAGCCGGCCGGCGCGTCGGGCAGGTGCTGGCTGCGGCCGCAGCCCAGCTGGTCGTAGAGCACGCACGCCCGCCCGGTCGAGGCCAGCAGGTCGGCGATCGGCTCGCAGTAGTCGTGCGCCGCCCCGGGACCCCCGTGCAGGATGACGACGGGCATCGCCGCGGCATCCGGGTCCAGGTCGCCGACGATCCGGTACCAGGTCCGGCCGTGCTCCCACTCGAGCTTGCCCTCGGTCTCGCCGGCCATGCCACCTCCGCCTCGGGTCCGTGGTGATGGGCACATCGTGGCCCACGCGATCTTCCGGGCCAAGCACCGCGGCCAAGGCTCGCACCCACGGTGGTCGCCGTCGTACGCTCCGAGACATGGCCGGCACGACGACGCCCGCGGGGCCGCTGCTGCGAGCCCTCGTCGTGGACGACGAGGCGCCGGCGCTCAGCGAGCTGGCCGGCCTGCTGGGCCGGGATCCCCGGATCGGCCGGGTCAGGACCGCGTGCACCGGTCCGGAGGCGTTGCGGGTGCTCGACTGCGAGCCGGTCGACGTGGTGTTCTGCGACGTCCGGATGCCCGGCCTGGCCGGGCCGGACCTGGTCCGCGGGCTGGCCCGCTGCGCCAGCCCGCCGCAGGTCGTCCTGGTCACCGCCTTCGAGACGCCCGACCCGGGCGCCTCCGGCCTGCGGCCCACCGACCACGTGACCAAGCCGGTGCGTCCCCGCCGGCTGGCTGAGGCGGTCAGCCGGGTGGTCGAGACCACGGGTGGGACGTCGCACCGGGACGACGAGACGATCACCGTCGAGCTCGCCGGGGTGACCCGCGCCGTCCAGCGCTCGCAGGTGCGCTACGTCGAGGCCCAGGGCGACTACGCCCGGCTGCACACCGCCACCGGCAGCCACCTGGTGCGGATCCCGCTGGCGACGCTCGAGACCCGCTGGGCCGACGCCGGCTTCGTGCGGATCCACCGCAGCACCCTGGTCGCGCTGCCGCACGTGGACGAGGTCCGCGTGGACGCCGGCCGGTGGAGCGTGCGGCTCGGCGACCGCGTCCTGGGGGTCAGCCGCCGCCACAGCCGGCAGCTGCGGGACCGGCTGACCGGCGCCGGCACGCCGGGCGAGACGCGACGCGACCCGGGCCGCGGGCCGGACCGCGGGCCGGGCACCGGCGGGCGGGCTCAGCGGGCCGAGCCCTGAGGGCCTGACCGGGTCGCCGGCTCGCCCGGGCCCGCCCAGCGGCCCCGGGCCAGCAGCACCTCGCGCAGCAGGTCCGGCCGATCGGTGATCACGCCGTCCACGCCCGCGTCGAGCAGGCGATGCATCCCGGCCGGGTCGTCGACGGTCCAGACCAGGACGGCGATGCCGCGCTCGTGCGCCATCCCGACCAGGCGGTCGGCGAAGACCGGGAGGCGGCCCACCCGCAGCGGGACGTGGGCGAACTGCGCGGCCAGGCGTCCCACCGGGCGGGTCCCGGTGCGCGCCGCGACGGCGAGCCGGGTCAGCGACCCCCAGCTCAGCGCGGTCGCCAGGCCGGGGCCCAGGCGGCGGCGCAGGTCGGCCAGCGACCGCTCGGGCGCTCCGCCGACGCAGACCCGGTCCACCGCGCGGCAGCTCCGGATCGCCTCGGCCATCGGCGGGACGGCGCGTGGGTCCTTGACGTCGAACAGGAACCGCGCGTCCGGGAAGGCGAGCAGCAGCTCCTCCAGCCGCGGGATGCGGTACCCGCCGAGCACGCGCATCCGGCACAGCTCCCGCCAGCTGTGCGCGGCGAGCGCTCCCGGCCGGCCGGTCAGCCGGCGCAGGCCGGCGTCGTGGAAGGCGACGCAGACGCCGTCCGAACTGACCCGCAGATCGGTCTCCAGGTAGCGGAATCCCAGCCCGTGGGCGAGCGAGAATGCGGCCATGGTGTTCTCGGCGGCCAGCCCGGCCCCGCCCCGGTGTGCCACGGCGTACACGCCGCCGGCCCTGCGGTAGGCATCCGCCGAGCTCATGATCACCAGCCTGCCATCGCGACTGCCCTGCGGGACGGCGCAGCCGGCCCCGTGCGCCAGAGTTCGCCGCGAGTTCATTCCCACGCAGGCGCTCGGCGGGGTCGCCGTCACGCGCCGGACCCGCCGCGATCCCGCCGTGCCACCACCTCGGCACGGGACCACCGCGCCGATCTCCCGGCAACCTCACGTGCGACGCGCCGACCGCGTCGGGAGATCGCCGCCCAGGGGTGGGCGCGGAGGAGGCCGTCGCGCACTGACGCCGACGTGGTGCGCGTGCCGCCCTCCCGCCCTGACGCCGCCCCCGGCATCAGCGCCCGGGCAGACCGTTGCTCGCTGAGCCCCGCTTTGCTCGCCGGTTGCCGGTTGGAACCGTTTGCAGCCAACGCGCATCCAGCGCTCAGCGAGCAAACCGGCGGCCGGCGAGCAAGGGGATGCAAGGGGCGGCCGGGCGGGCGGCCGTGCCCGCCCCCGCCGCATCCCGTGCGCGCACCCGGCCGCTCGGTCCGGTCTATGTGCACGTGATGCGGTCCGGCCGGCGGCGACTAGGTTGATCTCGGACCCTCGTCGGCGGACCCGCAGGGAGTGCCCCGACATCCGATCTGCCCGGAGGCGACTGATGGCCAACGAGACGCTGGAGAACCTGCTGCGCGAGGCGCGGCGCTTCCCGCCCAGCCCCGAGTTCACCGCGACCGCGGTGGCCGGGCCCGGCCTGTACTCGGCTGCCGGGGACGATCGGCTGGCGTTCTGGGCCGACCAGGCGCGGCAGCTGGACTGGGACCAGGAGTGGAGCCAGGTCCTCGACTGGTCCGAGGCGCCGTTCGCCAAGTGGTTCGTCGGCGGCACCCTGAACGTGGCGCACAACTGCGTCGACCGGCACGTCGCCGCCGGCCGTGGCGATCGGGTCGCCATCCACTTCGAGGGTGAGCCCGAGGACACCCGCACGATCACCTACGCGGACCTGCAGCGGGAGGTCTGCAGGGCGGCCAACGCCTTGCTGGCACTCGGCGTCGCCAAGGGCGACCGGGTCGCCATCTACCTGCCGATGATCCCGGAGGCGGCGATCGCGATGCTGGCGTGCGCCCGGATCGGCGCGCCGCACTCCGTGGTCTTCGGCGGCTTCTCCGCCGAGGCGCTGCGCAGCCGGATCGAGGACGCCGAGGCCAAGCTGGTGATCACCAGTGACGGCGGCTACCGGCGCGGCGCGGCCGCGGCGCTGAAGCCGGCGGTCGACGAGGCGGTGGCGCAGTCGCCGTCCGTGCACAAGGTCCTCGTCGTGCGGCGCACCGGGCAGGACGTGGCCTGGGACGACGCCCGCGACGTCTGGTGGCACGACGCCGTCGGGGCGGCCTCCGAGGTCCACCAGGCCGAGCCGATGGACGCCGAGCACCCGCTGTACATCCTCTACACCTCCGGCACCACGGGGAAGCCGAAGGGCATCCTGCACACCAGCGGCGGATACCTGACCCAGGTGACGTACACCCACCGCAACGTCTTCGACCTGCACCCGGAGACCGACGTGTTCTGGTGCACCGCGGACATCGGCTGGGTGACCGGGCACAGCTACATCGTCTACGGGCCGCTGGCCAACGGCGCCACCCAGGTGATGTACGAGGGGACGCCGGACACCCCGCACCGGGGCCGGTGGTGGGAGATCGTGGAGAAGTACGGCGTGACGATCCTCTACACCGCACCGACCGCGATCCGCACCCACATGAAGTGGGGCGACGAGCACGCGGGCAGGCACGACCTGTCCTCGCTGCGGGTGCTCGGCAGCGTCGGCGAGCCGATCAACCCGGAGGCGTGGATCTGGTACCGGCGGGTGATCGGCGGGGACCGCACGCCCGTGGTCGACACGTGGTGGCAGACCGAGACCGGCGCGATCATGATCAGCCCGCTGCCCGGGGTGACGGCGACCAAGCCCGGCTCGGCCCAGGTGCCGCTGCCGGGGATCGATGCGGATGTGGTCGACGACCTCGGGAAGCCGGTGCCCGACGGTGCCGGCGGCTACCTCGTGCTCACCTCGGCCTGGCCGGCGATGCTGCGCGGGATCTGGGGCGACCCGCAGCGCTACATCGAGACCTACTGGTCGCGCTTCGAGTCCACGTACTTCGCCGGCGACGGCGCGAAGAAGGACGAGGACGGCGACATCTGGCTGCTCGGCCGGGTGGACGACGTGATGAACGTCTCCGGGCACCGGCTGTCGACGACCGAGATCGAGTCGGCGCTGGTCTCGCACCCCAAGGTGGCCGAGGCCGCGGTGGTCGGGGCGACCGACGAGACCACCGGGCAGGCGGTCTGCGCGTTCGTGATCCTGCGCGGCAACGTCGGCTACGACGAGTCCCAGGCCGAGTCGGTGGTCACCGAGCTGCGCAACCACGTGGCCCATGAGATCGGCCCGATCGCCAAGCCACGGCAGATCATGGTGGTGGCGGAGCTGCCGAAGACCCGCTCGGGCAAGATCATGCGCCGCCTGCTGCGCGACGTGGCCGAGAACCGGATGCTCGGCGACGTCACCACGCTGACCGACTCCTCGGTGATGGACCTGATCAAGGAGGGGCTGGCCAAGGGCGGCGGCAGGGCGGAATGACGGATCGAGGACGGATCGCGCCGCACAGCCGGTTCGCCGTCCGGCACTCGCAGTGATCGCGCATGGGCGGGCCGGGCCGGACCCCGTAGGCTCGCCCTGAGCGTGGGTGCTCGCGGCGGCGACGACCTGGGAGACGTGGACGGATGATCGGCGAGATCGGGCAGGAGCAGGTCGGCGCCGAGCGCACGCTGGGCCAGTTGGTGGCAGACACCAGCAAGGAGCTCTCCGACCTGGTGCGCTTCGAGATGGCCCTGGCCAAGGCGGAGCTGCGCCGTGACCTGCAGCACGGCGCCACGGCCGGAGCGATGTTCGCCGCAGCCGCCTACCTGGTGGCACTGGTCACGGTCATGCTGAGCATCGCCGCCGCGCTCGGCCTGATCGCCGCCGGGGTGTGGGACTGGGCCGCGTTCCTGATCGTGGCGGGTGTCCAGCTGCTCCTCGCCGCGATCTTCGTGCTGATCGGCCGCGCCCAGGCGACCCGGATCCGCCCACCCGAGAGAGCCATCCAGACCACCAAGGAGTCGGTGGCCACGCTGCGCGACGCCGCTCGCACCAGCGCTGCCTCGTGAGCGCCGCTCCGTCCCCCCCGCGACCCGCCGCCGCGCAGTGATCGCGCCGGCCGGGCCAGCGGTGACCGTCGACACCTCCGATCTGCTGGTCCCCGGGCCCTGGCGGCACCGGCTGATCGCGGCCAACGGGGCCCGGTTCCACGTCGCCGAGATCGGCGAGGGGCCGCTGGTCCTGCTGCTGCACGGCTTCCCGCAGTTCTGGTGGGCCTGGCGGCACCAGTTGACCGTGCTGGCCGAAGCCGGTTACCGGACGGTGGCGATGGACCTGCGCGGGTACGGCGCCTCCGACAAGCCGCCGCGCGGATACGACACCGCGACGTTGAGCGCCGACGTCGCCGGGGTGATCAGAGCGCTCGGTGAGGCGCGGGCCGTGGTCATCGGCCACGACTGGGGTGGGTGGGTGTCGTGGTCGATGCCGGCGCTGGCACCGTCCGTGACCCGCGCGATCGGCGTGGTCTCGATGGCGCACCCGCTGCGGATGCGCACCCGGATGGCCACCGCCCGGCAGTTACGGGGGGCCGGCTACGTGATGGCCTTCCAGGTCCCGATCCGCCCGGAGCGCTGGCTGACCCGGGGGGACGGCGTCCGCCAGATGCTGCGCGCCGGGGCCGGGGCCGGTCCCGGATTCCCGGACCAGCAGACGGAGCGCATGTACCAGCGCGCCATGCAGGTGCCGTTCGTGGCGCACACCAGCCTGGAGTACTTCCGTTGGGCGGTGCGCTCGCTGCCGCGCCGGGACGGCAGGCGGTTCGCCGACGCGCTGCGCCGCCCGGTGGAGATCCCGGTGCTGCAGCTGCACGGCGGCGCGGACCCGCTGGTGCTGCCGGAGACCGCGCGGGCCGCGGCCCGGTGGGTCAGCGGCCCGCTGCGCTGGGAGCTGCTCGCCGGGGCGGGCCACTACCTGCCCGAGGAGCGGCCCGACCAGGTCGGCGCCGCCGTGGTGGACTGGCTGGCCGGTCTGCCTGGCTGAGCCGGACCCGCCGCGGCGACCCGCGACGTCCCGCTGCCGACCCGCGACCGGCGGTGCCACCCGGCCGCGGCTTACCCGGCCGCGGCTTACCCGGCCGCGGCTTACCCGGCGGCGCACCCGCCGGTGCTCACCGGCACCTGGGCGGAGACGCCCTCCTGGATCACCGGCAGCACCTCGTCCAGGGTCAGGGCATACCCGGTCGAGGCGTCGTCCAGGGATTTCGCGAACACCAGCCCGGCCATCTTCCCGTCCGGCGAGAGGACCGGCCCGCCGGAGTTGCCCGGCTCGACCGTGGCGAACAGCGAGTAGACCTGGCGGACGACGCCGGGCTGGCCGTAGATGTCCTCGCCGCGCGCCCGCAGCACCGCCCGGATCCGGGCCGCCGAGGGGACGAACGGACCGTTGTTCGGGAAGCCCGCGATCACCGCGTCGTCACCGCGGTCGAGGTCCCGGCCCAGGGGCAGGGACGGCGCCGGCAGCCCGGGGACGTCGAGCACCGCGACGTCCCGGTCGGGGTCGAAGGTCACCACGGTCGCGTCGTAGGCGCGTCCCCGGCCGGTGATCTGCACCCGGGGGTTGCCCACCCCGGCGACCACGTGCGCGTTGGTGACCACCCGCTCGGGGGCGATGACGACCCCGGTGCCCTCCTGGCCGCGGTTGCAGTTGGCCTCACCGATGATCTTGACGATGCTCTGGGCCGCCCGCTCCACCGTGGCCAGGCTCATCACGTTGGGATCCGGCGGGGTGACCGAGACGATGTCCTCCCGGCCGACGCCGGCGAAGACCCGGGGGAAGGTGCTGCCCGCCACCACGCCACGGAAGGTGTTCGCCATCCCGACCAGCTGATCCGGCACCAGCCGGTCGATCGCGGCCAGCACCCGCGAGGAGGCGACCGCGCGGGACAGCGCCGGCGCCGGGCTGGCCCGCAGCGCGCCGCCGATGAACCACATCACCAGCGCCACCGCGACGATGCCGGCCACCGCGCCGAGCGCGTGGTCGACGGCGGCCACCGGGCGGTCGAAGTACCCCCGGCGCAACCGCAGCCCGATCATCGAGCCGAGCAGCTGGCCGAGCCAGGCCAGCAGCAGGACGGCGAAGAGCACGATCAGCGAGCGCTGGACGCCGGCGGTGAACGTCGACGCGAGCGGCGGCACCAGCCACATCGCCACCACCGCTCCGGCGATGAACCCCCCGAGGGACAGCGCACCGACGACCAGTCCCTGCCGGTAGCCGGAGATGGCATAGCCGATGATCATGAGGATCAGCAGGATGTCGATCATGGCATCACCGGCGGGGCGCGCCGTCCGTCGAGGTGGGCTTCGGTGAGGACCTCGACGCGGGAGGTGTCCCACGGACGCTCCCACCCCGCGAGCCCGAGCAGCCGCGACAGCAGCCCGGCGGTGAACCCCCAGACGAACAGGCCGGCGGCGCGGAAACCCGGGCCGACGAAGCCGCTGGGGTGGCGCACCTGGAACCTGTGGTCCGGATCGGCCAGCTCGGCCAGCGGCACGCGCGCGACCTGAGCCACCTCTCCGGGATCGACCGCGAACACCGGCGAGGGGTTGCGCCACCAGGCCAGCACCGGTGTCACCACGAAGTTGCTGACCGGCAGGTAGAGCTCGGGAAGCCGCCCGCAGACGTGCACCCCGCCGGGATCCAGGCCGGTCTCCTCCGCCGCCTCGCGCAGCGCAGCCTCCTCCGGCCCGGCGTCCTCCGGGTCGAGCGCACCGCCCGGGAAGGAGACCTGCCCGGCGTGCGAGCGCAGCGTGGCCGCCCGCTCGGTGAGCAGCACGTCCGGGCCCCGGGCGGTCTCGCCGAGCAGGATCAGGACGGCGGAGGCCCGGTGAGTGCCGTCCTCCGGCGGGGCGAACCGGCTCAGCTCCTCCGCGCTCACGGTGGTGGGCAGGCTGGCGAAGGACCGGAACCACTCGGGCACGGCGTCGCGCCCGCCCGCTCCCCCGACGGGCGCGGTCCGGGCCGGATCCGCCTTCTCCACCTGACTCATGCGGCGTCACCGCCGTCGCCGTTCTGATCGCGCACCAGCCTGGCGGCGCGCTGCGGGTCGATCTCCCCGATCCCGAACGACGGGCACAGCGGCGCCACCGGGCAGGCGCCGCAGGCCGGCCTGCGGGAGTGGCAGATCCGGCGGCCGTGGAAGATCAGGCGATGGGAGAGCATGGTCCAGTCCCGGCGCTCGAACAGGGCGGCCAGGTCCTGCTCCACCTTCACCGGATCCTCGTGCACCGTCCAGCCGAACCGGCGGGACAGCCGGCCCACGTGGGTGTCGACGGTGATCCCGGGGATACCGAAGGCGTTGCCCAGCACCACGTTGGCGGTCTTCCGGCCGACGCCGGGAAGCGTCACCAGGTCCTCCATCCGGGAGGGGACCTCACCGCCGTAGTCGCTGACCAGCCGGGCCCCCAGCTTGATCAATGCGTCCGTCTTGGCCCGGAAGAACCCGGTCGGCTGGATGATCCCTTCCATCTCCGCCCGGTCGGCGCCCGCGTAGTCGGCCGCGGTGCGGTAGCGGGCGAACAGCCTGGGCGTGACCTGGTTGACCCGGACGTCGGTGGTCTGGGCGGACAGGATCGTGGCCACCAGCAGCTCCAGCGGGCTGCTGAAGTCCAGCTCGCACCGGGCCTGCGGGTAGCGCTCGGCGAGGATGCGGTTGATCCGGCGCGCTCGGCGGGTACGAGCCAGTACGGTTTCGGCTGTTCTGGCCCCATCGGTACCCGTTGCCCGGACGGTCACCGCCAAAGGGTACGGCCCGAAAGCTGGGGATCACCTGTCAGCCCGTTCCCGGGACCCGGTGAGCCCGTCGCCGGTGACCACGGGTGCCCGTCCGCCGCGCGGGTGAGCAGCCCGGGACCCGTCTCAAGCGCGACCCGCGCTCCGACGATCACTGCATCGTGACCGCGACGCTCCCGAGCCGGCGCTGGGCCGCCATGCCTCTGGGTGAGTTGCGGGACGCGCAGCAGGAGTTGGGCGCCCGGATCCGCCGGGCGGAGCACTGGCGGCGGCTGGTGGCGGCCCGGCTGGACCTGGCGGTCGCCGCGGTCACCGACATCGAGGACCTGGCGCCGCAGGACGCGTCCCGGCCCTGGTCCTCGGCGACCGGACCGGAGGCGCACGAGGCGCCGTCCGGCCTGCGCCTGCTGCTGGGCATCGACCGCCCGGAGCAGCGGTTGTGCGAGACCTCCATCCTGCCGGTGCTGAAGGAGACCCTGACCGCGCTGGACGCGCACCTGGCCACCCTGCACCGGTGCGTGCGCGAGGCCGACCAGGCGCTCGGCGAGCGGCTGGACTGCGAGGCCGCCAGCCACCGCGCGCGCCGGTGGAGCACCGCGGTCTGATCACCGCGCATGTCCCATGCCCACGGTGTGACACCGCGGCACCTCCGGGCCCACGGTGTCACGCCGTGGCATCAGGAACCCCTGGAATTCCGGCGGTATGCCCCCGGCCTCCTGGTGCGGCAGACTTCGTGCGGACAGACCGTCACCCCTCGACGCCGGCGAGCCACCGCGCACGGCGGCCGAGCGCGGGAGGAGGACCCGTGGACGACGAGGTCGTGCGCCAAGCCCCGCTCTTCGCCGCGCTGGACGACGAGGCGGCTGCCGCCCTGATGGCGACCATGGCCCACGTCGAGTTGTCCCGGGGTCAGGTCCTCTTCCGCGAGGGCGATCCGGGTGACCGGCTCTACGTGATCGCGGAGGGGAAGATCAAGCTCGGCCGCGCGTCCGGGGACGGGCGGGAGAACCTGCTGGCGATCCTCGGGCCGGGCGAGATGTTCGGCGAGCTGTCGCTGTTCGACCCGGGCCCGCGCAACGCCACCGCGACCGCGGTCGCCGACACCCAGCTGATCGGGCTCGGCAACGACGACCTGACGAGTTGGCTGACCGGCCGCCCGGACGTCGCGCGGCACCTGTTGCGGGCCCTCGCCCGCCGGCTGCGACGGACCAACGACTACCTCGCCGACCTGGTGTTCTCCGACGTGCCGGGCCGCGTGGCGAAGGCGCTGCTGGACCTTTCGGAGCGGTTCGGGCAACCCACGGACGACGGCCTGCGGGTCGCGCACGACCTGACCCAGGAGGAGCTCGCGCAGCTCGTCGGGGCCTCCCGGGAGACGGTGAACAAGGCGCTGGCCGACTTCGCGTCGCGGAACTGGCTGCGGCTGGAGGCCCGCGCCGTGGTCCTGCTCGACATCGAACGGCTGCGCCGCCGCGCCCGCTGACCACCCCGCCGGGCACGCTCGGCGGCCGGCTCAGGTCACCCCGAGGTAGTCCAGCTGGGCCCGGACGCTCAGCTCGGCGGCCGGCCACAGCACGCGGTCGACGTCGGCGTAGACCACCGGCACCACCTCGGCGGCGGTCCGCGCGCCCGCCGCGACCGCGGCGCGAACCTGGTCCAGCCGCTCCTTCCGGTGCCGCAGGTACCCCTCCACCACCTGCAGCGGCCGGTCCAGCGGCGGGCCGTGCCCGGGCAGCACGCCGGTCAGGCCGAGCTCCTCGGACAGCCGGCGGAGCCGCTCCAGCGAGTGCAGGTAGTCGGCCAGCCGGCCGTCCGGGTGCGCCACGACCGCGGTGCCCCGGCCCAGCACGGTGTCCCCGGTCAGCACCCCGCCCTGCTCGGGCAGCACGAAGCACAGCGAGTCCGCGGAATGCCCCGGCGTGCCGACCACGTCCAGGCGCAGCCCGTCCACCTCCACCGTGTCGCCGTCCGCCAACCCCTCCGACCCGAGCCGGTGCGCCGGGTCCAGCGCGCGCACCCCGGCACCGGCCAGTTCGGCGAACCGGCGCGCCCCGGCGCTGTGGTCGGCGTGCCCGTGGGTGAGCAGCACCTCGGCCACCCGCGCACCACGCTCACGGGCGGCGCCGAGCACCCGTTCCAGGTGCGCCTCGTCGTCCGGACCCGGGTCGACCACGAGCACGCGCGCGGCGTCCGGGCTGCCGAGCACCCAGGTGTTCGTGCCCTCCAGGGTCATCGGGCCGGGGTTGGGCGCGAGCACGCACCTGGCCACCGGGGCGGCCGCGCCGGGGGCGGGCCCGCCGGTCCACGGGGCCTCGGGGGGCTGCAGGGTCACGGCGGCGGATCCTCCGCGCCGCCCAGGTCCGCCCGCAGCGTCACCTCGCCGTCCGGGGAGATCCGGACCAGTCGGGGCATCACCGGCTGCGGCTGCCGCTGCGTGGCCAGCACCCGCGCGACCTGCCCGCAGGCGGCCAGGTCCTCCAGGCAGACCAGGGTGGGGGGCATCAGGCCGACCCGGCCGGCCGCGTGCTCCCGCAGCATCTGGGCGGCGGGCACCCAGCCGGCCTGGTCCGCCTCGCCCTCCAGGTGACGCGGGGACTGCGCGGCCGGGACGGGCGCGGCGAAGAACCGGGTGTCGAAGCGGCGCCGCTCGCCCGGCGGGGTGATCCAGTGCGCCCAGGGATGCAGCAGGTCCGCCCGGACGCCGAGCCCGCGCCGTCCGAGCACGTCCGCGAACCGCTCCTGCCCGGCGGCCAG
>Ga0187788_10000258_pt1 | contig 14802 bp, 11 predicted proteins | sample 1015_BV01_MP10_2_FD_133008 | JGI IMG/M metagenome (GOLD analysis project Ga0187788, IMG submission 133008) | Tropical peat soil microbial communities from peatlands in Department of Meta, Colombia - 1015_BV01_MP10_20_MG | ecosystem: Environmental > Terrestrial > Soil > Wetlands > Peat | place...
CTCTTGCAGCTTGGCGGCCATCCCCTCGTACTCGCCGCGACGCACGTCGGCGAGGTTGCGGCGCGCCTCGCTCGTGCACGCCTCCTCGTAGAAGAAGACCGGGACCCCGTGCCGCTCCGCGAACCCCCTTCCGAAGCGGCGCGCGATCTCGACGGCGTCCTCCATCGCGAGCCCGCGGATCGGGACGAACGGCACGACGTCGACGGCGCCCATCCGCGGGTGGCTACCTGTGTGCGTCCGCATGTCGATCAGCTCGACCGCGCGCGCACACAGCGCCGCCGCGCACTCCTCCACCACTGCGGGCGCGCCAAGGAAGGTGCAATCCGCCCGGTTATGGTCGGCGTCCATGGACAGGTCGAGCACCTTCACCGGGAAGCGCTCGAGGACGAGCTGCAGCTCGCGCCGGAACGCGGGATTCCGCCCCTCGCTGAAGTTCGGAACGCATTGCAGGATCTGGCCCACCCCCGGACCCTCGCCGCCGCCGCCGCGAACTGCATCAGCAGTACCCCCGATCGCCCGTGCGAGAAAGCACGTAGCGGCCCCGAGCTGGTCGAGCGGCTCTCGCCACCCGGACCTCCACCACCCTCAGTGCCGAGCGAGCGAGGGCCGAGGACGGCGAGCTCGTCGCGGAGCCCGGCGTCGGTCATGAGAGTGATCGGTAGTCCGCCACACGCGGGGTCAGTAACTCCAACGATGCAGAAGCGGCTCCAGCCGCCCAGGATTCGTGATGCGGCAGCGCCGCAGCAGTGGTGCATTGACGAAGGAGGTGCCCGGTGGCAGAGTCGAAGCTCGGTGGAGGAGGGCCACAGCCGGCCGCGGGTTCACCTACAGGACGCCGCATGAGAACTAGGAGGTGAAGATGATGAGGCGCAAAATCGGGCTCGTCGTACTGCTGGCGGCGATGCTTGGCCTGGTGTTCGCGAGCGTCGGCTCCGGCAGGACCGCTGCGCACAAGGCGACGCCGTTCAAGGTGGCCTGGATCTACGTGGGGCCGCACAATGACGCTGGCTGGTCGGAAGCTCATGACAAGGGCCGCCTGTACGTGCAGGGGAAGCTGGGCAGCAATGTCCAGACGACCTACAAGGAGAACATCGCCGTCGGGACCCAGTTCAACCAGACGGTGGCGAGCCTCGTCGCGCAGGGCTACAAGATGATCTTCGCGACGTCGTACGGCTACGTGACGCCGCAGATTGCGGCCCAGTACCCGCAAGTGAAGTTCGAGCAGGCGACGGGCACGCTCGTGAAGCAGAACGTGTCCGAGTACTTCGGGGCGGCCGAGGACACGGTCTTCCTGTCCGGGCTGGCGGCCGGCGCGGCGGCGAAGTGCAACACCATCGGCTACGTCGTCGCCTACCCGATCCCGGAGGTGATCCGACACGCGAACGCGTTCGCACTCGGCGCGCGGCTCACCCATCCGGGCGTGAAGGTCAAGCTCGTGTGGACGCACTCGTGGTTCGACCCGACAAAGGAGAAGCAGGCCGCCCAGAGCCTCCACGCGGCCGGCGCGTGCGTCCTGGGCCAGAACGTCGACTCGCCGGCGGCCGGGCAGTACGCCGAGTCGGTGCACATCCCCTGGGTCGGCTACGACTCGAACGCAATGCATTTCGCGCCGAAGTCGTGGCTGACGGCTTCCGTCTACAACTGGGGGCCCTACTACCTGAAGCGCGTCAAGGCCGCGATGGCCGGAACGTGGAAGCCGGGTTTCTACTACGGCTCGATCAAGAACGGGTTCACGAAGCTCGCCCCGTACGGGCCGCGCGTTAAGGCGAAGACGAAGGCGCTGATCGCGAAGTACGAGAAGAGGATCGAGAAGGGCACCTACTACGAGTTCACTGGCCCACTCCGTGACCAGAAGGGCAAGCTCCGCGTCAAGAAGGGCGTGCGGATGAAGGTCCTGAAGGGCGGCACGAACAGCCTCTACGGCATGAACTGGCTCGTGCAGGGCGTCATCGGGAGCCCCAAGGGCTAGGAAGGACCTGAGAGGGGGCGCCGCGAGGCGCCCCCATCGTCGCCGAAGCTCCCCGTAGCCTCTCCTCAGCGATGCGCCTGCGGCCTCCCGTCACGATCGAGCAACGCCTCCGGCGGCCGCGTTGGCTCGCCGTGGCAGTGCCGGTCGGCTCGCTGATCTTCGCCTTCCTCGTCGCCGCGCTCGTGCTCGTGGCGACAGGGCACGATCCGTTCTCGACCTACCGCCAGCTCTTCGAGGCTGCGTTCGTGCAGAGGGGCTCGCTCAACCAGACGCTGATCGCCGCGACGCCGTTGGCGTTCACGGGTCTCGCAGCGGCGGCCGCCTTCCGCATGAAGCTCTACAACATCGGGGCCGAGGGGCAGATGTACATGGGCGCGATCACGGGCGCCGCCGCAGGTCTCTATCTCGGCGGGCGCGGAGGCCCGTCCCCGTTCGTCATCGCCGCCATGGTCGTAGCCGGCGGCTTCGGCGGGATGGCCTGGGGCCTGATCCCCGGGATCCTACGAGCCTTCTTCCGAACGAGCGAGATCCTGACCTCGCTGCTGCTCAACTACGTGGCGGGTCTCGTCCTCACCTACCTGATCTTCGAGAGCCAGTCGTACTGGCGACAGACGCAGGGCTTCAACGCGACGGTCTTCCCGACCGGCAAGCCGCTGCCCTCCTCGGCGGTCTGGCCGGGCCTGTCGACGAATCTCCAGGGCGGAATCGTGCTCCCGCTCGGGGCCGGCCTCGCCGTGCTCGTCGCTGTCTTCCTCTGGTTCCTGTACACGAGGACGCGCTTCGGCTTCGAGGCGCAGGTGCTCGGCGACTCCGATCGGGCGGCCCGCTACGCGGGGATCCGCGTGCGGCGGAAGATTCTCGCTGTGATGGCGCTCTCGGGCGCCATCGCCGGGCTCGGAGGCGTGAGCCAGGACGGAGATTTCCGGCACGCGCTCGACGGCGACCCGAACGGCCTCCAGAAGCTGGGCTACGGCTACACGGGGATCGTTGTTGCAGCGCTCGGGCGCTACAACCCGTTCGCGGTCGTCCTGATCGCCTTCCTGATCGGCGGGCTCCAGAACGCAGGAGCCGCCTTGCAAGGGCCGAGCTTCCCGTCGGGACTCGTCGGCGTGATCCAGGGGATCATCCTCTTCTCCGCGCTCGGCGGCGAGCTGCTCACCCGCTACCGGATCCGTGTAGGCAGGCCCGCTCGACCTCCCGCTGCACCTGTCCGCGTCCCGGAGACCGCGGCATGAACAATTCGCTCGCGGTCGTCCTGATCGCCGCAGGCGTCGCCTACGGAACGCCGCTGCTCTTCGCCTCGCTCGGAGAGTTGCTCGCCGAGCGCTCGGGTGTCCTCAATCTCGGAGTCGAGGGGATGATGCTCGTGGGAGCCGTGATGGGCTTCTGGACGGTCCAGCGAGTCCATGCGACGACGGCCGCCACCCTGCTGCTGGCCCTGGTCATCGCGGCAGTCGCCGGCGCTGCGATGGCGACGATCCACGCCTTCCTCGTCATCACCCTGCGAGCCAACCAGATCGTCTCCGGCCTCGCTTTGACGATCTTCGCCGGTGCAGTCGGGCTCTCCTCGTATCTCGGCAACAACCTCACCCTCTCCGATCAGCCGGCCCTGCACAGCTTCCAGCCGTTCTTGCCGGGCTCGATGCAGAAATGGCCGATCGTCGGTCCGATCCTCTTCGGCCAGAACGCCCTCGTCTACTTCTCCTGGCTGTGCGTGCTCGCCATTGCGTGGTACCTGTCGCGCACACGCCCCGGGCTCAACCTGCGCGCGGTCGGCGAGTCGCCCGCGGCAGCCGACAGCATGGGTATCGACGTCACCCGGTACCGCTACGTCCACACACTCGTCGGCGGCGCGTTCGCCGGCCTCGGCGGTGCGACGATCACCCTGGCGATCACGCCGCAGTGGGTGGACGGAATCACGGGCGGTGCCGGCTGGATCGCGATCGCCCTCGTCATCTTCGCGTTCTGGCGACCCGAGCTTTGCCTCATCGGTGCCTACTTCTTCGGCGCCCTCCAAGCGCTCGCGCCGGAACTCCAGGCGCGCAACATCACGCTCGGGCCAACGGTTCTCTGGGCGAACGCGCTCCCGTATGTGATGACGATTGCCGTGCTCGTCGCCGTCTCGTCCGGCACCGCCCGCCGGCGACTCGGGGCGCCCTCCGCACTCGGCGTAGCGTACGTCCGGGAGGAGCACTGATGGCACAGGCGGCGCCCCCGGCGATCGAGACGGTCCGGATCACCAAGAAGTTTCCCGGCGTCGTCGCGAACGACCACGTCGACTTTTCGGCGCTGTCGGGCGAGGTTCACGCGCTGCTCGGCGAGAACGGCGCCGGGAAGACGACGCTCTCGCACATCGTCACCGGGCTCTACCGTCCCGACGAGGGCGAGGTCCGGCTGTTCGGGGAGCCCGTTTCCTTCACGTGTCCACGGGACGCGATCGACGCCGGCGTCTGCATGGTGCACCAGCACTTCCGGCTCGTCGAACGATTCACGGTCGCCGAGAACCTCGTCCTCGGAGACCGCCGCGGCGCGGGCCGTCACTTCCTCATCGACCCGCGCGCGGTGGAGGGCCAGGTGCATGAGCTGGGCAAGCGTTATCGCCTTCCGGTCGACCCAGGCGCCCACGTCTGGCAGCTGTCCGTGGGCGAGCAGCAGCGCGTCGAGATCCTGAACGCGCTCTACCAGAACACCCGCGTCCTCTTCCTCGACGAGCCGACGGCAGTGCTCACCCCGGACGAAGCCGACACGCTCTTCGAGACCCTTCGCCAGATGGCCACCGAGCAGCGAACGGTCATCTTCATCTCGCACAAGCTGCACGAGGTCATGGCGGTGTCCGATCGAGTGACCGTGCTCCGGGAGGGCCGCGTCGTCGGGACGGTGAAGACGGCGGAGGCTACGCCGCAGTCGCTGACCGCACTGATGGTCGGCCACGAGCTGCACACTGTGAGGCGAACCCCCCAAGCCTCGGTCCGGGAGGAGACCGTCCTCGAGGCCGAGGATGTCTGGGCGGACGGGGACCGCGGCACGCCCGCCGTCAGGGGCGTCTCGCTGCGGGTTCGAGCAGGCGAGATCCTCGCTGTCGCCGGCGTCGCGGGCAACGGGCAGCGCGAACTGGCGGAGGCCGTCGCCGGGCTCCGCCCACACACACGCGGCGAGATCCGCATCGGCGGCCAGGCGCTGAGGAACGGTGACGCACGTGCCGCCTTCGACGCCGGCGTTCGGTACGTGCCCGATGACCGGATCGGCACCGGCGTCGCCCCGAGTCTCTCGATCGCCTGGAACCTCGCGCTCCGCGCATACCGCCGCCTCTCGCGAGGGCCACTGCTACCGCTGCGGAGGATGCGCATCGATGCTGAGCAGGCAATTCAGACGTACGACATCAAGGCATCGGGTCCTGCGATGAGGACCGCGAACCTTTCGGGAGGGAATCTCCAGAAGCTCGTGATCGCACGCGAGTTCTCCGGCGAGATGAGGTTGCTCGTCGCCGCGTCCCCGACGCGAGGCCTCGACGTCGCCGCCGTCGAGACCGTGCACGCACACCTGTTGGAGGCGGCGTCCGACGGCGCCGGCGTGATCCTGATCAGCGAGGACCTGGACGAGATCCTCGCCCTCAACGACCGGGTCGTCGTGATGTACGAGGGCGAGTTGACCGACGTCGAGGACCGGCAGAGTGTCGAGGAGATCGGGCTCCGGATGGCGGGCGCCAGCCCCACAGCGGCAACCGGGCAGGCCGCCTCGGGCGGCCGTACCCCGAACGAGTCGCCCTCGGCGTAGCTCCCTATTCGCGGACGATCGTCGTGCCCGTCTCGCCGCGCAGCGCCCGCTCGACGTTCTCGGGGTCGGTGACCACCGCCAACTCCCCGCCGCGTTCGAGGAACCCGATCACCGCCTCGATCTTCGGCGCCATGCTGCCCGCCGCGAAGTGTCGACCCTCGGCGAGGTATCCCTTCGCCTCGGCGAGGGTCATGTGGTCGATCCAGCGCTGGTCGGGAGTCCCAAAGTCGAGTGCCACCTTCTCGACGGCCGTGGTGATCATCAGGAGGTCGGCATCGATGCGGGTCGCCAGCAGCGAGCTGGCGAGATCCTTGTCGATCACGGCCGCCACGCCGGTGAGCTTGCCGTCCGCGTCGGCGACGACCGGGATGCCGCCGCCGCCGACCGAGACGACGACGAAGCCCTCGTCGAGGAGGCGCTTGATGGCGTCCTCCTCGACGATTCGGATCGGCTGCGGCGAGGCGACGACGCGGCGCCAGCCACGGTTCGCGTCGTCGACGACGGCCCAGCCCTCGGCCCGGCGCCGCTCGGCGTCTTCCTCGTCCATGAATGAGCCGATCGGCTTCGTCGGATGCTGGAAGGCCGGGTCGTCAGCGGCGACCTCGACCTGGGTGACGACCGCGACGGCGTGCCGGTCCAGGCCGAGCTGGCGGAAGTCGTTCTCGAGGTTCTGCACGAGCGCGTAGCCGATCGCGCCCTGGCTGTCAGCCCCGCACACGTCGAGCGGCACCTCGTGCAGCTCGTGGGCCGAGAGCTCGGAGCGGCGCAGGATGAACCCGACCTGCGGCCCGTTGCCATGGCCGATCGCGACGTCCCAGCCCTCCTCGATCATCGCGGCGATGTGCCAACACGTCTCGCCGGCGGCGATGTACTGGTCGCGGACGGTCTGGTGCTGCTTGTCCTTGATCAGCGAGTTGCCGCCGATGGCGACGACCGCCCGGCGGCGCCGGCTCACGGCGCGTCTCCGTAGCCGCCCATGGTCAGCGCGCAGAGCGCCTTGCCGACGTGCATCCGGTTCGCCGCCTCGTCCCACACGACCGAGTGCGGCCCGTCGATGACGGCGTCGGTCACCTCGCGGCCTCGGTCGGCCGGCAGGCAGTGCAGGTAGAGGACCTCCGACGAGGCGAGCGCGAGCTTCTCCTCGTCGCATCTCCAGTCGGCGTATTCGCCGGACTCCGCGAGCGCCTTCGACTCGTCCGTGAACGCGTCCAGCCGCCCCCACGACTTGGGATAGACGGCGTCGGCGCCCTCGAACGCCTCCTCCATCGAGTCGGCGAACGTGATCGTGGCGCCTGCCTCAGCCGCGGCGACCTGCGCTTTCTCGAGCACCTCGGGCATCAAGTCGAAGCCCGGCGGGTGGGCGATCACGACGTCGATCCCGAAGCGGGGGAAGAGCGTCGCGACCCCTTGTGGCACAGAGAGCGGCCGCGCGTATGACGGCGCGTACGCCCACGTCATCGCCACCTTCATCCCGCGTAGGTTCTCGCCGCGATGCTCGCGGAGCGTCATCAGGTCGGCGAGCGTCTGGGTCGGATGGTCGACGTCGCACTGGAGATTGATCACCGGAATGTCGGCCCAGCGCGCGATTTCCCGAATCCAGACGTTCCCCTCGTACGGAGCGAGGTCATGCCGGATCGCGATGCCCTCCCCGAAGCCGGCGAGGGTCAGAGCCGTGTCCTTCGGGCTCTCGCCGTGCGAGACCTGTGTCTTTTCGCTGTCGAGGAAGATCGCGTGCCCGCCGAGCTGGGTCATGCCGGTTTCGAAGGCGTTGCGCGTCCGCGTCGACTTGTCGAGGAACAGCATGTACAGCGTCTTGTCGGGCAGGAGCCGATGCGGCTTGCCGAGCCGGCGTTCCTCCTTCAACTCGCCGGAGACGGCGAGTGCCTCCTCGAGCTCGGGCAGCGACCACTCGATCGTCTCGATGTAGTCCTTGCCCGTCAGCGTCGCGCGGTCGACCGTTTGCGTGGTGCTCATCACTCCCTCGCTTTCATCAGTTGTTGCTGGCCCAGGCCGAGACCGTGGTATTCCGGGATCGGCCGCTGCCCTGGGACGTCTGGGACCGGAGGCCGTCCGCTCGTCCTGAGGGACGGCTCGATACCGACGAGGTCGTCCGGGCGAACGGGGGCACGATTGAGGGCCCGGCCGGTAGCGGCCCGCAGGGCGGCGACGACCGCCGGGGTCACCGCGACCGTGGCGAGCTCCCCGATCCCCTTCACGCCGTAGGGCGCATCCGGCTCGGGCTCCTCGACGAACTCGCTCACGATCGGGGGCACGTCGAGGATGGTGGGGATCAGGTAGTCGGTGAAGGACGCGTTTCGGATCGCCCCGTCCGCGAGTTGGATCTCCTCTGTGAGCGCCAGGCCGAGGCCCATGGCCGCCGCGCCCTCCACCTGCCCCTCGGCACCCTGCGGGTTGATGACGCGACCGGCGTCCTGGGCGGCTGCGAGCTGCACGACCCGGACGAGCCCGAGCTCCTCGTCGACCTCGACGACGGCTCGCACTGCGGCGAAGGAGAAGCTCACGTGTGGCCTGCCCTGGCCTTCCTCGTCGAGGCCCGTGGTCGGACGATGGTGGTAGGTGAACGTGCGCGAGATCGCCTCCTCGAGCTGCCCTCCCACGAGCGCTTCCCGGATCTCCCGGCATGCGCCCAGCACGGCGCCACCACTCATCGTCGTCTGTCGGGAGGCCGACGTCGAACCGGCGGATCCGGAGTCCGTGGAGCTTGGCTCGAAGACGACCTCGTCGACGTCGAGCTCGGTGCGTGCGATCTGCGCGAGGACGGTGTAGAGGCCCTGGCCGTAATCAACGGCGGCTGTCCGGATCACCGCGACGGGGCCTTCCGCGGACGGCCGCAGCGTCACCGTCGCCTCCGCCGCGTCGTCGAATCCCTCGCTGTAGGCGACGTTCTTGAAGCCGACGGCGTAGCCGACGCCGCGCTTCAGTGCCTCGCCGCGGCCGACGTTGCCGGCGCCGCCCGGGTAGGCGATCGCGTCGCGCCCCTCCCGCGGCTCCTCCGGCGGCACCGGGACGGCCCGGCAGCGCTCGACGACCTCACGCACCGGCGCCGGGCCCTCGAGGACCTGTCCGGTCGGAAGCACCGAGCCCGTGCGGACGGCGTTTCGCAGCCGCAGCTCGAGCGGATCGAACCCGAGTTTCGCGGCAAGCTCGTCCATCGCGCTCTCGTAGGCGAAGCAGACCTGCGGCGCCCCGAAGCCACGCATTGCGCCGCAGGGCGGGTTGTTGGTGTAGACGACCGTCGCCTCGACGAGGACGTTCGGCACCTCGTACGGCCCCGCCGCGAACGTCGCCGCGTTGCCGAGCACGGGCCCCGAGGAAGACGCGTACGCGCCGCCGTCGAGCAGGAGGCGTACGTCGGCGGCGACGATGCGGCCGTCTCTCATCGCGCCGTACCGGATCCAGCTCCGGGACGGATGGCGGTGCACATGGCCGTGGAAGGACTCCTCCCTGCCGTAGACGATCTTCACCGGGCGCCCGGTCCGGAGGGCGAGCAGGCAAGCGTGGATCTGCATGTGGATGTCCTCGCGCGAGCCGAAGGCTCCGCCGACGCCGGCGAGCGTGATCCGGAGCATCTCCTCGGGCAGCCCCAGGCACAGTGCGATCTGCTGGCGGTCGACGTGCAGCCATTGCGTCGCGACGTAGAGGTCGACGCTTCCGTCGGCGGCAGGCACGGCGAGGCCTCCCTCGGGCCCGAGCGCGGCCTGGTCCTGCATCGCCGTCTCGTAGTAGCCGTCGACCCAGACCTCGGCGTCGGCGTCGGCGCCGTCGCCGTGCCGGATGTGGACGTGGCGCAGGACGTTGCCGAGCTCGTGCACGAGCGGCGCGTCGGGACGAAGCGCCTGCTCCATGTCGGTCACGGCCGGCAACGGCTCGTACTCGACGGAGACCAGGTCTGCCCCGAGCTGCGCCTGCTCGAGCGTCTCGGCGGCGACGACGGCGACCGGCTCTCCGGAGTAACGGACGACCCCGTCCGCGAACACGGGCTGGTCTGCGAACTCGAGCCCGAACGTGCGAGCGGCAGGTAGGTCGGCCGCCGTGAGCACACAGGCGACGCCCGCCGCCCGTGCTGCCCCGGCAACGTCGATCCGGCAGATGCGCGCCGACGCGTGTGGGCTGCGAACGGTGACGCCCCAGAGCAGGTGCTCGGCGTGCAGATCGCTTCCGTACATGTACTCGCCGGTGACCTTCGGGACGCCGTCCACACGCGTCGCGCTTTCACCGACGCGACCGCGACGCGTGAGGACGGTCACGCCGCCGTCCCTTCGGCGAGGTGGACGGCGGCCACGATCTTCGAGTAGCCGGTACAGCGGCAGAGGTTGCCGGCGAGCGCCTCTCGGATTGCATCGTCACTCGGATGCGGGTCGCACTCGAGCAAATCGGCGACAGCGACGACGAAACCCGGAGTGCAGAAGCCGCATTGGACAGCGCCCGCCGCGACAAACGCCTCCTGGACCGGGTGCAGGCGATCCGCGCCGCCGAGATCCTCGACCGTTCGCACCGTGCGCCCGTCGGCCTGCACGGCCGCGACGAGGCACGCGCAGACGAGCTCGCCGTCCAGCCACACCGAGCAGGATCCGCACTCGCCCTGCTCGCACGCATTCTTCGAGCCGGTCAGGCCGAGCTCGTCGCGCAGCAGCGTCAGCAGGCTCGCCGCCGGTGGGACGTCGACCGTGTGCTCGACGCCGTTAACGGTCGTGGTGATCGTCATGCGGCCTTCCTCCAGTCGTCGGCAGCCCACGCGAGCGCCCGCCGAGCCAAGACGTCCACCGCGCGGCGGCGGTACGCGGCCGAGCCTCGGACGTCGTCGATCGGGTGCGCAGCCGCGGCGGCGAGCGCACCGAACTCGCGTGCGACCGTCTCGGGCAGCGGCCGTTGAGGGTCGTCCCAGTCGAGGGCATCGGAGGCGAACGCCTCCGCCTCCGGAGCACGCACGACCGTGGGCGCCACGGATCCGAGCGCGATGCATACTCGGCGGGCCTGCGTGTCGAGCTGCAGCGAGACACTCGCTATCGCGATCACCATCGCGTTGCGTGTCCCGACCTTCGCGAACGACCCGGGCCCGTCGACGACGGGCCACTCGACGCCGACGATCAGCTCGTCCTCGGCGAGCGCGGTTCGCTTCGGCGCGACGAGGAACTCGTCCCAACGCAGACGGCGCTCGCCCCGGACGGAAGCGAGCAGGACGTCGCCGCCGTATGTCGCCAGCACGGGCAGCGCGTCGCCGGCCGGGGAGGCGGTCGCGAGATTCCCCCCGATGGTCGCCCTGTGCCGAATCTGCGGAGACCCGACCGCCCGGGCGGCCTGCACGAGCGGCGGAAACTCGCCCAGGTCGCTGGCGATCTGCGCAAACGTTGCGCCGGCTCCGATGCGAACGGCGCCGTCCCGCCGCTGCCACGCCGCGAGCTCGGCGATGCCCGAGAGGTCGAGCAGCGCCTCCGGCCGGAGCCGCCCGAAGTTGACCGCGACCATCAGGTCGGTGCCTCCCGCAATCGGCACGGCCTCCGGGTGCGCGGCGCGCGCCTCGAGCGCCTCGGCGAGAGTGCCGGGGCTCGGTCCGCTCACGTGACCTCGACCGTCGCGAAGGCCTCGATCATCGCCTCGACGTCGTCGCCGAGCGGGTAGAGGACCGGACACGTGCAGCCCGAGTCGACGTACTCCTGCACCTTGGCGTGGCAGTCCTCGGCAGTCCCGGACGCGGTGATCAGCTGCACCACGTCGTCGGGGACGAGCGTCATCGCCTTCTCGATCTGCTCGGGCGTGGCCGGCCACGTGAGCACGCGGCCGATCTCCTCGAGCAGGGACTCGTCGACGCCGCTCGCCTTCATGATGTGCGGCTGCTGGCCGAGGTACTGCGCTACGAGCTCCCGCGCCCGGTCGAGCGCGAGCGACCGGTCCGGATCGAGCGAGCAGACGACGAGCTGCGGCCGGTCGACGTCGTCGACCGTGCGGCCGGCACGCTCGGCGCCGATGGCGAGGTGCTCCATGGCCTCGCGGTTGTAGGCGGGGCCGACGAGGTAGTTGAGCACGACACCGTCGCCGATCTCGCCCGAGAGCTCCATCATCTTCATCGCCGTGGCCCCGATGTAGATCGGAACGTTCTTCGGCGAGCGGTCGCCGTGGACGATGTCGATCTCGACGTCGTCGAGGTTCACGAACTCGCCGTGGAACGTGACCCGCTCCATCGCAAGCAGCCGCCGCACCGTCTCGACCGTCTCGCGCATGCACCTGAGCGTGTGGTGGCGGTGGATACCCACCTTGGCGGCGAGCGGGTCCCACCAGGCGCCCACGCCGAGCTTGACGCGACCGGGAGCGAGGTCGTCGAGCGTGGAGAAGGTCGCGGCGAGCAGCCCGACATTGCGGGTCCAGGTGTTGACGACGCCGCTGCCGATGCCGATGCTGTCGGTGACTGCCGCGTAGGCGGCCATCGGCACGGTCGCCTCGCGCACGAGGCGGCTCTCTGCCTGCCAGACAGCCTCGAAGCCGGCCTGTTCGGCGAGCTGGGCATAGCGCATTCCGTCGCGAATCGGGTGCTTGTCCTGGAGGTACAGCGCGACGCGGCTCATGAGAGCGCTCGTTGGGGTTCGAAGGGGTGGGCGGGGGTCTCCTCGAGCCGCGACCAGAGCCGCCCGGCGGCACCGCGTGCATCGGCGGCGAGCGCGTCCTGGTCGAGCAGCGCGAGCCTGCGGTCCCGGACGACCCAGGTGCCCGCGACCATCACGTCGCGGACGTGGCGGGACGAGAGCCCGAAGATCCAGTGGCCGCCGAGGTTCGAGGCCTCGAGCGGGGCAGGCGGCGTGTAGTCGAGGACGACGAGGTCGGCCGGCGCGCCGGGCTCGAGCGTGCCGAGCAGCGGTTCGCCGAAGATCCGGCCGGCGAGCCGGGCGCTCCCGGCGAGGGTCGCCAGCGGCCAGTCCCACGGCGCGAGGAGATCGTCCTCGTGCAGCCGGAACCAGGCCGTCCGGGATTCCTCGAACATGTCCGAGCCGATCCCGTCCGTCCCGAGCGCGACCTCGGGGCCGAGCTCCAGTACGCGTGCCCGGCCCACGGCGTTGTTCATGTTCGAGCGAGCGTTGTGCGCGAGCGTGGCGCCGCTCGCTCGGAAGGTCGCGAGCTCCTCGTCGTCGACGTGGATGCCGTGGGCGAGCAGCGTCCGTTCGTCGAGCGCGCCCAGCTCGGACAAGCGCTCGACGGCGCCTCGGTCGACGTCCCCCTCGGCGGCGTGGATGTGCAGCGGCCCGGCCTCCGCGCAGGCGAGCAGCGTCTCGTCGGAGAGTGTGAACGACGCGTGCGCACCCACGAGCCCGCGCGTCAGCCGGCGTGTCGTCCGGAGGAAGCGGCGGTTCTCCTCGACGCCTGCGAGCGCTCGCTGCGGGCCGTCGCGGTCGCTCGTCTCGTAGCAGAGGACAGACCGGGCGCCGAGCGACTCGAGCGCATCGGCGATGACGTCGAGCGAGCCGTCGATCGCGTTCGGCGACGCGTGGTGGTCGACGAGCGTCGTCGTGCCGCAGAGCAGCGCCTCCATCCCGCCGACGAGCGCCGAGGCGCGGACCGACTCTTCGTCGAGCGCGCGGTCGAGCCGCCACCAGACGCGCTGGAGGATCTGAAGGAAATCGCGCGGCGGCTCGAGTGCATACGGCATGCCGCGGGCGAGCGCCGAGTAGAGATGCGTGTGGGCGCAGACGTTGCCGGGGAGCACGAGTCCGCCGCGGGGGTCCACCCGCGCGCCCTGTCCCGGCTCTGCGATCCGGTCGCCGGCGACCCACACCTCACCCTCGTCGGCCTGCAGCGGGTCGAGGGAGCGGACGATCATCGGCGCGCCTTGACGAGGTGCGGGACGGCGGCGATCGCGGCGGGCGAGTCCTTCATCGGGAGCTGAGTGCGGTGGACGCCGTCGAAGGCTTCGAGCGCGCCCCGCACGGCCGAAGCAGTCGGGACGAGCGCGGCCTCCCCGATGCCCTTGGCGCCGAACGGCCCCTCGGGCTGGGGCTCCTCGACGAGGATGCACTCGACCTCGGGCATCCCGGTCGGAGGGATGATCCGCTGCGACTTGAGCGTCGCCGTGACCGGTACGCCGCCGTCGACGACGAACTCCTCCGACAGCGCATGGCCGAGGCCCATGTGGACGGCGCCTTCGACCTGTCCCTCGACGAGCGTCGGGTTGATCGCACGGCCGACGTCGTGCGCGGCGACCACCTTCCTGAGCCGCCCCTCGTCGTCGAGGATCGCGACCTGCGTCCCCCAGGCGTAGGCGAGATGGGTATACGGCTCGGGCGCTTCGTTCGTGGTCGTCCAGTCGACGACGAACGCGCCCGGGAACTCCTGCCCCGCGAGCGCCTCTAGCGGCCGCCCCTGCAGTGCTTCCTTCAACGCCGCCGCGGCGGCAAGGACGGCGTTGCCGCCGAGCACGGTCGCGCGCGAGGCGGTCGTCTGCCCGGTGTCGAGCTCCCGCTCGGTGTCCACGTAGACGCGGATCCGCTCGGGCGTGAGATCGAGTGCCTCGCAGAGGATCTGGCGCAGCACGGTGTGCACGCCCTGCCCCATCTCGGTCCAGGAGTGGAAGAGCGAGACGCTGCCGTCCTCCTCGACCCGCAGGACGACGAGCCCGCGCTCGGGGACACCGTTGCCGATGCCGGTGTTCTTCGCGCAGCAGGCGATGCCGGCGTAGCGCGCGCCCCGATAGGCGTCGCGCACTGCGAGCAGCGTCTGCTTCAGCCCGACGCCGGGCCCGAGCTTCTGGCCCGTGCCGAAGCGGTCGCCGGTTTCGATCGCGTTGCGCCAGCGCATTTCCCAGCCGTCGATGCCGACCTCGGCGGCGAGCAGGTCGAGCAGCCCTTCGATTGCGAAGTTGGCCTGGTTCACGCCGAAGCCGCGCATCGCTCCGCAGGGCGGGTTGTTCGTGTAGACGGCAGTAGCCTCGGTCAGGGCGTTCTCGACGCGGTAGGGCCCGGCAGCGAGCGAGGCCGCGTTCGAGCAGACGGCCGCCGAGCTCGAGGCGTACGCGCCGCCGTCCAGGAGGATCCTCGTGCGGACGCAGACGAGAC
>Ga0187788_10000259_pt1 | contig 14802 bp, 14 predicted proteins | sample 1015_BV01_MP10_2_FD_133008 | JGI IMG/M metagenome (GOLD analysis project Ga0187788, IMG submission 133008) | Tropical peat soil microbial communities from peatlands in Department of Meta, Colombia - 1015_BV01_MP10_20_MG | ecosystem: Environmental > Terrestrial > Soil > Wetlands > Peat | place...
AAATTGAGTTTCCTGCCCTTGACTTGGCAATCCCTCTGGCGGGAATTAAAAAGCGCGCTAGGAGGAAAAATTTCGCATGAACTCGGTGTGTACAATGCGGTGCAGCGGGCTGCGTATATCGGTGTGATCTGCATGGGTGTAGTGCTGGTGCTGTCAGGGCTTTCAATCTGGAAACCGGTGCAGTTCCAGGAGATCGCGGCAGTGATGGGCGGCTATGAGGGCGCGCGGATCGTGCATTTCATCGCGATGGCGCTGGTAGTCTTTTTTATATTTGTCCACTTGGCGCTCGTGGTTTTGGTGCCAAAAACATTCTGGCCGATGATTTCAGGCCGCGCCGAACTTCACGGAAAGGAGACTCCAAAATGAGTATGCCCATCAAGCCTGACCGTGATTTGATAAGGCCTACTGCGGAAATCATCAAGATCGAGCGCCGCTTGTTTCTCAAGCAAAGTCTCAGCCTGGGGGCGCTGACGCTGCTTTCAGGCTGCGATATCACCGACGCGAAATCGGTGAAGAAAGTGCTTTGGAGCATGTCGCGCTGGAATGACCGCGTGCAGGCTTTCTTGTTCAATCCGAACAAGCTTGCGCCGACTTATCCAGAAAGCGCGATCACCAAGCCTTTCCCATTTAACGCCTATTATTCCGAGGCCGAAGTTCCGCATGTTGATGCATCATCATTCATGCTCAAGCTCGGAGGGAAAATCAAGGACCGGACGCCATGGACTCTGGAACAGCTTTACGCTCTTCCTCAAACCAGCCAGATCACGCGACATGTGTGCGTGGAAGGCTGGAGCGCAATCGGCAAATGGGGCGGGGTGCCGTTTAAAACTTTTCTCGAGCGCGTGGGAGCAGACTTTTCAGCAAAATATGTGGGTTTCGTATGCGCAGATGATTACTACACCAGCATCGACATGCCCACCGCGCTGCATCCGCAGACGTTGCTCACTTTCAAGTTTGGCGATGAAATACTGCCGGCGAAATACGGCTTTCCGATGAAGCTGCGCATTCCCACCAAGCTGGGTTTCAAGAATCCGAAACACATCATGGCGATTTTTGTCACCAACACCTATCCGGGCGGCTACTGGGAAGACCAGGGATACAACTGGTTCAGCGGCCTGTAGGAAATCGAAATGAAGAAATTGTTTTTACCGCTCGCTGCCATTTTGATCATTGCAGCAAACGATGGCGCGCTCGCTGATAATCCCGCTGCTTCAGTTGCGGAGCCGCCTAAATCATCGGCAAATCCGGCAGGGCAGGCGCCAATGGTCGAAATGCCGCTGAAGGGTGATGAGCCCATGCCGACCGGAATGAAAAAAGAAGGGATGATGAAAGAGGACGTGAAAAAAGACTACAAGAAAAAAGAGCCGATGATTGAGGAGATGATGGAGAAAGGGGAAACGAAGGAGTGAGTTGTGAAAAACTGTTTTCGAAAGCCGGTGGCAGACCGGCGGCTGGTGACTTTCTTTTGTCTCGCCAAAAGAAAGTCACCAAAGAAAACGCGACCCCGGTTCGCCGACTTCTCCTGCGCTCCTCAGCCAAACCGGGCGCTGCGCAACTCGCGCTTCGCGCTCAAACAGTGCTCGCTTCACTTCCCCCGGTTTGGCTTCGTCACTTGGCGGCTCACAGGGGGCGGAAAGCGCAAAAGCACGGGTAATTATTTCGATCCTAGCTACTGATATTTGCTATGCCTGAACAGCCGCCGAATCTGAACAACGACATTATCGAACGCCAGATTAAAATCGTTTCGGCAATGTACGATAAGGCCGTGGCCTACACGAACGTCATAGTGATTGCCGGGTATGCTGGTTTTTTTGGCCTATGGGCATTAACGAAACAATATCTGACATCGACGCAAGCTCGGTTGGCCGCATTATTCATGTTAGCGTCAATCTGCGCGTTTGTGTTTTTCGAGGTGTACAAAATGGTAGTTAGCACGAGAGAATTACTCTACCGCGCTAAGATGTTCAATGACCCGCTAGTTAAGAACGACCCGATAATTTTTTCGGAGAAGCTTCGCGAATATGAGCAAAACGAAAAGCGCCACAACGTATCGTTCATTTGGATCTGGCGGATTCAGATAATAATAGCCGTTGCTACTGCATTAATCGCAATTGGCATTCTGGGATTCAGCTTCGTCTGCGGCCTGATTGAGACGACCTAGTCCTGGAAGTACTTGTGAATTGCTCGGCGCTGAATTATTTTTGACGCGATTCAAATTTCACTCCCGGCATTAACGCTCCGCAAATGCGCTAGTCCGGCGTTTTGCATGTCCCACACGCCTTGGGTGCCCGCAATCTTTCTTGTCGTGTTATCCTAATTCTTCGCGCTGCTTCGCGGTGCGCGATCAAAAATTGCAAAGGAGGCTCCCAAAATGAATAACTCGTCGCTTTCATTTGCGTTTAAAGCTTCTTTGATAGTTCCAGCAACTATGCTCGCCTGGGTGGCCACTTTTGCAGAGGCGGGAGATTTTAAAATCCTGCAACCGCTTGGGGACAAGCCGATGGCGGTGAAGAAGGGCGTGCTGCCATGGGGCGGATATTATGTCCCGTCAACTCCGGAAACAATACGCTGGGGAAGCTTGCCGAACGCGGACGCGCAACCGGTGCTCACGGTTCCCTCCGGAAGCATCGTCACTTTCGACTGTGTATCGCATGAGGGCATCCTCGAAGATCAGGGCAAGGACCCGGTCAAGTATTTCGGCCGGTACGGCATCAAGCCGGAACAGGTTCTCAACGACGCCAAGGCGATTGCAGCCTCAAACGTCGAACACGATTTCGCCAAAGACGGCCCGCATATCGTTACAGGGCCGGTCGCAATTGAAGGCGCGAAAGCGGGCGATGTGCTCAAAGTTGAGATTCTGTCGCAACAGTTCCGCGTGCCTTATGGCGTCGTCTCTAACCGCCATGGCAAAGGAGCCTTGCCGGGCGAGTTCCCGGAAAACAGTGGGCCCGAAGCCGGCGCGAATGCGGCGCACCCGGAACTCTTTCACAATGTGTCGATTTTTGTCCCGATCCACGAGACCGGCGGGAAATGGTATGCGGTAATGAAGCGGGAGAACGGGCGCGAAGTGCGTTTTCCGCTTCAGCCTTTCAATGGCCTGTTCGGCGTGGCGGTCAACACCCATGAAAAGGCGCACTCGGTGCCGCCGGGCGAGTATGCCGGAAACATGGACTTGAATGAGCTCACCACCGGCGCTACGCTTTACATTCCGGTTCAGGTTGACGGCGCGCTGTTCTACGCCGCGGACCCGCACTTCGTGCAAGGCCACGGCGAAGTGGCGCTTACCGCGGTAGAAGGATCATTGCGCTCAACGTTTCGGCTCACCGTGCTGCACCCGGGCGATCCCAGACTGCCGCTGCCGGCGCCAATGAAGAATCCGTTTGCGGAGGATTCGAAATACTGGATCACAGTAGGACTCAATCCCGACCTGAATGAAGCAATGAAAGACGCAACGCGGCAAACGGTCCAGTTTCTCAACGAGAAGCTCGGAATGGACCGTGCCACGGCATTGGCTTACGCGAGCGCCGCAGTTGATTTTGAGGTAACTCAAGTAGTGGATAAAGTCAAAGGCGTGAACGGCGTGATCCGGAAATCCGATTTTCTTCCTGCTGCGCGAACAAAATAAAATAAAGCGGGTAACTTAGCTAGGTGTTGTGGGAATCTTCCTGGCTAACACTTAGGGGCGGGCCAATGGAGACGGCAATCTCGACTGTTGCTATTGCTGTTATCTCGTACGCCATCGGCGCTGCGGTGGCGGGTTATTATCTTACCTATTGGCGAACCGGTCGGGATGTTCGCCAAACCGGAAGCGGTACCGCAGGCGCGCGTAATGCCGCTCGCTTGCTCGGCACAAGGCACGGCGCGTTGGTATTCGGCTGGGATTTTGCAAAAGGGGCTGTTGTTGCTCTGGCAGCAATAGCAATGCACGCAAATGAGCCGCAGATAGGGATAGCCGCGACTGCGGTGGTAGTGGGCCATGTGTGGCCGGCGCAATTGAAGTTTATCGGCGGTAAGGGCGTGGCGCCTGCTGCTGGCGTGTTCATTGTTTGGCAGCCTTCCATTTTAGCCGTTGTCGCGGTAGCCTACTTGTTGGCCCGCCTATCGAATCAGAATGTCGAAAAAAGCGCTTTGCTCGCGTTTGGCGCGGGAATCCTGCTTAGTCCTGTGCTGGTCAGTTCTGCGCGAGCGGCGGTATTCTGCGTTTTGATCCTGGCGATTCTTTGCTGGACTCATCGCCTGGGGCTTTTCCAGAGTGATAGACGATCCGGCCAAGGAGATGCCCGATGAAAAGCAAAAATGTAAATCTGCATTTCAGCTTGGCAAAAACGCCTGACGAATTTGAGCAGATATTCCGGCTGACTCACCAGACTTTCACCCGCGAAATTCCGCACTATGCTCCAAAAGAGGACGGAAGATTGATTGATAGATTTCACTCTGAAAATGCGTATGTGATTTGCAAGGATGGTGCAAATGTAGTGGGCATGGTCGCTATACGTTCAGTCAGGCCATTTTCCCTTGACGAGAAGCTTCCTGACCTTGACGAGTACATCCCTGCCAACCGGTCGCTATGTGAACTACGCCTATTAACCGTACGACCGGGTTACCGACACACGCACATTTTACCTGGCCTGTTTCGTGAACTCCTCAATGTGTGCAGAGAACGGCACCTGGATTATGCGCTGATCTCCGGGAGTACTAACCAGATCAGGTTATATCTCCACCTGGGATTTGAAGCCTTCGGACCGCTCACCGGCAAACCAGGCGCATTTTTCCAACCCATGGGAATAGCAATTGAACGTCTCTCCAAAAGGGTGACGTGGCTCGATTCGCAGGGCAAAACACCGCTTTCCGGTGCCAAGCGCGCGTATAAATGTATGCTGCCAAACCTGGCGCAAGTCCACGCCGATGTGGTCAGAGCATCCGCCGCAACACCCCAACCGCACCGATTGCCTGAGGTTGTAGCCGTGCTCGAAAGCTGCCGCGAGCGCTTGGTAAAAATTGCTGAAGCCGAAGCTGTCCAGGTGATGCTGGGAAGCGGGACCTTGGCAAACGATGCCATCGCTCAGCAGTTGCGCTTTTTACCAGGCCGCGGCATGGTGCTGTCAAATGGAGAGTTCGGCGAGCGCTTGATTGACCATGCGAAACGCGCAGACTTGAATTTCGGCGCCTACAAAATAGACTGGGGCAAGGCATTCGACTTTGAATCTGTCGCGGGTCAACTTTTAGGTGAGGAGAGTCTGCGCTGGATCTGGATGGCGCACTGTGAAACTTCAACGGGAATTCTCAACGATCTGGCCAAGTTCAAGGCATTGGCCAGGAAGCTGCGAGCTGATTTGATACTCGATTGCGTGAGTTCATTCTGCAACGTTGCACTGGATCTGCAAGGCGTGACGTTTGCTTCGGCTGTCAGTGGCAAAGGATTAGCAGCATTGCCTGGGCTGGCTTTTGTTTTTCACAGGAAAGGAGTTTTGCACGGCGGTTGCGCGATTCCCAGGTATCTGGATCTCGCCTTGTATGCAGCGAAGCAGAGCACCCCGTTTACGAATTCTTCCGGCCTGATTCGAGCTTTAGCAGCCGCACTTGATCGTTTCAAAGTGAAAGACCTTGAGCGGCGCACATTGTTGTCTTCAACTATTCGCAAGGCACTCGTCAGCGAGGGATTTAAGGTGATAGGCGAGGAGGCGGATTCGGCGCCATTTGTTGTTACGATCGCATTGCCCCGCGAGCTTGACAGCGTGGAAATCGGCGAGAGAATGTCCAACAAGTATTTCAGGATCGGATATCTAAGCGGTTATCTGCGCGAGCGAAACTGGATTCAGCTTGCATGGATGGGGGAGATCAAAATAGAGGATGTGTTATCGGCTGTAACTTCTCTTCGGGCGGTATGCGCGTCAATTCGAGACTCGAACGGCGGGAAAGGCGAAACCAGAGGGGATAATAAGGTCAGAGACGGGTCATTTTTAAAGCGTCTAAATTTGACCTCCGGCGTTTAGAATCGCTCAGAACAAATTCGATCGGGATCCGGTTTGCTCCCGGGCAAGCGGATGTGAAAAAACAAACCCTGCCGAAGCAGGGTTTGCGGACTCGATGATACTCGAGAGGATCGTTTACGTGGCCGAGAGGCAAGTCTTCATGAACTTCTTGCGGTCGTCGCCAGTGAGTTTCTTGCTTTTCGCCTGTGCATTGCAGTCCTCCATTTTTTGCTGCTGCGGCGTGAGCTTTTTCTCCTCTGCGGCTTGTGTGGTGCCTGAGAGGCATGACTTCATAAATGCCTTGCGGTCATCGCCTTTAAGCTTCTGTTTGCTGGCCTGCGCATTGCAATCCTTCATCTTGTCCTGCTGCGCGGTGCTGGCCTTTGCCGCTGGCGCAGCGGTCGCTGGCGGTGTGGACTCGGCCTTGGTGGCAGCGGCTGGCGGCGCGGCGGGTTTAGCTGTTGCAGTCTTCTTGGTTTCCGTTTTCTCTGCCGGCTTCGATTTTTCCTTTTCCTTCACTGTCGTTGGGCCAGTCAGGGTAACATCGCCCCTCATCTTCTCCAGCGTAGCTGGGCCGATTCCTGGGACATTGTCGAGTTCCTCGACCGACTTGAAGGGGCCATGCGCAGTGCGGTAATCGACGATAGCCTTGGCCTTGGCCGGGCCAATGCCATTGAGTGTCTGCAATTGTTCCTCGGTGGCGGTATTGACGTTTACGGCAGCAAAGACATTGAAACTAATTAAGGCCAGACCGAGCAGCAGTGCGGCAATTTTCTTCATTTAATTTCCTCCTGATTTATCGGGTCGGGAAAGCCGTAAAATTCATTGAATGAATCTCCGGCAATCGCTCGGCACCCGGTTTTATTTCTGATTGACAAGCATCCCGCGGTTCGCGGATACTGAACTATACTAGACTATGGCATTCTCGGCCAGACAGTCTAAATCTCTTGTCTCTACAACCCGACACATCAACTCGCAAAATTCACAAAGGATAAACTTATGGGATTACTTGATCAGCTTGTCAGCGCTGCAAGCAAACTCGGGGGCCAGTCAGCGCAAACCGATAATCCGTTACTTAACAGCATACTGCAGTTGGTCAACAACCCGCAGACTGGAGGACTTCCCGGTCTAGTCGATTCATTCCGGAAAGGTGGCCTCACTGAGGCCGTCAATTCCTGGGTTTCGACTGGCCGAAACATCCCGATCACGGCAGAGCAGATCCAGAGCGTTCTCGGCAACGAAAAGATTCAGAAGGTCGCCGGCAAGTTGGGGATCAGCACAGACCAGCTTTCCGTTCAGCTCGCCGAAGCCCTGCCACAGGTAATCGACAAGCTAACACCAAATGGCAAAATACCGGAGAGCAGCGAATTATTGGCGAAGGGAATGGAGCTGCTCAAAGGTAAATCGTAAATACGCAGGCACGAGCTGATTTTTAGAAAGACCGATTGCGCGTGGTGCGTGACTTGTGTAATATTTCGCGCTGCAGTTTTGTCTATGACCATTAAATAAGGGGAATGTAAATGATCAAGTTGATTAAAGTTGCATTGCTGGGGCTTTGCCTTATAGCACTACCTGTGTTTGCCGACAACCCACAACAAGAGAAAATGAAGGATTGCAATGCCCAGGCAAGCAAAAAAGAACTTAAAGGCGATGACCGCAAGGCATTCATGAAGTCGTGTCTTTCAGCCGGTGGCGCGGCGGCGGAAGAAAAAAAGCTGACTCCGCAGCAGCAAAAGATGAAGGACTGCAACGCAGAGGCGGGTAAGAAAAATCTCACGGGTGACGACCGCAAGAAATTCATGAAGTCGTGCCTTTCCGGATCGTAAAAGATCCTCGCGAGCAGCAATGAATAAACCCCTCGCCGAGGGGTTTATTTTTTTGGTTCGTCAAGCCCAACGTCGAGTGTGAAACGTAGCCGTTCACTGCACTCGGCATAAAGACATTGGGATACCGGAGGCGGCAGACGAGCTATTCTTAAAGCAATCAAATCTCACTTCCGGCATTCGGCATGCCGCAAAAAAACGCAATCCAATTCCTGAGAAATCTTTCAACCGATAAAGGGGACCATCATGTCTGAGGAACAATTTAGGCTGATCTTGGCAGTGCTAACTGCTCAAGCCGCGGCGCTTGAGGCAATCGCTAACAATCTTTCTACTCTTGCTATCGCGCAAGGCAGACACCCCAGTCCAATAAATTGGGATCACGCAAAAAGCCTGCTCGAAAATGCCAGGCGTATAACTGAGGATATGGAATAGAGTGATTCGAAATGCCGGTATACGGTGGTGCATGGCTATTGAAGGGATTAAAATTTCAATTCTGGCATTTACTGTCCCGCAAGAAAATTCGCTCCCGCACCCTGATGTTATTAGCCGTAGAATTTAAACATGGGCAACCCGACTTCAGATGCAAGTGGTAAATCGGCCGCCCAGGAAAGAACGGACGACGTCGAAGCTTTTCACCGCGAGTTAGGACGCCTCGAACAGGAAGGCGTTCTCAAGCTTGACGCCGAAACCGAAGCCAGAATCCGGAGCTTTCACGACGACCTCATAACAGGGTTCGTGGGGTCCTATGATATCGATGAGGACGCAAAGTCGCGGCAGCTTTCGGTTGGCATGCGTGCCGCCTCGCTGTTTGGCGCGCTGGCGCTGGCCGCAAGCGTGTTTTTTCTTTTTCGCCAGTTTTGGGGCAATTTCGGGCAAACAGCGCAAGCCGCGATCCTGATCGCGGCGTCGCTTCTGACTTTTGTCTTGACCATGATCGTCAACCGGCGTGATTCCAGCGGTTACTTCACCAAAATTGCTGCGATGGTGGCATTTGCCTGTTTTGTGCTCAACATTTCGATATTGGGAATTATTTTCAACATTACCCCGTCCGACCGAGCTTTTCTGGTCTGGGCAGCATACGGGTTCCTGCTGGCTTATGCCTTTGAATTAAGACTGCTGCTCATCGCGGCCGTCCTTTGCATTACGGCATTCATCGCTGCGCGCACGGGAACATTTGGCGGTATGTATTGGATCGGTTTCGGTGAACGACCGGAGAATTTTTTTCCGGCGGCGTTGTTTCTCTTCATTACACCGCAGCTTGTCAATCATGAGCATTTCGACAAGTTTGCGGGAATATACAGAGTTTTCGGCTTGCTCGCTGCGTTGCTGCCGATATTGGTTTTGGCAAACTGGCCGGCTGGGAGCTACCTGAATTGGAATTACGATTTGATCAAAAACAGCTACCAAGTGCTCGGGTTTGTATTAAGCGCTGCCGCTGTCTGGCTCGGCTTGCGCAGGAACTGGATGGAAGCGGTAAACACAGGCGCGACGTTTTTCGTGATATTTCTTTACACCAAGTTTTACGACTGGTGGTGGGAGATTATGCCGAAATACCTGTTCTTCCTCGTAGTGGGATTGACCGCGGTGCTGTTCCTGCTAGTCATGAAGCGCCTCCGATTAATGGCAAGACAATTGAAGCCGGGGGCATCGTGAAACTGAAGAAACCCAGTTTCAAATTTACGCTAATTTCCGGGGTAATCCTGATTCTTCTGGTCAATGCCCTTGCGCTCGCCTCGGTGGCCTATAACCGGAGCGCCAAGGATAGCGAGCTGATTCTCACTGAACGCGAACTCGCTAAAACGTATATGGGCAATGCAAACGAGAGTAGCGGAATGGAGCTTAATCTGAACTGGCGCGTGCCACAGAGCGATGAAACAGAAATGGGTTACGGCATGAGCATCTATGGTCGTGGCGTGTCCGCAAGTTGGCTCAACAAAACTAAGCTTGCCGAGCTGGGTTTTGATGTCAGTATGCCGGAAACCAGCGCGGGCGCGGACAGATATTACGAAAAGACGCATACAAAATATTTGTTCATTGTGCTTGAGCTTGATGGTCCTGCCCGAATGGCCGTGCTTGAACAGGTCAAGAACGCGCCCGTTCCATTTTGCGGGCCTCAACGAGTCAAGGTTAGATGCAAGCAGTCTATGGATCTGCACAACAGCCGCGTCTTGCAAGAAGAAAATGTATTAAGCCGCTTGTTTGCAGTAGATGCCGGGCCGGATGATGCAGCGCTTCGAGCGCGTTATCCGGACAAATCAAAATATGCGATCGTGCGCGGACAGATGAGACTCGTGCTGAGCCGAACCAAAGGTGAGCCCAGCTTGGCAGGCTATATCGTCGGGCTGAACATAAAAAATATTAATGTGCCGAAAGAATTCATCGACGAGCTTAAAGAAATCGGGCCAATGAATTACAGCCTAAAGCGGTCCCAGCACACGGCGCATTATGAAGTGACTTTGGCATTCGGCAACAATCATGAGCCCTGGATTGTTTCAGCGAAAAGGGTGGAAAAATGACGCGGCCGCGCCGTTGACATTTAATGTTCGACAATAAGAATAATGCCCAAGTCGCTATATTTTAAAACTATTTTGTTGAAAGGCAATTGCACGGGCGGTGCGAAGCCCATTTTTGCACTGCCTCGGAACACCACCGTCGAAGGCCGGTCGCTGCCAACGCGGATTCCAAGTTGCTCGCCCGGATGTCGCTTTTTCGGGGACTAATTGCAAAATCGTGGGCCACTCGGCCTGCGAGTTGACATGACTATTCATCGAGAGCAAAGTTTCAAGCGTAAAATTCCCCACGCTGGTTCCTGTAAGGAGAACTTCCATGGCCGTGCATGTGAGCGAAACCCGTATCGTTAGAGGGGCTTGCCCCCAGGACTGTCCCGACACTTGCGCCTTTTTATACCATGTTGAGGACGGCAAACTCGTGGACGTGACCGGCGACCCGGATCATCCGATGACTCGCGGGGGTCTTTGCGTGAAGCTCAAAGACTATGCCGAGCACCACTACAACCCCGACCGGCTGCTGTACGCCATGAAGCGCTATGGGCCGAAAGGCAGCGGGCAGTTCAAGCGCATCTCCTATGATGAGGCGCTCGGCGAGATCAAGAAGCGCTGGACCGAAATCATCAAAAAATACGGTCCCCAGGCGATCATGAATCATTGCTACCTCGGGAACCAGGGCACACTCAACGGGCTGACCAGCGGCGACGCTTTCTTTAACCGGCTCGGTGCCACCATAGGTGAAAAATGTTACTGCGAGTCGGGCTCGTCCACCGCCTGGATCATGACCGTGGGACCGACAGGCGGGCTCGATGTGGAAAGTCTTGCCTATTCCAAGTACATCATCGTGTGGGCGATGAACATGCTGACCACCAACCTGCATGCCTGGCCCTTCATCCTCAAAGCAAAGAAAAACGGTGCAAAGATCGTGGTCATAGACCCGATCCGTACCCGGACGGCGAAGCAGGCCGATTGGCACATCGCGATCCGCCCCGGCACGGACGGCGCCCTGGCGCTGGGTATGATGAACGTGATCATCGCCGAGAACCTAGTGGACCACGACTATGTTAACAAGTACACCTTGGGCTTCGACGAATTGAAGGCGCGCGCTGCCCAGTACCCCCCGGAGAAAGTGGCCGGGATCACCGGGGTACCAGCAGACGACATTCGCAAGCTCGCGCGCGAATTCGCCACCAACCAGCCTTCTGCGATCCGCGAAGGCGTGGCGCTTGAACGCAGCCCGGGCGGCGGCGACGCCGTGCGCCTCGTAACGTTTCTGCCGGCGCTGGTGGGCGCATGGCGGCATGTCGGGGGCGGCGCGGTCGAGATGCCGATCTGGGAGTTCCCCTTCAATTTTGACTTCATTCAAAGGCCCGACTGGATCAAACCCGGCACGCGCGTCGTAAACGAACTTGACCTCGGGGCAGCCCTCATCGGCGAGAAGAAGCTCGATCCTCCGCTCATGTCTTTATTCATACACAATTCCAACCCCGTTTCCCAGCAGCAGAACGCGAATAAGCTGGTCAAAGGCCTGATGCGCGAAGATCTGTTCACTGTGGTAAGCGAACTCTTTATCACCGATACGGCGCGTTATGCCGATATCCTTCTCCCGGCAACCTTGCAGGCGGAGCAATATGATCTCCAGGTCACCTGGGGTCATCTGTACATTATGCTCAACCAGCCGGCCATTTCTCCGCCCGGAGAATGCCTGGCCAACATCGATATGTTCCGTCGGCTCGCAAAGACCATGGGCTTCGATGACGACTACTGGAAAATGACCGATGACGAGTTGTTGATGAAGATGTACGACTGGAACGCGCCTGCCTTAAAAGGCATCACCCTGGAGAAGCTTAAGGAAGTCGGATGGATGCGGCTCAACGTAGGCGCGCCCGACAAGCGCGCGCCCCACGCCGAAGGCAACTTCAAGACGCCATCGGGTAAATGCGAGTTCAAGGCCAGCGCGGCCAAAAACGGCAACTTCATCGTGCCGGTTTGGCGCAATGGCTATAACGAAATGCAGCCTGGCGATCCAATTAATCCGGTGCCGGATTATATTCCGCCACGAGAGGCATCCGGCCTGGATGAGAAACTCGCCAAGCGTTATCCGATCAGCCTGATTTCGCCCAAGCCACATGCATTCCTGAATTCCCAGTATGCAAACGAGGCGGTGCAGCAAAAGCGTCAAGGCGAGCAGATCGTCGTCATTCACCCGAAGGATGCTTCAGCTCGCAACATCAAAAATGGTGATTACGTGCGCGTATTCAACGACCGCGGCGCATTCGAAGGCAAGGCGGAATTGAGCACTGATGTCTTTGAGGGTTTGGCGGTAGCCAATCTGGGCTATTGGCCGGGCCTGAGTCGCAATGGCTCGGCGGTGAATTCAACGACGTCGTCGGGGCATTGCAATTTAGGCGGCGCGGGTTGCCAGTCAGATAACCGGGTTGAAATCGCGAGAGTTTGACGATTCCGACTTAGAAAACTTTTGCTCGGGAATTTCGCGCTTAATACACCGGATGCGGGGCGGAAAGATGAGCCCATCGCTCCACCAATAGTCGGTAATTGCCGTTTCGGTTTTTCTTTGGCCTATCCTGGTCGAATCGTTTCGTTGCTACCACGGAATGACTTTGCGGTCGCGGAGGAAATTCCCGGTCAAATCCTGTGGCGCCTCGAGCGCGAGCCAAACCGCTGTCTCAGCGCCTTGCGAAACTTCGCGCTTGGCATTCGGACCGCCCATGTCCGTTTTGACCCAGCCTGGACAAACTGAATTGACCGCGACCGCGCCCCGCAACTCGGTGGCGAGAGTCTTGGTAACTGCATTGAGCGCGGTCTTTGAAATCCGGTAAGCAGCGTGACCACCACCCATATCGGAAAGCTGGCCCATGCCGCTCGACATATTCACGATACGGCCGTCGCGGCTGCGTTTGAGCAAGGGTGCAAGCGTTTGCGCCAGCAATAGCGGCGCGAGCGCATTTGTCTCCAGCGTGTTGCGAACTGCAGAAAGCTTTACGTCGAGGCCTGAAGCGTCGTCATCGGCAATAATGCCGGCGTTGTTGATCAATACATCAAGACGACCAAAGGTCTGTTTTAGAAAGTCGCGCAGCGCCGCGATGCTCTCCGGGCGGGTCACATCAAGCGGCTGGAACTGGACCGCAAGCTTTTGGGCGGCGAGTTTTTTGACTGCCTGTTCGCCGGCGTCCGGCTTGCGCGCCGTCAGAACAACTTGCGCGCCGCGGCTGGCTAACTGACGGCAAATTTCGAAACCGATGCCGCGGTTGCCGCCACTGACTACGATAACCGGTTTCTGTTCCTTCATGATTTCTCCGTGGTGCTTGTAATCCAGGCGCAATTGCGCCAATTTAACCTATTTGGCAAAAGTAAATATCCGAAGGTTCACAGGAACAGCCATTATCGCGTGCCCAGTGATGCCATTAAGCCGGCCGATCGCGCGTTTTCCTGAGTGCAATTACATCTCGAATAGAGTCTTGAACCCGCCCCAAAACATGCGCTTGCCATCGAAGGGCCAGGGCTTGGCATCCATCATTTTCGCCGAGCGCGGGTCCTTCATCACCTTGGCGTTGACTCGATCGCGGTGCGCGCGCGACTTGAACACGATGTACGAGAACACCACCGTCTCCCCGGCTTTGAGCTTGACACTCTGCGGGAACGACGTCCACTTGCCGGGCTTCACGTCGTCCGCGACGCACTCCCGGAACTCGAGTGCCCCGTGCTCCCGCCAAATTTTGCCCGCCTTCTGCGCCATGCGCCGGTAAGCTTGAAGGTTTTTCTTCGGGACCGGTACTACAAAACCATCGACATTTCTCATAGTAACTCTCCTTTTTCTCATTTGGTACGGTTAGACCTGCCGGCTGTATTTAATTGTTTGTCATCATTGTTCATAGGCTTGCCTTAAACTGTTTATGTCAATCTTATTCATTTGAAGAATTGCCTTCATGACTCTTTCCGATTTTTCGTTATCGGCGTCACTGAGCATCTCGGCTAGAGCGCTGGGAACGATCTGCCACGAGACGCCGTATTTGTCTTGTAGCCAATCGCATCTGTTCTGGTGACCGCCATCTGAAAGCCTTTCCCACAGTCGTCTACTTCTTCCTGGTTGTTGCAGTTTACCGCGAACGAAATCGCGGATCGAGCATATCTGTCAACACTCGCGCGAGCGCGGTTGGCACAACCTTCGGTTGCTCTCCTTGGTCAACAACAGCTACAACCGTGAACACCATGGCGAAAGACCTGATGGCTCGCAGTGGCCCTGCCAAAATGTGTTCGTGCAGCGCGAAGGCAGGATTTATCACTTTTGCGGTACCGAGTAGGTGATTGCTCCGAAAGAACCGGAACAGGACTTTCGCTATGTCGATCTGATCTGGCCTTTGTGGAATCTTTTCGATTACACGGCGGAAGGTCGTGGTACCAATTGGCGTTCAAAATTGAGCTACGGACCGTAATACGCAGCAATGGGCAGAAGTTCGGTAGATTTGTTTTCGATGTAAT
>Ga0187788_10000260_pt1 | contig 14765 bp, 13 predicted proteins | sample 1015_BV01_MP10_2_FD_133008 | JGI IMG/M metagenome (GOLD analysis project Ga0187788, IMG submission 133008) | Tropical peat soil microbial communities from peatlands in Department of Meta, Colombia - 1015_BV01_MP10_20_MG | ecosystem: Environmental > Terrestrial > Soil > Wetlands > Peat | place...
GGCGGTGGCGGCGGTGGCGGTGGCAGTTCACCCACCGCGTGCAATGTTATGGCTTCGGGTCAGGGTGCGAGCCTGAATGGCTTCCGTCCCTTCAGCAGCGCGAGCGCGTGGAACCAGGACATCTCATCCGCGCCGGTGGATCCCAACTCAAGTGCGATCATCAACTTCATCAGCCCCACCATAGGCCTGCATCCGGACTTCGGCTCCGGCCTGTATAGCGGCAGCTCCATCGGCATTCCCTACGTCGTGGTTGGCTCCGGCCAGGCATTCGTCGACATCAACTTCAACGCATTCGGCGATGAGAGCGATCCCGGACCCATGCCGATCCCGGCAACCGCGCCCATCGAGGGCTATCCCAATCCCGGCAACGGCGATCGTCACGTGCTGGTGCTCGACAACAATCAGTGCTGGCTCTACGAACTCTACAGCGCCTCCACCGGCAGTAACGGCAGCTGGAATGCCGGTTCGGCCGCGGTCTGGGATCTTCTGGGCAACGAGCAGCGTCCCTGGACCTGGACCTCGGCTGATGCCGCCGGCCTGCCCATTTTTCCTGGCTTGGCGCGCTACGACGAAGTGGCCAGCGGCCAGATCCAGCACGCTCTGCGCTTCACCTTGCAGAACAGCCGCGCCGCCTTTGTGCCGCCCGCCTCGCACTGGGCCGCCAACTCCAGCAACTCGCTGGCCGCGCCCATGGGCATGCGCTTGAGGCTCAAGGCCAGCTTCGACACCTCCAGCTTTTCAGCCGCCAATCAGGTGATCCTGAAAGCCCTGAAGCAGTACGGCATGATCATGGCTGATAACGGCAGCAGCATGTATATCAGCGGGGCGCCTGACGATCGCTGGAGCAACGACGATCTTCACCAGCTGGGGAACGTCAAGGCTTCCGACTTCGAAGTCGTCCAGATGAGCCCGATCTATACCTCATCCAATGTGCCCCAGGGAGCGGCGCCTTCCATCGCTAGCTTCAGCGCCAGCGCAACTACGGTGAGTGCGAACACGCCGGTCACATTGAGCTGGAACGTAAGCGGAGCTGCCTACCTGATCGTCTCGCCGCAGGTCGGGCCGGTGCGCAACACCAGCGTCAGCGTGACCCCGGCGAAGACCACCACCTACACCCTCTACGCTACGAACCAATATGGACGGTCCACGGCGACAGTGACGGTCACCGTGCAGTAAGCGCGGGGCTCACGCAGGGAATGCGCAGGCCGGCCCAGGACGGGCCGGCCCGCGCACGAATGCTGCCTGTCTCAGACTATTGCTCGCTCACCTTGACCACCCGCCCCTCCAGCGCCTGGGTGGGCCGGGCGTTCAGCGGATACAGCTTGGCAAATGTTGCCAACTGTTGAGGTGAGATTGCGCTGGCTGATTTCAGCACGAACCAGGTCACGCCCTCCGAGCACGGCGGCGTGGTCAGCGATCCAGCGAAGGTGTAGTAAGCCCGCGCCTCGGGCAGCAGATCTGCCGCGTTGATCGTGACTCCCTCCGCCGCGGTTTCCACACCTTTCTGCTTGGGGACGTGATCCCACACCGCCTGGATCGCGGAGTTGGCCTGCCCTTGCTTCAACAACACCGCCACCACTGCCAGCTTGCCGTCTGCATCTCCATGAACCAGATGCGCCACCATGTCGAATGCCTGGCCGTTGACCTTTTCCTCGCTGGGATGGTGGAAGTGGAACTGCTTCAGCTCGTACTTGTGATCGCCGACGGTGATGGTGCTGCCGGGAGCATAGTTCACCTGCACCGTGTGGCCATTGTCGATGACCTTGAGCGGAACGGGCTTGTAGTTGAATTGGATCGGAGCCAAAGTAGCTTTCTGGGGATTGCGAATGTCAATAGGGGACTGCTCTTTGCCGGTCTTGCAGGTGGCAAAACTGGAATCGAGGGCACCCCATTTCGCCGGCCCCTCGGCGCCGGTGTATGTCCAGTGAGGAGCAGACTTCTTTTCCTGGCCGGCAATTGCGGCCGCCAAGCCAAGGATTAGGAGACCCAACCAAAGCGATCGAGCATTCATCGCGGTGACCTCGCAAATAAAAATCTCGGCCGCCGGACACTAGCGGGCCGGCAGTGGCGGGAACTTTAGCACGCAGGCTGGTTCCGTGCTACCGGAGTATGGCGACATGAGCCGATCGTGCATCGATCGAAGCGCCGTGTACAATCGCTGACCGTCAGCGGCATTGCCTTTAACCATGGCTCTTCGGAGGCTGAGAATTGTTTCAGACTGTTTTGGTTGCCCTGATCCTGTTGACGTCCGCGGTGGCGCAGGTCCCGTCAAGCAACGAGACCCTGCACAAGTTTTTCGCGGATGCTTTTGAAGAGCAGCTGCGCGATAGCCCGCAGTTGGCCACGGCCATTGGCAGGCACGACTACGATGAGCGATGGAACGACTGGTCGCGCGCCGGGCTTGACCTCCGCCGCGCCCACATTCAGCAGCGGCTGAAGCAGCTCAATTCCTTTCCGCTGTCTGGCCTTTCCGCGCAGGACCAGCTCAGCGTGCGCCTGCTGCGCTACGACTTGCAACAACAACTCGATGCCTTTGACCTGGAGACTTGGCTGCTCACCATGGGCCAGATGTATGGCCTGCACAACCGCGTGTATCTCACCGTGGACCGCATGCCCGCCCACACCCTGCGCGATTATCAAAACATCATCGCGCGGCTGCGCGCCGTTCCCCTGTATGTTGACCAGAATATTGCCCTGCTGAACGAGGCGGTGGAACACGGATATGTGCAACCGCGCCTGGTGGCGGACCTGGTGACCAAACAGATCTCTACGCAGGTGGCTCAAGATCAGGAGAGCACCGCCCTGCTGGCGGCGTTTCGCCATTTCCCCTCCAACTTCTCGAGCGATGTCCAGGCCAGAATGCGCGCTGACGCAGTCGACGCCTATCAGGGCCAGTTTCTGCCCGCATGGCGCAAGCTGCTCGAGTACGTGCGGACTTCCTATGCGCCCCATGCGCGCACGAGTGTGGGGCTGAGTGCGATTCCCGGTGGACGCGAGGCCTATGCCATTCTGGTGCGCCGCCTCACCACCACCAACCTGACCCCCGAGGAGATTCACAAAACCGGGGAACAGGAGGTTGCGCGAATCGAAGCGCAGATGCTGGCCACGGCGCGCGAAACCGGTTTCACTGGCACGCTGGAGGAATTTGAGCACAGCCTGGACGCATCTCCCGATCAGCATTTCCACTCCCGCGACGAGATGCTGATCTACTGCCGCAATGTCTCCAAGATCATCGAGCCGCAGCTGCCGGTCCTCTTCAAGCACATTCCTCTCCTGCTCTACGGGGTGCGCCCGATTCCCGAAGACCGCGAACAAGCCTCGGCCAGCAACGCCCAGCCACCTTCGCCTGATGGCAGCACTCCAGGATGGTTCAATCTCAAAACTTACCAGCCGGAGAAGCAGTTCAGGTTCGATAAGGAAGCCCTGGTATTGCACGAGGCTGTGCCCGGACACATCTTCCAGATCTCGCTGGCACAATCGCTTCCGGATCTGCCGGAATACAGGAAGTTTTACCGCAACAGCGCCTACGTGGAGGGCTGGGCGCTCTACACCGAGTCTCTGGGCGCGCAGTTGGGTGTCTACCGCGATCCTTATAGCCGTTTCGGGCAGCTTGCCAGCGAGCGCTTTCGCGCTGTGCGCCTGGTGGTGGACACCGGCATTCACTCTATGGGCTGGACGCGCGAGCAGGCCGTCGAGTACTTCCGCCTGCATGCCCCCTTGGAGTCCGTCTCCGAGATCGATCGCTACATCTCCTGGCCTGCGCAAGCTCTGGCCTACAAGATCGGGCAACTCAAGATCCTCGAACTCCGGCGTCAAGCCGAGCATTAGCTCGGGTCAAGGTTCGACATACGCGACTTCCACGACATAATGCTCCGCGACGGCGTGTTGCCGCTCCAATTGCTGCAGGAACAAGCGCAGCAATACCTCAGCTCCGTCAAATAGCGTCGCAGGCTGGTACAATTCGACTGTCGTCCCGTGCCGCGGAAACCGAAAATCGCTTCCGATCCTGCTGTCTCCCGCTCTACCTTGAAGATGCGCTTGCTCAAGCGGCTGAAGTGTACGACCCGGTTTGAGCGTGAGCTCTGGCTGGAGGGCGCGCGCTTCATCGCCGGGGTCGATGAAGTGGGACGGGGAGCGCTGTTCGGCCCAGTTGTGGCGGGAGCCGTGATCCTCGATCCCGCCTACCGCATCAAAGGACTGCGCGATTCCAAGCTTCTGCCGGCGGCGCGCCGGGCCGTGCTTGCGGAGCGCATCAAGCAGCACTGCATCGCCTGGTCGGTAGCTGCGGTCGACGTGGCGCGCATCGACCAGCTTAATATCTACCACGCCACGCGTCTGGCCATGGTGGAGGCGGTCAGCCGGCTGGTGCCGGCTCCCGATTGCCTGCTGATTGACGCGCTGAAACTCGATCATCCCTGCCGTCAACGATCGATCATTCACGGCGACGCGCTCTCCGCTTCCATCGCGGCCGCTTCCATCGTCGCCAAAGTGGAGCGCGATCGGATGATCTCTGCCTGGGCCCCCATCTTTCCGGCTTATGACCTGGCCTCAAACAAGGGATATCGCTCCCCGAAGCATCTTGGGGCGCTGCGCGAGTTCGGGCCCTCCCCCCTGCATCGCCAATCCTTCGCCCCGGTGTGGAACGCCGCCTCGCCGCAGGAGGTCCTCAAGTTCATGTTGCAGGAGGATGCCTCCCTGGAGCCGGAGGCGGTGCTGGAGGAGGTCGAGCTGGAGGACGAGTCGCCTGTTGCTCCGAGCGAAGATCCGGAGATCGCCTTGACCCGGGTAGGCTCCTGATTCCGTTCCGGATCGCCCAAAGCTCACAGCAGGTCGACGTGAAATTTGCAGAGGCGCTCGCCTTTGGGCGAGAGCACTTCCATGACGATCCGGTCCTCGATCGGTACCCGCCCGAGCTTGAAGCCCACCCGGTAGATGCGCTCGTCATAGGGAACATCCCGCGGGACGCCGATTTCATCGACGACTCTGGGTTCCACGATCTGCGCCTCCAGGCCACGGAAGATCTTCACCTGGAAGTGCACGCTCAGCAAAAAATCGTTCAGACTGCGGTCGCTGCTGGCGGCGTTGGTGGGGTGGTCCTCCAGCACCGGGTCATGCGCGCTGGCGGTTACGCGGAATTGCAGGTAATCCGGGTAGTACCGCACGGGTTTGCCGTTGCTGGCAAACAGCAGCGAGTGACCGTCCTCGGTGACGTGCCGCCATCCCTCGAATGCCGGGCTCTCCACCGAGGCCATCACATGAAATCTCTCCCCCGAGGGCACCAGCCGGAAACTCTCTACCCCAAGCGGAATGCGGGAGTGATAGACGACCTGATCGGCGCCGGTGCCCGAGCTCTTCTCCTCCAGCAAGAGAGTGCATGGCACAAGACACGCGATCAGCAGAAGCGGATACCAGCGGTATGGCATGTGTTCCTGGCTGAAAAGGCATGAACCGAAGTGCTGGAGATTATGCCTGAATTGCGGATCGTGTGCTTGCTAAGATGAAAGGAGTAGCCGAATCCATGTTCAGACTGCTCTGCATCACGGCGCACCCCGATGATGAGGTAGGCGGTTTCGGCGGCACCCTGCTGCTCTATGGCTCCCGGGGCGTCGAGACCTACGTGACCTGCCTGACTCCCGGCCAGGCCGCCAGCAATCGCGGCGGTGCGCAGTCAGACGCCGAACTGGCCGCCATGCGGCGTTCGGAATTTGCTTCCGCATGCAAGATTCTTCGCGTGCACCGCTGCGAGGTTTTGGATTATCCGGACGCCCGGCTCGATCGGGTCGAGTTCTACGAAGTGGTGGGCGTTCTCACACGTCGCATCCGCCAGATCCGCCCCCACATTGTGCTCACCATCGGGCCCGAGGGCGCGATCACCGCTCATCCCGATCATTCCATGGCTTCGGTGTTTGCCACCATGGCCTATCACTGGGCAGGGAGGAGCAACCGTTACCCTGAGCAACTCACCGACGGCCTCGAACCGCATCGCGCCCAGAAGCTCTACTATGCCACGGCGAACTTCATCTTGCCGGATCGCCAGCCGGTCTCGCTGCCTCCGGCTACCGCCATCATCAGGATTGGCGACGTTCTGGAAACCAAGATAGCTGCCTTTCGTGCGCACGTGAGCCAATTGCCGCTCCTGCCCATGTTCGAGGAGACGATTCGCAATCGCGGCGCGCAGGAGCGCTACCATCTTGCCGCCACCATCACGCCCCGAACCCTCGATGGCATCGAGCACGATTTGTTCGATGGCGTGATCGACTGAGGAACGCGGCCTCCGGGAGCTGCCCTCGCCCGGTGATATGATTCGGTTTAGCTACCGGCAGACAATTCATGCGCGGAAAATTCATAACCTTCGAAGGCCTCGATGGCTGCGGCAAGAGCACCCAACTGGAGCGATTGGCGGGGGTACTGCGCCAGGAGGGGATTGAGGTCGTGGAAGCTCGCGAGCCAGGAGGAACCGAGGTCGGCGAGCGGATTCGCGCCATCGTCCTCGATTCGCGGACCCGGGATCTGGCTCCCACGGCCGAGCTGGCTTTGCTGTTTGCTTCTCGAGCACAGAATCTGCGCGAGGTGATCTTGCCGGGCTTGGAGGCAGGCAAGTACGTTCTCTGCGATCGCTACACCGACTCCTCCGAGGCCTACCAGGGCGGAGGCCGCCAGCTCGGCACGGAAGCAGTGCTCACCCTGCATGAGGTGATCTGCGGCGGAGTCAACCCTGACCTGACGATCCTGATGGACTCCGATGTCTCCGCCAGTGTCGCGCGCGCGCGGCGGCGCAACCTCTCGCGGGTGGAAGCCGATTCCGCCGACGAGAATCGCTTCGAGCGCGAAAACCAGGCCTTCTTCGACCGCGTCCATGATGCCTACCTGGCGATCGCTCGCCGCGAGCCGCAGCGGGTATTCCTCGTAGATGCGCGACGCCCGCAGGACGTCGTGCACCGCGAGATTGTGGAGCACGTGCGCGCGCGTCTCCTGGCGCCGGTGCAGAACCGCTGACATGGCCTTCGTTGATTTTCACGGCAATACGCAAATGGTGGCGACGGTCCGCGGAATGCTTGCCCGCGACCGCTTTCCCCATGCCTTGATCCTTGCCGGTCCAGCCGGATCCGGAAAGTACACCCTGGCGCAGATGATCGCCAAGACGATGAGTTGTCTCGCGCCCCCTCCCGGTCCCCTTCCGGACTTCTGCGGCCGGTGTGCCAACTGCCTGCAGATCGGAGAAGCCGACGATCTCTCCGCCCGGGTCAGAGAAGCGGTGGAGGCTCGCGAAAACCTGCGCGAGACCGATCGCAAAGACACGCGCATCCTGGTTCAGACCCATCCCGATGTGCTCATCCTTCCCCCCGACCCCCCGCAAATGCTGGTTAAGGTAGATCAGGTTCGCCACCTGATCGGCGCGATCTACAAGCGACCCGCCAAGGCACGGCAAGCGCTGTACATCTTCCCCGAGTCCGTCTTCATGAAGGAAGCAGCCAACTCCCTCCTGAAGGTCCTGGAGGAGCCACCGAAGTTCGCCACCCTGCTTCTGTTAACCACCAACCCCGGAGAACTGCTCCCCACCATCCGCTCACGCTGCGTGACTCTACGGCTGGCGCCCCTGCCCACCGCGGAGTTGGAACAGTATCTCGCCCGGAGGCGCCCGGACTGGAATGCCAAAACGCAAGCGCTCGTGGCTCGGCTCTGCAGCGGCGCCGTTGGCAAGGCCATCGCATTCGACCTGGATGGGTATGTGGGGGCGCGAAAGGATGCCCTGGTGCTGCTCGAATCCGCCGTGCGGCCCGAGGATCACTCTTTGCTCTTCCGCACTACCGAGGACTATCGCGCGGGAGCGGACGGGCGGGAAAAGACCGAACAGCTTATGCGGACGGTATACTCGCTGCTGCAAGACATGCTCTACCTGAAGGCGGGACTCCCCAATCTGGTGCGCAATAGCGACATCCTGCCTCAAATCTTAGGCCTGGCTGGCCGGGTGGATTTCCCCTGGATCGCTGCCGCGGCCGAGGGCCTGGGCGAAGTGCAGAGCGGAATGCGCCGCAACGTCTTGCGCGCGCTCTCGCTGGATGCATTTTCCGCAGGCCTGGAGCCAGAAATCGCCTGATCGCCCTCTTGAGTGATTTGGGTCACAATGGCCTGTGACGGGAGCCCGCGAATCCGCGCCATTGCCCCTGTAGAAGCAGTGTGATACGGTAACACCCAGACAAACCCTAGCTGCGCAGCCTGGCAAGCCCCTGCCCATCGTGGATGCTCCGCGCCTATTGCCGCGGATTCTTCATTGTGAGGAGGCGTACCAACAACATGAAGGACGCCATCGATTCCGCTACCACTGTTCGCTCTCCGGAACCGGAAAACTTTGGAAATCGCAAGCTGATTCGGCCTTCGCTTGCGCGCACCGACAACCATAACCGCCCGGAGGTGCAGAATCGCCCCGAACCGGGCGGCGAGCGCCGGCCTCCCCGTCCCCCTGCGGGCCCCAGAAAGGCCGCTCCTCCCGAGCAGACACATGCGGAAAACTTCTATTACCAGAAGCAAATGCAGACCAAGACCCCCATGGTCATGGTGCTGCGCGACGGGGAAGAGATCCACGGCATGATTGAGTGGTACGACAAGGCTTGCATCAAGGTGACTCGCGACGGGGCCCCCAACCTCCTGATCTACAAACCCAGCATCAAATATATGTACAAGGAATCCGAGGCCGATCCTAAGAAGTGAACCACCCCCATGCCGATGGTGCCTGCCAGTCGCGATGCAATCGGCTCTCCCGCCCCTCCTTCCGGACGACGGGCAATGGTCGCAGTCGTGCGATGCGCTCTCCTGCTCCTGGCCGTGGTTCTGGCAACCGCCCCGCTGCTTGGCGAAGCGTCCGTGGAAGCGCCGGTTCCACCGGGCACGGTCTTGCCGGTGATGCTGCGCACATCGATCCACTCGCGCAAAACCAAGCCCGGGCAACCCATCGTGGCCCGCGTTATGGAGGATGTTCCTCTGCCCAACGGCCGCAAGGTGCCATCGGGCGCCAAACTCGCCGGCCATGTGGTCTCCTTGGCCCCGCGTGTAGGGGAGGTACCGAGCAGCATCACCCTCGAATTCGATCGCATTCTGGTGAAACATCGCGAAATCCCCGTGGTGACCAGCCTGCGCGCGATTGCGTCGTTCATGGAAGTCAGTGACGCCTACATCCCCATGTTTGGGCCGGAGCGGCTCAGCGTAGCTGCGACCTGGCAGCCGCGGAAAATTGGCAGTGATAAAAACTCGCTACTCAAGTGCGGTGTTTCTGCCGATAAACGCGCAGAGGACATTTGGGTTTTTTATCCTACGGCTTGCGGCACGTTTGGCCTGGGAAAGGGCGTGGAGATCGTGCGCAACGGGCAGCAGCGTCCGAAGGGACGCATTTCGCTGACCTCAGAGAAAAAGGACCTGAACCTTGTTGGTGGCGCAGGTCTGCTCCTGCGTGTCGAAGAGGTCACATCCCCCACAGAACCGTAAGCCGCGGCTGCTCGCCGATTCCCCCTTACACCTTGGGCAGTACGATCCCCTTCTGCGCCTGATACTTCCCGTGGCGGTCCTTGTAGCTGGTTTCGCAGGGCTCATCTGACTGGAAGAACAGGATCTGGCACAGTCCCTCGTTGGCGTAGATCTTCGCGGGCAGGGGCGTAGTGTTGGAAATCTCCAGTGTGACGAAGCCTTCCCACTCCGGTTCGAACGGCGTCACGTTAACGATGATTCCACAGCGCGCGTACGTTGACTTCCCCACGCACAGCGTCAGCACGTCGCGTGGAATTTTGAAGTACTCCACCGACCTTGCCAGGGCGAATGAGTTAGGAGGTACGATCGCGCAGTCCGATCGCACCGTCACAAAGGACCGCTCGTCGAAGTTCTTGGGGTCGACGATGGTGCTGTTGACGTTGGTGAAGATCTTGAACTCATCCGCCACCCGCAGATCGTAACCGTAGGACGACAAGCCATACGAGACGACGGTCTCCCGCACCTGCTTCTCCGAAAAGGGATTAATCATGTCGTGTTCCAGGGCCATCTTGCGGATCCAACGGTCACTCTTCAGCGCCATACTGCTCCTTCAATCCTCTGGACTATGAGATAACTGTTCTTCTACCGCGGGCCGGCGTGCGCCCGGACGAGTGCGGCTTGCCCAAGCGTCGATTCCAAAACGTCTGTATGGACCCACCGGCGGCTGGAACGTGATGGGCGGACTGGTTGCTGTAGTTTCATCTTACGAACGAACGCCGCCGTTGACAATGCTCGTTCAGACCTTTAGGATCAGCACTTTACAGCGGCGGATCGGAAGGGCCATTTTTCCCAGGTGGCGCCTGCCTGGCTGGGCTTCGACGTCCCCGCTGCAAAACCGCCAATCTGCGAATATCGGGAGCTGCTCGTGATTAAGCTCGACATCATCAATGAGGTCGTCAATAAGACCGGCATTACCAAAACCAAAGCGGAGCTGGCGGTGGAAACCGTCTTTGAGACCATGAAGAAGGCGCTGGCTCATGGTGATCGCATTGAATTGCGGGGATTTGGCGTCTTCAACGTGCGTCCCCGCAAGACCGGGATTGGCCGCAATCCGCGCACCGGTGCGGAGGTCAGCATTCCTCCCGGCAAGGCGGTGCGCTTTAAACCAGGCAAGGAACTGCAGTCCATCGACTAGGAATCTGATAACGGGCTGGCTCGGATTCGGCGGGATCGCTCACTCGGATTCCCCGGCGGTTGCTTGAATAGCATGTCCGCCGGTCCTATGGCCGGCATCTACTTGATAGCTCGCGTCAGCCATTTCGATGTCTGAATCCAATCTCCCGGTCCCCCGCTATTATCCCGAACCGCCATCAGTCGAGTTCCTCTGGGCGCGGCCGCGCCCCCGCCGGCGCTACTGGCTGCACCTCCTGCTTCTGCTGCTTACCATCTTCACTACCCTGGTGGTCGGCACTCGCCTCGAAGCCAACTTCCTTCTGAATCAGCCGCTGTTTTCGCTCCAGGAGGATGCGCTTCCGCTGTTTCCCATCGAGTGGATCGCGCAGCAGCCTTCCCGTCTGCAACTGGGTATTCCCTTCGCCTTATCCTTGATGCTGATCCTTCTGGCCCACGAGATGGGCCACTTCCTGATGTGCCTCCGCTATCGGGTCCACGCCACCTTGCCCTTCTTCATCCCTGCTCCCACACTGATCGGCACGCTGGGCGCGTTTATCCGCATCCGCTCTCCCATCCGCTCGCGCGAGGCGCTGTTCGACATCGGGATTGCAGGCCCGATTGCCGGTTTCGTGGTGGCCGTGATCGTGCTAGTGGTGGCGCTGATGGCGTCCAAGCCCCTCCCGGCGGTCGCGCAGCAGGGAGACATCCTGCTTGGGTATCCGCTGATCTTTCGCGTCATCTACAGCTCTGGCTTCCGTGCCATCGCGGCTCATTACCCGCTGGAAGCGTTGCAAATGCATCCCACGGCGATCGCCGCCTGGGTTGGGATGTTTGCCACAGCCCTCAACCTGCTTCCGGGTGGGCAACTCGATGGCGGGCACATTGTGTATGCGCTGGCGCCTCGCGCCCACAAACTGATCTCGGTACTGACCATTGGCATCCTGTTTCCCTTGGGCCGCCTCTGGCCGGGATGGTTGATCTGGGCGGCGCTGCTGGCTCTGACCGGAGTTCGCCATCCCCAGGTGCCATCGTCGCCGGGACTCTCGCGCGGCCGCCAGCTCATGGCGCTGCTTGGCCTGCTGCTCCTGCTGCTGACGTTTGTGCCCGCCCCGATTCGAGGATTTGACTTATCGCACTGGTAAGTTGCATTGGCACCGACAATGTGAGGTTGGCTACTCCGCCAGAGATGCTCGCGGCAGCGACTACTGTGTGGGAAGGGACGTCCTCGTCCGTTCAGGTGGAGGCGGTGGCCCCGACGACGATCACAGCAGAGTTTGCGCGTCCACGTCAACCACAATGCTGGCTCTCGGCATCTTCCGCTGGGAGGCGTCCTGGAGCATGGCGCGAAGGGTGCGGTTCAGCGCTTCCCGGCCTGCTGATTTCAGCAGGAAGTGATAGCGGTAATCGCGCTTGAGCCGGACAATGGGAGCGGCGGCAGGTCCGAGTACCTTGATGCCCGCGGACGAATGCTGCTCCAGCCACCGCCCCAGAATTCCCGCAACCCGCAATGCCTCTTCGAGTTTGTCGCTCCGTACCAGGACGTTGGCCAGCGCACTGTAGGGCGGATACTTCATCCAGTTGCGAAACCGCACTTCTTTCTCATAGAAGCCCAGGTAATCGTGGCGTGCTGCATATTGAATGGCGTAGTGCTCGGGGAAAAAAGTCTGCAGGATGACTTGCCCGGGGGTATCGCCCCGCCCCGCCCGGCCCGCTACCTGGGTCAGCAGTTGAAAGGTGCGCTCGGCGGCGCGGAAGTCGGGAAATCGCAGCGCCAGGTCCGCTCCAATCACTCCCACTAGGGTGACGCCGTGAATGTCGTGGCCCTTGGCAATCATCTGCGTCCCTACCAGCAGGTCAAGCTCGCCTGCATGCAACGCATTCAGGACGCGCTCGAAGTCGCGGCGTCCGCGCACCGTGTCCCGGTCCAATCGCGCGATCCGCGCCTGCGGAAACAGCCCGTGCAGATGCTCCTCCAGCTTCTCCGAGCCCGTCCCCACGAAATACACGTACTCGCTGCCGCACTTGGGACACTTGTCAGGCACGCGTTCCACATACCCGCAGTAGTGGCAAAGCAGGCGCCTGTCAGCTTTATGGTGGGTTATGCTGATGGCGCAGTTCTTGCACTGGATGGTGTCTCCGCAGGAGCGGCATAGAACCGAGGGCGAGTAGCCCCGCCGGTTTAGCAGCACCATCACCTGCTCCCGGCGTTCGAGCCGTTCTTTGATCGCCTCCCCCAGGAGGCGCGAGATCAGCGGCTCGTGTCCGGTGGCGCGAAATTCTTCTTTCATGTCCACCAGCTCCACCTCCGGCAGGGGTCTTTGCTCGACGCGGTCGGGCAGTGAGATCAGCTTGTACTTGCGCCCAGCATTGAAGTACGACTCCAGCGACGGCGTGGCTGAGCCCAGAACCACCGCTGCCCCTGCCATCTTGGCGCGCATTACCGCCACGTCGCGCGCGTGATATCGCGGCGTCTCCTCCTGCTTGTAGGAGAGGTCGTGCTCCTCATCCACCACGATCAGGGCGAGATCGCTGACCGGCGCAAAGACTGCCGAGCGCGTTCCCACCACCACCTTGGCTTCACCTCGGCGGATGCGGTGCCACTGTTCGGCACGCTCGTCGCCGGAGAGCGCCGAGTGCAGAATGGCCACCTCGTCGCCAAAGGTGTCATGCAGTTGAGCTGCGGCAGCCGGAGTCAATCCGATCTCTGGCACCAGCATGATGGCCGAGCGGCCACTCTCCAGAACCGCGCGCATTGCCGCAAGATAAACCGCCGTCTTGCCCGATCCAGTTACCCCATGCAGCAAGGAGACCGAGAGCTTACCTGCTTGGGTTGCGGCGAGAATCTGCTGCAGCGCGTCCTGTTGCGCGCTATTGAAAGCGAAGTCCAGCGCTCGCGGGCGATGTTCGAGACCGCTGATCTCGAATCCCGCGGCCTCCTCAAGCACCGTCAGCAAGCCGCGCTTCTTCAGCGATTCCAGGCTGTTGCGGGAAACGCCCATGTCCCGGAGGCGGATGAGAGCCAGTCTGCCTCCGGCCTTGCGCAGCGCGTCGATGACGCCCTGCTGGCTGGGGTTGAGTTTTCGCAGAGCCCGCCGCGGACGCGCGTCCGACGTGCAGCGTGGTTCGAAGGCCTCCGGACCAGCCTCGGCTTCGTTCAGGACCGCGATCGAAACCGTGCGTGTCGCATCGCGGGCGGTGCTGACATCCTCGCGCGCAATCCACTTTCTTGCGACTAGGCCATCCAGAAGCCGGCGGCTCGCGCCCGTCGCCGACCACAGGCTCTGCTCGCGGGCAGGTTCGCCATCGGCAAGATAGTCGAGCACGGCATATTCGATCGCTTGATCTTCGGGAGTCTTGCGCGAGCGCAAGGAAGACCCGCGGGTAGCGGATTCGTGCAGCCCGGTGTGGCCTCCCTCGGTTATGCGATAGCTCTTCGCGCGCCGCACCTCCGCGCCCAGCGGCAGCATGGTGCGGAAGACTTCGCCGATGGGAGCGATGTAGTAGTGCGCGATCCATCGTGCCAGCTCTAGGAGACCGGCATCGAGAACCGGCTCGGCATCGAGAACCTGCAGGATGTTCTTCACCGTAATGCGGGAGGAGGGCTCGCGATCGTGCAGTTCGGTCACGATGCCGGGGAGCCTTTGCTCGCGGAAGGGAACCAGCACGCGCCCGCCTACGACCGGTGTTACGCCATTGAGCCGGTAGGTGAAGGTCGCTTCCAGAGGTACAGCAACGGCGACCTCACAGAACTTGGGCGACATGAAGACAAGTCTCTCCGCCGGTGATCAATGAATCCTACCCCGGCAATCGTTTGCTGATCGGCAGCCCCAGCTCTTCCATCACCTTCTGCAGGTCTTTCCAGGCTTCCGCTTTCTGGCGCGGGTCGCGCAGCAGGAATGCCGGGTGATAGGTCACCCGTAGCTTGCTGCCGCGGAAGTCGTACCAGCGGCGACGCAGGTTCGACATAATGTCGTCCAGGCCGAGCAGATTCTTGGCCGCCACCGCTCCCAGCGCGACGATCACCTTGGGTTTGATCACGTCGATCTGGCGCAGCAGAAACGGCGAGCAGGTCTCGCATTCGTCGCGCTCGGGCGTTCGGTTGCCCGGGGGCCGGCACTTTACCACGTTGGCAA
>Ga0187788_10000261_pt1 | contig 14735 bp, 13 predicted proteins | sample 1015_BV01_MP10_2_FD_133008 | JGI IMG/M metagenome (GOLD analysis project Ga0187788, IMG submission 133008) | Tropical peat soil microbial communities from peatlands in Department of Meta, Colombia - 1015_BV01_MP10_20_MG | ecosystem: Environmental > Terrestrial > Soil > Wetlands > Peat | place...
AGACCGTGCATCAGGCCGTCGGTGGAAGGCACGCGGGAAGGCCGACAGCTGTCAGTCGACGCGGATGGGGACGCCGTGCGGCTGCGCCAGGCGCCGGGCTTCGTGGCGGTGGGCCCGCCAGATGGCGGCGATCATCAGTGCTGCGACGTCGGCGAAGCCGGCGATCGAGGCCCAGGGCAGGGTGATGTCGCCGCTGGCGATGTTGGCGTAGAAGGAACCGAGCGGCGTCAGCAGCGGCCACAGGACCAGCAGGCTGCGGGCGAGCGCGAAGGCCACCGCGTAGACCACACCGAGGCCGGTGAGGAAGACGATGTCCTCTCGCTGATCGCGCTTCGCCAGCGGGTACTGGTCCAGGACGTCGCCACCCGCCGCGCTGGAGGCGCAGGTGATGGAGAGCAGCCTGGCCGATCCGGAGGGGAACCTCGAGGAGATGTTCAAGGTCCGGCACGAACTGATGATCGCCGGTGAGCGCCTGGCGGTGCTGGCGGCGGTGACCCTGCCGATCACCGCCATCTCCTCGATCTACGGCATGAACGTGATCGTGAACGCCAGGACCCACGTCGGCCAGCTGGTGGTCGTCCTGGCGATCATGCTGGTGATCAGCGGCGTGCTGCTGCGGTACACCAAGCGCCAGGGCTGGTGGTGACGATCTTGCGCTGGGACCACGCTCAGCGCGCCGAGCCCTCCGGAGTGACCAACCCGGTCTCGTAGGCGACGACCACTGCCTGGACCCGGTCGCGCAGCTGCAGCTTGGTGAGGATCCGGCTCACATGGGTCTTGACCGTGTTCTCCTCCACCACCAGCTCTCGCGCGATCTCGTTGTTGGACAGGCCCCGGGCCACCAGCCGCAGGACGTCCAGCTCCCGGGGGGTCAGGCTCCGCAGCCGTTCCGGTGACTTCGTCGAGGGACGGACGGCGGTGGCGAAGCGCGAGATGAGGCGCCTGGTGACCGTCGGGTCGATCAGGGCGTCGCCGACGGAGGCGCAGCGGATGGCGGTCACCAGCTGGTCGGAGGGTGCGTCCTTGAGGAGGAAGCCGCTCGCACCTGCCCGCAGCGCCTCGTAGACGTAGTCGTCGGCGTCGAACGTCGTGAGGATCACGACCCGGGTGCCGGGGTGCCGGGCGATCACCTCGCGAGCGGCGTGCAGCCCGTCGAGGTCCGGCATCCGGATGTCCAGAAGTGCGACCGCCGGGTGATGCCGGCCCACCAGGTCCACCGCCTGACGGCCGTCACCGGCCTCCGCCACGACACGGATGTCCGGCTCCGCCTCGAGGATCGCCCGGAGGCCGGATCGGACCAGGCGCTGATCGTCCGCGACCAGCACGGTGATCGGAGTGCCGGGGCTGCGGTCCATGAGCCGTCCCGTCGGTGTGAGCTGTCCCGCCACCATGGTCTCCCTCGGTGGCCGCGGTCATTCCCGGGGGTGACGCTCCTGCTCACAGATCATTCCTGCGCCGGACGTGGCGGCCGTCGCCGGAAACCTACCGTCGGGCTCTCGGGACATGACGGGAGGTCGGCAATGACAGGGATGCTCTCCATTTTCTTGGCCGTCGGCGCGGGGTGGTTCGCCCGCCCGGGCAGGCAGGTGGTTCTCGCGGTCACCGTGCCCTATCTGGTCATCTGCGCCATCCAGACCGCAGGGCTGGCTCTGGGGTACGGCGTGAACCCACCGGACACGGTGACCGCTGTCAGCTACTGGGTCGTCCAGGTCCTCATCCTGGTAGTCACGCTCGGTGCGGCCGAGCTGATCAGCCGGTACCGCCGCCGCGCTCACGGCCCGGCGGAGGACGCCGCCGGTCCGGCACGGGCGTTGATGGTGAACGGCATGCTCACCGTGCTCCTGGTGAGTCTGTTCTACCTGTTCCGCCCCGAGCTCGACCCCGGCTCGATCACCACCCATACCGGCACGGGCCAACCACCGTGGGCGGGTTTCGCGGGCTTCGGCCTGTGCCTCGTGGTCCTGGTCGTGCTCGGCCTGGCGTCCCTCGCCCGGCGAGTCACCCACGCCGTGAGCCGGTGACCCGGTCAGCCGGTGGTGGACCGGACCCGGAGGGACGGGACAGAGCGGGCGAGGGAGGATGGTGACGTGCGGCAGGTTCGCTCCCGGGCGGATGCCCTGCTCCGGAGCCCGTCGACGCTGGACGTCGGCGCGGCAGCCGCACTGGGTCTCCTCGCGGTTCTGTCCATCACCGGCGTGACCCACGGCGGGCACCCCCAGGGCGGGACGGCGGCAGCGGTGGGCGTCCTCGCGATGACGCTGCCTGTGGCGTGGCGGAGCGAGGCGCCCGTCGCCGCGGCCGCGGCCGTCGCCGCCGGGGCGGTGCTCAACGTCACCCTCTTCGGGCCGATGGTGCGGTGCGGCGCCGCGCTTCCGGCGGTGTTCCTGATCGTCTACAGCGTGGGGTCACGGACCGCTGTCCCGCGCGCCGCGGCAGGGCTGTTCCTGTGCGCGCTCAACGTCGTCGCGCAGTGCGTGAGTGACCCCGAACTCGGCACATCGACGATCGCTCTCGTCCTGGCGATCCTCGGTTGCTTCTTCGCTCTCGGCGTGCTGGTCCGGGCGCGCACCGCCGCCGCCGGCACGCTCGCCCGCCGGTCCGCCCAGTTGCGCGAACAACGCGACGAGACGGCGCGGTTGATGGTCGCCGTCGATCACGCGCAGCTCTCCGGCGACCTTCAGGAGGCGCTGAGCGAACGCATCGAGCGGATCGGGCTCACCGCCCTGGCCGCTCGATCCGCGGTGCAGGACGGCCGCACGCCCGCCGTGGCGGCCCTGCCGGAGATCGAGCAGGAGGCTCGCGACGTGCTGCGGCAGATGCGGGACATCGTGGGTGTGCTCGACCAGCCGGCACCCGACGATCCACAGCCGAGCCTGCAGGACCTGCCCGCGTTACTCGCCCGTGCACCGACGGACAGCACCCGGCTGACCGTCGCCGGCGAGGTTCGCCCGCTGGCCGCCGGTCTGGCGCTGTCCGGTTACCGGATCGTCGAGCACCTGCTGTCGGCCCTCGCCACGGTGCCCGCCGCGCGGGTCGACGTCCAGGTGCGGTACGGCGTCGAGGCGCTCGAACTGCTGGTCACCGGTCCGGCGCCCGACGACCTCAACCTCGACGCCGTCGTCGCAGCTGCGCGGGAGCGCGCGGCCCTGCACAACGGCATCGTCGAGGCCCGCACCCACAGTGGCTGGTGCCGTGCCAGCGCGCGGCTCCCGCTCGTGAGCGGCCATGCGTAGGTGGGTCGGGTGGCCGGTGGACACCGCAGTCGCGGTCTCCGCGGCCGTGGTGATCCTGGTGTACCGGCTGGTCGCCGGAAGCGAGGAACCCTCCGCCTGGACGGGCTCGATCTGCCTCGTCGTCGGTGCCGCGGCCGTCGCGGCCCGACGCCGTCGGCCCCTGGCTGCGGCGGCGGCGCTCTCCTCGACGCTCGCGCTGGTCGGGGTTCTCGGCCAGGCCGAGGCACTCGACGGGCCCTGGAGCGCTCTGGTCCTCATCCCCTTCGACCTGGCCTACGGGCTGGGTTCCGACGCGGACCTGGGCCCCGGCCTGGCGGGCGTCGTCCTGCTGATCGCGGGTCTCCAGGCGACCAGCGCGACCTTCAACCCCCTCTTCGAGGTGGTCGCGGTCGGCGCGTGGGCAGGTGGCCGGATCGCCGGGTCACGCCGCCGGATCGTCGCACGCATCGAGCAGCGCAACGAGGAGCTCGTCGCCGAACGCGCTCGCCACGTGGCCGAGCAGGTCCGTCTCGAGCGCGCCCGGATCGCGCGGGACCTGCACGACATCGTGGCGCACCGGCTGAGCCTGATCGTCGTCCAGGCGGCTGCGGCCCGGCGCGCGCCCGCCTCCAGGTCTGCCGCCGCGGACGCCCTGGACTGCATCGTCGACGCGGCGGGCGAGGCCGGGCGCGAGCTGGCGCGTCTGGCGTCACCGGCGGAACGCGGCAGAGGCATCGCCGACATCGACGAGCTGGTGCGGCACGCGCGGGCCGGCGGTGTGACGGTCTCCTACCGGGCGAGCGATGTCGAGGCGCCGTTGCCGGGGACGACCGCTGAGACCGCGTACCGGGTGGTGCAGGAGGCCCTCACCAACGCCGTCAAGCACGCGCCCGGCGCGCAGGTCGGGGTCGTCGTCCGCGAGATCGGCCGCGATCTCGACGTCGAGGTCACCACAAGCCCGATCCGCCGGCCCTCCTCCGGACTGGAGGAGTCCGGCAGCGGCCGGGGGCTCACCGGGTTGCGCGAACGCGTCACCTCCCGGGGTGGCTTCTTCAGCGCCGGCCCGACCGAGGAAGGCGGGTGGCGGGTCAGCGCGGTCCTGCCCGCACCGGCCCGACCGACACCCGGCTCGTGAGGAGCATCAGGCCAGGGTGCGGGCGAGGGTGCGGCAGGCGGTGTGGTTGTCGAGGTGCCAGTCGTCGTCGTCCGGGTCCGGCCAGGACGACATCAGGACGACGACGACCTGCCGCGGCACGTCGACGTAGAGCATCTGGCCGTGGATGCCGATGCCGACGACGACGTCCGGGTCGATGTTCGGCGCGTACCACGCCGCGCGGTAGGCGCCCTCGGCCCACATCGACGCGAAGTCGCCGCGTGCCCACTGCTCGCGGTGGCCGCCCCGCAGGATGTCGTCGATCAGCTGCTCCGAGACGACGTCGGTGCGGCGCTCCGCCACCAGCAGTCCGAATCTCGCCAGGTCGCGTGGCAGGGCGCTCATCCCGCCGGCGGCACGCGCCGTGCCCTCGCGGTCGAGCGTCACGTGAGCTGCCTGCTCGGCGCCGCAGGGCTGCCACAGGTACGTCTCGACCGCCTGGGCCCACGTCGTGCCGGCGGCGTTCGCGCACGCCCAGCCGAGCAGGTCGATCGTCGGTGACAGGTAGCGGAACCGCCTGCCGTGCGGCCCGTCCGGTTCCCGGGTCGCGAGGTACTCCTTCAGGGCCGGCGTCCCCGGCGGCGCGGGATACCAGCCGGCCGCGTTGCGGTACGCCGTGATGTCGGGACCGGGTGAGTAGTCCTCGACGAACGAGAAGGACGCCTCCATGTCCATCAGCCGGCGGATCGTCGCGTCGGCGAACGCCGAGCCCGCGACCTCCGGCACCACCTCGGCGGCGGGGGCGGACGGATCCAGCAGCCCGCGCGACGCGAGCGCGCATGCCAGCGTGCCCGTCACGGACTTGGTGACGCTGAACAGGAGGTGCTCCTCGTCGGCCCGGACGCCCGGAGCAAGCCACTCGAGCACGATCCGACCGTCCTTGACGACGACGAGGGCATCTCGCGCGCGGCCGTGCAGCAGGTCGCCCAGACTGACCGGGCCGTCGTGGGCCTCGATCTCGAGATCGAGCAGCGACGGATCGATCCGCTCGGGCAACTCGCGCGGCCGGGACGCCGGGCGGATGGGCTCGGTCGGCAGCAGTTCGCGCGCATGCCGGACCGACCAGCCGATGTGGTCGGGAGTCAGCCAGTCAGCCAGCGTGGCCCCGGCCCTGGCTGCGGCGCGTCCTCCCCGCGCACGTCGATCGGATGCCGGGCCGGACGATCCCACGGTCGGACGGTACCTGACGAGCGCCCCGGGAGGGTTGTGACGGGATCGTGGACGGGCGGTCGGATCTCTCCACGGCATCTCCCGGAGTTCGTCACGACTCGCAGGCCGCCCGCCGGGAGAGTCGGGCCATGCAGACAGCGACCGTTCGACTGCGCGGGCAGGACCGGACCCGGGCCTTCGCCGGAGGCGCCCGAGCCATGGCACCGCTCCTGCTCGGGATAGCGCCCTACGGGATGGTGGTCGGGATGACCATCGCGAGCAGCGGGCTCCCAACGGTGCTCGGACTGTCGACCGGCTGGTTCGTCTACTCCGGTGCGGCCCAGATCGCAGTGATCCAGTCGGTTGCCGCCGGGGCGGCGCCGGTCATCGTGGTGATCACGGTGCTGGCGCTCAACGCCCGGCTGCTCCTCTACGGCAGCGCGATGGCGAGGCCGTGGCGGCGGACCGGGCGGGGCTGGCGGGCCCTGGCGGCCTACCTGCTGGTCGACCCGTCCTACGCGGTGGGCCTGGACGGGTACGAGAAGCGGGGCCCGACTCCCGTGGGCCACGCCCACTACCTCGGCGGGGCGGTCGTCCTGTGGCTGACCTGGCAGCTGGCCACCCTCGTCGGCGTCACGGTGGGCTCGGTGGTGCCCAGAGCTCTCGCGGTCGAGTTCGTCGTCCCGCTCTACCTGGTCGCCGTGGTCGTGCCCAAGGCGACCACCCGACGGCTCCGGATGGTCGTCGCCGTCGCGGCCGGGACGTCGGTGGCCGGCGCCGCACTGCCGCTCCACCTCGGTCCGACGGCGGCCATCGCCGCCGGGCTGCTGGTCGGCCTGAGGGGAGGACGCCGGTGTCAGCCCTGATCGTCGTCCTCGCCTGCGGGGCCGTGTGCCTCCTCATGCGCCTCGGCCCCGTCGAACTGCTCGCCCGAACGCAGCCGCCACCGTGGCTGGACCGCGTCGCGATGCTCAGCGCTCCTGCCGCCCTGACCGCCGTCGCGGTCACCGGGTTGGTCGCGGCGGCGGGCGGCCTGGCCGATCTGCTCCCACGGGCGGCTGCCCTGGGGATCGCCGTGGTCGTCGCCCACCGGACCCGCTCCACCGCCGCCACGATCGGCACCGGCATGCTCACCCTGTGGCTGATCACCGCCGCGCAGTCGATGCTCCGGTGACCAGGCATCCCGCACCGTACGCTGGGCGGAACCCGCGGAGGGTGCGATGCCGTGATCTACGCTTTCGGGGCCTGCGAGCTCGACCTGGCGCGGTACGAACTGCGCTGCGACGGTCACATCCGCAAGGTCGAGCCGCAGGTCTTCGACGTGCTGGCGCTCCTGGTGCGCGAGCGGGATCGCGTCGTGCCGAAGGCGGAGATCCTGGACACCGTCTGGGGCGATCGCTTCGTCAGCGAGTCCGCCCTGACCAGCCGGATCAAGGCCCTGCGCCGGGCACTCGGCGACGACGGCAAGGCGCAGCGTTACGTCCGCACCGTGCACGGCCGGGGCTACCAGTTCGTCGCCGAGGTGGATGAGCGTCCCGATCCCGCACCGGGAGGGCGGGAGCCGATCGGGCTTCCGCCGCAGCAGATCCGTTTCTGCACCGCCCACGACGGGGTGCGGCTCGCCTACGCCACGATGGGAGGCGGGCCGCCGCTGGTGAAGGCCGCGAACTGGCTCAGTCACCTGGACTACGACCGGGAGACCATCGTCTGGCGGCACTGGCTGCACGAGCTGTCCGGGCGCTTCACCTTGATCCGCTACGACGAGCGCGGCTGCGGCCTGTCCGACTGGGACGTCCCGGAGCAGTCGTTCGAGGCCTGGGTGCGGGACCTCGAGACGGTCGTCGACGCAGCAGGGCTGGACCGGTTCCCGCTGCTGGGGATCTCCCAGGGCGGGCCCGTCGCCATCGCCTACGCCGTCCGGCACCCGGAGAGGGTCAGCAGCCTGGTGCTTCTCGGCTCCTTCGCCGAAGGCCGCCGGAAGAGGGCCGGGACACCCGAGGACCGCGCTTACCTCGAAGCCCGCATCCAGCTCGTGCGGTCCTCCTGGGCGCGACCGCACCCGCACTTCCGGCAGATCTTCGTGGGACGGTTCCTGCCCGAGGGCACCCAGGAGGAGTGGCGCCAGTTCGACGAGCTCCAGCGGCGCTCGACCTCCGCCGAGAACGCCTGGCGATTCCTGGAGATCTTCGCGGACATCGACGTCACCGACCTGGCCGCCCGGGTGTCGGTGCCCACCCTCATCGCCTGCGCCCGGGGCGAGCCCGAAGGCACCTTCGAGCAGTCACGAGTCCTCGCATCCCTGATCCCCGGCAGCCGCTTCGTGCCGCTGGACAGCGCCAACCACCTCCTCCCCGAGCGAGACCCGGGCTGGGCGCAGTTCCTGCACGAGCTCGACGTCTTCCTCGGAACCGGCTGAGCGGACCGCAGCATCGCCGAGATCAACGATCGGTGTGCGGAGGGGCTGCGGGAAAGTCCTGGCCGGGCGATCCGGCGGGCGGGCTCACCGTTGGGTCCAGACCGGCGTGAGCACCTCCTGGGCCGTCACCCTCCGGCGGGCCTGCGTCGCGAGATCGACGGTGCACAGCGCCCGGGCCTTCGGGCCGGTGCCGTCCGGATCGCAGGAGTAGGCGATGCGGTTGCCGTCGGGAGACCAGGCGGGGTCGCTCTCGAGAGCCGAGGTGGCGACCAGCCGGGTCGGGGTGCCGCCGGTGGCCGCGACCGTGTCGATGTCGAAGTTCGTGGCGCCGCCTCCGTACCGGCTGAAGGCCACGGTCCTGCCGTCCGGCGAGAACGCGGGGTCGCCGTCGCGCGGGCCCGAGGTCAACCGCACCGGCTTGCTCCCGGGGGAGCGGAGGTCGAGCACGTAGAGCGCACCCTGGCCGCTCTGCCGGGTGTTCTTCCAGTACACGACCTTCGAGGCGTCCGGGCTGAAGCCCGGGTCGCCGAGGAAGCCGGCGTCCAGCCGCCTGGCGGTGGTCGCCCCGGCCTGGAGCAGCCGCAGCTCGCGGCGGCCGCCCTTGAGGTCGCACTGCAGCACGAAGGTGCCCGTCTGGCTGTGCCACGCCGGTCGGACCGGGTTCGGGCAGTCCGGCACCCCGGAGGGGAACAGCGGCCTGGCACCCGTCCCGTCGGATCCGGCGACCATGAGTCGCTTGTTGCCGCCGGTCGTCTGTGGCGCGAGATCGAGGAAGAGCATGGTGAGCCGGTCCGCGGAGAGCACCGGGCGGCCGTCCTGCCCCTGGCTGTCGGCCAGCCGCGGGAACGGGGTGACCCGGCCGTTGCCGATCGAGACCGAGACGAGGCTTTCGGTCTGGCCGACCTGCCGGGACCCCAGCACCACATCGTCGGGCAGCGGAGCCGCGGCCCGGGGCAGGATGCCCCCGGGCGGGGTCGTCGGGGTCGCGATCGTCGGGGTCGCGGTGGTCGGGGTCGCGGTGGTCGGGGTCGCGGACGTCGTCGCCACCGATGGGGTGTTCGTCGCCGGTGGCGGGGACCCTCCCGCTCGCTTGTCGGCCCAGGGCCGGACGACGGCGAGCGCCCCGAGGACGAGGACCGCCACCACCCCTGCCGCGACGACCGCAACCCGTCGCACGGTCGCTCTCGGAGGTGTTCCCCCGGGCTTCACCGGGGTGGGGGGGCCGGGCACCCCACGGCCCGCTTCGTCGCCGGGGGTCGGCGGCGCCGGGGCGACGAGCGGCTCTGCGTCGAGCGCCCCGCCGATCCGGGCGGCCCCCAGCGCGACCGAGCTCTTGGGATGCGAGGCGACGGCGATCGGCCGCCCGAGCTCGGTCCCGAGCATCTGCGCCACCAGGGGGATCCGGGACGAGCCGCCGACGAGGATGACCGAGGCGAGATCCTGCGGGCCGACGCCCGCCGAGGCCAGGGCGCGCTGCATGCAGGCGAGCGTGTCCCCGATCGCGGGCCGGATCATGTCCTCGAACTCGGCCCTGGTCAGTCGGACGGTCTGGGACACGCCGGGCAGGGTGACCACGATCGCGGTGACGGTGTCCGCCGACAGCGCCTCCTTGGCCTCCACGCAGTCCTGCCGCAACCGGGCGACCGCGGCCAGCACCTCCGGGGAGTTGTCCTTGGACTGCAGCGCCTCGTCGCCGAGCACGCTCAGCACGTGCCTGAACACGGCCTCGTCGAAGTCGGCCCCGCCGAGGTGCTCGATGCCCTCCGGGCGGCCCAGCAGCTCGAAGCCGTCCGGCTGCTTGCGCAGCACCGCGGCGTCGAAGGTACCTCCGCCCAGGTCGTAGACGGCCAGCAGGGCGCCGTCCTCCCAGCGCTCGGTGGAGGCCGCGTCGACCGCGGCGGCGACGGGCTCGGTGACCACTTCCGCCGGCCCGACGTCCGCCATCTCGATCGCGTGCTGGAGCAGCTCCCGGCGGTGCGGCCCCCAGTTGGCCGGGCAGGTGACGACCAGCTTCGCCGGCGGGCCGCCCTCCCGGGTGGACACCTCCCTGACCACCCACTGCAGCAACCGTGCGGTGAGCGTCTCCGGGGACATCGGGCTGCCGCCGAGGAGGATGGGCACCGGGTCGCCGAGGCGTCGCTTGAACTCCCGGGCCGCCCGCGTCGGCTCGAGGGTGGCGCGCCGGGTGGCGGCGTCGCCCACCAGCACGCTGCCGTCCTCGACGAGGAACACCACCGAGGGGACGACGGGCGCGCGGTCACCGAGCGTGCACAGCTCGACCGACCTCGACCGGGACAGCGCGGCGGCCGTGTACGTGGTGCCGAGGTCCACGCCCAGGCTGTAGCCCTCCACCATCCCGATCGCCTCCCCTTACCCGGTCGAGATCCGTCGAGCCGCCGGATTCCGGGCCGCACACCGGTCACCGTCGCCGAGAGCTGATGTTGTCAGCCTGCCCGAAGTGGGGTGCGCACCGCACGTTCGGGCGCCGATCGGGATCCATGGCATCCGCGGACCCTCGCCGCTAGGCTCGATCGGGGGGTACCAGCGGCTGCCGTAACCCGGTGAGCGCACGCACGGATCGCGAATCCCGCCGGGCCGTCACAGCCGCCCGAGGGTGTCCTGGGGGGTGCCAGTGACGGAGCAGCGGCTGGACCTGTCCGCGAAGTTCATCCCGCCCGAACCTGCCGGTCTGTTCCGCGGCCGGCTGCTCGACGTCGCCGCTCACCGGGTCGGCCTGGTGCTCGCCCCGGCGGGGCACGGGAAGACCACGCTGCTCGGGCAGGCCGCCTCACAGTTCGACGGCGCGGTCGCCTGGTACCGGATCGACGCCGGTGACCGGAACCCCGGCGAGCTGGCCGGCCGGATCGGCCGGACGCTGCTCAAGCTGCGGCCCGGTGGCGCCGGCTCCCGCGCGGTCACGTCCTTCGATGCCCTCGGTCCGTTCGATGCCTTCAGCTCGTTCGAGGACGTGGCCGCGGCGCTGGACGGCATCCAGGCGGACCGCGCCCTGCTCCTGGTGCTCGACGACTTCCATGAGATTGCCGGCTCCGACTCCGAGCGCGGGCTCGCCCGGCTGATCGCGATGGCGCCGCCGTGCCTGCGGGTGCTGATCGGTGCGCGGCGGGTGAGCGGGCTCGATGTCGGCGCGCTGCGGGTGTACGGCGGCGTCCAGGTACTCGACGCGGATGACCTGCGGTTCCGCTCCTGGGAGGTGGAGCGCCTGTTCCGCGACGTCTACGGCGAGCCGTTGCTCCCCGAGGACGCCGCGACCCTGACCCGGCGCACCGAGGGCTGGGCCGCCGGCCTGGCGATGTTCCACCTGCTCACCGCCGGCCGCGCGCCGGCCGAGCGGCGCCGCGCCCTGGGTGATCTGTCCCGCGGGTCGCGCCTGGTCCGCTCCTACCTCGTCCGCGAGGTGCTCGGCGACCTCCCGGCGGGGCTGCGCACCTTCCTGCGCCGCACCAGCGCGCTCGGCGTGCTCACCGGCGAGCTGTGCGACGCGCTGCTGGAGACCGCCGGGAGCCAGGAGATCCTCGAGCAGCTCGAGCAGCGCCACCTGTTCACCACCACGCACGACGACGGCCGCCGCTTCAGCTACCACCAGGTGCTGCTGGACCACCTGGAGCTGGAGCTCACCGAACAGCTCGGACCGGTGGCCACCCAGGAGTGGTACGCGCGGGCCGGCGGGCTGCTGCTCGCCGCCGGTGAGGTGCGGGCCGCGTTCCGGGCCTACGCGCGCGCGGAGGACTGGGCCGCCGTCGAGCAGCTGCTGCACCTGCGCGGCGACGAGGTGGTGGCCGCGCCGCTGGGCCAGGTGGAGAGCCTGCTGCCGGTGGACCTGTGCTCGCAGGATCCGTGGCTGCTGCTGGCCAGCGCCCGGCGGCTCGCCGCCCGGGGCGCGCTGGCGGAGGCGGTGAGGAGCTTCCGGCTGGCGCACTCGGTAGCCGAGGACGCCGCCCTCGCCGCCCGCTGCCTGGAGGAGTCGCGGGCTGCCGCGCTCTGGCTGCCGGACGCCGATCCGGTGGCGCGGGGCTGGGCCGGCGCCATCCGGGCCGCGACCCGACGCAGCCCCCGGCACGCCCTGCCGGCCGCGCTGGACCTGCCGGGCGCGGAGGGCCGGCTGGCCGCCGGGGTCGTCACGCTGCTGGCCGGAGACCTGGCCGCGGCCGCGGTGCTGCTCCGCCAGGCCACCGTGCACCCGGAGGCCGGGTCCCGCGTGGTCGCGCTGGCCGGGGCCGCCGCCGCGCTGCTGGAGCTGCTGACACCCGCCGGCGGCAGCGGCGGCGGGCACGATGTGGAAGCCCTGATGCTGGACGCCGAGGTGGCCGGCTGGCCCTGGCTGTCCCGGATCGGCCGCGCACTGCTGGACCCGGACCCGGCCGCGATCGAGGGGCTCGCGGTGGAGGCGGCCGCGGACGGTGACCCGTGGGGCCGGGCGCTGGTGCTGCTCATCGACGGGTTGGCCCGGCACGCCGGCGGGCCGCTGGCCGAGGCGGCGGCCGGGTTCGCCGACCTCGGGGCCCCGATCCTCGCGCAGTGGGCGGCCTGGCTCGCGGAGGCCGCCGAGCCGCTGACCCGCTCCGGCTCCGCTGCCGCCGCCGTCTCCGCGGCCGGGGCGGCGCGGCGGGCCCGGGTCCTGGGGCTGCGTGATGCGCTGCCGGTGATCGAGGCGTGGGCCCGCGCCACCCGTCCGGACCAGGCGCAGGTCGGCGCCGGCCGGCCGACGGCTCGGGCGCCGCTGCCCGGGTCCGGACCGGCGGCACCGCTGGACCTGCGGCTGTTCGGCGGCCTGGAGGTCTGCGTATACGGCGTCCCGATCGACCTCACCGCGGTCCGGCCACGCGCCCGTTCCACCCTGCGCCTGCTCGCCCTGCGGGCAGGGGACGTCGTGCACCGGGACGTGCTGGCGGCCGCCCTATGGCCGGACGTGGATCAGGAGGCCGCGCTGCGCAGCCTGCAGGTCGCGGTCTCCAGCCTGCGCAGGCTGCTCGGCGCCGCTGACCCGGCGGAGGGTTCCGGTCGGGGCCGCTCGGTGCTGCTGGTCCGGGTGGAGGAGAGCTACGGCCTGACCCTGCCGCCGGGCGGCCGCAGCGACGTCCTCGACCTCGAGGCCCGGTTGGCCGAGGCCCGGCGCGGCCGGCTGGACGGCGACGGAGCGGCCGAGCGGCGAGCGCTCTCCGCCGCGGTCGAGCTGTACCGCGGCGACCTGCTGCCCGAGGAGGGCGCGGCGGAATGGGTGGTCACCGAGCGGGAACGGCTGCGCCTGGCAGCCGCCGCGGCCGCCGAGGCGCTGGCCCGCTGCCTGAGCGAGGACGGCGATCTCGCTGAGGCGATCGAGGCGGTCCGCACCTGCCTGCGGGTCGACCCGTACCGGGACAATGCCTGGCGGCTGCTGATCGAGTTGCACAGCCGGGCCGGCAACGTCGCCTCCGCGCAGGCGGCCTGGCTCGACCGCAGCCAGATCCTGAGCGAACTCGGCCTGCCCGCCGAGGTCTGAGCACCACCCCTCAGCGCTGCAGCTCCAGGCGCCACGGCACGTGCGCGGGGACCACCAGGTCGAGCAGCCGGGTGAGCAGTTCCTCGTCCGGCCCGGCCCCGGCCTGCTCGGGCTGCTCGTCCTCCGGCTCGCCGTCCTCCATCTCCTCGAGCTGGCCGGGATCGGCGAGGTCGACCCGGACCCGGACCACGAGCTGCGACCCGGCCCGGCCGGGCAGTGGGGTCCCGGCATCCCTCGACCACCCCGTGCCGCCGGACTCCTCCAGCTCTGCGGGATGCCCGGTGGCCAGCTGGACCAGCTCACGCACCGCGTGCGCGGTCCCGCGCCAGGCGTGCAGCTCCGCCGCCCGCGTGACCAGGGCGCGACGTCGCCGCAGCGGCAGCCTGCCGGCCCCGACCAGCCCCATCCAGCTCGCCAGCCAGTCGAGCAGGTCCGGCGGCGCCGTCCGCGGGTCCAGGTAGGCGGGGAAGCAGTCGAGCACGGCGATCGCCGGCGCGAGCACCTCGTCCAGGCCGGCGCACAGCCGCTGGGCGAAGGAGTCGTCCGCGTACAGCCCGGGCAGCGTGGCGCCGAGCGGATGCGGGCTCAGCACGCTCAGCACGGTCTCGGCCTCGTGGGCGGAGCGGCCGGCCGGGCCGCTGCGAACCGGCGCGATCGTCATGGCTGCACCCGCACCTGGTGCTGGTAGGAGAACACCAGCGTGCCCGGGGGCAGGTCGATCCGGGACGCCGGCGAGCCGCGCTCACCCGACTCCGGGTCCGCCGGGAAGAGCAGCACCTCCTCGACCTGGGCGACCCCGTCCACCCGGGCCAGCACCGCGGACACGTCGAACGCCTGCACCGTGCGGTCGAACGGCCACCCGCCGCCGGTGGGACCGCCGTCCTGCGGGGACAGGTAGGCGTAGACCGCCCGCAGCGCCTCCTCCTGGACCCGCTCCGCTCGCGCGTCCGGGTCCGCGGCGACCCGCGCCACCACGGTGATCCCCTGGTAGGCGGGCGGCTCGACCACCAGCCGCGTCCCGATCAACCGGCGCCCGTCGAGGTCGTCGCTGATCCGGCGGAGCAGCTCCTCCGGCGGGTGGCGCAGGTCGTCGTAGCCGATCCGGCCGACCTCGTCGGTCACCACCCGGGGGACGACCAGCAGCCGGACGCCGCCGGTCGACCCGGTCCCGGCGGCACGCCTCCCGCCGCCACCCTCGCGGGTGGACCCGCCCGCGGCGCCGGTGTCGGTGGCGGGCAGGCACTTCACCCGGGCAGCGTCCGGGGCGACGTCCCGGGCCAGCACCTCGTAGTCGTCCGCGGTCACCGC
>Ga0187788_10000262_pt1 | contig 14717 bp, 13 predicted proteins | sample 1015_BV01_MP10_2_FD_133008 | JGI IMG/M metagenome (GOLD analysis project Ga0187788, IMG submission 133008) | Tropical peat soil microbial communities from peatlands in Department of Meta, Colombia - 1015_BV01_MP10_20_MG | ecosystem: Environmental > Terrestrial > Soil > Wetlands > Peat | place...
AAGGAGATTCTGGACCGGGTCACCGAGCAGTGGGGGGTGTCGGTGCTCGTCGTGGAGCTGAAGGACATCGAGCTGCCGGCCGGGATGCAGCGGGCGATGGCCCGCGAGGCCGAGGCGGAGCGGGAGAAGCGCGCCAAGATCATCGCAGCCGAGGGGGAGGCGCTCAGCGCGGGCCGGCTGGCCGAGGCGGCCGACGTCATCGCGGAGCACCCGATCGCCCTCCAGCTGCGCAACCTGCAGGTGCTCGCCGAGATCGCGGTGGAGAAGAACTCGACCATCGTCTTCCCCGCCCAGTTCCTGGACAGCGTCCGGGCCCTGTCCCGCTTCATCGCGCAGGAGGCCCCTGCCGAGGTCGTGCCCGAGGTCGCGCACGCCGACGAGAGGGTGCTGCCGGCGGTGGGGTTCCCGCCGGAGAACGGTCGTGCCGCGCGATCGTGAGCCCACCTGGCCGGCCCCGCCGGCTGGCGCCGGGTCGGGCCGGCGAGACGGTCCCGAGGTCGTGCCCACCGGTGCCGCCGGCAGGGTCGTTGGCCTCTGGTGACGGGCGCGCGACTGGGTCGACGGTGGTCGTATGAGGGCTCAGGTGCCGCTGGGCCGGCTGTACGGGATCAGGATCGGGCTGAACTGGTCGGTCCTGGTGATAGCCGTCTTGCTCACCGACATCCTGGCGACCGGCGTCCTGCCCCGGATGGCTCCCGGGCGGACCGCAGCGGAGTACGCGGTGGCGGGCGCCGTGGTCGGCGCGCTGTTCATCGCGGGCATCCTGGCCCACGAGATGGCGCACGCCGTCGTCGCCGTGCGCAGCGGCACCACGGTCCGGGGGATCACCCTGTGGGCGCTGGGCGGCGTCACCGAGATGGAGGGTCACCCGCCCACTCCGAGGGCCGAGCTGGCGATGGCCGCGGCAGGTCCGCTGACCAGCCTGTTCCTGGGTCTGCTGGCGATCGCGGCGGGCGGCCTGGTCGCGCCCGTCGCGCCGGCCCTGGTGACCGCGGGGTTGCTGTGGATCGGCGTGATGAACGTGATCCTCGCGGTGTTCAACCTGCTCCCGGGGGCACCGCTGGACGGCGGCCGGGTCCTGCGCGCCGCGATCTGGATGCGCACCCACGACCGGATCCGCGCCACCGTCCTGGCCGACCGGGCCGGGCGCGTGCTCGGTGCGATGATCATGGCGCTCGGCCTGATGCAGGTCGTCTTCGCCTCGGCGGTCATCTCCGGCCTGTGGTTCACCATCCTGGGGTGGTTCATCGCCACGGCGTCGATCATCGAGGAGGGGGCGGCGGAACGCGAGGAGCGGCTGGCCGGCATCACGGTCGCGCAGGTGATGCAACCGCCCGACGCGGCGCTGCCCGCCGACCTGGACCTCGATGCCGCCGCACGCCGCATGCTCGACGCCCGCCAGGAGACGGCGGCGGTCGTGGAGCGCGACGGCCGGCCAGTCGGCTTCGTCACGGTCGAGGCTCTCCTCAACGCCGCACTGACCGGCCGCCACGGGAACCAGGTGCGGGACGTCGCGACCCGGCTCACCGGCACCCAGACGGTGTCTCCCGACGCGGAACTCGGCGAGGTCTTCGGACGCACCGCTGGTGCACGCCCCGTCGCCGTGGTCCGGGACGGGCTGCTGGTCGGCGTGCTCAACCCGCAGGACTTCACCTGGGCGCTCCGGCGCGCCACGGTCGACCGTGCCTCGCCCACCCGCCCGGCGGCGCGCGGCGGTGAGGCTGCCCTCGGATCCAGGGGGTGGGCCGACCAGCCGGGAACCGGCAGGAGGAGTGACAACGATGATGACGAAGCGGTGGACGGTCGACATCTTCATCGACGAGCGGGATAGCACCACCCACGCCGAGGCGCGGCTGCACACGAACGAGGCGACGCGGCTGTCCGGATACGGCAGGGCCCGACGGAACCCCGGCGACTTCGAGGTGCCGGAGATCGCGGACGAACTCGCGGTGGCGCGGGCGCTGTCCGAGTTGGCGCACATGCTCCTGCAGGTGGCCGCCGAGGACATCGAGCAGATCACTCACGAGCCGGTCAGCCTGCACGGCTGACCGGCTCGTGCACCGGGGTCAGGCCGGCTTGCCGGCCGCCGCCCCGATGTGCTCCACCACGGTGTCGTTCGAGGGAATGAACACGCTCTGGTGGCCGTCGCTCCAGCGCACGACGTACGGCGGCGCACCGTCCTCCCCGTGCACCTCAGTGATCACTCCGCGGCGGTCCCGGTCGCCCACGTGGCGCCCCTTGACCACCAGTTCGTCGCCTGTCTTCGCCTTCATCGCTACCTCCCTGTCGTCGTCACGACACGGTCAGGTCAGGGTGCGGCCGCGGGATCGGGGCGCCGGGGTGGGCTGGTCCGGTCCGTCGTCGTTCGCGGCCCCGGGTCCGACGACGGCGCCCGTCCGGTCGAAGACCACCGCGCCGGCGGCCGCCAGAACGGCCTGGGACGTCTGGTAGTGATGGCTGCACAGCAGCAGGTCCACCGGGGGGCGGTCTGGCGTGCCCGCCAGCATCACTCTCACCACCGGCTGGGCGGCACAGCAGCAGGCACGGCCACCGAGCCCGTTCGGCCCGCGCCCGTCAGCCAGCTGATCCATCTGCCCCGCAGCGGCCGGCTTCCTGCGGCGCGGAAACCACTTCCTCATGCACCCAGCCTCGCCAGCCGCGAGTCGCCTCGATAGGGACCTAGGACCCGAACTCCCCGCCGGTGGGCGCTCTCCGGGGTCATCCACTTCGGGCGATCCCGACGCCACGGCGACCCGCGACGATCACGTCCGGCGGGGCGTCGAGACCAGACGGCCGCGGACCTCCCGCCGGGCCCCGAAGCCGACATAGCCTGTCCGCGGTCGCTGCCCCATCCTGCTCGGAGAAGCGATGACCGGCACCGAGGCCGACACCGGTACCTCGTCGGCGCAGAAGCCGACCTTCGTCACGATGACCGCGATGGTCGTCGGCTCGATGGTCGGCGCGGGCGTGTTCTCCCTGCCGCGGCGGTTCGCCACCGAGACCGGGGTGGTGGGTGCCCTGATCGCCTGGGTGGTCGCCGGGACCGGCATGCTGATGCTCGCCGTCTTCCAGTCCCTGGCGCTGGCGGTCGCCGGAGCCGTCCTCGGCATCCTCGCACTGGCCACGGGATGGGTGACCGTCTGAGCGGCCGCCCCACGACTGGTTCGATCTCCACAGGAAGTGAGAACTCGATGACTGGTCCGGACACCACCGCATCGTCGTACGGCGTTCACTCCGAGGTCGGCAGGCTGCACAAGGTCGTCGTCTGCGCACCCGGTCTGGCCCACCGGAGGCTCACCCCGACCAACAGCGACGATCTGCTGTTCGACGACGTCATGTGGGTGGAGAACGCCCAGCGCGACCACGCCGACTTCAGGAACAAGATGGCCTCCCGCGGGGTCGAGGTGGTCGAGTTGCACGACCTGCTGGCGGAGGCCATGGCGATCACCGACGCGAAGGCCTGGCTGCTGGATCGCAAGATCGTGCCCAACCAGGTGGGCCTCGGCCTGGTCGACGGCACCCGGGCCTACCTGGAGTCCCTCGACAACCTGCGGCTGGCCGAGTACCTGATCGGCGGCCTCGCGACGTCCGATCTGCCGGGCGAGTTCCGGTCCCCCTACGTCGCCCTGGCCCGGGAGTCCACGGGCGTCCGCGAGTACCTGATGCCCCCGCTGCCGAACACCCTGTACACCCGGGACACCACGTGCTGGCTGTACGGGGGCCTGACCCTCAACCCTCTGTTCTGGCCGGCCCGCCACGACGAGACGCTGCTGTACAAGGCGATCTACCTGCACCACCCGGACTTCGTCGGCTCGACGATCTGGTGGGGTGACCCGGAGCAGGACTGGGGGGAGGCGACCTTCGAGGGCGGCGACATCATGCCGGTCGGCAACGGCGTGGTGCTGATGGGGATGAGCGAGCGGACGTCGCGTCAGGCGATCAGCCAGGTGGCCGCGGCGCTGTTCCGCAACGCTGCCGCTGAGCGCGTGGTGGTCGCCGGCATGCCGAAGCTGCGCGCGGCCATGCACCTCGACACCGTTTTCACCTTCGCCGACCGCGACATCGTGACGCTGTACCCGAACATCGTCGACGGGATCCACACGTTCACGCTGCGGTCTGACGACAAGCCGCCGGGCGTCCACGTCACCGACGAGGGGAGCCGGCCGTTCGTCGACGTGGTGGCCGAGTCGCTCGGCCTGCCGGAGCTGCGGGTGATCGAGACCGGCGGGGACGTCTACGCCTCGGAACGCCAGCAGTGGGACAGCGGCAACAACGCCGTCGCGGTCGAGCCGGGTGTGGTGTTCACCTACGACCGCAACACGCAGACCAACACCCTGCTGCGCAAGGCCGGCGTCGAGGTGATCACGATCGTGGGCGCGGAGCTCGGCCGGGGGCGGGGCGGCGGGCACTGCATGACCTGCCCCGTCATCCGCGACCCGGTCGACTACTAGGCCGCGTCTGATCCCCGATCCACCCGCACCGACCACTCCTGCGCAACACCGCACACCAGGCCGCCGACCACGCCCGCCGCCTCGGCCAACAACTCCGCCTCCACCTCGACCACGAGGGCGAGGGTCGCGGCGACGGCGGCGAGACCGGCGACGGAGACGGCAGCGGCTGGAGGAAGAGCGCCAAGTTCGGACGGCGGCACCCACCCGGTCAGAGGTCGAAGGGCTGGGTCAACACACCGGTGCGCGGCGGCCGGCGGTGGCGGCCAGCATCGAGCGCATCACGTACGCCTCAACCGTACCCGGACGATCCGACCGTCCGGCCACGACGGCGATCCAGCGGCCGACGACCGGCTACCGCCATTCCAGGTGCCCGGCCGCCATCACGCCGCGGACCTGGAGGGCGTCGTCGAGGACGACGAGGTTGGCGTAGGCGCCGGGGCGGATCCGGCCCACCCGGTCGTCCACGCCGAGGTAGGCGGCCGGATACGTGGAGGCCATCCGCAGGGCCTCCTCCCTCGGGATCCCGACCTGCGTGACGGCGATGCGCACGGCCGCGGCCATGTCCAGGGCGGAGCCGGCGAGCACGCCGTCCTCGGTGGTGCAGCGCCCGTCCCGCACGCCGATCTGGCGGTCCCCGAGGCGGAAGCGGCTCCGCTGGCCCCCGACCGGCGGCATGGCGTCGGTGACGAAGAACAGGCGCCCGGGCCGCTTCGCCCGCCAGACCGCCGCCAGGGTGCCGAGGTGGACGTGGACGCCGTCCGGAATGACGTCGACGTAGGCGTCCGGGTCCGCCAGGAACGCCCCGACCGCTCCCGGTTCGCGCCCGGTCAGCGGGCTCATCGCGTTGAACAGGTGGGTGGCCAGGTCGGCCCCCGCGTCGATCGCCGCGCGCGCCACCTCGAAGGTGGCGTTCGTGTGGCCCTGCGCCACCCTCGCCCCGCGCCGGCGCAGTTCGGCCACCGTCCCCTCCGGCGCGGACTCCGGCGCGAGGGTGACCAGGGTGCGGACGTCATCGGAGGTGTCGGCGAGCTCGTAGGGGAACCGGCGGACGATGTGGCGCGGGTCGTGCACCCCCGCGCGCTCGGGGTTGATCACGGGTCCCTCGAAGTGCACGCCGAGCACCGCCCACGGCTGCGACCGGGCCGCCTCGAGGGCCGCCGCGCGGGCGCTCCTCATGTCCTCGGCGGGTCCGGTGATGAACGTCGGCAGGATGCTCGTGGTGCCGAGACGCTGGTGCGCCCGGACCATCGTGGCGAGCGCCGCCGGCGAGGGGTCGGCGCTGAACAGGACGTCGCCGCCACCGTTCACCTGCAGGTCGACGTATCCGGGTGCGAGCGTCAGCCCGCGCAGGTCGACGACGTCGTCCCCGGACCCCGGTGCGCCGGACGCGCTGACGATGTCCCTGATCCGGCGCTCGTCCACCGTGACACAGTGTCCCGTCACGATCTCCTCACCGGTGACGATGGTGCAGTTGACCAGGAACTGCACGCCTCGACCTCCTGAGGAACGCCGGCGGGACGACGGGGACCCCATGAACGGTGTGTCCGGGCCGGTGTGCAGGCTATCGCCGGGCCGGCCGGGAGGATGATGGGTGATCGGGGCGACGGACGACCGTGCCGGGCAGAGCCCGGGCCGAGGAGGTGACATGGCCGATCCGGCTCCGGACGCCGCCCGGCATGCCGCGCGCGACCCGGCAGCGGGCGGGCGCGGCCGGTTGATGGCCGCCGAGATCGACGAGCAGCCGGAGGCGCTGCACCGCCTGCTCGAGGACCGGCCCGCGATCGCCGCGGTCGCGGAGGCGGTCGCCCGTCAGCGGCCGCGCTTCGTGCTCTTCGCCGGGCGGGGCAGCAGCGACCATGCGGCCCTGTACGCGAAGTACCTGTGCGAGATCCGGCTGGACCTGCCGTGCGGGCTGGTCTCGCCGTCCACGCTGACCGCCTACCAGGCGCGGCCCGATCTGTCCGGCGTGCTGTGGGTGGTGGTCAGCCAGTCCGGGCGCTCGCCCGACCTGGTCGAGTCGACGGCGGCGGCCGCGGCTCGCGGGGCGCTGACCGTGGCGGTGACGAACGCCCCGGACTCGGCACTGGCCGGTGCGGCCGCGCTGCGGATCGACGTGCGTGCCGGGCACGAGCGGGCGGTCGCCGCGACGAAGTCCTACACCAGCCAGTTGCTCGCGTTGTGGCTGCTCGTCGACGCGATCCGGGGAGGGGGCGGCGAGCCCGCCCGCGCGCTGCCCGACCTGGCCGCCGGGCTGCTCGCCCGCCCGGACGCCGCCGAGATCGCCAGCCGGTACCGCTTCGTCGAGCGGCTGGTCACCACCGGCCGCGGCTACTCCTACCCGACGGCGCGCGAGGCGGCGCTGAAGCTGATGGAGACCTCCTACCTGTCCGCGCACGCGTTCTCCGCCGCGGACCTGATGCACGGCCCCCTGGCGATGATCGACGAGGACCGCCCGGTGATCGCCGTGGTGCCGGAGGGCATCGGCGGCCGGGCGATGGAGCCGGTGCTGGACCGGCTGCACGAGCGCGGCGCCGACCTGCTGGTGATCGGCGACGTCCGGGCGGCGCGCGGCGCCGCCGCCGTGCTCCCCCTGCCCGAGGGGGTGCCGGAGGACCTCTCGCCGGTGCTGCAGATCCTGCCGTTGCAGCGGATGGCGCACGCGATGGCGGTGGCCCGCGGATACGATCCGGACGCTCCGCGCGGCCTGGCCAAGGTGACGCACACCCGGTGACCCGGCCTGCATGGCGCGCCGTGATCCCGGCCCCGCTCCGGGTCACCCCGGGTGCCGGGGCGTTCCGGTTCGGCCCCGGCACCACGGTCGGGTACCGCGACCCGGCGCTCGGCCCGGTCGTCGAGCGCGCCTGCCGGGACCTGGCCCGGCGCACCGGGATCCGGGTCGAGCCCGCTCCGGCCGCATGTGACGACCCGGCCGCGGACGAGCCCGCGGTCCGCCTGGAGCTCGGCGGCCACCCCGATCTCGACCCGCTGCCCGCGGCATCGGGGATCTCCCCGGTCGGGGGCGCGGTGCCGGACGAGCGCCACGCGCTGACCATCGAGGCGGACCGCATCACGCTGCGAGGCGGGCAGGTGGTCGGCGTGGCGCGGGGCCTCACCACGCTGGTCCAGATGCTCGCGACGGCCGCCCCCGGGACGGACGGCGCCGCCGTCCTGCCGGGCTGCCGCATCCTCGACGCGCCGCGGTTCGCGTGGCGTGGCCTGACCCTTGACGTCGCCCGCGCATGGTTCTCCGTCGCCGAGCTGAAACGGGTCATCGACCTGCTCGCGCTGTACAAGGTCAACGTCCTCCACCTCCACCTCACCGACGACCAGGCCTGGCGGATCGAGGCCGGCCGGCCGGCGGATCGCAGGGAGCCCGACGGCACCTTCTACACCGACGCCGAGCTGCGCGACCTGGTCGCTCACGCCGATGAGCGTTTCGTCACGCTCGTTCCAGAGGCGGACGCCCCCGGGCACACCGCGGCTCTCCTGCTGCTGCATCCCGAGCTGGACAGCGGCCGCAACGTCCGGCAGGTCGCCGTCGCGCCCGGCTCGCCGATTCCCTGGCGCAGCGTGTGGCTGGACCCGGACCTGCCGGCCACGTTCCAGGTGATGGACCAGGTGCTGGCCGAGATCGCCGGCATCTTCCCGGGCCGGTACCTGCACCTCGGCGCCGACGAGCCGTTCGGGATGCCCGAGCATCTCTACGCGCGCTACCTGCGCCGGGCCCGCGAGCACGCCCGATCGCTCGGCAGGCACACGGTGGCCTTCCAGGAGTCCGTGCGCGCGATCACCGAGCCGGACCACGTGATCCAGTACTGGATCGGCGACACCGACCCAGAGCCGCTCCCGGGCCTCGACCAGGACGCGGGCCAGGACACGGGCCAGGACGCGGGCCAGGACGCGGGCCAGGACACGGGCCAGGACGCGGCGGGCGCCGTCCCGGACGATCTGGAGGCCGCGTCCGCGCGGAACACCGCGCAGTCCCGCCGTGACGTCGAGACGGCGCTGCGGTGGTCGGTCCCCGTCCTGGTGACGCCGCGCCGGCACGCGTACTGCGACGTGCCGTACGCCGAGCCCTCGGCGGACCCGGCCCAGGAGCCGCTGCGGCAGCGCCTCGGCCTGCGGCACTACCCGCCGCAGACCGTGGCGGAGACCTTCGACTGGGAACCCGCAGCGGCGCTCGGGGGGGATGCCGGGACCGGGCACGTGGTGGGGGTGGGTGCGGCGATGTGGTGCGAGACCGTGGACGGCTTCGACGACCTGACCTTCCTGCTGATGCCCAGGCTCGCCGGCAACGCCGAGAAGGGCTGGGGAGCCGCGGGGTCCACGACGTGGAGCGGCCACCGGGCGGCCCTGGCCGTGCACGGCCGGCTCTGGGCGCAGGACGGCGTGACCTGCTTCCGCTCCTCAGGGGTCGACTGGGCCCCCGACCGGGCCCCCGCCTGAGGGCGCACTGGCGCCGAGGGTCGGTGGACTGTGCGGCGTTACGCGCATCCCCTTTGCCCACGGTGTGACACCGTGGTCCTCCTATGCCCACGGCGTGACACCGTGGGCATCGAGACCTCGGTGGACTGTGCGGCGTTACGCGCATCAGCGCCCGGGGGCGGCAGCCGTGAGCAAGCCGTGCGCGAAGGCGGCGGGCCGCGGATGCTGGGCGGGGAACCCTACTCGGGCGGCAGTTCGGAGTAGACCAGGTCGACGTCGATGCCCTGCGAACGGCGGGCGTACTTGGCCACGTAGTAGACGAGCAGCCCGAAGGCGGCGGTGGCTCCCATGAACGCCGGCACGTACCACCAGTGCGCGGGAACGCCGATCGCCAGCGCCGGGTACTTCAGGACGGCGAACACCAGGAACGCCATCACCAGGATCGACAGCGGGGCGACGATCCGCAGCACGGGGACGCTGCCCCAGTTGAGGTTCGCCGGGGACGCCTGGTAGAGGTCCGGGCGGCGGCTCGGGAAGGCGAGCGCCGCGCAGGCCACGATCACGACGCAGATCACGCCGGCGAGCACGCCGAGGGCCAGCCAGGTCTGGAACGTGGTGGCCACGATGCTCCAGACCAGCATCGCGGTCACCAGGCCCATCACGGTGAGGATGGCCGGGACGGGCGAGTGGGTGCGCTCGTTCACGTTCGCCAGCCGCTCGGGCAGCAGCCGGTCGAAGGCCCAGGCGAACACCGTGCGGACCGGCATGAACGTGTTGCCCACCATCGCCGGAAGGCTCCAGAACAGGAAGGACCCGACGATCAGCACGGTGAGCACCGGGACGTTGAAGGTCAGGGAGGCGAGGAAGTGGTACCACGGCCCGGTCGGGATCACGTACGCGTCGGGGCCGGTGTTCACCGCACCCATGAAGTGGTAGCTGGTGACCTTGAACAGCAGCAGGACGCCGATGCAGAGAAACACGACGTCCCAGGCCAGCGCGGCGAACATGATCTTGAGCTGGCGGTTGCGGTTGGACGCGCTCTTGAGCTCGCCCGAGAGGTAGACGCTCCACCAGTTCCACATCATGAACGTCATGATGATGAACACGGCGGGCAGGGTGGAGTTCAGGTTGCCCGGCTGTGGGTGGGCAGCGACGGCGCTGCCAGCCTGGTCGATGATCTGCTGGTAGGCGTTCCCCGAGGCGCCGAACCGGGCGGACAGGGAGTTGAAGTGCTCCTGGAACGAGGACGACGAGCCGATCGCGAGCACGATGAACGCCAGGAACGTGCCGGCCGAGGCGATGATCCAGAACGTGTTCTGCCAGCGGAAGGTGACCTTCGTGCCGGCGATCAGGATCACCGTCATCAGCAGCACCATGAACAGGGCGCCGAAGAAGATCCACCACTTGTCGGTCTGGAAGTTGGTGCCCCACCGGATCAGCGTGTCGTTCTTGAAGAAGATCCCGAAGGTGACCAGTGACGGGCCGAGGGCGAAGACCGGGAAGTACCGGGCCCAGAAGGTCGCCCCGATCATCGCGGAGAACGCCGCTGCGAAGTTGGAGACCATCGCCAGCGGCGGGTTGAGGACCCGGCTGACCCAGACGTAGTCGCCACCGGTCCGGGGCATGCTCGACGCCATCAGCGCCATCATGATCAGCACCGGTATGTTGATCACGAACGAGATCAGCGTCGCGGTGACCATGTCGGCGCCGGGGAAGGCCGACAGGGCGAAGAACACCCCCCAGGCGAGCGTCGCCCCGACCGGCGCCGAGAACACCGCGTTGAAGACCATCGCATCGAACGCCGAGGCCTCGCGGACCAGCCCGGTGCTCCTGCGGACGAACAGCTGACGTGTGCCCCCCACGGCGCCTTCGGTCATCACGCCTCCCGGGTTGACGCGGGTTGACGCAGAACGTCCAGAATCCGAAGGTAACAGAAGCGAACAAGTGCCTCAAGAAAGATCTGTGATTTTCAGCACACTACGCTGTGCTACTTTGTGAAAAGTCGCACCTGGGCAGAGAGCACCCATGCGCACGGTGTGACACCGTGCGCGTGGGAGGAGCGCGGTGTCACGCCGTGCGCGTCACGGGTGTCGGGATCCTGCGAGGGAGGGCGGATGGCTGTCATCGGCGTCGACCGCCGCCACCGGATCCTGCAGCGGGTCGCCGCCGAACAGACCATCCACATCGCCGAGCTCGCCCAGGACCTGCAGGTCTCGGAGATGACCATCCGGCGCGACATCGCCCGGCTGGAGCGCGACGGCTTCCTGCGGCGCAGCTACGGCGGGGCCAGCGCGCACATCACCAAGTCCCTGGAGCTCGCGTTCAACGCCCGGGCCCTGGTCAACGCCCCGAGCAAGCGGCTGATCGGGATGCGCGCCACCGAGCTGGTGCCCGGCGCGGCCACGATGTTCCTCGGCATCGGGACCACCGTCGAGCAGTTCGCCCTGTTCTTCACCCCCGCGACGCCGGTCACCATCGTCACCGGCTCGCTGCCGGTGGCCAGCCTGCTCGCCTCGAGATCCGGCCGGGTCGTCGTCCTCGGCGGTGCCGTGGCGCAGGACGACCTGTCCTGCAGCGGCCCGATCGCGGCGTCGTCGGTCCGCAGGTACCGGGCCGAGGTGGCCGTGCTGGGCGCCGGCGGCCTGTCCTCCCGGCACGGCCTGACGGAGCTGGACGACGAGACCGCCGAGATCCACCGGTTGATCATCGAGCAGAGCGACCGGCTGATCGTGCTGGCGGACGGGTCGAAGTTCGACGCCGACGGTCGGGCCACGGTGGCCCCGGCGGACGCGATCGACGTCCTGGTCACCGACGCCAGGGCCCCGGCCGCCGAGATCGCCGCCCTGCGGGCGGCAGGGGTCGCGGTGGAGGTGGTGGGCCAGCCGGGCGGCAGGGCAGCGGGCCAGCGCGGCGGCTCCCACCGTGGCCCGCGGGGTCGGGTCCCGCCGCAGCAGGACGGGCAGGAAGGACGCTGACGATGAGCAGGTTCGAGGCGATCTTCGGCGCGCGCAAGCCGCTCATCGCGATGTGCCACCTCGCGGCCCTGCCCGGCCGGCCCAACCACGACGCGAGCGCCGGGATGGAGCAGGTCTACCGGCGGGCCCGCCAGGACGTGCTGGCCCTGCAGGGCTGCGGCGTCGACGCCATCCTGTTCTGCAACGAGCACGACCTGCCGTACTCCCTCGGTGTCGGTGTCGAGGTGGCCGCCGCGGAGGCGGCCGTGATCGGCCGGCTGCTCGCCGAGCTGAGCGTCCCCTTCGGGGTCGACCTGCTGTGGGATCCGGCGGCCGCGCTGGCCGTCGCCCGCGCCACCGGTGCCCGGTTCGTGCGCGAGGTGTTCACCGGCGTCTTCGAGACCGACATGGGCCTGATGGCGCCGGACTTCGGCGCGCTGGCCGGCTACCGGCACGCCATCGCCGCGGACGACGTCGCGATCTTCACCAACATCACACCCGAGTTCAGCCGCTCGCTCAGCGGACGGCCGGTGGCCGATCGCGCCCGCGCCGCCAGCTTCCTCGGCGCGGACGCCATCCTGATCAGCGGACCGCAGGCCGGGGTGAGCGTCGACGTCACGGACCTGGCGGAGGCGAGGAAGGCGGCACCGGAGGCCAAGGTGATCGCGAACACCGGCGTCAACCGGGACAACGTGCACGAGCTGCTGGCCGTGGCCGACGGCGTCATCGTCGGGACCAGCCTGAAGGTCGACGGTAACACCTGGAACCCCGTCGACCCGGTGCGGGCCGCGGACATGGTCGGGCTCGTCCGGGCCGCGCAGAGCGGGTAGGGGCGGCCATGGCCAAGCGGACCAGGCTGTACTTCGCCACCGACGTGCACGGCTCGGAGAAGTGCTTCCGGAAGTTCCTCAACGCCGCCGCGGTGTACCGCGCGGACGTCATGGTGCTGGGCGGCGACGTGGCCGGAAAGGCCATCCAGGCGGTCACCCGGGCGCCCGGCGGCCGGCACGTGTTCACCTTCCGGGGGGTCCGGTACGAGCTGGAGGACGGGCCCGAGCTGGAAGCGGTGGAGCAGCTGATCCGCGACCACGGGTACTACCCCTACCGGGAGGATCCCGGGGAGCTGCAGGCACTCGAGGACGGCGGCGCGCTCGAGCCGCTGTTCACCTCGCTGATCGCGCAGCGGCTCACCCGCTGGCTGGACCTCGCCGACGAGCGGCTGCGCCCGCGCGGCGTGCCGCTGTTCCTCATGCTCGGCAACGACGACCCGGAGGAGCTGCGGCCGCTGCTCGACCGTGCCCCGTGGGGCCAGCACGCCGAGGGCCGCGTCCTGCAGGTCGACGAGGACCACGAGATGATCTCGTGGGGGTACTCCAACCCGACGCCGTGGGCCACCTACCGCGAGCAGAGCGAGGACGAGCTGCGGGCCAGGTACGCCGAGCTCGTGGAGCAGCTGCGCGATCCGGCCCGGGCCGTGTTCAACCTGCATCCGCCGCCGTACGACAGCGGGCTGGACGAGGCACCGGTGCTGGACGCCGGCCTGCAGGTGCAGTCCACCGCCGGCCAGGCGCGGATGGCGCCGGTCGGCAGCCATGCCGTCCGCGAGGTGCTGGAGCGGGCGCAGCCGCTGCTCGGCCTGCACGGGCACATCCACGAGTCCGCCGGGTTCCGCCGGTTCGGCCGGGCGATCGCGATCAACCCCGGCAGCGACTACGGGACGGGGACGCTCAACGGCGTCCTGGTCACCCTGGTCCGGGACAAGGTCCAGGCGCACCAGTTCGTGCGCGGCTGAGGAGGCGGGCGGTGACGGGCCTGGGGCGAGCGGGCGGCATGCCCCTGCTGGCCGCCGTGGACGTCGGCACCACCGGGGCCCGGGCCGCGGCCTTCGACCTCGACGGGCGGCTGGTCGCGGAGGTCCGGCGGGGGTACCCCACCTGCGTGCCGCGGGTGGGCTGGGCCGAGCAGGACGCCGCGCAGTGGGCCGGGTGCGCGGTCGCCGCGCTCGCCGGGCTGGCCCGCCGGGTCGGACGGCGCGGCCGGATCCTGGCCGTCGGCCTGACCGGGCAGTGCCCCACGGTGGTTCCCGTCGATGCCCGCTGCCGCCCGCTCGCCCCCGGGATGATGTACCGGGACAACCGGGCGGTGGCCGAGGCCGAGCAGATGGTCGCGCTGCTCGGGGAGGCGGCCATGCACCGCCGGACCGGGCACCGGGCGGAGGCCTTCCACGTCGGGCCCAAGATCCTCTGGCTGCGGGCGCACCGCCCGGACGTCTTCCGCCGGACCGCGACGTTCCTCCAGCCGCGCGACGTCGTCCTGCACCGGCTGACCGGCGAGGTGCTGACCGACGAGACGCACGCCAACGCCACCCTGCTGTTCGACCTGCGCCGCCGGTGCTGGGACGCCGAGCTGCTGGCCGCCTTCGAGCTGGACCCGGCGCTCTTCCCGCCCGCCGTGCCCGCCTGGACCGAGGTGGCCCGGCTGCCGGCCCGCACCGCCCGCGAGACCGGGCTGGACCCCGGCCTGCCGGTGGTGATCGGCGCCGCGGACAGCCAGTGCGCGGCCTACGGCGCCGGGGTGGTCGACCCGGGCCCGGTCAGCGAGATGGCCGGGGCGTCGTCCTGCCTCAACTCGGCGGTCACCGCGCCGCTGCGCGACCGCCGGGTCACCCACTACAGCCACGTCGTGCCCGAGCGCTTCTGCACCGAGCTCGGGCTGAACACCACCGGCGCGGCCGTCTCCTGGTCGGTGCAGCGGCTCGGCTTCAGCGGGTACGACGAGCTCGCCGCGGCGGCCCGGCGGCACCGCGCCGGGGTCACCCGCCGGCGGGCGACGTCCCCGCTGGAGGACGCGCCGCTGTTCCTGCCCTTCCTCGGGGACGGCGAGCGTG
>Ga0187788_10000263_pt1 | contig 14703 bp, 7 predicted proteins | sample 1015_BV01_MP10_2_FD_133008 | JGI IMG/M metagenome (GOLD analysis project Ga0187788, IMG submission 133008) | Tropical peat soil microbial communities from peatlands in Department of Meta, Colombia - 1015_BV01_MP10_20_MG | ecosystem: Environmental > Terrestrial > Soil > Wetlands > Peat | place...
GCTCTTGCTTCCGATCCTGGCGGCGCTGACCTTCGTGGTTTACTTCAGCACCCTATCTTTCGAGTTTGTGTGGGACGACCTGCCGCAGATTGTCAGCAATCCGCTGATCCGCTCCTGGCATTCTCTGCCGCGCGCCTTCACCAGCGATCTCTGGTTCCACACGGATAGATTTCAAGTTTATTACAGGCCACTGTTCGTGGCCTGGTCGACGTTGAACTATTCCCTGTTTGGCTTGCAGACGTGGGGATGGCACCTGGGAGCCGTCCTGCTGCACATGGTTGCCAGCTGCATGGTTTATTTTCTGGTGCGTAAGCTGGATATGGAGCACTGGACTGGGGCGCTAGCGGCACTGATCTTTGCCCTTCATCCTGTTCATATCGAGTGCGCTTCGTGGGTATCGGCGGCCTCCGATACGCTCGTCACCATCTTCTTTATTCTGGCCTTCGTGGCGTTCCTGGAGATGCGGGCCGGGATTCAGCAGCATCGGATCGAGTGGCGGCTGCTTTCCTTGTTTCTGCTGGCGTGCGCGCTGCTGACCAAAGAGATGGCGGTGACCTTCGCCGCGTGCGTCGCGGTCTACACATGGTGCAATCCGAGGCAAGATTTGTCTTCAGGGCGTTGGTCGCGAGTGGCCGAGGGTATCCGGGCGGCCCTGCCCTACGCCGCAGTCACCATTGCCTACCTGATGGTGCGCAAGCTGGCGCTGCATCGGGTGGGGGCGGGATTTGATCCCGCTCACAGCGATCTGGACGTCCTGCTGACCCTGCCACTGGTGCTGGTGAATTATATGCGCATTGTGATCTGGCCGGTCGGGCTCACCGGCCTCTACTACACCCCCTACATCAAGACGCCCGGGGTACTTAATTTCGCAGTGCCACTGCTGTTGCTGAGCGCATTTTGGGGCGTGATCTGGTATTGGGCGCACCACCGGAAGGATAGCGCGGTCGCGTTCGCGGGCCTGTGGACCATCCTGACGCTCGCTCCCGTCCTCTATCTGCGGACCTTCGGCGATGGGGACTTTGTGCGCGATCGTTACTTTTATTTGCCGTCGGTGGGATTCATCATCCTGGCGGCTAAAGCCATCCGCCTGATACCCAGCATCGGAACTCTCGGCGCTCGTGCGGCGCAGGTCGCGGTGACCGCTTCCCTGGCAGTGGCCTTGCTAGCAGCCTGCCTGTCGCAACAAGCGTACTGGGCCAACGAGGTCCTGGTGTATTACCGGGGATACTCCCTTTATCCTCAGAGTGTGGAAGCGCAAGTAGGTCTGGCCAACGTGCTGAGCAGCCGAGGGGCGACCGAACGAGCGCTCGGGCTGGCGCGGGACGCGGTATCGAAACAGCCGGACTTCGGACCGGCATACTACGTTTTGGCGGAAACCTACCTGCGTACGGGGGAGAAGGAGGCCGCGATGCGGGCCTTGAGCCAGGCCATCCGGCTGCAACCCGAACGCGTGAGATCCGAGTCGGGAATGGCCTACCTGGCGGGACTGCTGGGACGCATGGGAGACTACGAGCGTGCGCTTGCCGCCTGCTCCAATGTTCTGGCTCGCGAGCCGGATCTGTATGCGGCGCTGTATAACTGTGGAAACGTCAACTATCTGGCCGGCAACTACAGCGATGCCGAGAAGCTGATAAGGCGCGCCCTGGAAATCGCACCTGACCAGGCGGCTCCAAACTACTACCTGGGGCGCGTATATCTGCAGACCGGAGAAGGCGCAAGAGCCGAGTTTTATTTGCGTCGAGCGGTTGCCCTTGACCCCTCGGTCTTTGATTATCACTATTGGCTCGCGCACACCCTGGAGCAACGCCACGATCTCCTGGAGGCCCGCCGGGAATATATTAAGGTGCTGGAGCTGAATCCCGAGAGTGCAGATGCCAAGGCTCGGCTGGCGGCGATGCAGTCAGGCGAACGGCCGGCCGGCGCCAGCCAGTGATCCTGAAACCCTTCTAAACCAGTCCGTTGTGATTCATGCAGAAGGTATTTCCGGGGAAGCTTTCTTTCCCATGCACAGGTATTGTCCACCGAGGGGAACCCGGCGAAGGCAGGGCTCTGCAAAGCGCAGCCACTTCATGGCGCGCGGGAAAAAGAACAGATGCCAACAACCCAGGACCGAAAAGCCAGCCTCTTGCATGTGCCGAGTGGTCTCAAGCTGCGATAGCATGACGGCGTCCCGGTCGAATTCGCAGTTGCTCATAACGTAACGCGTGCCGGGATTCCAGGGGTTGTTTTCGAAAATTGCCAGGACACCACCCGCCACCATCCGTTGGTTGATCCATTGAAGCCAGGATTGCCGTTCGCCAGGGACGATATGGTGAAAGACACCGTTCACATGCACCAGATCGAGATTCGAGACCCGGCCGGCGTCAGGCGAGGACAGATGGTAGAAATGGGCGGTAGGATAGGATTCTCTGGCGACGTCCAGCGATCTGGCGGAGACGTCAACGCCAGTCACACTGGCATCGGGTTGGAGCTGCTGGAGGAGGGGGACAGCAGCGCCGGTCCCACAACCAAAATCCATTATGTTCCGCGGCGCGAGGGGAAGGAGCCCGCGGAGAAGAGCAATTCTTCCCTGGCAGTAAAAACTCTTGTCCTCGCCGGTGGTCCGGAGGGCAGCCTCCAGGGAAGTGTCGTAGTTGGCGGCATATTGATCGAAGTCAACGCGGTTTGAGGTCGCGGCTGAAGCGAGTTCCTTCGCCGGAGCAAGCGGTTCGGAGCGCGGATTCTCGATTGCGCCACTCATCGGGAAACAAGTGCACTTGTTGAACGATGGACCAGGCCCAGGTCGAGCGCCTGCAGGACTGGCGTCCCTACGTTTGCTCATCTGCGGCCCATACGCAACAGGCTCAGGAAGAAACCTGAAAGGATGATCTGACAGCCCAGGGCCAGCGAGAGCCCGGAGGGGATGATCACGCGCATCACGTGGGCGGGAATAAGGGCACCAAAGCCGTGCCGCCCCCACAGCACGACGCCAGCGAACGATCCCCCTAACCCCAGGGCAACGAGTACTGTGCCCAGGACGAGCCAGACCTCCAGATGCAAGAGCTGGAAGGCCTGCTCCAACCTGTCATCGGGAGGCAGCAGCCCCTCGCTGATGGCGAAGGTCTTGCTGAAAAGAGCGAAGAGTATCCCTTGAAAGCCGACCAGGACTCCGATGGCAGAGAAAAACAGGGTGTGGATGTCGAGGGTGATGGATCCAATAGCCCTGGACCCGGGAAGGAGCCAAATCCCCGTCAAGAGTCCTGTGAGCACCAGCAGAAGCCCGGGATACAGGAACAACCATCGCGGGCTGTACAAGAGCATGAAGCGGAGGTGGCGCCAGCCATCCCGCCAGGGACGAAGGTGTGGGGGGCGGCTACGTCCATCCGGGCTCAGCGTGGTGGGCACCTCGGCGATTTTCATCCTTAGAAGCGTCGCCTTGACGATCATCTCCGAGGCAAATTCCATTCCCGTGGTTCTGAGATCCATCTCCCGAAAGGCAGAGGCAGTGTAGCCGCGCAGGCCACAGTTGAAATCGCGAACGGGACAGCGAAAGAAGAGGCGGCCGATGGCGGACAACGCCGGGGTTCCGATCCATCGATTCTTCCAGGGCATGGCTCCCGGCTTGATGCCGCCCATCAGCCGGTTTCCCATCACCAGGTCGCAGCCCGCGCGAAGCTTCTCGACGAAGGGCGAGAGCCTGGAAAAATCGTAGCTGTCGTCAGAGTCGCCCATGATGATGTACTTGCCGCGGGCAGCGGTCGAACCGTGGATCAAAGCGGCTCCATATCCGCGATCCTGGACATGAATCACCCGGGCTCCACACCGGCGAGCTATCTCCTGGGATCCATCCTGCGAGCCGTTGTCACCGACCACAACCTCGCCGCGAATCCGGTGCTCGCGGAGAAAAGTCTGGGCTTTACGAATGCAGGTTTCCAAGGTTTCACTTTCGTTCAAGCAGGGCATCAGAATGGTGAGCTCAAGATCCGCATCGCCTGCCTCATCGTCCGAGGCCACATCGCCCACTAGCACGTTCCCCATGTCGAGAGGGAGGTGCTCGGTCACTCCCGCTCCCACTTCCGGCGCCTCAGACTCTCTGCTCATGGTCACCTCTAATGCGCAGCCCCCGATAGATCAGTCCGATTCCCAGCAAGTTCACAGCCAACAAGCCCAGCACCCACGCCCGCATGTTGATGGGGCGCATAGCCGGCGGGATCCATGCCATCCACAGGGGCCATGGTCTGGGCAGGTAGAAGATCTTGAAACCGCGCATCCATACTGGGGCAATGCTCCGCGGCGCAAACGGGGGAGGCCCCAACAGCGAGTAGGTGGACCAATCGGGAATCGGGATGGAGTTGAACAGTTGAGCCGTTGCAGGCAGGCCTCGGTTCAAAGAGAGGGTTTCGCCGATGCGGGCGAAGATCGCACTGTGCTTGAAGTAAAACCAGGGATCCTCTGCCCAGAAATAGTCGTTCAAACCTCTTTCGAGAAAGAATCGCTGGTTCTCAACACTGAGAGCCAAAACCTGCACCAGGAGGCCGAGCGCGATGATTCCCAGGACAACATCGCGACGAACCTTGCGATCGCGCAACGCGAAGGGCATAGCCAGCGCCCAGGCAGGCAGGAGCGATACCAGGTACCGCGGTCCCCAGCACCAATCTCCACCCACGAAGGCGATGCACGACAAAAAGAGAATCAAGATCAGGCTGGCCGCTGAAATTGCAAATGCCAGGGCGGGGTGACGACGCCAGAGACTGCGAATGCCCAAAATGCCCAGCACAATCGTCGGGCTGTACAGGAAAATGCTTTTTCCCGGACTGACGAGAAGGGTGAGAGAGCCGGCCAGCGGATTCCCAAACAAAGGATGCCTATTAACGATGGCGTGAACTTTGCCAAACAGGAGATACGTTCCGAAGCGCAAGTCGTTGTACGCGAGAGACAACAGCAGACCAAAGGTGGCGGCCGCCAGAAAAACCACCAAGCGAATACACGACGAGCGAGCCTCACCCGGACCGCGAAAGGCTGCACGCAGCATCGCGAACCATGCACGAGGACCGTTGGATGGAGATTGCGGCGCCGACGGGAGTTCCTCCTCATCCCAGCTACTTCTTGCCGGAGCGCAGGCGACAGTGCTGATCGCAAGAACAGGAATGATGAGGAGAAAGTACTCCTGATAGAGGACCAAGATCCCCGCCAGCGAGCCGGCGACCGCAGCAAGCAGGGTGGAAGCGCGCTTTGCGCTTAGAAATCCTAAGTACAACGAGGCGATCGCGAAAAACGCGTGCTGGGCATTGTCGAAGGTTGAGTTGGAGGCCGGCCAAACCAGTGACGAGAAACTGCTCACCATCGACCAGACCAGCGCCCATTGCCGCGGCAGACCCAGTTCCACGAAGAAGAGGAACAGGACAACGGCGATGCCAGCGCCAAGAATGGGGGACGTCAGCGAGAACAAGAACCGGCTTCGTTCGATGCTGGGCGAGCCAGAATGCAGGTCCAGCCACACCAAGGGCATGGCGAAGACCGAGGCCGGGGCGCCATATAACGAATATACGCGGTCATCGCGGCCAACAACACCCATGTAGGGCCCAATCCAACTGTCGGTGAGGACGGGGCGCCCTTCGAGCAGCCAATTGCGAGTGACATCGTAGCGGGTCTGACCGTCGATGATGTCAATCCTTCCGGGGCTCGAGAGGATGTAAGCCGCAAGCACGGTGAAGAAGATGCCAGCGGCTATCCACCACTTTGCCGGGTGCAGGGTATGGCCCCGCTCTGCGTCACGCAAGGGCGCGGAAGGATCGGTCATTCGCTCGGGTCGCTCGAAGGCGGTGCAGCCGGCACCCTTTTCTAACTGAGCGGTCGTCACTCTACCTCCCGTATGCCCAAACTGATCGTGGCAACTGCGCCGAGGGCCGCGGGTCTCCAGGTGCAATGGAGGTGGAACGCTGCGTCGGGTCGGCACACCACGTTTATGCTGCTGGGATCTGTTTGCTCGGTGCTGCGACCATACTAGCGGCGCAGGTAACCAGACGCACGTTACTAAGGTTGTACGCAAATTCATGGGACCGAAGTAATCCAGGGGATAGCTCAGGCTACCATTCCCGCCGACGGCTGACGTGATGCTTCTGGGCGTCGCGAGATGTTTCCAGGGCGGAGACGGGCAAGGGTCAACCGGAAACGGCCAACCGGCTTGAGGTCCTGCCAAAGGCTTTCTCGATGAGGGCGGAGCGGGCGGCTCCGAGGATGCCGGAATCGTCGTTGAGCACGATCTTCACGGGAACGTACTGGAGCAGGTCGCGCATGCGGCCTTTGTCGAGGAAAGCCTCGATGAAGATCGGGTCTTTCATCCTGGGGACGATTTTCGCGGCGATGCTGCCGCCGATGTAGATGCCGGACAGGGACATGAATTTCAGCGCGCAGTTGCCGGTTTCGGCTCCATAGACCTCGACAAAAATCGACAGGGCGTGCTCGCAGATGGGAGTCTTCTTTTCCATCGCCAGTTGGGAAATCAGGGCCGGGGAATCATGTGATTCGGCGATCTGATCTTTCAGCCAAGCCGGCTCCTCGGCTTTGCGGGTGTCGCGGAGAAAGTCATAAAGGTTGCGGATTCCGGGACCGGAGAGAATGCGCTCGTAGCTGACGCGGCCGAATCTCCTGAGCAGGTATTGTAGAAGCTCGATTTCCAGATCGTTTCGTGGAGCGAAGTCCGTATGCCCGCCTTCGCAGGCGAAGGGGTGATGGCGAAATCCGTCCCAGTAAAGCCCGGCCTGCCCCAAACCGGTTCCTGCAGAGATGACCGCCATGTTCCCCTCGGCATCGGGCGAGCCCTCATGGATGGTGATGAAATCTTTCGACTCCAGGGCGTCGATGCCGTAGGCGTAGGCTTCCAGATCGTTGATCAGCCCCACCGACGTGAGCCGGAGCTGCTGGGCGAGTTCGCGCGAGTCGATCGTCCACGGCAGGTTGGAAATCTTGCTGCGGCCGGCTCGCACCGGACCTGCGACGCCGAAGCAAGCCCGGTGCACCGCGACACCTTCCCGGCTGACAAAGTCGCGGACGATCTCCGCCAGGCCCGAGTGCTCCTGGCTGTTGTAGATCCGCTCCACGGCCAGTTGCAGCTTGTTGCCTTCGCTCTCGAATGCAGCCAACCGCGTGTGCGTGCCACCGATGTCTCCGGCCAGAATCATTGCGGGATCACCCTCCAGGCGCGGCCATCGCGCTCCATCAGTTCGTCAGAATCCTTCGGCCCCCAGGTGCCCGCGGCATAGTTGGGGAAGTTGCGGGGCGGCAGCGCCCGCCAGACGTCCAGCACCGGGTCGACGACGCTCCAGCCGGCCTCGACCATGTCCGCCCGCTGGAACAGCGTGGCATCGCCAATCATGCAGTCGTAGAGCAGCACTTCGTAGCCAGTGTAGGCGTCTTCGCCAAAATACTTGGAGTATTCGAAGCTCATTTCCACCGAGCCCACGCGCAGTACTGCACCAGGGATCTTAGCTCCGAAGGCCAAGGACATGCCCTCTTGCGGCTGGATCTGGATGACCAGGCGGTTGGTCTGCAGCTTGTGCACCGGAGTATCGCGAAAGAGGATAAATGGTGCGCGCTTGAACTGGATGGTGATTTCGGTGTGCCGCCTGGGCAAGCGCTTGCCCGTGCGCACATAGAACGGCACTCCCGCCCAGCGCCAGTTGTCGATGTTGAGCTTGAGGGCGACGAAGGTTTCGGTGCGCGACTCGGGAGAAACTCCGGGCTCAGTGCGATAGGCCTGCACTCTCTCGCTGCACACCGTGCCCTCGCCGTACTGGCCGCGCACGCTGTTGTGCAAGACATCTTCGGCGCTCAACCGCTGGATCGCGTGCAGGATCTTGGCCTGCTCGTCGCGCACGGCGTCGGCCTGAAACGACACCGGGGGCTCCATGGCGGTGAGGCTGATGAGCTGCATCATGTGGTTGGGGACCATGTCGCGCAAGGTGCCGGCATTGTCGAAATATCCGCCGCGCCGTTCCACGCCGACGGTCTCTGCATTGGTGATCTGCACGTGATCCACGTAACGGCGGTTCCAGATGGGCTCGAAGATCCCGTTGCTGAAGCGGAATACCAAGATGTTCTGCACCGTCTCTTTACCCAGGTAGTGATCGATGCGGTAGATCTGATCCTCGGTCAGAACCGTCTTGATCTGGCGATTCAAAGCCCGAGCGGAATCCAGATCGTGGCCGAAGGGCTTCTCGATGACCACCCTGCGCCAGTGGCCGTTCTCCTGGCTGGCGAGGCCGGATTCGCCCAAATGCTGGACAATGTCGGCGAAGAAGCGTGGAGCCGTGGCCAGGTAGAACAAGTAATTCCCGCCGGTGTTGTACTGCTGGTCCACACCGCCCAGGCGCGCAGCCAGAGCTTTGTAGCAATTGGGGTCAGTGAACTCGGCCCGCTCGTAGTAGATTCTCTGCATGAACCACTCCCAGGCAGGGGTGCCGCGATCCTCCGCCTGGAGGAACCTGGTGACCTGAGCGCGAAACTGCTCCTCTGTGAGCTCATCCTTGGAAACGCCAAGGACTGCGAAGTCTTTGGACAAGAGATTGGCCTTCACCAGGTTGTAGAGCGCGGGAACCAGTTTGCGCATAGTGAGGTCGCCAGCGGCTCCGAACACGACCATCACGCAGGCGCCGGCGGGCCGGCCGAATTCCTCGGACTGTGCTTCCTGGTTCAGGGTTTCAGCGGTTGCCATGTGCCCTCATTTTTGCGTGTGCAGCCGGTTGCAGGGACGGTTTCGGCAGAGAGGGCCATTTTAGGCGACGGCGGACGGATGTCAAACCACGTACCGCCGAGGACCGGGACTTTCAACGACAATCGCGGCGGCGCATGCGTATACTTTGCTCCACGCCCCACTACACCGCCCTGCGCGATGGAAATCAGACCACAATCCCCGAGAGCTACCTGTCGCGCAACTACCAGGCGCCTGAGTTTTGGGTGCACACCAGTACGGGGAACAACCGGCAGAGGATGGAGACAGCGGAGTCCGACTTCAATGCGCGGGACTTGGACCAGTTGACGCGCCCGCCGGCAGAGGATGGGCCTTGAGGCGCACGCCCTTGAGGCGCAGGCGGAAGCGGTCCAGGTAGAGATAGATGACCGGGGTGGTGAAGAGCGTGAGCGCCTGGCTGACGATCAACCCGCCGATGATGGTGATCCCGAGGGGGCGATGCAGCTCTCCTCCCGTGCCATGGCCGATAGCCAGGGGAAGGGCTCCGAGCAAGGCCGCCATGGTGGTCATCATGATGGGCCGGAAGCGCAGCAGGCAAGCCTGGTAGATGGATTCCTCGGGGGACGCGCCCGACCGTCTCTCGGCATCGAGCGCGAAGTCGATCATCATGATGGCATTCTTCTTGACGATGCCAATCAGCAGGAGCACACCAATCAGGGCAATCACATTCAGCTCGTTCCGGGTCAGCAACAAAGCCAGCAGGGCTCCCACGCCCGCGGAGGGCAAAGTGGAAAGAATGGTGATGGGATGGATGTAGCTTTCGTAGAGAACGCCTAGCACGATGTACACCGCGGCCAGCGCAGCCAGGATGAGCAGCGGCTCGCTGGCAAGCGAATCCTGGAATGCGGCTGCAGTTCCCTGGAAACTGGCATGGATAGTAGAAGGTAGTCCGATTTCCCGCTGCATGCGGTTAATGGCTACCGTCGCCGGGCCCAGCGAGACGCCCGGCGCCAGATTGAAGGAAAAGGTGACCGAGGGCCACTGTCCCTGGTGGTTCACCGCCAAGGGCGTGTTGGAGGGCACGAACCTGGTAAAGGCAGAGAGCGGAACCTCGTTGCCATTCGAGGAGCGCACATAGATCTTGGCGAGAGCATCCGGGTCCTGCTGAAACTTGGGATCGACCTCCATCACCACGTGATACTGGTTCAACTGGCGATAGATGGTAGAGACCTGTCTCTGGCCGAAGGCATCGTACAGGGCATTGTCGATCGCCTGCGAGCTCACCCCCAGCCGGGACGCGGTGTCGCGGTCAATGGCAATGTGCGCTTCCAGGCCGCGATTCTGCTGATCGGTAGAGAGATCGCGCAACTCGGGAAGCTTGCGCAGACGGGCAAACACCTGCGGAGCCCAGGTGGTCAGGTCGTCCAGTTTTTCGGATTGCAGCGTGTACTGGTACTGCGCATTGCCGAAGCGGCCACCGATCTGCAGATCCTGCGAGGCCTGTAGGAACATGCTGGCGCCGGGGACGCTGGTCAGCTTGGGACGAAGGCGGTTGATGACCTGATCGGAGGTAACGCGCCCGCGTTCCTTGAGGGGCTTGAGCACGACGAACATGCGACCGGTATTGCTGGTCCCCCCGCCGCCGACAAATGCGGTCACGGTACTGACGGCGGGGTCGGCCATCACGATCCTCACGTACTGCATCATCTTGTCGCGCAGCGAGGAGAAGGAAATATCCTGCTCCGCCTGCAGGCCGCCGTTGAGCCGGCCGGTGTCCTGCTGGGGGAAGAAGCCCTTGGGAACGATGATGTAAAGGTAAACGCTCAAGCAGGCGGTGGCGATGGTGAGGAGCAACATCAGCGGCTGGAAGCGCAGCACCCAGCGCAGGCTGCGGCCGTAGGTGTGGAGAACCCAGTTAAAGGCCCGCTCACCCGCGTGGAACACGCGTCCGTGCTTCTCCTGGTCGATCGGGCGCAGGAACTTGGCGCACATCATGGGCGTGGTAGTCAGCGACACCACCAGCGACACCCCAATGGCCGCGCTGAGGGTGACCGCAAACTCGCGGAACAGACGGCCGACGATTCCGCCCATCAGCAGGATGGGAATGAACACCGCCACGAGCGAAGTGCTCATGGAGAGCACGGTGAAGCCGATCTCGCTCGACCCCTTGTAGGCCGCGGGTACGGCGGGCATCCCCTGCTCGAGATAGCGGTTGATGTTCTCCAGCACCACGATGGCGTCGTCCACCACGAATCCGGTGGAGATGGCCAGCGCCATCAGGGAAAGATTGTTGAGGCTGAATCCTAGGAGGTACATGATGCCGAACGTCCCCACCAGGGAGAGGGGCACCGATACGCTGGGAATCATGGTGGCGCGAAGGTTCCGCAGAAACACGAAGACCACCAACACCACGAGGATCACCGAGACCACGAGGGTGAGTTCGATGTTGGCCACCGAGGCGCGAATGGTAGCTGTGCGATCCAAGACCACCGAGATGTTGATCGCGGGGGAAACGGAAGCCTTCAGCTGCGGCATCAGCGTATAGACCCGATCCACAGTGTCAATGATGTTGGCCCCGGGCTGGCGAAACAGGATGATGAGGACCGCCGGCCTGCCGTTGGAGACGCCGGCGTTGCGGATGTCTTCCACCGAGTCCTTGACATCGGCCACATCGCCCAGGCGCACGGTGCCGTTTTTGCTGGTGGCGACGATCAGGCTGCGGTATTGGTCGGCGCGCATGAGCTGATCGTTGTCGGAAATGCTCCAGGCGCGATTCGGATCCCACACCTGGCCCTTGGGCCGGTTGGCATTCGCCGCCGCCAGGGCGGCGCGCACCTGCTCGGTGCCCACGCCCATGTTGTTCAACAGGCTGGGATTCAGTTCTACGCGGACCGCAGGACGAGCACCGCCACCCACGATGACCTGACCTACGCCTGAGACCTGGGCCAATTTTTGCGCCAGGATGAAATCGGCAGCGTCGTAGATTCGCGGCAGGGTGATGGTATCCGAGCTCAGCGCCAGAATCAGGATGGGCGCATCCGCGGGATTGACCTTGCGGTACTGAGGATTCTGCGGCAGGTTGGCCGGGAGCTGGCCGCGCGCGGCATTGATGGCCGCCTGCACATCGCGGGCCGCGGCGTCGATATTGCGGCTCAAGTCAAATTGCAGGGCGATACTGGTCGAGCCCAGTTGACTGGAGGAGGTCATCTGGTTGACGCCGGCGATGCGGCCGAACTGCCGTTCCAGGGGGGTAGCGACGGCGGAGGCCATGGTTTCCGGGCTGGCTCCCGGCAAACCTGCAGACACCTGGATAACTGGGAACTCCACTTGCGGCAAGGGCGCGACCGGCAAGAAGTTGAAGGCCAGGGCACCCGACATCAGCAGCGCGAGGGTCAGCAGCGAGGTTCCGATGGGCCGCTTGATGAATGGAGCGGAGATATTCATTGCTGGCTCATGACTGCCGGTTCCTCGATCACGTTGCCCACGCGGAAGCGTGAGAAGCGCTTACCCAGCCGGTCGAACCAGAGATAGACCACCGGCGTGGTGTAGAGGGTGAGCAACTGGCTGAGCAGCAGGCCGCCCACAATGGTGATGCCCAGGGGATTGCGCAATTCGGAGCCGGTGCCGCTGGTCAAGGCCAGGGGCAGGCCGCCCAGCAACGCCGCCATGGTGGTCATCATGATGGGACGGAAGCGCAGCAGCGACGCCTGGTAGATGGCTTCTTCCGGGGGTTTGCCCTCCTGTCTCTCGGCTTCCAGAGCGAAGTCGATCATCATGATGGCGTTCTTCTTCACGATGCCGATCAGCAGGATGATTCCGATCAATGCGACCACGTTGAGGTCGTTGTGGGTCAACTGCAAGGCCAGGATTGCTCCCACGCCCGCGGAGGGGAGAGTGGAAAGAATGGTGATGGGATGGATGTAGCTCTCGTAGAGGACTCCCAGCACGATGTAGACAGTGACCAGGGCGGCAACGATCAACCAGGGCTCGGAAGAGAGCGACTTCTGGAAGGCGGCGGCAGTGCCCTGGTAGCTGGTGTGGACGCTGGCGGGAAGATTGATCTCCTGCTGCGCCTGATCGATGGCGCGGGTGGCGGCTCCCAGGGAAACTCGCGGCGCCAGGTTGAAGGAAAGGGTGACCGCAGGAAACTGCCCCTGGTGGTTGATAGCCAGAGTGGTGTTCCTGGTCTCCATGTGAGTAAAGGCCGAGAGCGGCACCTGGGTGCCGGTGGAGGAGCGCACGTAGATGTCCTTGAGCGCGTCGGGGTTCTGGCGGAACTGCGGATCCACCTCCAGCACCACGTGATACTGGTTGAGCTGGGTGAACATGGTGGAGACCTGACGCTGGCCGAAAGCGTCGTAGAGGGTGTCATCGATGGCCTGGGGGAGAATTCCCAGCCGGGCGGCGGTATCGCGATCGATGACAAGGTCGGCGCGCAGTCCGCCGGTCTGCTGATCGCTGGCAACGTCGCGCAACTCGGGCAGGGCGCGGAGCTTTTCCATGAGTCGAGGCGCCCAAAGGTTCAACTCGTTGGGATCGGCATCTTCGAGCGAGTACTGGAACTGGGTGCGGCTGACGCGATCCTCGACCGTCAGATCCTGCACCGGCTGCATGAACAAGGTGATGCCTTCCACTTGGGCGAGTTCGGGCTGCAGCCTGCGTATGATCTGCGAGGCGCTGGAGGCGCGTTCCTTTCGCGGCTTCAGATTGATCTGGATGCGCCCGCTGTTGGGCGTAGTGTTGACGCCATCGACGCCGATGAAGGAGGAGAGGCTGGCCACATCAGGGTCCTTCAGAATGATCCTGGCCAGCGCCTGCTGGCGGTCAGCCAAGCCGGCAAAGGAAATGGTCTGCGGGGCTTCGGAGATCCCGAGAATGACGCCCGTATCCTGCACCGGGAAGAAGCCCTTCGGCACCACCACGTAGAGGAACAATGTCAGCACCAGGGTTCCGACCGTCACCAGCAGGGTGGCCCGTTGGTGACGGAGCACCCATTGCAGCGTCGAACCGTAGCGTCGGATTACGCCGTCGTAAACTTCCTCCGACCAGGTATAGAAGCGGCCGTGCCTAGCGGCGCCTTTGGTCTTGAGCAGCTTGGCGCACATCATGGGAGTCAGGGTCAGGGAAATGACCGCCGACATCAGAATAGTGACGGCCAGGGTCACGGCGAACTCGCGGAACAGGCGTCCCACCACGTCGCCCATGAAGAGCAGCGGAATCAGCACTGCGATCAGCGAGACGGTCAGCGAAACAATGGTGAAGCCAATCTGTCCCGAGCCCTTGAGGGCGGCCTCCAGAGGGGAATCGCCCTCCTCAAGGAAGCGATCGATGTTCTCGATCATGACGATGGCATCGTCAACCACGAAGCCGGTGGAGATAGTCAACGCCATAAGGGTGAGGTTGTTGAGGCTGTAGCCCAAAAGGTACATCACGCCGAAGGTGCCGATCAGCGAAAGGGGCACGGCGATGCCGGGGATGATCGTGGCCTGAAGGTTGCGCAGGAAGAGGAAGATGACCATCACTACCAGGACAATGGTCAGCATCATTTCGAACTGGACGTCCTCGACTGAGGCACGAATGGTTTCCGTGCGGTCGGTGAGCACGACCAGCTTCACAGCGGAAGGCAGCGCTGCCTGCAGCCGCGGCAACAGCTTCTTGATGCGGTCGACCACGCTGATGATGTTCGCGCCGGGCTGCCGCTGAATATTGACGATGACGGCGGGAGTGAGGTTCATCCAGGCCGCCTGCTGGACATTCTCCGCGCCATCCACCACAGTGGCGACGTCCTTGAGGCGGACGGGGGAACCGTTGCGGTAGGCGACGATGACCTGCTTGTAGCCCTCGCTGGAGAGCAGCTGATCGTTGGCCCCGATGGTGTAGGCCTGCCGCGGTCCGTCCAGCACACCCTTGGCCTGATCGACGTTGGCCTGGCCCAGGGTGGTGCGCAGGTCCTCGAGGCTGAGTCCATAGGAGGCGAGGGCCGTGGGGTTGGCCTGGATGCGCACCGCGGGCTTCTGGCCGCCGCTGATCGAGAC
>Ga0187788_10000264_pt1 | contig 14654 bp, 12 predicted proteins | sample 1015_BV01_MP10_2_FD_133008 | JGI IMG/M metagenome (GOLD analysis project Ga0187788, IMG submission 133008) | Tropical peat soil microbial communities from peatlands in Department of Meta, Colombia - 1015_BV01_MP10_20_MG | ecosystem: Environmental > Terrestrial > Soil > Wetlands > Peat | place...
CCCGCAGCATCGAGATCCGCTCCTTAGGGTGGAGCAAATCCACTGCCGGCGCGGTCACCGCTCCGGTCCTTCTGGTGAAGGCCAAGAAGGTTTCCGATCTGGGACCCTACAAAGGCAAGATTAGAGGCGCAGTTGTGTTGCGTGAACCGGTGGAGTTGCCTTCGCCGAACGAGGTCCCGGAAAACGCCTACGACGCGGTGATCACGCCGGTGCGCGGAGTGCAGTCAGCGCCCGAAGCGGCCTGGGGCGAGCGCAGGCGGCTGCTTAAGGCGATTGCGGCCGAAGGGCCGGCGGCGATTCTCGCCGACAGCGGTAAGACCGACAGCCTGTTCAGCATGACTTCGCTCACCCGTTACCAGCCGTCAGACGCCCCCCTCGCCTTTGTGACCCATGAAGACTACTCCCTCATCTATCGCCTGGCCCAAACAGCCCCGGTGATGATGAAGGTTAGCCTGAACGGCAGCTTCAGCGCGGGCCCGGTGCCGGCCTCGATCACCGTGGCTGAGATTCAAGGCAGCCAGTTTCCTGGCGAGCGGGTCATCATCGGCGCCCACCTCGACTCCTGGGATTTGGGCCAGGGAGCTCTCGACAACGGCACGGGAGCGATGGCGGTCCTCGAGGCTGCCCGGGCGTTGAAGGCCCTGGGCTGGCAACCCAGGCGCACCCTGACCTTCATCCTTTTCACCGGAGAAGAACAGGGCAGTCTTGGCGCCGATCTGTTTCTCAGCAAGCATGCAGCGGAAATCCCCCAAATGGACGCCGTGCTGATCCACGACACCGGTAGCGGCAAGGTCTTCAGCATTGCCCTGGAGGGTCTGTACGAGACTGCTCCACTGCTGAGCGAGATCTATACTCCAATGAAGGAGGTCTTCGACCTGGAGCCGCTCAGCACCAGGTATTTCGGGGCATCGGATCACGTGCCCTTTCTCAACAAGGGCGTGCCTGCGTACTTCTGCATCCAGAAGGTGGCGAAGTATGGCGAGGCGCACCACAGCCAGACCGATACCTTCGACAAAGTGATTCCCGACGAAATCAACCAGGGTGCGGCGCTGCTGGCTGCGTGGGCGTGGAACGTCTCGGAGATGCCCCAGTCCCTGCCCCATCACGCCACGACTGCAGAATTTGAGGACTAAGCGAAGTACCAGTCAGGAATCAGAAGCTATCTTATAAATCGGCTCTGAAAGGGCGCGGCTTCAGCCGCGCTGTCCAGAGCCGCATAAGTCCTGGGCTCTAGCCCGTGAGGGAAACGGACGTTTAGCCTGATTCAGCTTCTGGTCGATTGACGCGCATCAATGTTCTGGCCGCTTCAACTGGCTTGACCAATCGCAACCTGAAGCTCCGACAGCGATGCCAGGATTTCGCTTCCGCCGGGCGTGGCTGCCGACCGCAGCCGCCCAAGGATGCCGCGCCGGGCGCGCTCGAACACATCTTCCTGTCCCAGAAGTTGGTAAACGGTGTTGGCCTCGTGTACGAGCGCGACTAGCTCAAAGCCGATTTGCGCGGGATCGTGTTCCAGGCTGATCTGACCCAGGCTTTGCGCGCGCTGTACCTCACCGCGAATCGCCACGTACCATGCTCTCATCAGGCTAACGATCTTTTCCCGCACCGGCCCGGAACGACTGTCGAACTCAGCGGAAACTGCGGCAAAGAAGCAGCCCCCGCGAAATGTGTGCCGTTCGATGCAGGCCAGCCATGCCTCCAGCGTGGCATAGAGCCTGGGTACACCAGGTTCGCATCCCCCTGCCCGGTTCACCACCTCCTGCATGAAGATCTCGCGCGCACTCTCCACCACCGCCAGCTGCAATTCTTCTTTGGAGCCGAAGTGGGAAAACAGTCCGCTCTTGCTCATGCCGAGTTCAGAGGCCAGATGACCGATCGATAGACCTTCCAGCCCGTCGGCCGAAGCGATATCGGCGGCCGAGCGGAGGATATCCTGCCGGGTCTGTTCGCCCCGTGGGGTGGTGTAGTGGCGGCTTGGACGTGCCAGTCTGACCGAACGATCGTGCTTCATGGCCCGATTGTTTGTTCAATTGCCGTAACTGTCTAGAAACTATGTTGATTCCTGCGGGGTAAGACTTGGGGGTAGTCCGGGATGGCGTCCGGGATGGCGTCCTTGCCCGGCGCGCCCCATGGCCTAAAATGACTAAGGCGTGTCGATCCTCACGAGTTCGCACGTCGTACTGATGCCCGGGACATTGGGCACGTCACTTACGGAGCCATAGCATGCGCTACATGTTACTCATCTACACCAACGAACGGGATCGCGAAACCCGTTCCCCCGAGCAAGCCGAGGTGATCAAGAACCAGCACTGGGCAGTCATCGACGAAACCAGCCGGCGCGGCATCCTCAAAGGCGTAGAGCCGCTGCATCCCACCAGCACCGCCACCACAGTGCGCGTGCAGGACGGCCGGGTCCTCGCCACCGATGGCCCCTACGCCGAGACCAAGGAGCAGCTGGCGGGGTACTACATCCTGGACTGCAAGGACCTGGATGAAGCCATCTCCTGGGCTGCCAAAATCCCCACTTCCTGTGGCGGCAGCCGCGGATGCATCGAGGTCCGCCCGATTCAGGATCTTCCGGCGCGCACCTCGGTGAACGCTGAAGCCCAGCCCGCCGTCGGTCTTCATGGCTGACACGCGGGCGGTAATCGAATCGGTGTTCCGTCAGGAATCGGGCCGGATTATCGCCAGCCTAATCCGGCTCTCGGGTTCCTTCGACCTGGCGGAAGAAGCCATGCAGGAGGCCTTTACCGCGGCCCTGACGCATTGGCCGGAGCGGGGAATTCCCCAGAATCCTGGAGCCTGGCTGATGGCTGCGGCGCATCGCAAGCTGATCGACTACGCGCGGCGCGAGAAAACCAGGCGCGAGAAGCAGGATCCCCTGCAGTACGAAACCGAACGCTCCCAGCAGGCAGGAGCCGACGATGCCCTCCTCGATCCCATGACCACCTATCCCGACGATCGCTTGCGATTGATCTTCACCTGCTGCCATCCGGCGCTGAATCAGGAGGCACAGGTTGCCCTGACGCTCAGAACCCTGGGCGGCCTCACCACGGCGGAAATCGCCCGCGCCTTCCTCCTGCCTGAGCCCACCTTGGCGCAGCGAATCGTCCGCGCCAAGGCTAAGATTCGCGATGCCCGCATCCCCTACGAGGTCCCGCCTCTGGCTGCGCTGCCTTCGCGCCTGACTGCCGTGCAGGCGGTCATCTACCTGATCTTTAACGAAGGATATGCCGCCACCACCGGCCAGAACCTGATTCGCGGTGAGCTTTGTGCCGAGGCCATTCGGCTGGGGCGGACCCTTTGCGAGTTGCTGCCCGGCGATTCAGAAAGCCTTGGACTGTGCGCGCTGATGCTCCTCCAGGATTCCCGGCGTGACGCCCGTATCAGCGAAAAGCGAGAGCTGGTCCCCCTGGAGGATCAGGACCGCTCCCGCTGGCACACCGCTCAGATCGAGCAGGGCGTAGCTCTGGTCGAGCGCGCGCTGCGAATGCAGTCCATCGGGCCATACCAGGTGCAGGCCGCGATTGCGGCAGTGCACGCCCAAGCTGCCAGTTCGGCGGAGACTGACTGGGATGAAATCGCCTCCCTCTACGGCATCCTCTACCGCCTCACTCCATCGCCGGTGGTGGCCCTGAATCGCGCGGTGGCCATCGCCATGAGCGCTGGCCTGGAAAAAGGCCCCGCACTGATCGACGATCTCGGCACCTCCGGCGAACTGGAGCGCTACTATCTCTTCCATGCGGCCCGTGCGGACATTTTGCGGCGCCTGGAGCGGCGAGCGGAAGCCGCCGATGCCTACGCCAGCGCCCTGGCTCTGGTGAGCAACGACGTCGAAAGGTCCTACCTCATGCGGCGCCTGGCGCTGGTCACCGAAAAAGCATCCGCGCCCGCGAGCTGACGCCCGCGCCACATTTGCGCAGCGCCCGCCTCCCCGCTACCCTTTTGCCACACAAACAATAGCCGGGAGGCGTCATGACGATGGATCGGGAAGTGAAGACCCTGTTGCTGGTGCTCTCGTTGTTTCTGGGCGTGATCGCGCTCCGCCCTCTGCTTGCGCCACAACCGGTACAAGCGCAAGCCGATAGCTCCAGCCTCTACATCGAGCCCGGAACTACCATGTTGCGCTCGCCCGACGGCAGCACCCAGGTCATGGGAAAAGTTGTTGTCGATCTCAAGAACGGCAAAGTCTGGGGATTTCCGACGCTCAACAACGCTCCTTATCCCGTCGACATGACCAACCCCACTCCGCCCGTATCGAAGCCCATCTATCTCGGCCGCTTCGACTTTGCAGCGATGCACAAGTAGTTCTCCGACGGTGCCTGGGGGCCACGCACTGTCGCAGTAACGAAGCTGGATCGCTGACCGCTTACAGCGATTTTCTCGCCTTTCTCTGCGTGTAGAATCGCGAGGACGACATTCATGGGCGTTTCCCCGGAATCGACACCCGCGCCACGCAGTTTTTCCCAGCGCGTGCTGCGCGCCCTGAGGCCCTCCCACGAGCATTCCGCATTCTCCGCCACCCTGCTGCTGATGACGGCGGTCATGCTCTCGCGCGTCATCGGCTACGTGCGCGAGGCCTACATCGCCTGGGCCTTCGGCGCCGGCCCCCAGACCGACGCCTACGTGGCGGCCTTCACCTTGCCCGACTTCTTGAACTACATTCTGGCGGGCGGCACCGCCTCCATCACCTTCATCGCCATCGACACGCGCTTTCTGGCGGAGAAACGCGACGCGGACGCACAAAAAACGTTTTCGGTGATCATTACGGTGATGACCACGGTGCTGGCCGCCGGGGTGGTGCTGGCAGAAATCTTCGCTCCCCAGATCGAGCGCGTGATTTTTCCGCAGTTCTCAGCCGAGCAGCTCCGGCTGTGCGTCTTCCTGACCCGCATTTTGCTTCCCGGGCAGGTTTTCTTCTATGTGGGTGGAGTGGTCTCGGCGGTTTTGCTGTCGCGGCGGCTGTTCTTGATTCCGGCCTTCGCGCCGCTCCTCTACAACGTGTTCATCATCCTGGGAGGCGTGCTGCTCTCCGCACGCCTGGGAATTGCCTCGCTCGCGGTGGGCGCACTCGCCGGCAGCTTCACCGGGCCCTTCCTGATCAATGCCGTGGGAGCGGTTCGCACGGGGATGCGCTACTTCCCGAGCTTTGAGATCGGCAATCCGGCGTTTCGCGAATGGGTGCGGCTCTCGATTCCCCTGATGCTGGGAATTTCCCTGGTGACCGCGGACGATTGGATCCTGCGCTACTTCGCCTCCGGCGGTGCGGGTGACATTACCCGCCTCAACTATGCCAAGCGGCTATTCGCCGTGCCCATGGCGGTCTTGGGGCAGGCGGCGGGACAGGCGTCGCTGCCCTTCTTCGCCCGCCTCTTCAGCGAGAAGCGGCTGCAAGACTTTGCCGAGACGGTGAGCGGCGCAGTGTATCGCATCTCCGCTGCCTCATTCCTGGTCTCTGCCTGGATGATGGCCACGGCTCTTCCCCTCATCGACCTCGTTTACCGGCGCGGGCGCTTTCACTTCACAGACTCCCGCGAAACCGCGCTGTACTTCTTCTGGTTTGCGCTCTCGCTTGCATTTTGGTCGGCACAAGCTATCTACTCGCGGGGCTTCTACGGCGCAGGCAACACGCTCACGCCGATGGTTGCCAGCACCGTCGTCACCGTTGCCTCCCTTCCAGTGTACTGGGCCATGTTCCATGCTTTCTCGGTGGCAGGATTGGCCATGGCGTCCGATATCGGCATCATCGCCAACACGGTTGTGATCGTCGTGCTGCTCGACCGCCGCGGCCTGGTGCCGGCGGCGTTGCTGCGTTGGGGTGAACTGGGAAAAGCCGCAATGACCGCCGTGTTCGCCGGAGCGGTGAGCTACAAGGTGGCGGCCATCGTCTGGCTGAACGGCAGCCGCCGCGCCGACCTCGAGTCCCTGGCGCTGGGCAGCATAACCTGGGCAGCGGCAGTCGCTGCCGGATTGTGGATCACCCGCTCCCAGTTGTTGCGCGACCTGCGCAGCCGTCGGCCGGCGGAAAGCCCCGCGCCGGAAGCCCTCAGCGCCCGCGCCGAGCCCTGAACCCTAGCGCAGGATCCGCATGTTCGTCCAGTCGTAGGCAAACTTCTTCCCGCAGTCCAGGCAGACCACATAGTGCATGGGCCGCATGGACACCGAGTCCCAGTCGCCCTCGGGCTTCCTCACCGGCTCCGCCGCGGTAAACGGCTTGGAAACGTTGCGGTGACGACACGCGATAGAAAGCAACTGCAGGAATTTTTCCAGCATGGTGCATCGAGCGCCGCGCAGCTCGACACCCAGGCGCAGGGAAGAGCGGAAGCAACTGCAGCGGCTATGAAGTTCGGCGGCTGAGCGGAAAGCAGAGCGCTTCCCCTCAGCCTGCCATCAATTCCTTTAAGCTAAACCCGGGCGGGCGCGGCTGCCGACGCCGTCTCCACGGCGTCTTTCGTCTCGCCGTTCACTTTCTGGCCAGGCTTACGAATGTCGATGCCGCCCTTAAAGAAGGCGCCATCTTCAATGCTGATGCGCTGCGCGACCACGTCGCCGGTCAGCGAACCTTCCGTACGAATATCAACCCGATCACTAGCCGCCAGGTTGCCTTTCACTTTCCCTAGCACCACGATCTCGCGTGCATTGATGTTGGCGTTCACCACCCCATTGCGCCCCACGGTGACGCGATTGCCCGGAAGGTTGATGGAGCCCTCGACTCGTCCGTCGATGTAGAGCGATTCGGAACCCGAAACCTCACCCTTGATGACCAGCGACTTGCCAATCGTAGCCTGGTCCTGGGGACTCACCGTGGCATTGCGCGGGGCGGCCGCGGGCGTGGGCTCGTTGTAGGCCGGCGCCGCTGGGGCCGAGGTACGCGGCGGCTCAGGCGTGGAGGGGGTCGGAGTGTTGGCACTTGTGGGCTTCCACATGTACTTCAAATCCTTTCGTGTAAGGGATCAGCCGGTAACCTTCGCAACTCTCTCGCCAAACGCGATGGCTTCCAGCAACAGACGCCAGCAAGCACAAACACAGCCTACCCAGCTCGATTCAGCTTTCGCAAACGCGCTCACCGGGTCCCGGCCCTCGCGAATTTTTTTCGTGGCGATGTAAATATTGCTGGTGTTACCGACTTAGTTATACCTGTGTTGAGGCCTCGCCGCAAATGCGAAACGTGTGGAAAACATCTGGAAAACCCGGCCCTTTCCCTATCAGGATTTTTCCCGCCTTGCAACCGCGTTCACCCCTGACTTGCGCGCAAGTCCCAGCCGCTTCACCGGAAATGTTGCACGGGGCGCGGGTCGTGGCAAGCGGGCGGCGGTCGATCTTCGCGTCACGACTCTCGCTGAGCCGTTAAAATCAAACCTCGCCATGATGTCCGACAACGCCATCCTGAAGAAGATCGAGCAGCAACCCAGGCACTCCGCCGGATTCAAGCAGCTGGTGCGCGAACTGCGTGTGCGGGGCGAGGACCGGCGTGAGTTGGAGCGACGCCTGGATTCCCTGGTCAAGCGTGGGCAGTTGCTCCAATCCGAGGATCGCTACGCCATTCCGCGCGCTGCACCCACCAGGAATCAGGCGGTCGGGCGCCTGATCATGCATCGCGACGGCTACGGATTCGTCATCCCGGAGAGCGACCAGATTCGCGCCCGCATTCAGGGCGACATCTACGTAGGCGAGCACGCCATCGGCAACGCCATGCACGGAGACCGCGTGGTGGTGGAACTGGGAGCGATCCGCGCCGACGGCCGCGCCGAGGGACGCATCCAGTGGGTCCTGGGCCGAGCTCATCCCACAGTAGTCGGAACCTTCCATCACGGCAGCAAATACAACTATGTCCGCCCGATGGATGAAAAGATCTCGCAAGACATCATTATCCCGCGGGGGCAGGAGGTTCCACGCGCAACTGCGCCGGTTCACGAAGGCGGCCGGACCGCGCGCGAAGATCACCGAGCCTCATCCGGCGGTCGATCTCAGGGCTCTCCGCATCGGGTTTTGGGCAAGGAAGCAAAGCGAACCGCCGAATCGAGCGATCTGGAAGGCGTTGTCGTCGATGTCGAGATCACCGACTGGCCCACTCCCACGCAGAATCCCCGCGGTCGCGTGCTTGAGATCTTGGGCTACGAGGACGATTTTGGCGTGGACGTGGAGATTGTGATCCGCAAGCATCACATCCCCCACCGTTTTCCGCTGGAGGTACTGGAAGAAGCGCAGCAGTTTGAGGACATCCTTCCCGCGCGCGAGCTGCGCCATCGCCGTGACTACCGCAACCTCACGATCGTGACCATTGATGGCGAGACGGCGCGCGATTTCGATGATGCGGTGACGGTCCGCAGCTGCTCCAACGGCCATTTTGAGCTGCAGGTGCACATTGCGGATGTGGCCCACTATGTGACCCCGGACAGCGCCCTCGACCGCGAGGCTCGGCTGCGTGGAACCTCTGTGTACTTTCCCGACCGCGCCGTGCCCATGCTGCCGGTGGAGCTTTCAACCGATCTTTGCAGCCTGCGGCCGCAGGTCGACCGGCTGGTGCTCTCCTGCGTGATGGAAATCGACCGGCAGGGAGACGTCGTCAGCTTCACGGTGAACGAAGGCGTCATCCGCTCCGCCGAGCGCATGACCTATACCGACGTCAACGCAATTCTGGACGGCGATCCCGCCTTGCGGCGGCGCTATGCAGCCATCGCGGACATTTTCGAGGAGATGCGTGAGCTGGCGATGATCCTGCGGCACAAGCGCGAGCGGCGCGGCTCGATCGACTTTGACCTGCCGGAGCCGGTGATCGAATTTGATGAACTTGGCCTGATGAAGGCGATTACGCGCTCGGAACGCAACATCGCTCATCGCATCATTGAGGAGTTCATGCTCTCCGCCAACGAGTGTGTCGCCTCTTACCTGGAGCAGAAGGGGGTAGGCAGCCTGTACCGCATCCACGAAAAACCGGATCCCAAGCGGGTTTACGAGTTCGAGAATTTGGCCGCCGCCTTCGGCTACTCGCTGGGCGTGGGCGCCCTGCCCGTACAGCGTATGGAATTGAAGGCCGATCGCCGGGCGCGTCATGGCACCGGCCGAAATCCTCGGCAGATCGAGATTCCCCAGGATGTGCGCATCACCCCGCGCATGTACCAGAAGCTGACCCAGAAGATTGAGGGCAAACCCGAGGAGCGCATCCTTTCTTACCTGATGCTGCGCTCACTGAAGCAGGCGCGCTACTCCGAGGAGAACGTCGGCCACTTTGCACTCGCCGCCACTTCCTACACGCATTTCACTTCGCCCATTCGCCGCTATCCCGACCTCATCGTGCATCGTATCCTGAAGGAAGTCCTGCGGGACTCGGCGGAGGAGCACGACCGCGAGATTCCCATCGGCGTTGGCAGGTTGGTGTCTTCCCAGCCGGGATGGGAGTGCGCCTCTCCAGCCCAGTCAGCGCAGAGCGCTTCGGGAGAGCATCGCTCGCCCTGGTCCAAGGGCTCGCCCAAGCAGCGGGATCGCCGGCACGATCGCGGAGGGATGCACGGGCAGGCGGCGCAGGGTCCCATCCCGCTAGAAGTCCTCCACGAAATTGCCGAAGAGAGCAGCGAGTTGGAGCGCCGCGCCGACGACGCCGAACGCGAACTCATGGATTGGAAGAAAGTGAAGTTCATGCAGGATCGCATTGGCGAGCACTTCGACGGCCTGGTCACCAGCGTCACCAAGTTTGGCTTCTTCGTGGAACTGACGGAGCTCTTCATCGAAGGCCTGGTACCGCTGGCCACGCTCAGCGATGACAAATACACCTATCACGAGAACACCCGGCAGATCATCGGCCAGCGCAGCCGCAAGACCTATTCCCTGGGTCAAACCGTGCGGGTGCTGGTCGATCGCATCGATCCAGTAATGAAGAAGATCAACTTTGCAGTGGTCTGGGAGCTCCCGTCGCGGACGCAGCGGCGGAGCCGCCGAGCTTAAATCAAGCCCGGCCTGGTGGCTGGGGCGGGCGGCTACGCCAACACCGGGCGGCTGATGCACAAACTGCAGCGCAAGAGCGGGCAGCCGATCAAGACTCCCTTCGCCACGATTCAATAAGCCATCTCGCCGCCGGTTCGGGACCCGCATTCGAAAATGCTTCCCCACGCAGCCGCGGTCTTCGCGCGGATCGAGCAGGTGAAGGCTGCCGGGCTGTAACCCCACCAGCGGATGATTGACTGAAATTCTCACGAAAAACAAGGGGCGTTGCGATTTTTCGCATCGCCTTCACAAAATGTGGAACGGCCGCGCGGTCAGCAAAATCCGCTACAATTGAGCCATGGCGATTTCCAGCGATCAGGTGATGGACAAGCTGCGCAACTGCTACGACCCGGAGATCCCGCTGAACGTGGTGGACCTGGGGTTGATCTACAACGTGCAGGTGGAAAACGAGGGCGACGTCGTGGTGGATATGACGCTCACGGCGCAGGGGTGCCCGTCCCATGCGGAAATCAGCCGCGACATCCGCCAGACCCTGCTCAGCATGCCGGGAGTGAGTACCTGCAAGGTGAACGTGGTGTGGGATCCGCCCTGGACCCCGGAGCGCATCAGCCCCGAGGGGCGTCAGAAGCTGGGGATCGAAGACGTGTGACTCCCCCAGCTGCCAATTGGCCGCCGCTAGGGACCGGGAAGCGCATAGTGTAAAATTCAGACTGTCGGGACGTGGCTCAGCCTGGTAGAGCACTCGCTTGGGGTGCGAGGGGTCGGCAGTTCAAATCTGCCCGTCCCGACCATTCTTCATTTCTTGCCCTTTGAACGATCGAGTCGAACGGCTTTCTGTAGACGGGATAAATACTTAGGCCGTCGATGGAACAGTTCAAAAGCACCATTCGCAACAGTTTCACTTGTTCATCTGGTTTCTGCCTAACATACAGAGAATAGGCCTTGTTCGCGAGTTCTAAAATCCTTTTGGCTGACAGGATGCGGTCAGGACCAGGATCCTGCAGGGCCTTAAGCGCAGACTGAATGCGCTGCTCTTCTGGCCGCCATTCCGACATCTTGCGCTCCCAGAAATCCTCGGGAATTCTTCCATCCAGCTTGTCCTGATAGCCCTGGTCCATTCGTCGCCGGACGGCGGTAAGCTGTTGCTCCAGGCCAGCGCGATGCGTAGCTGCCTCACTGCGGATACGCTGCTGATCACGGTCAAGCGATTCCTGTACAGCCACTAGTACCGAATCGGGGATATGAATATTTTTTAGGATCTCCCCCAGACTTCCGGAAAGCTCCTGCTCGCGGAAACGCGGCGTATCGCACTTGCCCCGATGGCCGGTGCAGCGGTAATAAACATATTTCCCCTTCTTACGCTCTCCCGTAATCATGCAATTATCATGAGCACAGGTGAGTAGTCCCCGAAATGCAATCTCCTGCTTGCCGTATTTTGGTTTGTTGTGGCTCTGCACCACCCTTTGTACTTGCTCGTACAAGTCAAAGTCGATAAACGTTGGGTGTGTGCCACGATATAACTTGCCACCCCATATGAAATTTCCCACGTAAAAAGGATTGGTTAACGTCGTATGCAGGTGGGCTCTGGAAATGGTTCTCCCCGTCTCAGTACGAATGACCCTTCGCAATTCCGACAAGGAATATTTGCCAGACGCATATAGTTCAAAAATACGTTTTACAATCGCAGCATTTTGTGGGTGTACTTCGATCGTCCGTTCGCCTTTGTTGTTGCGGTAGCCAAACGGTGGCCGGCTGGGGAAAATACCCTGCTCTGCCTTCTCCCGCATTCCCTTCTTTACCTCTTCCCGCAGATTCTCGATGTAATGCCGAGCCAGTACCAAATGCATTCCGTGGATCAGCTTGGTCTGAGACTTAGCGTCCTTGGAAATAACCTGGCCCTCTTTTACCAAATGAATTTCGATATCCAGGTCTTCTAGCGTGACTGCATCCCTGAGATTTCGGTATAACCGATCAGTCTTTTCAACCAACACAATGCGGCAGTCGCGATCTTTCTTTAGGAACTGCACCATGCTTTCGAAATTCTGTCTACCCGTAGTTTTCGCAGTTTCGATATCAACAAATTCCTGAAGAATACGAAAATCATTGCGGAAAGCGTATTCCTGCAACAGTTTCAATTGTGCGGGAATCGAAAATCCCTCTCGCTCCTGTTCTTTGCTCGAAACACGGGCGTAAAGAACTGCCTTTTTCATTTCTTCTTCTCCGCATCGTTATTTCGCGCGCTCTAACTCCTTCTGCACGCGTCTAATTTCCGCATCCAGAGCCTCAATCACTCGGTCGCGATCTGCATCACGCAGAATAAAGCCTTGTTTCTCTTCAAGCCCTTCTTTCTGCCGTTTTAAATGTTGTAGACGGTTATATAAGGATATGGCTCGGGCAGGACCTGAAAATTCCAGAATCACGGCTTCTTCTGCTCGAATCATCTCGTACAGTCGTTGAATTCCGGCGTGCCCGCGAAAGAATATCTGAATTCCACATTCCAGACACATGCAATATGGTTTCTGCTTGCGCGTTATTTTCAGCCGCAATTCCATGTTGCACAGCGGACACGGGAATGGTTTTTTTAAGAAATCTTCTACTTCAAACGTAACGTTATGTAGTGGATGGTTCTTCAAGACTGCTCCTTCCGCTCGTGATCCCATTGGTCAAGTAGCTCAAAGAAGCTGAGCAACACCGTGGCTGACTCCTGATCCAACACTGGACCCGGCACTGCTTTGTTGGACAGATCCTCAGTTGTGCCCTCCTTATTTATGTGTTCGTTTGCGATCGATCCTTCTGGTGAGCTAACGAGTTGGGACTTGTCGATCACGACAAGACAATTTCAAGACGGACGGGCTCTTATGACGAGGAACTGAACGGCAAGCTTGATTTCCATGCTACAAAGGCGGTTAGCAATGAAGCGACAGCCGCGGATCAGCCAGGGACCGAAACCGCCGGGGGAATGGTGTAGGAAAATTCACCCTCTCTTCATCGACATGATGTCGGAATTCAAACGGATTGAAGAACTTAGCCGGAGCTCTTTGGTGGAAGATCGTGTTAAAGCGCAACAATGGGCAAGAGATCCGCATGTTGAGATGCGAAAACGAGCACGGGAACTCGGGGAACAGTTCCGCCGAGCGGGGGGAGTTCAGCGGGGTATTGCCTCCAAGATTCTGGACTTGGATCTAGTAGCAGAGGCTGACGTCAAAGAGCCTTCCGATGACCCGTTCATGCTTTCTTGGCTGAGCTGGTACAAGTTCGGTAAAACCTGGCGACAGGTGCTGCATGAGAGAAGTGCGGGAAGCTGGAAGGCAAGTCAACAAATGGTTGCGATAATCAGGGATTTTGAAAGATGGAAATTTGGAAAGCTCGATCCCAACCAAATGCACTTCAAGATCGACCGGATACACTTCAATCTTATGGCTTTTGGCTTGGATTTCGGCCTTGACCAGCTCACTTCCGACGAGCTGGCAGAATGCTTCGATGCCCTTTGTTCATGCGGTAAGCGACACGAACCGGAAAATCTCAGAAAGCTAAGAGGAAGGATTTTCAAATCGCTAGCAAAACTGGACGCGAAAACTGCGGCGTTGAAGACAAAAAACGACTAGTGCGGAAAGAGTCCTGCAAGGATTTTGGGCACCGCACAAGTTCTGTGTTCTAAAACGCTTGGGCTTTCCCTCCAGCACTGTGCGGAAATGAAACGTTTTCGGCTCAGCCGACTGCGCTATGACTTGGCATACTCGCGGTCGGCAACCTCCTGGTCCTTCTGAGGAGCTGACAGCCAAAAGCTGATGATGTTCGGCCCTAGCAGACGATTTTAGAACTCTTCTGGTAGATCCTAGCTGGTGTATGACCGAGCCGGATCCCGTTCTGCACAATTTTGAACGCGCCTGATCGCAACGAAGCGCGAGAAGGCTCTTGTAGCATCATACGGGTGTGTGGAAAAGAAATCATTTCGGCCCAGCTTCCGAGTAGCCGACGATCCACAAACTGATCCTTCGACCGACAATCACAATGGCCTGTACTGCACGTCACTGAGCTGGAGTACACCGCAAAAGCAAAGTGTAAGCAGAGAAGTGCGATGGGTTCGGATATGTTGGCGAAGTGCGCCAACGCGTCGTGTTCTGTTTTGCTACGCTATTTACAAGAAGGAAGATTTTTTCGACTTGAAGCCGACCCGACACCGGGCTCTCGCGGCAAATTCAACTCCAGCAGTCTTCCCAGTAAAACGGAGTATTTCTGGCTGTGCAGCCGCTGCTCGAAGGCGATGATCTTGCGTCTCGGCCAAGGCGGCACAGTCGTTACTGAGGCACTTCCAGAATACGCCCAGCACAGTCCCGAGGATTTTGCCATCATCTCGCGGCATGAAGGCAGGCTCTTGAGAAGCGTTACCTTCGTCCGCAGCAGAGCAAAGGAGACTGCGTAGGGGAGGTCTCTATGGTACTTGTGATCCTGATTAGTGTGCTCTTGGTGATCGGCTCCCCTGATCCCGAGCGGCACTAAATTCCCCATCACCGGTGAGGAAACCAACCTCGTCGGTAGACTGGAGACTTATGAAAAACGCGGTTGGCTTAGTAATGACAGGCGGGGGAGCTCGCGGTGCTTATCAAGCCGGTATTCTTAAACGCATTGGCGAGATCAAACGTGTTCAAAAGCACGGCAATCCTTTTCCTATCATAGGAAGCGCTTCCGCCGGAGCGATTAATGGTTCTGCC
>Ga0187788_10000265_pt1 | contig 14653 bp, 15 predicted proteins | sample 1015_BV01_MP10_2_FD_133008 | JGI IMG/M metagenome (GOLD analysis project Ga0187788, IMG submission 133008) | Tropical peat soil microbial communities from peatlands in Department of Meta, Colombia - 1015_BV01_MP10_20_MG | ecosystem: Environmental > Terrestrial > Soil > Wetlands > Peat | place...
GCGCTTGAAGCGGTAGCCACCGCTCTTCAGCACCTGTAGCAGGGCTTCAGGTTCGCTCGCGACCTTGGCTTCGCGAACCATCCTGCCCGCATCATCCACAATGCAAACGCTCGTCTTATTGACCGACACGTCCAGTCCGGCAAAATGCTCCATGCTGCGCTTCTCCTTCTGATGCTTGGGCCTGTAACCACAGTGACCCCGTATCACCATCAGCCTGAAGCGCAGCACCCAAAATCTTTCAGCTATCCACAAGCCGCCGGCCGATTACACCATCTTTGGGCGGGTTCTATTGATGGAGGCGATCAGCAAACCGGCGAATATGCTGCAGGGCGGCCTCTTGATCACCAGCCCAAAGCCAATGGTCGCCGCCGTCGAGCTCTATAAACTTTGCCCCGGGTATGGAAGTAGCCAAGTGGCGACCGGCTTCGATGCGCACAGCGCGATCGTCGCGGCGGTGAAGCACCAGCGTTGGTGTTTGGACCAATGGCAGCTGTGTCCGCACATCGGTATCGCGCAACGCCTCGAGCACCGCCTTGATTGCCCCCGGGCTGGAGGCGCCCCGCAGCAGCCCGCTCCACCAACCTTCTGCTTGCCGATCGCCGACAAGGCTTGGGGCAAAAGTCTCAATGCCTGTAGGGCCTCCCCAATCTTTGACGAGCTTTTTTAGCCAGCGCTCATACTGAGCCCGCGTCAGAACAAACGGGTAATCTCTCGATTGCACTCCCTTGGCTAGCGAGCCGTAGAGGACAAGTCCCGTCAGCCGCTGGGGATGCTTGGCCGCAAAGTGAATGCAACTTGGCCCGCCTTCCGACATCCCGATCAACAGCACTCGACCGCTGCCTGCCGCGTCCATCACAGTCATCAGATCTTCCGCCGTCGCCTCCACAGTGGGCGGCGCGCCTACGCGGTCTGATAGCCCCACACCGCGCCTGTCGAACAGGATAAGACGCCCCATCTTTGAAAGGGCAGTGAGCAGAGCTCGGGAGCGTGGCTCTTCCCAGATGCGCTCGACGTGTGACACGAAACCCGGCACCAGCAGGATGTCGATTGGCCCGTTGCCGACGACTTGATAGGCGAGATGCAGTCCCCCATGTTGAGTGTAGAGCGTGCGTCCAGCCGGTGCAGGATCTGACGTTCTACGCGGGCTCAGCAACGCCTTGGTCTGCGGATCTGGCGCTACCCCAAGCTCGACCGCAAGCACGCGTGCACAGCTTTCGTACTGACGTTCTGCCGCGGCACGGTCCCCGGTACGCATGTAAGCGGAGATCAGGTGCCGCTGTGCAGTCTCGCTTAGCGGATCGAGCCCGACCAGACGCACGGCGGCAGGGATTGCAGCGGCGGGGGCGCTCGATACCAGAGCTCGTTCGATTTGCCGTTCGAGTACCTGCACCAATCGACTGCGCAGCGCCTCGCGCCGGAAGAACGCCCATTCGTCAAACGCGGGGCAGCCCTCGATCGACAGGCCCTCTAGAAAGTCGCCGCTATACAGTTGGCCCGCTTTCTCCAGCGCGCCGCTATCGCAAGCGGCTTCGAACTCGTGCGTATCGATGCTTGCAGCCAGCGAGGGCGCAAGGATGAGCGAGGTGCGATCGGCCCAGATCACATTTGCCTGAAATGCAATGTGGATCTTGTGCAGCGTGCGCCGCAGACTGCCGCGTGCCTCTTCACTATCGGACTCAGGCCACAACAGGCTAGCCATGACGTCACGGCCAACCGGCCGACAAACATCAGCAACGTAGGCAAGCAGGCCTAGGCCCTTGCGCAGCGAAAGGTTGACTTTATGAGCGTCGAGCCGCGCGGCGGGGAATCCAAACAGTTTAAGCTCTACTCGTGCCATCGCGAATATTTGATTCAGCGCACCTGCGCAGGGGACGGATGGGGGACGCAATCATACTAGACCGGGTTCCATACAATATTGGAGCCACACAATGACTTACCACAGCTTGGAAACGGCGGACCGCAGCCGTCACTTCTATCTTGATGGCGGTGCGGGTGTGCCTGTGATCCTCCTGCACTGCAGTTCTGGGTCGAGTTCTGCCTGGACGGAAGTAATAGACGGTCTCGGTCAAGGTTATCGGACGTTGGTTCCGGATCTTCTTGGTTACGGGCGGAATTCTCCTTGGCCGCGCGGCGGCGATCTCGGTCCGGACACTGAGCTTGCGATTGTTGATTCCCTGCTCGACACTTGCGGAGAGCCGGCCCACCTGGTTGGCCATTCCTATGGCGGTGCTGTCGCCCTCAATGCCGTAAGGCGCTTTCCGAGACGTGTCGCCAGCCTCACCCTGATCGAGCCAGTGGCCTTTCAGCTATTGAGAGACGCTGATGAGTTGGATGACTGGCGAGAGGTCGCTGCGCTCGCGGAGCAGCATATCGCTTTGACCGCGCAAGGACACGATATCGAAGCATCTCGGGCCTTCATCACCTATTGGATGGGGTCGGCCGCCTGGCAGCAGATGCCTAACGCTGTGCGCGACAGCGTCGTTCGGGCGATGCCGAAGGTCGCTGCTGAGTGGCGCCTGATGTTCGCCCTGCACGACGATCTCGACACCATTGCCGGGATCCATGCCCCGACGCTGCTTGTTTGCGGCGGGAGGACCCGTAAGCCGGCTCGGCGCGTAATGGAGACAATCCGCTCGGCGTTGCCGGAAGCCCACTACATCGAAATCGCTGATGCTGGCCACATGAGTCCCCTCTCGCATCCAACGGATGTCGCGGATGCGATTCGGGCCCACATCGACTCCGTTCCTCGCCAGAATCACCCGGCGGCGTGACCCGGAATGCTGCGTCGGCCTTGAAGTCCGCTTTGAGTCAAAAGCAGACAACCGCATGTCTAGCGATTAGTTATCACCAGCCTTCGAGAGGCTGTTGATGTAGGCAGCGATCGCGTCGATTTCCCCGACCGACAATTTAAACTGAGGCATTTGATCATGAATTGCGGTCACCCCCTGTGTAATTGGTAGCCGCAGTGCGAACATTGCATGTCTCCGATTAATATTTCGAAATTCCGGAGCATCCTTGTTCGGACTAACGCCGGTCGCTCCGATAGCGTGGCAGTTCGCACATTTTGCCTCAGCAAACGCCATCCCATCGCGAATACGCCTTTCAGTTTCAATTGCGATGGGTTGTTCGGCTCCAAGCCGTTTGAGCGCATCCCTGACCGCGACAAGTGACGGGTCAGCCAAGAGCGCGTGGCTTAAGTCGTCAATGGCTTTGAGCCTCTCGCCCTTAATCTCGTAAACGTGGCCACGACTGGCGTAATATTCAGGTGCTTGAAAAATCGTAATTGCGGCGGTGTAGTCCTTTAGCGACTGGTCCAAGTCGCCTTTTTTGAAATACGCCAAGCCACGCTCATCGAACGCTCGGCTGGTTCGGGGATTGAGCCGAATCGCCATTGTCAGATCGCCAATGGCGGCATCGAAATTTTTCATTACGGTGTAGACGTGGCCACGCTCGATGTAGAGGTCATTTGAGTCGGGCGAAATCCGAATAGCTTCGCTGTAATCGTCGATCGCGCCGGATAAATTTCCCCAAATAGATTTGGCTCGACCCCGACCTGCGAAAGCGAAGGCATTTTTTTTCTTGAGACGGATCGCTGCTGTGAAATCAGTCATAGCTGACCGAAGTGCGCCTGCATCCGTGCGGGCCTTACCACGAGATATATACGCGTGGGCTTTCTCATTGGGTCCAAAATTTCGACTTTCGATAATCTTGGTGCAGGCAATGATTTGCATGTCGGGTCGGCGGGATTGATTGCAGTCACGGACCACATCAGCGGATGCGGCTTGGCAGGTCACCATAAGACACGCCAACACCAAACAGCCCCTCATCTTGAGTCTCTTCGGTCAGAATCATTTTGTTTCTAATAGCGCGCATTCGCGAAGGCTTGATTGAGCTATATCAATCGGACCCTCCGTCCACAGCATCAAGAGCTGACATGTGCGATGGAACACGTCCGCCACTTGCAATTTGGTTTATTCCCTCATATTCGCGCATGGCTGCTCTGAGAATGACCATTATTGCCGCGAGGCGACCGGTACGTCACAACGCCGCCTACGGAGTTTGTTTGCAGCACCAATGGAGGCAGGAACATGAGGACAACACGGATCATTGCGCTTTCGATAGTCGCAGGAATCGCCTTAGGCGCCGGCTTGGTTGAGGCCCTTCATGCGCAGGGCAAGCCGCAAGCCTATGTCGTTGGCGAGATCAACGTCACTGACCCGGAGGGTTTCGCCAAAGAATTTAGTCCGTTGGCACGCAAAGCACTTGCTGAAACGCCTGGCTATCGCGCGCTCGTGCTCGGCGGCAAAACTGTCGCAATCGAAGGTCCCGCGCCGAAAACGCGCGTCGTCATCAACGTATTCGACAATCTCGATGCCGCAGTGCAGGCCTATAATTCACCTGACTTCAAGGCCGCGAAGAAAATCGGAGACAAATATGCGACCTTCCACACCTATGCCGTCGAAGGCCGATGAGAAGGCTAGTGCCCGAAACGGCTATTGAAGGTTCGTTCGGTCCTATGAGGTCTTTCAGAACTACATCGTGACGACCAGGCGGGGGCCGCAGCAGATGAGTACGCTTGAGACAGTGATAGTTAAGCTGTTTCCGCTCCTCATGTTCCTCGGGCTAATATCGCCATTGGTCGCGTTTTTCTCCGCATTTGTTTTTTACTTCCGCCATCGTGATCGTGTTGAACCCGAACGTCGTGTCTCGGGCATCGCGTATGTCTTGGTTGTGATTGTTTGCGGTGTTATCGCGGGTTATTTTGGCCTGATTTTCGGGATCAGTCTGGCCTGTAGTTCTCCGACTTCAAGCAATCTTTGCGGGTTATGGGGCTTCTTCGTTACTGGGCCGTTCACAATGGCTCTGGCAATTTTCCTTGTCGGATGTTCGCTCTCTCTGGTGCGGCCTGCGTCGCGAGAACAATAGGCATGATTTGACCGAGCAACCGATCATGTCCGCCTTGGACCAATACATTGAGCGATTGAAAACGACCGCAGGAAGGGCCGAGCCAGCACCTCTAGGCGAAAATGAAGACACCACCCGCTGCGGCAACCAATCCGGCGCCCAGCACAACCGGAAAAATCAATGGGCTGACATTCCTGCCGGAAGACTGGAACGCAGCAAGAACCGGCTCGCCATTAAGTTCGTAAGTGGCCCAAAAACACACTGCCACAAGTATCAGAGGAAACAAAAGCCCGAAGAAAGATGTGCTACGAAACTCGGCCAAGGTCAAACTGATCGGCTGTACAAAGGGAACCAGGGCGATCAGCGCGATAGCGCCTGCGGTGAAGAGTGCGCCAAAGAAGCGAACCACGGTGGCGGCCCAAAGATTGCCTCGCACGAGCAGGATGCCAAGCACGACCGCAAAAATATTAAAACTGGACGAGTAATGAACGGCATTCATGATGCAGTAGATCATGACTGCGATGTCGATAGCGCCAACGCTTACCAACACGAGCCCGACACGTGCAAGAATTAGATGGGCCTCGTCGTCCGGCATCAGCCGGCAACCCTTTGCTTGAAATGCATTCCCTTGATCTTCCAGGCGCCGTTTTCCTTAACTAATTCGTAGCGGACTGGCACGACCCTACCGTGATCGTCAGTAATGCTACCCATTACGTTGCCTGTTCCAGTTCCGTCGGCGTTGGTCGACGAGGACCGTGACGTGAAGCTGTGCGATACATTGTGCGACAGCGAAGGGATGTTTTTCATGAGCTCAGAAAATTTTTCAAACGAAATGTCCTGCTGGAAGCTCGTTGACGTCTCTGCATAGGCCGCGTGCAGATCATCGCGCTTGAAGGCGTCAAGTTGCCGTTTGATTGGTTCAATCAAACCAGATGTTGCCCAAAATACAAAAAATGCTGCGGACCCGGCGATGGCAATGGCACACACGAGCATGACCTGCCATCGCGCTATCTTAACGTTCAGCTTGGGCATGGATGTTGTGGGCGCCACTGTGCCTTTTGCGGCACCGATGACATTGGTCAACGACTGGCGACAGAATGGACACACGGTTACGGCGGAAAATACGCCCTTGCCGCAGTTTGCACAGCGCATTGTCATCTCCTCAGTTTCGCGGTAGCGCTCGCGCCATCAGCGACTAACTTTTGAAGAATTTCCTACGTCCCTCGCAAAAAAACGGCCGAATGAAGGGACGATTTCACTCCGACTTTAAGGACGAAGCACAATGGCTTTCGCCCTATTAATTGGCACGCAAGATATCTTGGTGTTGTTTTTTTTCAGTTAATCGGACGTGAGCAAATTATTTACGCTAAGAGATCAGGAACGTCCGCGCAGTCAGGGTGCCGGCTCAGTAGACATACTGGAAAATACATTATCCCGCGTCGGCGGGGTTAAACCACAACAAATTGGCCCATCATGCCGGCGTCCTCATGCTCGAGGATATGGCAGTGATACATGTACGGATGGTCGGGATCGGCGAAGTCTGAAAACTCGGTGATGATCCGGACTGCCGAACCTGGATCGACAAGGACCGTATCTTTGAGGCCGTGTTCATATGGCTGCGGTAGCGCACCGGCGCGGTCCAGCACGCGGAATTGCACATCGTGGATATGAAACGGATGTGTCAGTGGCGTTGTGTTTCTGATCTCCCAAATTTCGACGTCGCCGAGTGGAATTCGCAGGTCGATGCGATTTATATCTATTGACCGCCCGTTGATCCCCATTGGCCCGTCCATTTCGGGTCCGCCCATTCTCCCCATCCCCATCATGGCCATGTCTAAGGTGATAATGCGGGTGCGTTCGGCTTTTGCCGGATTCCAATTTGGCACAGCGATGAGCCGTTCCGGTATTGATAAATCGCTCGTCTCCAGCTGTCCCGCACGCAACTCGATGATCGGAAACGTCTCGCTATTGCCCCGCATGCCACGCATCATCATGCCCGAGCCCATTGCGCCTGCAATGACCGGATAACTCATCAACGTGACCGTCTGGTCAGGTTGCATATCAATCAGCAGTTCGATGCGCTCGCCAGGACCGAGCCGCACGCGGCGCTGGCGCACCGGGCGCTCTAGCAGGCTGCCGTCCGAGCCGATGATAACAAGGTCGGCTCCGTCATCGCGGCCAAGCATGTAGATGCGGGAGTTTGAACCGTTAAGCACGCGCAAGCGCGTTCGCTGGCGACGCAACATCACATGCGGATCGACAGTGCCGTTGACGACAATTACGTCACCTTCGTAACCCATCTCAATGTCGCCCATCGTCGACAAATACTCGAAACTACCTTCACGGTTGAAACGGCGGTCCTGGAGAATAAGCGGAATGTCATCGACCCCATATTCCGAAGGAAGGTTGAGTGACCGGCTCTCATCATCGTCAATGAGGAAGAGACCGGCCAGCCCGCGCAAGACCTGCTCGCCGGTCCCCTCCATCAGATGCGAGTGATACCAGCACAAGGACGCTTTTTGTTTAATCTCGAATGACGGCTCCCAAACCGCTCCGGGCTCGACCACCTGATGCGGGCCGCCATCGTAGCGGGCCGGAATGTGCAGACCGTGCCAGTGCAGCGTCGTGGGCTCGGTCAGATTGTTCCTGGTGCGGATCGAGACGCGGTCACCGGCGCTGCACTTGATGGCTGGGCCTAAATAAGCGCCATTGATGCCAATCGTTGGCGTCGAGACGTCAGGCAAGAATTTTGACATTCCTGCCTGTACGCCGAGTTCGAATAGTTTACCGCCTTCGCCTGGCTTGCCTTCGATCAGCGTCGGAATTTTGAGGGTATTTGCAAAGCGTCCAGCCGCGAAGGCCAGTCTGGACGGCAGACTGAGGCCGGATACCGCAGTCGTTGCCGCTCCCAACAATAATTCACGACGAGAAAATACCATCTAAAAAAGATGGCTCGATTATCCTGGCCAGTCGTTGACCCATATCAAGCCCGGCCAATGTCTGCCCGCGCCAAAGCGGGCATCGCGTAATTATTCAATCACCTTGAATGGTCATTACACCTTGAAAATCTCTTGATATCGCTTCTTGACAGCGTCCGCCTGCGAAAGGATGCCTTCCGGATCCTCCTTCATCAGCTTGATGTCAGCGAGCCTGCGGACCCCAGGCTTTTCCACGGTCTGCGAGTGTGGCGAATACTGGCGCGCATAGTCGACAAGTATTTGCTGGGCCTCACGTGAGTGCATCCAGTTTTGAAACAGGCGCGCGGCATTCGGATGGGGAGCGGCCTTGAAAACCGCACTTGGGCCGGTCGCGAGCGGCGTGCCCTCCTCCGGATAAATTATGTCGACCGGTTGGCCTGCCTCTTTGTAGCGGATGACAAGATAACCCGCGCCGTCCACCATGACTGCGCGTTCGCCGAGCGAAATTCTCTTCGGTGTATCGGTCGCCGACTGGACCTGCATGACGTTCTGCGCCGCCAGCTTTACAAAATAGTCCCAACCCAGATCGCGCGCGATCTCGAAGGTCGCGTTCATGATCGTACCGCTATAGGCCGGATGCGATTTGACCAATTTGCCCTTCCATTTCGGATCGAGCAGGTCCTTGAAGCTCTTCGGCGCATCTTCCTTCTTCACCAGGTTAGTGTTGTAGCCGAGCGGAGAGATCAGAATGCGTGTCGTTACATGCAGACCCTCGGGGTCGTAGTAGCGCTTGTCGTAATACTTCACCACCTCTTCTGGCAGATACGGCGCGAGCCATCCGTTGCGTTTCCAGATGATGCAATGCGCCTGGTCGGAGGTGTTGACGACGTCGACGGTATGGATGTTGGAGGAATATTCCTGATCGATGCGGGTAAAGACCCGCTCGGCGCCTGATCGCTCCACGCGTGCGGCAATGCCTGGATACTTCGCCTCGAACGCCTTGCCGAGGCGTTCCGCGAACTGCAAGTCCATCGCCGTGTAAAAAGAAACCTTGCCTTCTTTTTTCGCCGCCTCGATCAAGGCCGGCGTCACCGTTTCCGCCGCAGGCGCAGCAGCGACCCGCACGGCAAAGGCGCTGAAGCCAAGCGCCCCGGCGCCCTTTAGCATCTCCCGTTTCGTAAGCTGTCTGGTCATAGCGCCCTCAATCGCCACGCGCGCGGGCCGAGGAATACCTCAGACCCGGAGGTCCTGTGTAACGCGCCTTTTCGATAATTGCGAATGGTGTCTGCTTTGCCCCCAAAATCGGGCATTGTTCGATGTGACTGGAACCTCCGCTTTGGGCCGGAAACGGTTGGCTCAGCGCTGCGATTGTCCGATATGCTTGGCCGCAAATTCGGAGAGATAGCGTGTCCGGCCTGCGTATCTACGGCATCGCCCGCACCCGCGCGTTCCGCGCGCTCTGGATGGCGAAGGAGGTTGGGCTCGACTACGAGCACCTGCCGATCGAGATCGGCGACGCCGGTGCCCGTTCGCCAGAGTTTCTCGCGATCAATCCGAACGGGCGTCTGCCTTTCATCGTGGACAACGGCTTCGTGCTGTTCGAGTCGCTTGCGATCACGCTCTACCTCGCCAAGAAGTACTCCAATGGCAACCTCTATCCCGGCACGCTGGAGGGCGAGGCGAAGGCGTGGCAATGGAGCCTGTGGGCCGTCACTGAGGTCGACCGCGGCGTCAATATCTGGTCACTGCACGCCGTGCGTCTCCCGCCGGCCGAGCGCGATCCCGTCAAGCGCAACGAGGCTCTGAAGGTTCTGGCCGCGCCGTTCAAAGTGCTCGACGCGGCGGTGGCAAAGCAAGAATATCTGCTCGGCAACGGTTTCACTGTGGCCGACCTCAACGTTGCCGCGGTCATAAGCCGCGCCATCGACATGGACCTGTCCGCGGGGCCGAACCTCAAGGGCTGGCTTGCGCGCTGCCTTGAGCGGCCGGCCGCGCGTGAGGCGCTGGCGCTCAAGACCAAGGCAGACAACGAAACGCCCGTCGAGGTGACCAGGCGCATCGCCGAAATCAACCGCCTTTGAGTAACAGAGCGGTACCAAGCCGAACCTAACCGCATCACAAGGGGAGTAGACCTTTTTCAGGCGGGCAACGACACATCATAGTGATATGTGCTCGCGACCCAGGAAAGCATGTCCCCAAGGTCGGATTTTATTTTTTGCAGATAACGGATCTTGTCGGCGTCTCGTTTGTGCTTATCGGTCGCGTCCTTGGAAATTTTAACGACCGTGTCGATCGGCACTTCAATCTGCAGATTGAAGAATGTTGCCAGCTCGGCATGCATTTGATCGGGCGCGCCGACGAGGTCTTCATAGCGAATTATCTTTGTTTTCTTACGATCCGCAGCAGAAAGCCATTGCAGCGCTGACATTTCTCCCAACCATCGATCGGGCAAAATGTGATAAGGCCTTTGACTGCTTGCCAGATGGCTTGTCAAAACCTCGAAAGGATGACGCACAATATAGAGTATCTCTATCTGCTGAGGGATTTCCTTTATCGTTTGGTAGGCTCGATAATCTCTTTTAAGGATGAGCGTTGAGCGATCTGTTTGAAACAGGCCAAAATGTTCGACAATCAATTCCACTCCTACGACTTCAACGTCCTTGTACGTACACATTACGGTCGTGAGGAGCCAGGTACCTGATCGACCGCAGCCCATTATATAGATGCGCCGCGTGGCCTTGCTCCTGTCAATATCAGTCAGACGCTTTGCCAAGGCTCCTGGTTCTCTGAGGCGCGCGAGTTCTTTGTGATAAATGTCGTCCGTAAATTCATTTACGGAGGCTGGTAGTCCTACAGCGTGAATCATAGGCGCAATTTCAAGGTGACGATGCGAAGACGATAGTGGCAGTGCAGAAGCTCGTCCAACCGCAAGGTTTAACAACCGGCGTTACCGAACGCACTGCAAGCGGGCGCATTGATGCCGCAACGCCAAAAAGCATAACCAACTCGCGCCGCATCATCGCCCCCCAAAAAAGCATCAGCATCATATCAACCCTCATCCCGGAAGGGGCAACCATTCGATCGCGCTCCCGTCTCGGTTCCCATTGAACTTTTTCGCGGTGCTCGGTTGTTCCAGCCGCAACCCGGCTGGATCGCCATCACATCTTCATCACGGCGGCAAACAATTGGCCAAGTTCCCGATGACACTTGATGTCCTCACCAATACTCAGGGAGATAATCTATGGCGGCAAAACCTATTCCCGATGGCTATCACTCAGTCACGCCCTACCTGACCGTGCGTGGCGCGGCCAAGATCATCGAGTTTTTGAAACAGGCTTTCGACGCCAGGTTGTCACACGAGCCGATCAAGCGGCCGGACGGCACGCTTATGCATGCGCAGGTCATCATCGGCGACTCTCGCATCATGATTGCCGAGGAAAACGAAATGGCCAAGGCAACCACGTCCACCATGTATCTTTACGTTCCGAACGTGGACAGCGTCTTCAAGCAGGCAGTCAAGGCCGGCGGCCAGACGATCATGGAGCCGATGGACATGTTCTACGGCGACCGGAGCGGCGGCGTGAAGGATGCTTCAGGCAACAGCTGGTTCATTGCCACGCACAAGGAAGATGTCTCGCCGCTGGAACTGCAAAAGCGCGCCGAGGCCTTTATCAAGCAGCAGAAAAGCAGGGCAGCCTAAGCGCCCGCACGCGATACAAAGAATGCGCGTCGGGAACGACTGAATTGGGGTCTTGCCTGACTGATGTGACCCGCGGGGTCGCTCCCGACGTGCCGTTCGTAAAGTTGCCGCTACGCCAGAACCCAAACGCTTGCGCTAGCGATCATCGCGGCATTTCTGACCCGGTGGTGTCATTCAAACCTCCGTGCCTGACTCAATTGAAACTCGGATTTAACCCGAGAGTTGCCTGTGCTTGGACTACAATTTTTAATTCGCCTGCTTATCTAGGCACGGCCGGCCACCTTGACATTCCCCAGACCGTTTGCGAACCCCGTCCCCAGGTTCCCATCGCAACCGGTCCCGCCACGGTGGCCGGCACCGCGCACTAATCGGGTAATCAGAAAAGCAGGGTCATGAACCCGCAAAGCGCGACACCGACAAGCATTATTGACCACTCTGAGGGTTTCAACCCAAGCAGCCTGCCTTCGCTGATTACATACGTCATCATTGGATGTACTCGGTGCTAACTCATCGCACTGTAGCGATCACCGACAGGGATGGCTGTAGCGCGCGGGTAACAGACCAGCTCAATCTTGCGCTGGGAGCCGGTAAAAAAACACCCCGCTAGAAGCCAAAGCGGACATCCCGATATCGAGCGATGTCCGCCTTATGGAAAATCAGGCCCATCTCAAGGAAAAATCCAGATTACCTTCAGGCTTGTCGCCCGTCAGGCAGCTATCCGTACAGCACTAGGGTTTTCTCCAAACTTCCTCCCCGCAGGCGGTAGAAACGTCACCGCCTGCGTTTTTTTTGCGCCGTCGACGGTGGAATTGTCTGCTGGCGGGAAATATCAAAGAATGTCTCATGATTCGCTACTGGCGAACCATTGCGGTATCGCTCGCGGCCGTGTTGTCCGCGCTGCCACCCGGCATTATCCGCGCCGAGCCGCCCGAGAACCTCGTGAAATCAGGCGCGACGAGTTGCGCACGTCCGAACTTTCGCGTCGTGCTCGACGTCGGCCACACCGCGAAATCTCCCGGCGCCAAAAGCGCGCGCGGAGCCGACGAATTTGATTTCAATCTGCGGCTCGCCAGGCGGATTGATCAGGCTCTGCTTGACGCCGGCTTTGCCAAGACGGTCCTTATGGTGACCGACGGGCCGGGGGTCCGCAGCATGTACGCGCGTGTGGCACGCGCCAACGCGTTATCGGCAAATCTGCTGCTGTCCATCCACCACGACTCGGTGCCCGATCGTTTTCTGGAAAAATGGGATTACAACGGCAAGGCGGAGACGTTCAGCGACCGATTCAAAGGCCATTCGATCTTCGTCTCCGATGGCAATAACGATCCGAAAGACAGCCTGCTGTTCGGCAGCTTGCTCGGCGAGCAATTGAAGGCGCGAGGCTTGCAGTACACACCGCATTACACCGAGAAATTCATGGGCCGCTGGCGGCGCACGCTCCTGGACACCGATGCTGGTGTCTACCGCTACGACACGCTGTTCGTGCTGAAGGAGACGCAAATGCCCGCTGTCCTGCTTGAAGCGGGCTCGATCGCGAACCGTGACGAGGAATTGGTAATGGCCTCGCCTGAGCGGCAGCAACTCATCAGCGCAGCGGTGGTGCATGCCGTCGACAGCTTCTGCGCGGCGCAATCACACAAGCCAGCGCTGCAAATTGCTCAACGTTCGCAGGCCAGGCATGTGCTCTCGGCGCATTCGCACCGGCGTACACGCGATCGTATCGGTAACGCGACGCTGTCAACGTCGGTCTCGCAGTCACACTTCGATATCCATTAGCGTGTCACGACGCGGCCGCTTACACGCGCGGCCGTCTCATTGCCTCGCCCCAAGGCTCGGGACGAGGCATCGTATCGGCTCAAGCCAGCACTGGAAAAGGGTATCCAATGTCCGCTTTGGCTGGTGGGTTCAACCGGTCGACGCAACACCTTCTAATCGTGTCGGATTGGGAAGGTCAGATAGGGCATCGTAGCGGTTCAAAGTTGCACCGGGAAATGCCCTGCCGATGTCCACTTCGGGTCATGTGTGGACGGCTCCTTGGCAGGAACTTTCTGACGTTACTGCCGAATTGGTCGGGTGCGGTCATGTGTCCGGTCTGTTGATGCGGCGAATGCTGTCGCTGGCCCTAATGCTCTGCGCGGATCGAGTCCCAACCGTAAACACGCGATGTCCGCCAAGGGCAAGAAGCGAACATTGCCATCAAAACGGAACGCCTTGCTCGATGCGCGTACGGTACGTTGCCCTGAACTCATTGTAGCGGGCGAATAGAAGCTCTGACTTGATAGTCGGCGCTTTATCAGGATTCCCGGAATCAAACGGTGGCGCCGGGTCATATTCTATGCCGAGCTGAATTCTTCTGGCGGTCATTTCACCTGCGATTTCGGCAATGACACTAAGCCCGAAATCGATACCGGCGGTCACACCACCTCCAGTAATTACGTTTCCATCTTTGACCACTCTTGCCTTTTCGTATGTAGCTCCGACGAGGGACAAAAGATCAGTATAGGCCCAGTGCGTAGTGGCCCGACGTCCCTTCAACAGACCGGCCACACCCAGAACAAATGCTCCTGTGCAAACTGATGTGATGTACTTTGCGACACCGGCTTGTTGACGGACGAATTCGATAGTCTCGCGGTCGTTTATGATACCGGCCACGCCTTCGCTTCCGCCCGGAATGCAGATCAAGTCGAGATGCGGACAGTTCGCAAAGGTGTGCGTCGGCACGAGTCCAAGTCCGCAATCACTCGGGACAGGCGCTGCCGATTTTGCAACAATATGGGTCGCTGATCGAGGAAGCCGTGAGAGCACCTGGAGAGGGCCTGTGAAATCAAGCTGGGTCAGATCAGGAAAGATGACAAAGCCAATATTGAAAAGTGACATGTCGGCCCCGGTCTAGCATTCGTTGGCGGCTTCGGGCCAATTCTGAGCAGCCGCCTAACGACTTGGCAATGCTTTGGGGGTTGCAAGGTCACCCGGTCGACGCAACACCAGCGGCTGGGTGCTCGTAAGGTCTTACGTGGACGCTTGTTTTGCTGACGCGCCGTTTTATTTAACACGCCATGGTCAGCAGCTTAGGTTATTCACCGCCATGACCGGGATCGCCGTACGGCCGATCTGGATAAGGGAAGTTGTA
>Ga0187788_10000266_pt1 | contig 14501 bp, 13 predicted proteins | sample 1015_BV01_MP10_2_FD_133008 | JGI IMG/M metagenome (GOLD analysis project Ga0187788, IMG submission 133008) | Tropical peat soil microbial communities from peatlands in Department of Meta, Colombia - 1015_BV01_MP10_20_MG | ecosystem: Environmental > Terrestrial > Soil > Wetlands > Peat | place...
ACGATCCGGCCGCGGCGCAGCCGGATCATCCCCTTGCTCGCCCGGCGCACGCACCGGAACGCCCCGACCAGGTTGGTGTCCAGCACGTCGGAGAAGTCCTCGTCGCTCATCCGCATCACCAGCTGGTCGCGGGTGATGCCGGCGTTGGCCACCAGCACCTCGACCGGGCCCTGCCGCTCCTCCACCGCGGTGAAGGCGTCCTCGACCGAGGTGGTGTCGGTGACGTCGCAACGCACCGCGAACAGCCCCTCCGGCGGCTCTCCGGTGCGGTAGGTCACCGCCACCGCGTCACCGTCCGCGGCCATCGCGCGGGCGGTCGCCAGCCCGATCCCCCGACTGCCACCGGTGATCAGCACGCTGCGCGCCATCCGACCTCCCACCGCTGACTCGCCCGACGTCCCGTGAAGCGGTCCCCGCGACGCTAGCCGACCCGGGCGGCCTGCGGCGACCGGGAACCGGTAGCGTGCGCAGGGTGCGTGCAGTGCAGATCATCGAGTTCGGGGGGCCGGAGGTACTCCGGTCGGTGGAGCTGCCGGATCTGGCACCCCGACCCGGGCGGGTGCTGATCGACGTCGAGCGGGCGGGGATCAACTTCGCCGACACCCACCAGACCGAGAACTCCTACCTGACCCCCACCCGGCTCCCGCTGGTACCGGGTGCCGAGGTGATCGGCGTGGCCCGGGACGGCGACCTGGCCGGCCACCGGGTGGCCGCGCTGCTGACCGGCGGTGGCGGGTACGCCGAGCAGGTGCTGGCCCACCCGGCGACGACCTTCCCGGTGCCCGAGGGCCTGGACGACGCCACCGTGCTGGCGCTGCTGCTGCAGGGCACCACGGCCTGGCACCTGCTGCGCACCAGCGCCCGGATGCGGCCCGGGGAGAGCGTCGTGGTGCACTCCGCCGCCGGCGGGGTGGGCAGCCTGGCGGTCCAGCTGGCCAGGCAGTGGGGTGCCGGCCGGGTGATCGCCACCGCCTCCACGCAGGCGAAGCGGGAGCTCGCCGTGCAGCTCGGCGCGCACGCCGCGGTCGACGTCTCCACCGCGGGCAGCGCGGAGGAGGTCACCCGGCTGCTCTGCGAGGCGAACCAGGGACGTCCGGTGGACGTCGTCCTGGAGATGATCGGGGGCCACGTCTTCGACGGGTCGCTGGCGGCGCTGGCCCCGCTGGGCCGGATCGTCAGCTACGGCCTGGCCTCGCGGACCCCTCCGCGGCCGGTGTCCCCGGTGGAGCTGATCGCCACCTCGCGCAGCGTCGTCGGGTTCTGGCTGGTGCATGCGGCGCTGGCCCCCGGAGGGCTGGACGCCGCGATGGAGGAGCTGGTGTCGCTGGCACGCGCCGGCCGGCTGCGGACGGTCGACGGCGGGCACTACCCGCTGGCCGAGGCCGCCCGGGCGCATCGCGACCTGCTGGCCCGCCGGACCACGGGCAAGCTCGTCCTCGACGTACGGGCCGGGTCGGAGGCGTGAGCGGCCGCACGGTCGACCCGGACTTCGGGTCGCTGCCCCTGCAGAACCTGGCGGACGCCGCGCTGCAGCGTGCCCGGGATCTCGGCGCGGGCCACGCCGACCTGCGCGTGCAGCGGATGCGCGACTCGGTGATCCGGCTGCGCGACGCGCGGCTGTCGCCGAGCACGGACAGCATCGACACCGGGCTGGCCGTCCGGGTGCTGGTGGACGGCGCGTGGGGGTTCGCGGCGACGTCCCGCCTGGACCCCGGCGAGGCGGCCGCCACGGCGGAGCTCGCGGTGCAGATGGCGCGGGTCTCCCAGCCGCTGGCCACCCAGCGGGTGGAGCTGGCGGACGAGCCGGTGCACGCCGGTGCGGAGTGGGTGTCCAGCTACGGCGAGGACCCCTTCGACGTACCGGTGGCCGATCGGGCCGGGCTGCTGGCCGGCTGGTCCGAGGAGCTGCTGCGCAGCGACGCCGTCGACCACGTCGACGTGCGGGTGCAGACCACCAAGGAGCAGAAGTTCTACGCCGACCTGACCGGCACCAGCACGCTGCAGCAGCGGGTGCTGATCAGCCCGGAGCTCACCGCGGTCGCGGTGGCCGCGGACGGGTCGGGGGCGGAGACGATGCGGACCCTGGCCCCGGCGACCGCCCGCGGCTGGGAGTTCATGCACGGGCAGGGCTGGGACTGGGACGCCGAGCTGGCCGCGCTGCCCGGTCACCTGGCGGAGCGGATGTCCGCCCCCAGCGTGGAACCCGGCGAGTACGACCTGGTGATCGACCCGACGAACCTCTTCCTGACCATCCACGAGTCGGTCGGCCACGCCACCGAGCTGGACCGGGCGCTGGGCTACGAGGCCGCCTACGCGGGGACCTCGTTCGCCACCCTGGACCAGCTCGGCAGCCTGCGCTACGGCAGCGAGCTGATGCACATCACCGGCGACCGGACGGTGGAGCACGGCTGCGCCACGATCGGCTACGACGACGAGGGCGTGGCCACCCGCACCTGGGACATCGTCGCCGACGGCGTCCTGGTCGGGTACCAGCTGGACCGCCGGATGGCCCGGATGTGCGGGCTGGGCGCCTCCAACGGGTGTGCGTACGCCGACTCGGCCTCGCACGTCCCGGTGCAGCGGATGGCGAACGTCAGCCTGCAGCCCGCGCCGGACGGCCCGAGCACCGAGGAGATCATCTCGGGGGTGGAGCGCGGGATCTACATCGTCGGCGACAAGTCCTGGTCGATCGACATGCAGCGGTACAACTTCCAGTTCACCGGGCAGCGGTTCTACCGGATCGTCTCCGGCCGGCTGGCCGGGCAGGTCAAGGACGTCGCCTACCAGGCGTCGACCCCGCGGTTCTGGGGGTCGCTGTCCGCGGTCGGCGGACCGCAGACCTACTACCTGGGCGGGTCGCCGAACTGCGGCAAGGCGCAGCCCGCGCAGAGCGCGTGGGTCAGCCACGGCTGCCCGGCCACCCTGTTCCGCGGGGTGCGGGTGCTGAACACCCGGCAGGAGGCGGCCCGGTGAGCGCGATGAGCCAGGCCCGGGCGGCGTCCGAGGACCGCCCCCAGGAGATCGTGGAGCGCGCGCTGCAGGCGGCGCAGGCGCTGGCCGGCTGCCGCGGCTGCGCCGTCCTGGTCGAGCACAGCGGGGCGACCAACCTGCGCTGGGCGATGAACGGGCTGAGCACCAACGGGGTGACCAGCGGCCAGACGGTGACGGTGGTGGTGGGCGCCGAGGTCACCGGCGGGATCGCGGCGGGCGTGCTGACCCGGCCGGAGGTGGGGCTGGCCGAGGTGCCCGAGCTGGTCGCCGACGCCTACGCGGCGGCCCGGGCGGCCGCCCCGGCCGAGGACGCCGCCCCGTTCGTGGCCGGCGAGGCCGCCGCGGACTGGGAGGCCGGACCCGGCCGGACCGGTCCGGAGGTGCTCGCCGAGGTGGGCCGCGGGCTCGGAGAGGTGTTCAAGGCGTGCACCGCCGAGGACCGGGAGTGGTTCGGCTACGCAGCGCACGCGGTGCGCACGCTGTGGCTGGGGACCAGCGCCGGGACCCGGCTGCGCCACGAGCAGCCCACCGGCTCGATCGAGGTGAACGGGAAGTCGCACCAGCGCAGCCGCTCCACCTGGATCGGCCAGGCCACCCGGGACTTCTCCGACGTCGACGTGCTCGCCCTCGACGCCGAGGTGCGCACCCGGCTGGGCTGGCAGCACCGCAAGGTCGACCTGCCCGCAGGCCGCTACGACACCGTGCTGCCGCCGACCGCGGTGGCCGACCTGATGGTCTACGTCTACTGGTCCTCCGACGCCCGCTCGGCGCACGAGGGGCGCACGGTGTTCTCCCGGCCGGGCGGCGGCACCCGGGTCGGCGAGCGGCTCACCCCGCGGGCGGTGACCCTGCGCAGCGACCCGGCCCACCCCGGCCTGGAGTGCGCGGACCGCGTGTTCACCGCGGCGTCCTCCCCGTTCGCGTCGGTGTTCGACAACGGCCTGGTCTCCCCCGCGACCACGTGGGTGGACGCCGGCGTGCTGGCCGCGCTGCCCACCACCCGGCACTCCGCGGCGCTGACCGGGCTGCCGCTGCACCCCGCCGTGGGCAATCTCGTGCTGGACGCCGGCGGCACCGGCTCGGTGGACGACCTGGTGGCCGGCCTGGACCGGGGCCTGCTGGTCACCTGCCTGTTCTACATCCGCGAGGTGGACCCGATGACCCTGCTGCTCACCGGGCTGACCAGGGACGGCGTCTACCTCGTCGAGGGCGGCGAGGTGGCCGGTGCGGTGACCAACTTCCGGTTCAACGACAGCCCGGTGGACCTGCTCGCCCGGGTGCGCGCGGCCGGGGCCGCCCAGCCGGCGCTGAGCCGGGAGTGGGGCGAGTACTTCGGCCTGACCGCGATGCCCGCGCTCGCCGTCGAGGGCTTCAACATGTCCTCGGTGTCCGAAGCGTCCTGAGCTCTACCGGCTCCGCCGACCCCTGGCACGCAGCCTGGTGCCACGGGGGGCGGCGGGTCGTACCGTTGGGACCGTGAGGCGACGCGGGTCGGGGTCCCCCGGTGCCGAGGTGCATCGGATCACCGCGGCGCCGCAGCCGCACTCCGACGACCTGCAGGCGCGGATGAACCGCTACCTGGTCTCGATGGGCATCCGGACCGCCTGCGTGGTGCTCGTGATGGTCGTGCACGGCCCGCTGCGCTGGGCGTTCGCGGCCGGGGCCCTGGTGCTGCCGTACATCGCCGTGGTGATGGCCAACGCTGCCCGCCGGCGCCGCGACGGCCCGCTCGCGGCGGTCGGCCCGCAGCGCCGCGCCGTCGCCGGCCCACCCTCCGGAACCGTTGACCGCACCTCCGGGTAGCCGTCTCATCGCGGTGCGAGCGATGCCCCCTCCGAACGGGTGAGTTTTGCCAGACTCCGTTGTTCCGAGCCGGTTCCGGCCACTTGGTTACATTGGTTCGTGTCATACTTGCTCGGCGCGCTCTGCATCCCCCGTCGGAGTGCGCGAAGGACGCCGGGCGGCATCCCCCGTGGCTGCCCGGCGTCCGCCTTTGCCTGCGCCGCAATGCGACCGGGTTGCTGCAGGGGCCGGCCGGCCGGGTGTCGGGAGCCACCCGGATGGGCCACACTGGAGCGGTGCACCCGTCCGCGGAGGGCCCGTCGGGAGCCCCGGTGTGCAGCGCTCGGGGTTGCCGGGACGTGGCCGCCTGGGAGCTGCGGTGGAACAATCCCCGCCTTCACGAGCCTGCTCGGCGCAAGACCTGGATGGCGTGCGGGCGGCATCGGGAAAGCCTTTCGGATTTCCTCGCGATCCGCGGATTCCTTCGGGAGAGCGTGGCGCTGACCGCCTCGGTGGACGATGTCGAGAGGTCACCGGCGACGACCGACCGCGGGACGATCGACAGCACGGCCACCGGCCGGCACGGATGACCGGGGACGGCGCGCCGGTCCGGCCCGCCGCCTCACCCGGGGTGCTCGAGGAGGGTGTGCTCGAGGAGGAGGAGCCGCTCTGGCCCGGCATGCCCCGGGTGGACCGGCGCACGGCGCTGGCGGCGGTCCGGCTGCTCCGGGAGGCGGACTGGTGGCGCGCGCTGCTCGGCGTCGTGCTGCTCAGCGTGGTCTTCGTCCTGCTCGGCCGGTGGCAGTGGCACCGGCACGAGTACAAGCTCGAGCGCAACCACCGGGTGAACGCCAACTACGCGGCCCCGGCCGTCCCGATCGCCGCCGTGCTGCCCGGCCCGTCCGCGCCGTTCCCGGCGGCCCGGGAGTGGCGGCCGGTCCAGGTCCGGGGCAGCTACCGGGCGCAGGACACGGTGCTGGTCCGCAACCGGCCGCTGAACGGCGAGGACGGCTACGAGGTGCTGGTCCCGCTGCGCACGGCCGCCGGAGCGGTGCTGCTGGTCGATCGCGGCTGGGTGCCCGCCGGCGCCACGGCGCAGCGCCCCGACGCCGTCCCCGCCCCGCCGTCCGGGCCCGTCGACGTGGTGGTCCGGCTGCGCCCCCCGGAACCCGCGGCCGGGCGCCGGGCTCCCCCGGGCCAGGCGCTGAGCATCGACGTCGCGCAGATCGCCCGGCGGCTGCGGCTCGAGCCGGTGTACGCCGGGTACGGGGTGCTCGCCGCGGAGTCCCCCCGCCCGCCCGGCGCGCCCACCCTGCTGCCGCGCCCGTCGGTGGACCTCGGCCCGCACCTCGGCTACGCGATCCAGTGGTGGGCCTTCGCGATCACCGCGTACGTGCTGCTGGCGTCGTTCGCGGTGCGGGAGGCGCAGCGCCGGCTCGAGAAGGATCCCGTCGGTCCGGCTGATCGCCGCTGATCAGCCGGCCGGGCGGGCGGCGTCCTCGCCCACCAGCAGCGGCAGCACCCGGCCGATCGGCTCGCGCAGGCAGGCGTCGGCGATCGCGTCGTACGGCGTCGGCTCGGCGTTGACGATCACCAGCCGGGCGCCGGCGCCGGTCGCCACGTCGACCAGCGACGCCGCCGGGTGCACGCTCAACGAGGTGCCGACCGCGAGGAACAGCCGGGCGCGCCGGGCCGCATCCACGGCGGCCTGCAGCACCTCCCGGCGCAGCGACTGCCCGAACGAGATCGTCGCGGTCTTCAGCACCCCGCCGCAGCGCAGGCACGGCGGGTCCGCCTCGCCGGCGTCGACCCGGGCCAGGGTCTGCCCGGTCGGCCCCCGCCAGCCGCAGGCCAGGCACTCCACCTCGTGGATCGTGCCGTGGATCTCGACCACCCGGCCCGGGTCCTGGCCGGCGCGCTGGTGCAGGCCGTCGATGTTCTGGGTGATCACCGCGATCAGCCGGCCGGAGCGCTCCAGGTCGACCAGCGCCCGGTGGCCGTCGTTCGGCCGGGCCGTCCAGGCCGGGTGGTCGCTGCGCCGCCGCCACGCCTCCACCCGGACCTGCCGGTCGGACAGGTAGGCCTGCAGGTCGAACATCCGCTGCGCGCCCGGGTTCCGGGTGATCAGGCCGTTCGGGCCGCGGAAGTCCGGTATGCCCGACTCGGTGGAGATCCCGGCGCCGGTGAGCACGCCGACGGTGCCCGGGCCGGCGTCCCGCAGCCAGCCACGGGCCCGCTCAACCGACATAGGCCGACGATAAGCGCTGCGAGCGGCCGCGGGTCCCTCCGGGCGACAACCCACCTGGCACGAAGTGATGAGCCAACTACTCAGAGTGGCACCATACGGCGTGTGGCGACGGGGGTTGGCCGCCGCCCCGGGCAGGATGACCGCATGAACGGGATGGCCGTATGAACCTCGGCCTCAGCGACCGGGTGTACGTCGTCACGGGTGCCTCCCGCGGGCTCGGCCGGGCGTGCGCCGAGCTGCTCGCCGAGGAGGGTGCCCGGCTGGTGCTGTGCGCCCGGGACGAGGACGAGCTGCGGGCCGCAGCGGGCTGCATGGGCGGCACGGAGCGGGCCATCGCGGTCTCCGGCGACCTGTCCGAGGCCGGCGTGGAGACCTGCCTGGTGGCCGCCGCGATGGCGCGCTACGGCCGGCTGGACGGCGCGCTGATCAGCGTGGGCGACCCGCCCTGCGGCGGCGTGATGGAGCTGGACGACGGCGCCTGGCGGCTGGGCTTCGAGTCGGTGTTCCTCGGGCCGCTGCGGCTGGCCCGCACCGTCGGGCGGCTGGCCTCGCACGAGGGCGTATCGATCGTGCTGATGCTGTCCACCTCGGTGCGCGAGCCGGTCGAGGGGTTCGCCCTGTCCAACGGCCTGCGGCCGGGGCTGGCGATGGCCGCGAAGTCGCTGGCCGACGAGCTGGGCGGGCGGAACGTGCGGGTCAACGGGGTGCTCCCGGGCCGGTTCGACACCGAGCGGATCCGCACCATGGACGCCGCCGGCGGGCGGCCGGAGGAGACCCGCAGGGGGCACGAGAGCCGGATCCCGCTGGCGCGCTACGGTGAGCCGCTGGAACTGGCCCGACCGGCGGTGTTCCTGCTCTCGCCGGCCTCGAGCTACGTGACCGGCACGGTGCTGCCGGTCGACGGAGGGATGGCACGGTCGCTGTGACGGTCCTGGACACCATCGACGGGTATCAGCTGGACGACGACCCGCACCGGATCGACCGGGACGTGGTCTGGGACTTCCTGTCCGAGCACGCCTACTGGGCCCGCTGGCGGACCCGCGCCGACGTCGAGGCCCAGCTGGACAGCGCCTGGCGGCTGATCGGGGCCTACCACACCGGCACCGGCCGGATGGTCGGCTTCGCGCGGGCGATCTCGGACGGGGTGGCGTTCGGCTACCTGGCCGACGTGTTCGTCGTCGACGGGGCCCGCGGCGCGGGTCTCGGCACCCGGATGGTCCGCACGATGGTCGACCACGGCTCGGGCGCGGGCTTCCGCTGGCTGCTGCACACCGCGGACGCGCACGGCCTGTACGCCCACTTCGGCTTCCGCCCGGCGGACCGCACCGTGATGGAGCGCCCCGGCCGGCACTGAGCCCGCGCGCCGCGCGGGCACCGCTCAGCCGGCGATGATGGTCTGCTCGGCGAACTGGGTGCGGTACAGGTCGGCGTACAGGCCGCCGCGGGCCAGCAGCTCGGTGTGCCGGCCGCGCTCGACCACCTGCCCGCCGTCGATCACGACGATCAGGTCGGCGGCCCGCACCGTGGACAGCCGGTGCGCGATCACGATCGACGTCCGGCCGGTCAGCGCCTCGTCCAGGGCCCGCTGCACCGCGGCCTCGGACTCGGAGTCCAGGTGCGCGGTCGCCTCGTCGAGGACGACGACGCCGGGTGCCTTGAGCAGCAGCCGGGCCAGCGCGATCCGCTGCTTCTCGCCGCCGGACAGCCGGTGGCCGCGGTCGCCCACCACGGTGTCCAGGCCGGCCGGCAGGCCGGCCACCAGGTCGGCGATCCGGGCGTCGCGCAGCGCCTGCCACATCTCCGCCTCGGTGGCGCCGGGCCGGGCGTAGCGCAGGTTCGCCCGGATCGTGTCGTGGAACAGGTGCGCCTCCTGGGTGACCACGCCGATCCGGTCGTGCAGCGAGGTCAGCGAGGCGTCGCGCAGGTTCACGCCGCCGACCCGCACCGTGCCGGCGGCCGGGTCGTACAGCCGGGCGACCAGCGCGGTGATCGTGGTCTTGCCCGCGCCGCTGGGGCCGACCAGGGCGACCAGCTGGCCCGGCTGGACCGACAGGTCGATCCCGTGCAGCACCTCGCCGGAGGAGCCGCGGTCCGGGATCGCCACCTGCTCCAGCGAGGCCAGCGAGACCTCGTCGGCGGTCGGGTAGGTGAACCGGACGCCGTCCAGCTGCACCGACAGCGGGCCGGGGGGCAGGTCCACCGGGTCGTCCGCCTCGTGGACCAGCGGCTGCAGGTCCAGCACCTCGAACACCCGCTCGAAGCTGACCAGCGCGGTCATGATGTCCACCCGCACGTTGGACAGCGCGGTCAGCGGCCCGTACAGGCGGCCCAGCAGGGCCGCCAGCGCGACCAGCGTGCCCACCGACAGCGTCCCCTGGATGGTGAGCACCCCGCCGACGCCGTAGACCACGGCCACCGCCAGGGATGCGACCAGGGTCAGCCCGGTGAAGAACACGCTGTTGTTCATCGCGATCTTCACGCCGATGTCGCGCACCCGGCCGGCCCGCTGCCGGAACTCCGCGTCCTCCTCGCCGGGCCGGCCGAAGAGCTTGACCAGCATCGCGCCGGCCACGTTGAACCGCTCGGTCATCCGGGACCCGAGGTCGGCGTTGACCTGCATCTGCTCGCGGGCCATCTCCTGCAGCCGGGCGCCGAAGTACCGGGCGGGCAGCAGGAACAGCGGCAGCAGCGCCACGGCGACCAGGGTGATCGGCCAGGACAGGAACAGCATCGCCGCGCCCACCAGGACCAGCGAGACCACGTTGGAGACCACGCTGGACAGGGTGGAGGTGAAGGCCTGCTGGGCACCGATCACGTCGCTGTTCAGCCGGGACACCAGGGCTCCGGTCTGGGTGCGGGTGAAGAAGGCGATCGGCTGGCGCAGCACGTGCCCGAACACCTCGGAGCGCAGGTCGTAGATCAGCCCCTCACCGATCCGGGAGGAGTACCACCGCTGCAGGATCCCCACCGCCGCGTCGACCAGCGCGATCACCGCGACCAGCAGGGCGAGCCCGACCACCACCCGGGTGTTGCCGGGGTTCACGCCGTCGTCGATGATCCGTTTCAGGAGCAGCGGGTTGACCACCACGAGGGCGGCGTCGACCACCACCAGCACGAGGAAGACGGCGATCAGCCGCCGGTAGGGCACGGCGTAGGACAGCACCCGCCGGCGCAGCCCCGGACTCAGCTTCGACCTGGTCACACTGGGGTCGCGCCGGTAGGAGCGCATCACCATCCACGGCGAGTGCCCGGGCATCGACACCGGTTGGACCTCCTGGGGCCGGTCGACTCATCTGCTTGTCGAACGCCGCAGCCCCGCGCTTGCTTCCCTCGGGTCCGCTTCCCTCGGGTCCGTGCGCCGGCGGCCGGGTCTGCCCGGCAGCCCGCGACCTCGGCCCCGGGTCCGCCGCCATCGCGGTGGCCGTCGGGCCGCCGGACGGTCCGGCAGGTGGGCGAGGTCGGCGGGCAGCTGGCTCAGCGCTTGGCCTTGCCGCGGGTGGCACCGCCGCGGCCGCGCAGCTGGACATCGTTCTCGGTGAGGATGCGGTGCACGAACCCGTAGGAGCGGCCGGTCTCCTCGGCCAGCGCCCTGATGCTCAAACCCTGGGAGTACTTCTTCTTCAGCTCCCCCGCGAGTTTCGTCCGATCGGAACCGGTGATCCGGGCACCCTTCTTGACGCTGTCAGCCACTGGTACTCCTCCTCAGGTGTTCAGTTATGCGCCGACGTGACCATGGTGGGCGGTCCGGCAGCCGGGGGCCAGTCGAATCGCGATCTTCTTTTGATTTTCCTCGCCAGATCGCTGCGAGAGCGCTACGCCAGCGCCACCAGGTCGAGGTAGTCGCCGTTCCACAGGTCCTCCACGCCATCCGGGAGCAGCACGACGCGCTCCGGGTCGAGCGCCTCGACCGCTCCCTCGTCGTGGGTGACCAGGACGACGGCGCCGGAGTAGCGGCGCAGCGCGCCGAGCACCTCCTCCCGGCTGGCCGGGTCGAGGTTGTTGGTGGGCTCGTCGAGCAGCAGCACGTTCGCGCCGGAGACCACGAGCGTGGCCAGCGCCAGCCGGGTCTTCTCCCCGCCGGACAGCACCCCGGCCGGCTTGTCCACGTCGTCGCCGGAGAACAGGAACGATCCGAGCACGGTGCGCACCTGGGCGTCGGTCAGCGTGGGGGCGGCGGACTGCAGGTTCTGCAGCACGGTCCGCTCGACATCCAGGGTCTCGTGCTCCTGCGCGTAGTAGCCCATCCGCAGCCCGTGTCCCTCCTGGATCTCGCCGGTGTCCGGCGGTTCCAGCCCGGCGAGCAGGCGCAGCAGCGTGGTCTTCCCGGCGCCGTTGAGGCCGAGCACGACGACCCGGCTGCCGCGGTCCACGGCGAGGTCGACGTCGGTGAACACCTCCAGGCTGCCGTAGGACTTGCTCAGCCCGGTGGCGGTCAGCGGGGTCCGGCCGCACGGCACCGGGTCGGGGAAGCGCAGCTTCGCCACCCGGTCGGCACGCCGCTCCGGCTCGAGCCCGGCGAGCAGTCGCTCCGCCCGGCGGTCCATCGCGTGCGCCGCGCTGGCCTTGGTGGCCTTGGCGCGCATCCGGTCCGCCTGCGCGAGCAGCGCCGCGGCCTTCTTCTCCGCGTTGGCCCGCTCGCGCCGGCGTCGCCGCTCGTCGGCCTCGCGCTGCTCCAGGTAGGTCTTCCAGCCGACGTTGTAGATGTCGAGCTCGGCGCGGTTGGCGTCCAGGTGGAACACCGCGTTCACGCTGGCCTCGAGCAGGCCGACGTCGTGGCTGATCACCACCAGCCCGCCGGGCCAGGCCCGCAGGGTGTCCCGCAGCCAGCCGATGGAGTCCGCGTCGAGGTGGTTGGTGGGTTCGTCGAGCAGCAGCGTTCCCGCACCGGAGAACAGGATCCGGGCCAGCTCCACCCGGCGGCGCTGCCCGCCGGACAGGGTGCCGAGCGGCTGGCCCAGCACCCGCTCGGGCAGTCCGAGGTTGGCGCTGATCGTGGCCGCCTCGCTCTCCGCGGAGTACCCGCCGCGCGCGGTGAACTCCGTCTCCAGCCGCGAGTACCGCGCCATCGCCGCCTCGCGCGCGACCTCGTCGCCGGCGGCCATCCCGAGCTCCGCCTCGCGCATCCGCCGGGTCACGACGTCCAGCCCGCGCGCGGACAGGATCCGGTCGCGGGCCAGCATGCCCAGGTCGCCGGTGCGCGGGTCCTGCGGGAGGTAGCCCACCTCGCCGGTGCGCACCACGCTCCCGGCGGCGGGCAGCACCTCCCCCGCCAGCACCCGGGTCAGCGTGGTCTTGCCCGCCCCGTTGCGGCCGACCAGGCCGATCCGATGGCCCGGCCCGACCTGGAAGGACGTGGCCCGCAGCAGCAGCCGGGCGCCGGCGCGCAGCTCCACGCCCCGGGCGACGATCATCGTGCACCATGGTACGGGCGCGTGGAGGTGGCGTGGGCATCGAGTTCGACGACTCCAGGGTGGACGTCGGCCGGGTGGACGACCGCCGCGGCGGCGGGCGCGGCGGGCTGGCCATCGGGGGCGGCGCCGGCGTCGTCGGCCTGATCGTCCTGCTGCTCTTCCAGCTGCTCGGCGGCGGGGGCGGCTCCGGCCTGCAGCTGCCGGCCGGGGTGTCGGTGGACGGCGGTCAGCAGGAGTCCGCGCAGCAGCTGGAGCAGCGCTGCAACACCCCGGGCGCGCTGGACCAGTACACGGACTGCCGCCTGATCAAGGTGTTCGACGTCGCCGACGCGGTGTGGAGCGACGAGTTCGCCCGGCGCGGCCTGCCCTACTCCTCGCCCCGGCTGGCCTTCTTCACCGAGGTGACCCAGACCGGGTGCGGGCAGGCCACGGCCCAGGTCGGGCCGTTCTACTGCCCGCCGGACCAGGAGATCTTCCTCGAGCTCGGCTTCCTGGAGCAGCTGCAGCAGGAGTTCGGCGCGCAGGGGCAGTTCGCGCAGGCCTACATCGTCGCCCACGAGTTCGGTCACCACCTGCAGACCCTGCTCGGCACCGAGCGTGCGGTGCGCGCCGCCCAGCAGCGCAACCCCGACCTCGCCAACCGGTACTCGGTCGCGCTGGAGCTGCAGGCCGACTGCTACGCCGGGGTCTGGGCCAGCCTGGCCGACCAGCGCGGCGAGGGCGGGATCGCGCTGACCCAGGACAACATCGCCGAGGCGGTGCGGGCCGCCGGAGCGGTGGGCGACGACCGGATCCAGCAGAAGATGCAGGGCCGGGTGGACCCCGAGTCGTTCACCCACGGCACCGCGCAGCAGCGCCAGACCTGGTTCGTCACCGGCTACCGGTCCGGGTCGATCGATGCCTGCAACACCTTCCGCAGCGGGAGCCTGAGCACGGCGTGAGCTCGGGTTAGGGTGATCTCGCGCCCGGTTGCGCCCGCACGCGGGCCTGAACCTGCCACGAGGTGACGATGACCGACGTCCTGGAGATCGCGCGCGAGCAGGTGGTCGGCGAGGGGCGCGGGCTGTCCCCGGATCAGGTCCTGCGCGTGCTGCAGCTGCCGGACGGCGCGGTCCCCGAGGCCCTCGCGATCGCCCACCAGGCCCGGATGCGCTGGTGCGGGCCCGAGGTCGAGGTCGAGGGGATCGTCTCGATCCGGACCGGAGGCTGCCCCGAGGACTGCCACTTCTGCTCCCAGTCCGGCCGCTTCGACTCCCCCGTGCGCGCCGCCCGCCTGGACCTGCCGTCCCTGCTGGAGGCCGCCCGGCAGACCGCCGCCACCGGGGCGAGCGAGTTCTGCATCGTGGCCGCGGTGCGCGGGCCGGACGAGCGGCTGATGGCCGACCTGCGCCGCGCGGTGCCGGCGATCCGCGCGCAGGTCGGGATCAACGTCGCGGTCTCCGCCGGGATCCTCACCGCGGAGCAGGTGGACGAGCTGGCCGGGCTGGGCGTGCACCGCTACAACCACAACCTGGAGACCGCACGCTCCTACTTCCCGCAGGTGGCGACCACCCACAGCTGGGAGGAGCGCTGGGACACCCTGCACCTGGTCAAGGCCGCCGGGATGGAGGTCTGCTGCGGCGGCATCCTCGGGATGGGCGAGACGCCGGCACAGCGGGCGGAGTTCGCCGGCCAGCTCGCCGAGCTCGACCCGCACGAGGTGCCGCTGAACTTCCTCAACCCGCGCCCGGGCACCCCGTTCGCGAACCTGCCGGTGATGGCGGCCGCCGACGCGTTGCGGGCGATCGCCGGCTTCCGGCTCGCGCTGCCGCGCACCGTGCTGCGCTTCGCCGGTGGCCGGGAGATCACCCTCGGCGACCTGGGCACCCGGGACGGCCTGCTCGGCGGGATCAACGCCGTGATCGTCGGTAACTACCTCACCACCCTGGGCCGGCCGCCCCAGGACGATCTGGCGCTGCTGCGGGAGCTCGGGATCATCGAGGGTTTCGAGCGCACGGGTCGCCCGCGCTACGACGAGCGCCACCTCTGCCACGCGCCGCAGGAGCGGCTCTTCCTGCTCGGCCGCTGGC
>Ga0187788_10000267_pt1 | contig 14495 bp, 12 predicted proteins | sample 1015_BV01_MP10_2_FD_133008 | JGI IMG/M metagenome (GOLD analysis project Ga0187788, IMG submission 133008) | Tropical peat soil microbial communities from peatlands in Department of Meta, Colombia - 1015_BV01_MP10_20_MG | ecosystem: Environmental > Terrestrial > Soil > Wetlands > Peat | place...
ACAAATGACGGCGCCCTCAACCTCATCCTGAAAGGTTTTCCCGAGCCGTCACTCACAAAATAAAAACCGAGTTCACCCTTGGGGACTTCGGTTGCCACATATATTTCCCCTTCGGGCACTTTCGGCCCTTTCTTAACGAATTCGAAGTGCCTAACCATATATTCCGCGGCTTTAGCGATCTCTTCCGGTATGGGGCCGGCGGCCAATTCTTTAAGTTGTTCTTCGCTCATGCCCTTGCCGCCGGGTATAAGCTTTAATGCCTTGAATTTACATGTCACAAAGCAGTTCCCGCAGCCCAAACACATTTCCTGCTTGATCGTGTGGGGTTTCTTCTTCTCACCGAAGATCGCCTTTGCGGGGCAAGCCCTCATACACATGCCGCAGCCCTTGCAGACCTTTTCTTCTATAACATAAGCCAGTGCCTGCGTAGGATGTGTAATGGGCATCATCTTGTCCTTCGGCTGTAAGGTGAATTTCGGCTCATCGGCCATAACCGGGCCGGTGGGTAATTTTTCGATGCACTGCCTGATTATGTTATTAGACTGCCTCATCTCCAGCATCCTGCAGCGGTATCTGTCGTATGTGTCGCCGGTTGTGCCGATCGGCACTTCAAAATCGACCTTGTCATATGCGTCATAGGGCATATGCTTCCTTATATCATAAGGGACACCCGATCCTCTCAAAGTGGGTCCCGTCATGCCCCAGTTCACCGCCTCTTCCGCTGAAATCACGCCGATACCCACAGTCCTCTGGAGCCATATCCTGTTCTGATCGATCAGCGTCTCATATTCGAGAATCCTTGACGGGAACTCGTCCGTGAATTTCCATAGGCTGTCCAGAAATTCCTGCGGGACATCGTTCCTCACGCCGCCTACCCTCGGGTACGTGACGGTGAGTCTCGCGCCGCAGATCATCTCATAGAGGTCGAGGAGCCACTCTCTCTCTCTGAAGCAGTAGATAAATACGGTCATGGCGCCGATATCAAGGGCATGGGTCGCAAGCCAGAGGAGATGGTTCGCTATTCTCGACATCTCTCCGACTATCGTCCTTATGAACTTTGCCCTCTCCGGCGCCTCTATACCGAACAGTTTTTCGACGGCAACGCAATAGCCGATGTTATTCGACATCGCCGCTACATAATCCATTCTGTCCGTCAGCGGGAGAGCCTGGTAGTAACTCAAACTCTCTCCGAGCTTTTCGATACCGCGGTGGAGATATCCGACATGGGGAGTGACCTTCACGATCGTTTCACCGTCTATATCAAGGACGAGCCGCAAGACACCGTGTGTGGCAGGATGCTGCGGACCCATATTGACATTCAGTTCCCTTGTCTCGAAGATCTTTTCTACCTGGTCCATATCACCCTTCCCACTCGAATTCTTTTAATTCTTTTGACCTCTTGAGGACCTCAATAAATCCCGGCCAGTCCTTTTGAAGTTCGGGACCCTGTAACGGATAGTCCTTTCTTAAAGGATGCCCCTCCCAGTCTTCGGGCATCAGAATTCTCCTCAGGTCGGGATGTCCGCTGAACACGATGCCGAACATGTCGTAACATTCCCTTTCGTGCCAGTTGGCTCCGGCCCAAATAGGTACCACAGATTCGATCTTCGTATCGTTTTCGGGAACCTGCGCCCTGACGCGAATGTGATGGTGGTATCTCATAGAATAAAGGTTGTAGACCACCTCGAACCTGACATCTCTCTTCTTGAGATAATCGACGGCGGTGAGGTCCTGGAGATGGTCTAAGCTCAATAGCGGGTCATCGTGGAGATATTTCAAAATCGGGATTATCTGTTCCTTCTTGACGATGACGGAAACCTGATCTCTGAATTCGGCGACATCGATCACCTGTTCCGGAAATTTTTCCTTTATCTTTTCTGCTATATCTTTTGGGTTTAGTCCCGCGGGGAATACGGAAATTCTTACCTGCGTTACCGCCATGGACTCCACCTCGCCTTTTCTTTTCTAATCTTCTCCTGAAGCATTACCAACCCCTCAAGCAATGTCTCGGGCCTCGGGGGACAACCGGGTACATATACGTCAACGGGAAGGAAAGAATCACATCCCTGGACAGTACTGTAAGTTTTGAAAACCCCTCCCGTGCATGCACAGCTTCCCATAGCAATCACATACCTCGGTTCCGGGATCTGGTCATAAACCCTTCTGACGACAGGGGCCATCTTCTTTGTGACGGTGCCTGCCACAATCACGCAGTCCGCCTGTCTCGGCGAACCCCTGAAAATGATGCCGAACCGGTCTAAATCATTATGGGCTGCGCCTGCCGCCATCATCTCTATAGCACAGCAGGCGAGACCGAAAGTAGTCGGCCATATTGAAGACAACCTTCCCCAGTTAATAATCTTGTCGAAGGAGGTTATGATGATATTCGGGGGTAATATCTTTACGTCTTCTTCCACCTGAATAAGTCCCATGGCTGATGTATCGATCACTTCCCACCTCTCATTCTTAATCCCATTCGAAAGCCTCTTTCCTCCATGCATAAAGATAGCCCACAACAAGTATCAAGATAAAAAGAACCATCTCTATAAATGCATACATTCCAATTTTATCGAATACGATTGCCCAGGGATAAATGAAAATTGCCTCTACATCGAATACGACAAACAACATGGCGATGATGTAAAACCTGATCGCAAATCTATAACGAGGTTCGCCCGTGGGAGTGATGCCCGATTCATAGGGCATGAGTTTTTCAAAGTATGGTTTTTTCGGTCTGAAGATGATACCGAGAAGAAGCGCGCCGAGGCCGAAAGCCGTTGCGATAATAATGAAAACGAGAACCGGTAAATACTCTGATGGTAAATAGGTTCCTGGCATAAGCAGAAATGTTATACTGAAAAGCGAATACTCTTGTCAAGTAAAAAATTGATTTGTAAAAAAAGAGTTCAGCTTTTTTGAAAAAATAAATAGGAAGGAGATTTTGATGTTTAAGATATTGAAGAAACAGGAGATCTCTGATTTAGTCACGCTGTTTGAAATCGAGGCGAAGGATATCGCAAGAAAGGCAAAGGCAGGTAATTTTTTTGCCCTGAGAATTAACGAGCAGGGAGAAAGAATTCCCTTGACCATCGCAGATTTCGATAGAGACAGAGGAACGATAACCGCCGTCTTTCAAAAGATGGGCAAAACAACGTGGCATCTCGCTTCTTTGAATGAAGGCGATTACATTTTGGATGTCATCGGCCCCCTCGGCGTCCCTTCCCATATTGAGAATTTCGGCAAGGTTGTATGCGTGGGTGGGGGCGTCGGCATCGCGCCGATTTACCCGATAGCCAGGGCATTGAAAGATGCCGGCAATGTCGTGATCTCTATTATCGGCGCGAGGACAAAAAACCTCATTTTCTGGGAAGACAAGATGCGGGGAGTCTCCGATGAATTGATAGTGGTGACGGATGACGGTTCTTACGGAAGAAAAGCGGTGGTGACCGCTCCGCTGGATGAACTGCTGCGCGAGGGAAAAGACATCCAACTGGTTTACGCCATCGGACCCGCGATAATGATGAAGTTCGTCTGCATCACAACGGAGAAGCACCATACGAAAACTATCGTAAGCCTGAATTCCATTATGGTCGACGCCACGGGCATGTGCGGCGCCTGCAGGGTTGAAGTCAATGGAGAAACTAAGTTTGCGTGCGTCGACGGCCCTGAATTCGACGGGCATAAGGTCGACTTTAATCTCCTCATGGCACGGCAAAGGATGTACATCGATGAAGAAAAAATAGCCTTTGAAGAGTATAAAAGACGGTCGGGGGTCCAATAGCATGGATGAAAAGAAAGGCAAGCTGAAAAATAGGGTAAAGATGCGAGAGCAGGAACCCTCGGTCAGGGCGCAAAATTTCATGGAAGTTCCTTACGGCTATACCCCTGAGGAGGCCGCTCACGAGGCATCCAGGTGTCTAAACTGTTTGAAGCCGTCATGCAGGGAGGGATGTCCCGTTGCAGTAAATATACCCTCCTTCATTAAATTGATCAAAGAAGGAAAATTCGTAGAAGCTGCGTGGAAGATCAAAGAGGATAATGCGATGCCTGCCGTCTGCGGGAGGGTGTGCCCCCAGGAGATCCAGTGTGAATCCCTCTGTGTCCTCGGCAAGAAAGGCGAACCCGTGGCGATAGGAAATCTCGAACGGTTTGTTGCGGACTACGAGAGAGGAATTGGTGAGATCCAGGTCCCGGAGAGACCGAAACCAACTGGGAGGAAAGTGGTAATAATCGGCTCCGGTCCCGCGGGTCTGACCTGTGCCGCAGATCTTACCAAGGCCGGTCATAAGGTCACCCTCTTCGAGGCATTGCATAAGCCCGGCGGGGTATTGATCTACGGTATCCCCGAATTCAGACTTCCTAAGGCGATAGTCGAACAGGAGGTCGCATATATCAAGAAACTGGGAGTCGAGGTGGTTGCGAACGCGGTGATAGGAAACCTCTATTCTCTCGATGAACTGCTCAATGAGCTCGGATATGACGCGTGTTTTATCGCTACCGGCGCTGGATTGCCGATGTTTCTGGGGATACCCGGGGAGAACCTCAACGGCGTCTATTCTGCCAATGAATTCCTGACAAGAGCCAACCTCATGAAGGCATATCTCTTCCCCGAGTACGATACGCCGATCAAGAAAGGGAAAAAAGTTGCCGTATTCGGCGGCGGCAACGTTGCCATAGACGCGGCAAGGGTGGCATTGCGGCTCGGCGCAGAAAAGGTGTATCTCATTTACAGGCGTTCGCTCGATGAAATGCCCGCAAGGAAAGCGGAAATACACCATGCACGTGAAGAAGGGATAGAGTTCATGTTGCTGACAAATCCGCTCCGGTTTATCGATGACGGAAAGGGGAGCGTTGCAGCGATAGAATGCATAAAAATGGAATTGAGAGAACCCGATGCGTCGGGCAGGAGAAAGCCGGTACCGATTAAGGGGAGCGAATTCCGGATCGAGATAAACGTGGCGATACCGGCCATCGGCACAAGATCAAATCCTTTGCTCACAAAGACCGCGCCCGACTTAGCCTTGAACGATAAAGGTTATATTATCGCCGACGAAGAAACCGGCATGACGTCCAAGAGAGGCGTCTTTGCCGGGGGGGATATCATTACGGGTTCTGCAACGGTTATTCTGGCGATGGGTGCGGGGAGAAAAGCCGCAAAGGCAATCGATGAGTATTTGAAGTGGAAGCACTGGGACACGAGCAAACTCGTGGGTTGGGGAGCTGAATAGAATTGCTCAACTTATGACTTTTGACGCGTCCCATAAGCTCATGACATTTTTTGCCGTAACATGCATCAGTAAGTAAAGAAGTGGATTTCAATTCTGTCGGGGGGATAAAATTTTTGCCTCTATGAATTCTTTCAGAAATACCGATAGGTTAAAAATAGCTTCTGTCTGCGGCAGATGCGCGGTGATCTTCTCGACATACTTTCTCTTCGAGAGCAGGACGAAGGAAGGTTTGAAATTCAAATCGAAGATCCACGACAACTGCAGAAGTTTAAAATCATTCAGTGTTTTGATCGTTGAGAGCGACACGATCTGTTTTCTGTAAAGGCACGACAGCACGTCCTCCGAATATTCGGCTGTTTCCGGCAATCCAAGGCCGACTGCGGATGCCCTGTTCTCCTCCGGACTTTCGTAATGCTCTAAAAACACACGCCAGATGTCGAGTTTATCGGCGTCCCTGATCAACTTGATGAAGAACACAATATCCTCCCTCTCTTTTCTCGGCACCGAAAAAGCATTGTGAAACAATACCGACTGAACAATTATTTCCTGTTCCTGGGGAGATAGGTCTTGAAGGATATTTTCTTTACGGAGGGTATCTGCGCCGAGAAGGCCGTGATTTACCGAAATGCTGTCCCTGAATGTCTTGTATTTTGCATACTGCGGAAATCTGCCGATATCGTGGAACAGCGCTATAGTCTCGGCCAAGAGCATCCCATTTTCATCCGCGGATAATCTCCCCGCAATCTCGGAGATATTCTCGCACACCTTGAAGGTATGCCGTTCCTTGAGATAGAAATTCTTCCGGTCTTCGAAGTCCGAGGAATAGAAAGCCCGGCAGTATTCGGAGAACCACTTTTTGAAGAAATCTAAATCATTCTCTTTCATTTGAGAGCCTTTTAATATGATTTTTTATTCCACTGTTGTCTATTGCCCATTTTAACCCCTACATATCCCCTGTTGGCAAGCGGAGCTTCAGCAATAAGTTCTGCCGGACAGGTATTCACATGAATTTGTAAGAGGAACGTTTTGATTAAATGTAATGTATGATTTTTTTTGAAACATTCCGATAGAATAATAGACCGTGCCTGAAAAAGAAACCGATACCTATTTTATGAGGATTGCCCTTGAAGAGGCTGTTCTCGCTTTCAACGAAGGTGAAGTGCCCGTTGGCGCCGTACTCGCAAAAGGGGGCACTATCTTATCAAAGGCTCACAACTGTAAAGAATCTTCAAACGATCCGACCGGCCATGCCGAAATTCTCGCAATCAGGTCGGGCGCAGGCGGAGATAATAAGTGGAGATTAACCGATGCGACACTCTATGTGACAAAGGAGCCCTGCGTGATGTGCGCCGGCGCGATGGTGAACGCGAGACTTGGAAGGCTCGTCTACGGCTGCAGAGATGAAAAAGGCGGCGCGGTCAACAGTCTGTATACCCTGCTTTCGGATAAAAGACTGAACCATCAGGTCGAAGTGATATCGGGGGTGCTTGAAGAAGAGTGTGTGGAAATATTGAAGAGGTTCTTCCGGGGAAAGAGATAATTCTAATTCTTGAGACTTCTGCGATAAGCTCTCTTGATTATTTGTTTTTTCCAATTAAACCGTTTACTATTTACTATTCCCGATTTACTGCCGTTGAGGAGGGGTGCCAGAGCGGTTGAATGGGACGGTCTCGAAAATCGTTGTGGGGGCAACTCCACCCAGGGTTCGAATCCCTGCCCCTCCGCCATCCTTCGACACGCTCAGGGTGACACACGGGCAAGCCTTCGGCGTGACACTTCTGAACGCTCAATGTGAACGACGTCATAGTCGCTTGCCGAACCATCAGTCGAATTCCAAAGGCAGAATCGGATGATGACAATTTTTTTTACAGCCCTTTACATTGGGGAATTTGTGTGGAATAATTCTATCTAAATCGGAGAATGCCTGTTTATGCTGACCACTGATAACAAATCAAGATACGACACTGTCCCCGTCAATATTCTGCTTGTGGAGGATAACCCCGCTGACGTACTGCTGACGGCAGAAGCATTAAAAGAGGGCAGCGTTTCCCACGACTTAAACGTAGTCAACAACGGTTCGGAAGCCGTCGCCTATGTAAAAAATCAGGGAGAGTATAAAGACGCCGCGCGGCCCGATATAATATTGCTGGACATAAACCTTCCGAAAAAGAACGGGTTTGAGGTTCTGGCGGAGATCAAAGGAGATGCAGCCCTAAGACACATCCCCGTGATAATATTGACGACTTCAAGCTCGAAACAGGACGTCTTCAAGGCATATGACCTATATGCAAACTGTTACATCGTCAAGCCGATCGAGCTCGATGATTTCTTCAGGATCATGCGATCGATCGGCGACTTTTGGTTCTCAACCGCGCAACTCCCGTGATCTCCTTCATGAGATATTGGATTTTCAGATGAACGATCCTTTAAAAGTCCTTCTTGTGGAAGACAATCCCGCGGATGCCCGGCTGATTGAGGAAATGCTCAAAGATGTCGGGGCTATGAATCTCGAACTCGAACATGCTCGCAGTCTTTCTCAGGGCATAAGAAAACTTTCAGAAAAACAATTCGACGCTATCCTCCTTGATCTCGGCCTCCCCGACAGCAGAGGCGGCATCGGAACGCTCGAGCAGATACTTGTCCAAACTCCCGACATGCCGGTTATCGTGCTGACAGGCCTTGATGACGAAACCGCGGGCATCCGGGCGGTGCAACAGGGGGCCCAGGATTACCTTGCAAAGGGTTCCATCACCGGTGATTCCCTGGTGCGCTCAATTCGATATTCCGTGGAGCGTAAAAAATTAATGGTGGCCCTCCACAATCTTTCGCTCCACGATGAGTTGACTGGGTTATACAACCGCAGGGGCTTCTTCGCCCTTGCAGAACAGCAGATAAAACATGCCAGAAGAGACAAGAAGACCTTCCTGATAGTGATTGCCGACCTCGACGGACTGAAGAGGATCAACGATTCCCTGGGCCATAGTGTGGGAGACCAGGCACTGAAAGATGCAGCCTCCGCCCTGAGAGACACCTTCCGCGAATCGGACGTCATAGGCCGGATCGGAGGGGACGAGTTCGCAGTCGCGATCGTTGAAGATGACGCCTTCGGAGAAGGTGTCATCTTTTCGAGGCTTCAGGGAAGGATAGATGAGTACCAAACAGGAAAAGACCTCCCCTTCAGACTTTCCCTCAGTCTGGGCGTAGCGCGTTGCAATCCGGGTTCCATGTGCTCCATCGGCGAAATGCTCAGCCTTGCTGATAAGTTAATGTACGAACAGAAAAGGGCAAAAGGAAGAACCTCCGACCGCGCTGAATAGAGTCTGTGAGACGTGCCGGCGCTGAGGAACCTCCTCGAAAAAATACTTCCCGACGGTCACGGTTTCGAGAACTTCGAGGTGGATCATATCTTTCCTTCCACTGGGCGGTGAACATGCTATTGAATGCCCGCCGGATTCTTCAGATATTAAGCAGCCGTTGATACTCCTTGTGATCGAGGATGTGAGGGGGAGGGATCAGATGCTCTTGCGGCTTTAGTTGCATTACAAAAGGTTATAATAATTAAGAGAGGGGATGCTGATCAGTCCAAGGCTGGAATGTATTGAGTGTTCCTTTCGGTCATCCCGAATTTATTTCGAGACCTTGTGTCAGCTTGGAAAAGGCAAAATGCCAATACGACTTCAGCATGACAAATAACAATTCGGGCTATAGGCGTCCCATAAAGATCATAATTGTATAAGATGAAAAATGAGTGATAAGAAAAAAAAAGACAGCACGGTGTTGAGTAAACCCCGCCTACGCAAAGGCGTCGAGGAAGTTGCCGAGCGCAAGCTGGTCGATGCGAGGATTGTCCGGCTGACGAAACTCTATGCGGTGCTGAGCCGGGTAAACGAAGCTATTGTCCGGACTCACGACGAAAAGACTTTATACAATGAGGTCTGCAAAATTGTCGTAGAGGAGGGAGAGTTCCCGCTGGCCTGGATCGGACAAGTAGACGAAGGGCGGGTGGCGCCGGCGGCATCGAGCGGACCAGATGTCGGTTATCTGCAAAAAATCAGGGTAGAAGTTAACGGAGAGCTCGGCAAAGGCCCGAGCGGTACCTGCATCCGCGAAGACCGGCCCGTGGTCAATGACGACTTTGACATAAATCCTTTAACCGCGCCATGGCGCGAACCGGCTCTACGTTATGGTTTCCGTGCCTCAGCCGCCTTCCCCTTGCACCGCCGGGAGAAAGTTATCGGGGCGCTCACCCTCTATTCCACTGAACCGCATGTTTTTGATGACGAGCAGGTGAATCTCCTGCAAGCGCTCGCCGCCGACATTTCCTACGCTCTGGACGCAATTCAGGAGGAGCGGCTCCGGGCCGAGGCCGAGGAGGCGCTCAAGAAATCAGAGGAAGAACTCCGCAGGTCCCATGATAAATTGGAAATGCGCATCCAGGAACGGACGGCGGAACTGAAAAAGACGGTCGACGTGCTGCATGATGAAATCCAGGAGCGCAAGAAGGCGGAGGATGCGCTCAGGGTGAGCGAGCAAAAGTATAGGTCGCTGATCGAACAGGCAGCGGATGCTATTGTGATCCTTGACCGGAAATTAAACCTTGTCGATGTCAACACAACAGCCTGCGAAATGACCGGGTTTACCAGAGATGAACTTTTGAAGCTCAATGCCCTGGAGCTTTATCATCAGGATGAACTCGGAGTGAGACCTCTTCGGCTCGACGAGGTGCTTGCCGGAGAGACGGTGATCACAGAGAGAAAAGTGAAAAAAAGAGACGGAACGTTCATCGATGTGGAGGTGAGCGCCAAATTGCTGGAAGATGGACTTGTCCAGGCAATAGTCCGCGATATAACAGAACGAAAAACCGAGGAAAGGAGAAGCCACCTCATCACAGAACTCCTCGAACTGTTTGCAAAGAAGACATCAAGAAAAGAATACCTCGATTCTGTAGTGGAGTCGCTTCATGGCTGGACGGGCTGCAGCCATGTCGGCATCAGAGTTGTGAATAAGGAAAGATATGTTCCTTACATTTCTTATAGAGGGTTCAGCGAAGAGTTTATGAGACGTGAGAACATGCTTTCCCTTGATTCAGATACGTGCGCATGCATCCGTGTTATTGCTGGCAATTTCGAGACTCAGGATGCTTCCGCAATTACGACTGCCGGGTCTTTCCGGTTGGATGATTCGATTAAATTTGAGAAACAGTTAACAAAAAAAGAGCTGGCGCGGTTCCGCGGCAACTGCATGCGGAGCGGTTATGCGACGCTTGCCATCATCCCTGTCCGGTACCATGACCGGCCTATGGGAGCGATCCACCTCGCCGACGAGAGAGAAGGGCTGGCGACGTTGAATACTGTTCGGTTCATCGAGTCTACGGCAGCTCCTTTGATAGGAGAGGCCTTATACAGGTTTTCGACCGAGGAAGAATTGGAAAGGCACCGGGACAACCTTGAAGATCTGGTAAAAGCACGCACCGAACAACTGCAAAAAACCAATGAGTATCTCGGAAATGAGATTGCAACACGCAGGCAGACAGAAGACGAACTGAAGCAATTGACGGAGGAACTGAAACGCTCCAATGCGGACCTGCAGCAGTTTGCGTATGCGGCATCTCACGACCTTCAGGAGCCTCTGCGCGTAGTTGCAGGCTTTGTGAAGCTGCTCGAAAAGCGTTACAAGGATGAACTCGATGAAAAAGCAAGCGAGTATATCGACTTTACCGTTGACGGCGTCAAGCGGATGCAGATGCTGATCCATGACCTGTTGGAATTCTCCCGCGTCGGGACCAAGGGAAAGATCTCCAAACCCACAAATTGCTCTGTTGCTCTGGAGGAGGCGCTCTATAATCTTCACTTGTCCATCGAGGAAAACAAAGCAGAAGTGACCTATGATCTTCTCCCGACGGTAATGGGCGACCATTCGCAATTGTCCAGATTATTTCAGAATCTGATAAGCAATGCGATCAAGTTCCGGAGTGAAGAATCACCGAAAATTCATATTTCCGCAGAGCAGAAAGGGAGGGAGTGGCTCTTCTCTGTTCGGGACAACGGTATGGGAATAGACCAGAAATATTTCAACCGCATATTCGTCATCTTTCAGAGGCTTCATACTAGGGAAGAGTACGAAGGCACAGGTATAGGGCTTTCGATATGTAAAAAGATCGTCGAACACCACAACGGACGGATCTGGGTCGAATCCGGGGTCGGAAAGGGCTCGACATTCTTCTTCACGATACCTTTAAAGGAATAATAATCCCGAGAACGAAAGGGGATTTAGGGGTCGTAAGCGGTAATCAAACAAACCGCCCCTGCCCCTCCTTAACCAAGGAGGGAAGCAATAGATTTTTCAACAATATCTGCATCATTTGAGTTAACATAAATAAATGGAAGCACAGCCCGCAGGTGGACCGGAAGGATCAGGGGATATAGGCGGGAGATCCTTAGCTGACCGGCCGTTGATCGTCCCCTTAACGATAACTTTACTGGTCATGATAATCGGAATGTCCCTGTATCAGATCGCGAAATATCTTCTTTTGCCGGGTCTCTCTCTCATAAAATCGAATATCATCACTGTCTTTTTCAGTTCGACCGTCGCTACCACTGCGGCATATTTCATATTGCGCCGTCGCCAGTGGCTCCTGCAACAAATTCTCGACGAATTGGCGGCGCGGAAAAAAGCAGAGGAGAAGATAAAGAATCTGAACAAAGATTTAGAATATCACATCACACAACTCGAAGCAGCCAATAGCGAACTGGAATCATTCAGCTATTCCGTGTCCCATGATCTTCGTGCGCCGCTGAGACATATCGTCGGTTATGCCGATCTGTTGCAGAAAAATTCATCATCGGTCCTGGATGAAACGAGTTGCCGGTATTTACAGACGATAGCCGGCTCCGCAAAGCGCATGGGGGACTTAATAGACGACCTTCTGACCTTTTCGCGGATCGGACGCATGGAGATGCAGAAAACAACTTTCAATGTTGAACAACTCGTAAAAGAAGTGCTGCACGACCTGCAGAATGAAACAGCCGGGCGTGAGATTGAATGGAAAATAGCGCCGCTGCCGGATGTCTACGGCGACCGGTCACTGATGAGGCTTGCTCTTTTGAACCTTATTTCCAACGCGATAAAATTTTCTGCGCCCCGCTCACATGCTATGATAGAAATCGGCCTCCTTCAGGGCAAGGAGAATGAACCCGCGGTTTTCATCCGCGATAACGGAGTGGGTTTTGATATGAAATACGCACACAAGCTTTTTGGCGTTTTCCAGCGTCTTCACAGCGCCGGAGAGTTTGAAGGCACCGGTATAGGACTCGCAAATGTCCAGCGCGTTATTCACCGCCACGGAGGAAGGACATGGGCGGAGGGGGCTGTAGGAGGAGGCGCAACCTTTTACTTTTCGATTCCAAACATTAGGAGGATGGAAGATAAATGATAACCGAGCTTAAACGCATCTTGTTGGCTGAGGATGATCCGCGAGATGTGGAATTGATCATGACGGCGCTTGCTGACTACAACCTTGCAAACGAGGTGGTCGTGACTTATGACGGAGAAGAGACACTGAATTATCTTTACAACAGGGGCAAATTTCAGGGCCGGCCGGGCGGCAACCCCGCCGTGGTGCTTCTTGATCTTAAGATGCCGAAGGTGAACGGTCTGGAGGTCTTGAGGCAAATCAGACAGGACGACCAGTTGAAGATGACTCCTGTGGTGGTTCTGACTTCTTCACGTGAGGAAAAGGATTGGGTCGAGAGCTATAGGCTCGGCGTGAATGCTTATGTGGTAAAACCCGTCGATTTCCACGAGTTTGTGAACGCCGTTAAAGAACTCGGCGCTTTCTGGGCGGTCATAAATGAACCGCCCCCGGGAAGCATAGGAAATATGAAAAGAGCTATTTGATTCGTGTCTACTGACAGAAAAAGGCACTGATCGAGTTTATAAATGGACTTTGGTAAACACATTTTCTCGTAGAGAATAATATGAAAACTCCATTGCGAATACTCTATCTTGAAGACGATCCGAACGACTCGGAACTCGTTCAGGCAACCCTTAAGGAGGGAGGAATTGCCTGTGATGTGACCCGCGTTGAAACACAAGCCGATTTTCTTGCCGCCCTTGGAATAGGCGTGGATTTGATCCTCGCGGATTACACGCTCCCGTCTTTTGACGGCCTTTCTGCCCTGGCTATTGCAGAAGAAAATTATCCGGAGATACCTTTCATCTTCGTCTCAGGGGTGATGGGCGAAGAACTGGCTATCGAAACGATCAAGTACGGAGCAACCGACTACGTCCTTAAGCAACGTCTGTCCCGCATAGTACCTGTAGTAAATCGGGCTCTGGAGGAGGTACAAGAGCGCAGGAAAACCGAAGAAGCCATAGAAAAGCTCCGGCGCCAGAACGAGTTGATCTTAACCTCGGCGGATGAGGGAATTCTCGGTCTCGATTTAGACGGCAATCATACTTTCGTAAATCCCTCGGCAGCGAGGCTGCTGGGCTATGAAAATTGGGAGTTAATCGGCAACTCCAGTCATGAAACGTGGCACCATAGTAAGACGGACGGGACTCCATACCCGAAAGAAGAATGTCCTATATACAAGGCGTATAAGGACGGTATCGTCCATCGCGTGAGGGATGAGGTCTTCTGGAGAAGAGATGGCACGAGCTTCCCTGTCGCATATACAAGTACCCCTATTATGGAAAAAGGCAAACTCGTCGGAGCGGTCGTTACTTTCCGTGACATAACGGATCGGAGACGAGCAGAGGAAGAACTGAAAAAGCACCGTAATCACCTCGGAGAGCTCGTGGAAGCGCGCACATCCGAACTAAGAGAGATAAACGAACAACTCGAGAATGAAATTGCCGAGCGCACGCGGGTGGAGGAACAACTCCGCCTGACATCCGGGAGACTTGAGTTCCTACTATCCTCAAACCCTGCGGTAATTTATACAGCCACCGCCGATGAAAAATTCGCGACTACCTTCGTCACCAGTAACGTGGCTGAAATGCTCGGTTACAAGCCACGGGAACTTATTGACGACCCGGATTTCTGGAAGAACCATATTCATCCCGAGGATCTGCTTCGCCTTTCACCGGAATTGGCAAGATTTTTTGAGCAGGGGCGTCACAAAATGGAATATCGCTTCAAGAACAAGGATGGTCGCTATCTCTGGATTCACGACGAGGCACAACTAATCAGTGACGAGAGCGGAAAACCCTTCGAGATAATAGGATTCATAATGGAAATTACCGACCGCAAGCGGGCTGAGGAGG
>Ga0187788_10000268_pt1 | contig 14431 bp, 13 predicted proteins | sample 1015_BV01_MP10_2_FD_133008 | JGI IMG/M metagenome (GOLD analysis project Ga0187788, IMG submission 133008) | Tropical peat soil microbial communities from peatlands in Department of Meta, Colombia - 1015_BV01_MP10_20_MG | ecosystem: Environmental > Terrestrial > Soil > Wetlands > Peat | place...
CAATTCGGCCGCATCGCAGTCAAGGACGATAAACTCGCCCTTCCGCGTGACGGCCGCGGTGTTGAAGTTGGGATTCTGCGCACTCCACTGCTCGATTACTTCCGGACTGGTGGTCGCCAGCTGCGGCCAGCTAGGAAGCTGGCAGCGTTTCTCGCCGGCATTGACCGGCGCTACGGGAATTCCGCGCGCAGTGAGGAGGCCAGCGCGTTCGAGGAAAGTTTGCGGAAGATTATCGTTTGGAATCGTTGCGGTCATTCTGTTCGGTCCCTTCGTTTTTGAGTTGTAGAGCATTTCGGTCAGCAGGTCATCCGGTAAGGACGCCAGCAGTGAATTCTGAGCACGGCGGGTGATCATCCCGGTCGCCCGAGTGATTTCTCGTAGTGCGCGGATTCGTGAGACAACTTCAGTTGTGGCACCTGTCATTCCTTTCGTAAGAATTTGGGGGAGGGTTTCGCCTACTGCACCAGGGGCTTTTCTTCTGGCTCGAACGCCCAATGGATGAACAGCTCCCCGTCCTCGAACTGATCGACATATGCAGAGAACGTGCCATTGGGGAAATACTTCTTTGCCTCGGTCTGGAGTTCGTTCAGGCAGCCCACACAAATGCCTTCCTGATCGTCCAGCTCCACGTCCCCAATCCAGATGGGGTATTTGACCTTCTTGCTTTTTGCCATTGCTTGCTCCTTCGTCGGTTGTGTCCGCTTCATGCGCAGTGGACCTTGATGCGCGTGACTTCTTCAGGTAGACACCGTCAGTAAGTGCTGCCCGTCCTTCACGGCGTTAAACCGCCGCGCCATCAGCGCACTTCCAGAAACGCAGCAGCAACCTTGCGCGGGTCAAACCTCAAGCAGGTGCCGATACGGAACGCGCCAGGAATCCGGCCTTCACGCGCCATCCGGTACAGCGTCAGCTTGTGGACTGAAAAAACCTGTTCGAGATCAGCGACGGTGAGCGCCCGACCACAGGTCGCCAGGTCGGCGATCGAAAGGGCCGGAAGTGTAGCATCACGGTGCTTGATAGTTTGTTTTTTGGCTGGCATGGGCACACTCGGTTTCGTGTGCCATGTGCGCGCCAATTAGAACGCGCCTCATTGGAGATGGCTCTCCGTCGGGGGCTGTGCCGTGTAACGAGAATCCCCTACCGCTCGCCGGTCTATCTTAGACGCGCCCCGGATAATTGCGCGCCCGAGTCCGTCATTGCAGGGCAGAGGTTTCTACCTCCGATTTATGCCTGCGCCGACTTACCGCATTCGCGGCCGCTGCTTTGGACAGCAGCGCTTGAAGGCCGGACCAGCCTGACTACGTCCCCCTACTCTCTACTACGTTAAGTTTTTTGCATGTTGCTGGGGCTACGTACGTTATGTCGACCTACTAGGTACAAGTCGGTACGACTCGGTTCCTCTTTAGTGAAGCTCGATCGGCGTGGCCCTGTCGAGCCTTCTCTGCCCCCTTACTAGATACTATGTTGAGTTTTTTGCATGTTGTTGCGGTTACGTAAGTTATGTCGACCTAAGACTGGGAGGCCGGTACGATTCGGGGCGTGAGAGTGAAAGTCGACGGTCTTAAACTCTTCGTGGCAGCCGATCACGATTTGGGCGAGTTGAAGCTGGCTGCGCGCTGGTACTTTGAGAGTCTGAGCCCTGGCCCGCAGTACGCCGACTGCGATCTGATGCCAAACAAAGAACTGGAGCGGCGAGGCGCCATCCCGTCACCAGTTCAGCTGCCGGATGAAGACGTTTCGCCCGGCGACGAAGGCGAATGGAAGGCCGGCTGCATTCTTGGCTCGCAGCTGCTGGAAGAGGTTCTGCCCACATATCACGTCGAATGTCCTCATTGGGGCTGGGGGCGCCTGCGGGACGCGTCGCCATTGCAGTTTAGAACTTGCCCTGATTGTGGGGCATACCTGACACGTGCTGCTGTCGAAGAGGACCGCCAGTGTTGGCGCGATCAGCGGCGTCGCCTACGGTACATTCCCAATGAGCAGCGGGCGGTCTTCTGGCATATCTTCAACATTGCTGCGCTGTCCGAGATCACGAGCACGGTAGACACGAGCACATTCGAACTCATGAAACGGGCGCACTGCGGGCCGGTCATCATCTGTTCGTCCACTGTCCCTGTCGTTCACAAAAAGCGCGCTAAGTCTCGTAAGGGTTGGGAAATCGCGGAGCCGAAATCTCTAGCCAGTATCCTGCTCTCACGGTTGACGGAACTAAAACGCTGGGCCCGCCGACGCTCCCGCTCGTCCCCGGCCCCTGAACTGCCGCGCCAGCGTCAGCACCGCGACGGTCTGCAGCGCTCGCTAAGCGACGTCGAACTGAAGAACAACGGCTTTATGAACTTCGGATGGGACGAGCGAGCGCGGAAGTGGTGGTGGAAACATGCGGGTGCTGACGATCGCTGCATATGCCAATACGGCCACACTAATGGCAGGAAGGCCGTGGAAGGGCTGCCAGAGGATGTAGTGCGATTGCGGGCGCTGGGCTTGACGTACTCGGAGATTGCGCGGCGGCTGGGTAAGCTTGAATCGGAAATCCGACTGCTGGTGAGGCGCGCTTCTACCCGAGCTGCTTCGTCGGAGGCACGCTTGACCGGCACACGCAGCGCGGCTGATTCATCAGCGCTGGTTTCCAAGTAGAGTCAGCATTGCATCGTACATAGCAGCACAGGTGTGATACTAGTGATACCAAATTTACTGGAAATAGCGCACTCTGGGGCATACAGGAGCATACCGCAGCCGAAATGAGGAAACACGCCAAACCCGCATAAACACTGGATAAAATTACCTATCTGCAAGAAACCATTGCGAGTTGGCAAAGACGCGCAGATTGAATCCCCCCCTCTCCGCCATTACCTTAGTAAACTCGCACTTAGGGTCTGTGATGTGTGGTTGTTACGCCGCCGCAATCGGCCACAATGCAACGCGGTTCTTCCCGGCGCGTTTCGACATGCACATGGCCTGATCCGCTGCTTCGAGCAAGGTTCACGGCCCAAATACATCGTTCTCCCGACAAGATCTGTGCACACTTCGATCCCGCAGGCGAAGCTCAGATGCTGCTCACTATCGAGCGCCGCGCTGATGGGCTACAAGTGTCCCTAAGGCTGCGGATGCTTTCAGAATCGACGCTGCCCTCAGACCGGCAATCACCTTGTGGCCCCCGCTGTTCAGCAGCATGGAAGGGAAGCAGCCACACTGCGAGCAGTCAGGATCGCCGCCGAACTGGCAGGGGGTAATCCTGGTTTTCAAGTCCGCCGAAACCGACTCGGTCAGTCGCGCAAACACGCAGTCGGCAGGTTGCGAGGGCGGATGCTGAAATTCGCGCAGGATCTCGCGATTCACGTCGAGCTTGGGATAGCGCGGCGCCAACCGCACCAACTCCTCTATCACGAAGCCGCGATCATCCGGACCGAGAATCTCGACGTTGGTCGCACCGCGCTGCGGCGTGAAGAGGCTCATCCATATCCGCCGGGTTTCGGGACGGTTGCTCCAGAAAACAAGAAACTCTTCCAGGTAACCAGGACGCACCATCGCGGACGTGACAGTACAGTGAATGCTGATCGGGTTTCCGGCCACGCTTTGCAGGATACGATCGTAGGTGGCTGGTTTGCGACGCACATCGTGCTCGGCTGGCAGGCCGTCAATGGAAACGATGATGTCAAGGCCGGGAAGTGAAAACCATTCTGGCGGTATCTTGCGAAAAGCGCTGGTAATGAGGAAGACGCCAATCCGCCGGCCCGACAGTGCCGGGAGGATTTCCTGGAGTTCACGGAAGCGGACCAGCGGGTCGCCACCTACGATGGAGACGTGAATGGGGCGGAGTATATCCACCAGATCGAGCACCCTGCGGACGAGCTCGTCCCCCTTGTAATCGGAGAGCTGGCGCAGAGTCACGCTGCCTCCGAGATGCTGCGGCTCATAGGCATAGCAACCGGGGCATCGCAGCGGACACTCGCGCGTAATTTCGATGGACAACAAGGGTTTGTGGCCGCTGAGAATTCGGCCCCACATTCTCAGGACCTCACTTGGATGCAGCTCCAAGCGGAGCTTTTCCGGGCCGGTGTTGATCTCAAAAAAGCGGGACGTGGCCGCACTCATGAAGGCTCTCCCTTTGGGCCAAGGCGACTTAATCCTGCAACCCAACAGCGATCGGGCGATACGGCGATACTGAGAGGGCTTGGGCCAATTCCTGGTTCAGGCCACGGCAACGTCCTCTTCAGAGGAGTCAATCTCCCCAGCTTCCAATTCAGACGTCAAGTGCTCCACCACCTCGGCAGCGTATTTCGTGAAATGGTGACCCGAAATCAGCAACGCGCATCCCCACCAGAGCTTGATGGGCACGAAAGCCCACCGACGCATGAGCTCAATGACAAATTTCCACCACGCCTTGCGGTAATTCGATGTAATCCCCTGATACCAGATGCAGCGCCAGACCGTCGAAATTAGTTCCAACACCGGGGCAGCCGGGGGACGTTGCGACTTACGCGGCCGCCAGCAGTTCAAGGAACGAAATGCGCGTTCATAGAACGCCGAGCCCGAGTAGAGGAAGCGCAGAGTGTCGCGTACACCGCTCAAAAGAACTGACTGCGGCAGAAGGGTACGAAAATTCGGTGGATCAAGATTTGTGCGCCACTTGTCCTGAATCAGGCGCCCCTCCTGCAACATTCGATCGTAGAGAGGCGTATTGGGTACAGCCTCCAGGAATCCCAGCATCGCCCAGGGAATGGCAGCGCGTTCGATAAACTCCAGTTGCCGCTCGAAGATGTCTTCTGGGTCAGAGTCGAAACCGATAATGAAGCCCCCCATGACCCAGAGCCCGCTCTCCTGGATGAAGCGGACCGACTCTAGCGGATCCGATCGCAGGTTCTGATATTTCTTCGTCTCCTTCAGCGATTCTTTCGAAGGGCTCTCGATGCCAATAAAGACTGCATAGAAGTTAGCCTCGACCATGGCCTCAAGGAGCGCGGGACGCTGGGCTAGGTCAAGCGATGCTTCGGTAAAGAATGCGAGCGGATAATCGTGAGCCTTTGACCACGCTTGCATGTCCCTGGCCAGCTCCAACGCGAGCTTGTGATTGCCGATGAAGTTGTCATCGACGATAAACACCTGTTTTCGCCAGCCTAGCTTGAGCAAGGCGTCGAATTCAGCCAGCATCTGAGAATTCCGCTTGGTCCTCGGTCTCCGTCCATAGATAGTAATGATGTCGCAGAATTCGCATTGAAAAGGGCATCCGCGGGAGAACTGCACCGCCATGCACATGTAACCGTCCATCTTGAGTAGATCAAAGCGAGGCACGGGGGTACAGGTGACGTCAGGCTTCTCCTGGACTACGTAGAGTCGCTGGGCCGATCCTGTTTCCAGGTCGGAGGCGATACGGCCAAATTCCACATCGGGTTCGCCTACCACTACGTGATCTGCCAGCGGCAGCAAGACTTCAGGCTCACTGCTGGCAAGGGGACCGCCGACCATGGTGCGTTTTCCCAGCGCGCGAGCGCGCTCCAGAACCTCGCATAAGGCCTGTGTCTGGGCACGCATGCCACTCACCATCACCAGGTCTGCCGCGATGATGTCGTCGTCTTTGAGGTCTTCGACGTTTTGATCAATCAGGCGGATCATCCAGTCTTTCGGACAAAGCGCAGCCACCGTAATCAGCCCAAGTGGGGGGATGATCGCTCTCTCAGAAATCAGCTGCCTCAATTCTTGCATGCCCCAAAACGACGACGGAACCCGAGGCCAGACCATCAGCACCCTGATTCGCCGGCCCAGGGGAGGAAATTCCTCGTTCATTGCAGGTCGCGGCGTAGCGCTGCTGTGCGACGTGAGAATCTGCGAGATCAGCACTTTCAGACTCCTGACAACCCGTCTTCACAAAACTGATTAAGCGCGGCTGTAAACCGGCCAGAAGTTGGTTCCCAACGAACCCGCCGCCTCAGGAATACCAATCCTGCCGCGTTAAGGGCAACCCGCTCTTTCCCTTTTCGGCATACTTCACGAATAACATCTGATAGAGCTGCGCTGTTCCAACTTCGTACTCGTGCAGAGCGGCTGCAAGATATACCCGCCAGCTACGATACGCTAGTTCACCCACCCTCTTTCGCACATCGGCGGCGCGCTCTTCATAATGCCGAAGCCAGTGGCGCAGGGTATACACGTAGTGCTCCGCGAGATTTTCCACGTCGCGTACCTGGAAGCCAGCGGACTCCGCAGCATCTAGGTAAGTACTGAGCGTCACTGGCTCGCCATCGGGAAATACGTACTTACGGACGAAGTCGGCCCCAAGAAGGTAATGCGCATTGCTGTGAACGCCGACGCTCTGATTGAGGAACACACCTCCCGGACGGAGCTGCTCCCACGCAGATTTGAAGAAGGTCGGCAACGGTCCCTTTCCCATGTGTTCGGCTACGCCTGCAGCTACCACCTTGTCATAGCCGCCCGACTCCTTCATTTCCCGATAATCGCCGAAATGCACCTTGCAGGAGTTCTCCAGGCCTGCCTGCTTGATTCTCTCCTGCGCCAATAGCAGCTGCGCCGAACTAATGGTGATGCCCTCAGCCACAACTCCATAACGTTGCGCCGCATAGATCATCAACCCGCCCCAGCCGAAGCCGATATCCAACAGCCGGTCTCCCGGGCGGAGACGCAATTTTCGACAAAGGTAGTCCAGCTTGCGTTTCTGGGCCGTCTCCAGATCATCGTCCGGGGTAGCAAAGTAGGCGCAGGAATAGACCATGCGGGAGTCCAGCCAGAGCGCGAAGAAATCGTTAGAGATGTTGTAGTGGTGGCTGATCGCCTGAAGATCGCGCTCCTTCGAATGCGCGACGCCGTCCACTCTCGCCGCTGCGCCGGCACTGCGCGGTTGCCCAAGGTTCGGAAGACGGAGCAGCCGTGCTCCATAGCGGAGCTGCTCCAGCTTCTTCTTCGGGTTCCCGAAAAGATGATTAATCAGCGGCATGAGAGCCCCGATGTCCCCCTCGATATCAAAATCGTTGTGCAGATAGGCCTCGGCGAGGCTCAGCTCGCTTGCGCCCAAAAACATCTTGCGCAGCGCGCCTGGGTGCTGAAGCACGATGGTGCAGCGTGTCGCACCCGCTCCATCCGGTTTCCAGATCGTGCCGTCCCACAAACGCACGGCAATGTTATCTACCGGAACAGAACCGAACACTTCCCACAGGAGAGACAACGTAATGTCAACAGCCCGGTCGGTACTTTTTGGCGCCGCTGTGGCCATACTGTGCCTTTCTGGCTGCTCCTGCACGAACCGGAGTCACTGCGTCAGCAGACTCACTGGCCCTTCCATATTGCCTGAGGCGCAGCGTGAACGGAGTTCGGGTGGAACTCGACAAACGCCCATTACTAGGTCAAAACGTTGAAGAATCCAGATGAGGTAACCGGAGAAGTCCACCTGCCACCAGTGAAGGCCGTGGAATGCAGAACGAGGGAAAGCATGATGATTATTATGCCAGCCCTCTCCGAAAGCCAGCACCGCCACCAGCCAGTTGTTTCGGCTGCAGTCGTAAGTCTCAAACTCGCGCCTGCCAAAGGCATGTCCCAGCGAATTCACGCTGAACATAGAGTGATGCACCAGGAAAATTCGCACGAACCCGCCCCACAGAAGACCGTTCCAGCCGCCGACCGCTAGTGGGATCAGAAGCGACAGGGCTGCCCACAGCGGAAAGCAGCGATTCACAAACATCACACTTCGATCAGTGAGCAAGTGGCGGCAATAGGTCTCCGGGTCCGCGAAGCGGTCCTTGAGCATCCAGCCAAGATGGGAATGAAACAAGCCCTCCAGCGGGGTATGTGGGTCACCGTCGCGATCGGCTCGCGCATGATGCCTGAGGTGCGTAGCCGCAAACTCAAGCGGGGGCGATGCCACGGCCATCGAGCCTAAAATCAGCAATGTCATCTTTACGGCAGGGTGAGCCCGAAAGCTGCAGTGAGTCAGCATACGGTGATAGCCAACCGTCAGGCCGAAGCCAGTGACCGTGTACATGGTTATCAGGAGGGCAAGATCAGTCCAGTGAACCGCCCGCTGCCAGAGCGTGCCGATTGCTATAGCAGTCCCTAAGAAGGGAATTACGACAACGGCAAGAACAAACACCCTTGTGTTTGCCAGCGGTTTCATAGCGCCGCCAATGACACGCCAAGGCCTTACGCGAGGACCAACACGTCGCCAGTTCGCCCAATAGTGCACACTTCCCCCAACACAATTGAGCGAATTGGATTGTGGGTTCTACCGAAAGAGGGTTACCGTGGCCCCACCCCACAAGGATCCCTGTGCGCACGGCATTATACGCCGAACATCTGCTGGCCTGCGATTCATGCTTTGGGATTGCCACACCATCAGCACCCTGATTCGCCGGCCCAGGGGAGGAAATTCCTCGTTCATTGCAGGTCGCGGCGTAGCGCTGCTGTCTGACGTGAGAATCTGCGAGATCAGCACTTCCAGACTCATGACGATCTGCGTTCACACACCTGAAAAGGCGCGGTTATAACCAGCCCGAACGGCCGCGACCGTGATTTCCCGTAAACATGATCCAGCTTGCGTTCCGGTGCAGTCTCCATGCTTTGTTCCTTTCCGCGCGGTGCCCGGATTCGTCCAGATGAGCCGAGGACCAAGGTCTGGGCAAGCATAGCGAGGAATTCAGTCCTTTCCGAAACTACGAGCTTCTGGTGCGTCGGGGAGGCCTGGCCATTGCACCTCCTGCAACTGCTTGCTCTTCCAACCAGTAACCTGCGTGAGCTTCAACAGCGGAGTAGTCATGAACGTTGTCACCAGGGCCATGATCACCAGCATGGTAAAGAGCCCAGAAGAAAGAATTCCCAACTCCAGCCCAACGTTCAGCACCACCAACTCCACCAGCCCGCGCGTGTTCACCAGAATTCCGAGCCTGACCGAGTCCCCCCATCCCAGGCTTGCGGCGCGCGACATCAACGTGGCCCCCGCAAGTTTGCCGACGGTTGCCACCCCGATAATCAGGATGGTGTAGCCCCACATCTGTGCCCCCGTGAAGAGATCAATACGCGTACGCAGCCCGGTCAGGGCGAAGAAGAGCGGTAATAAGAGAACGAGGGTGAGGGATTCGATCCTTTCGGTTGCCTGCGCCACAAACTTCTTCTCCTTCGGCATCGCCGCGCCGGCCACGAATGCGCCAAACAGCGCATGCACGCCCAACCAGGTTGTCGTCCAACTGGCGGCCAGCATGATCAGCAACAGGATGGAGAAGGAACCCCGGCCTACATGCTGGCTATCGCGCCGCGCCTGAACGTAGTTTGCCGCGCGGCGAACCGGGACCAGCATGATCACGACGAAGAGCGCGAGGCCGAATAGCGTAACCAACAGCTGAGTCCAATTATGCGAGGAATGAACGATCGCGGTGAGAATCGCCAGCAGCAGCCAGGCAACAACGTCATCAATAGCAGCGCAGGATATGGCCAGCGCCCCCAGATTCGTTCCAAACAGGCTACGCTCCTTCAGCACACGCGCCAGCACCGGAAATGCCGTGACGCTCATTGCTGTGCCCACGAAAAGAGCAAAAGCTAAAAGCGTCGCCTGTTTTCCACCGAACTCCGGATAAAGCTTGGTTGCCAATACGATGCCAACAACGAACGGCACCAGAATGCTGGACAGGCTCGTGAGAACCACTGCCGTCCGTTGCTTTAGGAGATTTTCAATGTTCACTTCCAGCCCGACTACGAACATGAACAGCAACAGGCCCAACTGGCTGAGAGCCGAGAGGACATCAAAAGAGGAAGGCGGAAGGATATGAGCGAAAGCAGAAGGCCAGTAGCGTCCGAAGAAAGAAGGACCCAGCATGATGCCGGCTATCATCTCCCCGACCACCTGCGGCTGACCTAACCAGCGGAAGATCCAGCCAAACACTCGGGCAACAAGAAGAATTGTTCCCACCGAGATGATTAACTGCTCAGTGCTCACGATGATGCACCTTTGGCGAGCGTCAGGACCCGGAGAGTATCAGTAATCCGCAGGAAAGATGGGGGCCGGGAAGAATGATTGAGATTATTGCCTCAGCGCCCGAAATCCACAAGCCACTTCTGCTTACCGAGTGGGAGAGTATTCGGCCGCCCCTGCCGCGCCATCCGCGTGTTGAACGCAAGCAGGATAAGCACACATGATTGCATGACTAGCAGTCCTGCGCACAGGAATGTTCAGCGGCGAAAAGGTGCATTTCTATGGCGCAGTTGACTTCAACAGCGTTTCGCGTATCCTTCCCTACCCAACTGAGCTTGGGAGCGCAAGGTTTATGAGTATGTCGCGACACCAGGGGCAAGACGATGCCGTCGTGTATCCCTATGGTTCCGACGCGATTGGGCGTTCGGCTGATCATCCCGCCGACAAGGCTTCTAAGATTAATCGCGGCTATCCCATCCCAACCGGTTCCAAGAAACCTCCGATCGGGACCCGCACAGGACAGAAAACGCCCCCCGGACCTACCCTGGTCCAATTTTTCCGCTTGCTTCCGGAACTGCTGCGCGATGCACCCCATGTCCTGCTCCAGCTTTTCCAGGAGTATGGCGACGTCGTCTGTCTTGGAGATAGGCGGTTGCGGCTATTCTTTATTCTCAGCCACCCGCAGCATATCAAGCACGTCTTGCAGGATAACTACCTTAACTTCAGCAAGGGCTCCATCTATGACGAACTCAGAATGATTCACGGCGATGGGCTGGTCACCAGCGAAGGAGACATGTGGCGCCGCCAGCGCAAACAATCCCAGCCCGCCTTTTACCATGATCATGATGAGGAATATGCGCGAATCATTGTTGACGCCACCACCACCATGCTTGACCGCTGGACGGCGGTTGCTCAATCCCACCGGGCCCTCGATATCCGCGAGGAGATGCGCACCCTCACGTTGGAAATCCTCCTCAAGTGCTTGTTCAGCACCGATCTTGCCCCGGTGGCCGAAGCCTTGTGCCCGGCATTGGATCTGGCGGAGAAGCACATTCACCTGGCATCTCGCTTGAACCCCCTGAAGCCGCTCCTTGAGCGCTTGCCTACGCCGGCAAACCTCCGCTTCAGGAGGGCCTTGCGGACCATCGATCATTTCGCTTACGGCATACTTCAGCAGCGCAGCCAATGTCCCCTTCACAACGGCGATTTTGTCTCCCTGCTGCTCGCTGAAGAGAAGAACGGGGGCGGACTGGATGACCAACACAAGCGCGACGCCATGATCACTCTGGTGGATTCAGGTTTCGACTCCACAGCCGGCGCGATTACCTGGGCCTGGTACCTCCTCTCCCGAAATCCCGGGTGCGCGCGCACCCTCCAGGCCGAGCTCAGAGATGTGCTACACGGACGAACCCCAACCTTCGAAGATCTTCCACAGCTTAGGTACACGCGGATGGTGGTTCAGGAGACTTTGCGGCTGTATCCATCAGCCTGGGCTATAGCTCGCACTGTCATCAACGACGATGAAATCGACGGTTATAGGATTCCGGCCAAGTCCATGATTGTTATTAGTCCCTATGTTGCCCACCGCCGCGTCGCCTCCTGGGAAAATCCGGAGGGCTTCGATCCGGAGCGATTTTCACCCGAGCGGTCGGAGAACCGAAGCCAGTTTGCATACATACCGTTCGGCGGGGGCCCCCGCCTTTGCCTGGGCATACGCTTCGCCCTGATGGAGGCAGAACTAGCCCTGGCCACCATCGCCCAAAGATGGCGTCTTGACCTGCTGCCTGGTCCGCCCATTGGGATCAAGCCGACCATCAGTTTGAGACCGCAAAGCACCATCATGATGACGCTCCACTCCGCATCTGGAGAGGGATCGGACGTGGTCCACGCTGCCTGACACCGTCTGGTGTTTCGCAGTTTGTCCGTTCCCCGGATGCGGAAATCCTGCTGTAAGGGGGCAAACTGCATTGAGCGATTTGGAAGCTGGTAAGCCGTTATTCTTGAAAAAAAATGTTTTCTCTGTTTATAATGACGCACGTTTTGTCCACCCAGGCGGCTCAGCAATAAACGAGACAGATCGTTCTCCGTACCCAAACGGACGGCTTCCGTAGGCTCCCCAGCGATCTGTTGAGCATTGAATGTTGCAGCGGATTTCTTAACGTTTTCCGCAATTCATAGGGCTCGCGTGCACGGCCTTTGCGCGCCGGCCGGGCACGACAGCAACGCGGTTCGGGCACGTTACTCGGAAAAATTGGGAGCGAAGGAACCACCCTTTCGCTGAGCACACATTACAACAGGGTGAATAAACAATTATGTGTTGTCGCGTTGTAGTCACCGGTATCGGAGCGGTGAGCCCAAACGGCATCGGTCGGGAGGCGTTCTGGAACGCTACGCGGGCAGGTGTGAGTGGCGTTCGTCGCATCAGCCGATTCAATCCGGATGGACTCAAGGTGCAAATTGCGGGCGAAGCGGCTGACTTCCTGGAAGAGCAATATATCGACCCCATCAATCGGCAGCACGTGTCGCGTTCCGTCCCACTCGGATTGGCGGCAATTCAGGAGGCCTTACGTGACGCCGGCGTAGATTACACGTCAATGACCTTGGACGAACTGCGCAGGGTTGGGGTGATGGTCGGCTCCGGTGGCGGAAGCCAGGATTTCACCGAGCGGCAATATCAGCTTTACTACGAAGGCAAACACAAGCAGAACAGCGTTTACGCCATCCCCACCTCCACCATTGGCACCCTCGCCAGTGAATTTTCCATGCATTTCGGTTTCCGTGGAATGAGCCACGTGATCTCGACCGGGTGCACATCCTCAACTGACGCCATTGGTTATGCAGCCCAGCACATTCGATCGGGCCACCTCCACACCATGATTGCGGGAGGAGTAGACGCTCCCATCGCCGAGCTCATCATGCGCGGATTCATGTTGATGAGAATTCTCACCTCCCGATGGAACGCGGAGCCGGAGCGTGCCTCACGGCCGTTCTCCAAGGACCGCGATGGTTTCGTGCTGGGAGAAGGCGCCTGGTTTTTTGTGTTGGAGGACATGGATCACGCCAAGGCGCGCGGCGCGCATATCTATGGCGAAATAGCCGGCTATGCTTCAACCTGCGAGGCTTATCATCGCGTCCGCCTGCAGGAGTGCGGTGAAGAGCCGGCGCGCACCATCCAGATGGCGATTGAGGACGCGGGAGCGGTGCCCTCCGCGATCGATTACATCCATTATCACGGCACCTCCACCGAGCTCAACGATCGCATCGAAACACGTGCCATCAAGCTGGCCTTCGAGAAGCACGCCTATCACCTGGCGGGATCGTCGGTCAAAAGTCTGATTGGACATCCGCAGGGAGCCTGCGGCGCAGCCGGCGTGGCATGCACTTTGCTCGCTATGCGCGATGCAGTGCTTCCCCCGACCATCAACCTCGAGCAGCCCGATCCCGAGTGCGACCTGGACTATATTCCCGAATGTGGGCGAAAAATAGAGGCCGAGTGGGCGGTGTGCAACTGCATCGCCTTTGGCAGCAAGAACTCGGCGCTCGTAGTGCGCAATCTGAGCTAACCGAGCGCCTCACGCTGCGGAGGCTAGCCGCGACTGGGTCATGCGCAGACAGCTTTCCAGGATCAGCCCCAGAGGAGTAGCGAATTCACGAAATGATTGTTCATCCTCTGCCGTAAATGGCCCTCCCCCGTGTTTATTGATGACCTCGGCTACTGCAAAGATCTTTCTATCCCGGTCGAAGATTGGCATGCACAGTATGCTCTGCGTTTTGTAGCCGGTCTTGCGGTCGGTCTCAGGGTCAAAATCGGGGTGGTTGTAAGGATCTGAGATGTTTAGTGTCTCTCCGGTCCTCGCGACATGACCGACAATCCCTGTCGTGATCGGCATTCGGATCTTGAGCGGGTATGAAGTACTCTCGGCAAACTTGGACCAGATTTCTCCCGGAGGGTGAATCGAGGTTGCAGTTTCTACTGGCATCGTACTGGCAACCAGAAAAACCGACCCGCGGTCGGCGTCCAGCAGTTGCCTGACCTTGATCACTACTACCTCCAGCATTTCATCAAACAGGGCCTGCACTGCCTGTTGATTGCCGAGGTCCACCAGACGGAGAAATTGGTCGAATTCGTTGTTCATGCGGTCCAGCACATCCAGGAATTGTTTGCCGGACATATTCTCGACGTGCCGGCGCAGCTCTCCCTTGCGCTGCAGGGTGGCAAAGGTCGAAAGCATGCGCCCGGTATTGGCGGCGAGGCCCGCCAGGAACGAAATGATGCGCCCATCTTCCAGCGTGAGTACCCGGTCGGCGATGTCCAGGATGCGATTGTCATGCGTGACCATCAGGATGGCGCAGCCCCGGTTCTTGGCCAGCCCGTGCAGCATTTCAACGATCTCGCGGCCCGTCTTGCGGTCAAGAGCAGCGGTCGGTTCGTCCGCGAGGACGATCTTCGGTTGATGCACCAGGGCGCGCGCTACGGCTACTCGCTGCCGCTGTCCACCCGACAGCTCCGAAGGATAGTGCTCA
>Ga0187788_10000269_pt1 | contig 14401 bp, 13 predicted proteins | sample 1015_BV01_MP10_2_FD_133008 | JGI IMG/M metagenome (GOLD analysis project Ga0187788, IMG submission 133008) | Tropical peat soil microbial communities from peatlands in Department of Meta, Colombia - 1015_BV01_MP10_20_MG | ecosystem: Environmental > Terrestrial > Soil > Wetlands > Peat | place...
AAGGTTGGGGCGTTCGTTGCGTTTGCGCCCCTAACCGCTCAAAGGTTGGGGCGTTCGTTGCGTTTGCGCCCCTAACCGCTCGAAGGTTGGGGCGTTCGTTGCGTTTGCGCCCCTAACCGCTCAAAGGTTGGGGCGTTCGTTGCGTTTGCGCCCCTAACCGCTCGAAAGGAGCGGGACAGCTCGTGAAGATGATGATGAACTTCGCATTCGTCGCGATCGGCGCCGGCCTCGCCGCAGGTTTGTTGTTCGCCTCGGTGATCTCGGGGACGTTGCTATCAATCCCGTTGTTTTATCTCGCACCGTTACCGATCATGATAGCAGCGCTTGGCTGGGGCCATTGGGTCGCACTCGCTGCAGCGCTGACCGGCGCATTAACACTCGGAATCGTGTTCGGCGTTGTTTTTCTATTTGCGTTTCTTGCTGGTGCCGGCGTTCCCGGCTGGTTCCTTGGGTATCTCGCCATGCTCGCCCGCGCCACAGGTGGTAAAAATCACCAACAAACGCTCGAATGGTACCCCACCGGACGACTCGTAGTGTGGGCAGCAATTCTCGCCGCACTCGTCGTCATCGTCGCCATCCCGAATTTGGGCACCGACGGCGATAGTTTCCGCGCTGGCCTGCATGATGCGCTAGTGCGGATGCTAAGAGTCCAAACCGGGGCGCCAATGGATATGCCCTTAGCGCTGCCAGGTGGCGGTGATCCCGATCGTTTTATCAATTTCCTCGTTGCAGTGATCCCGGCCACTGCAGCCGTCCTCGCTACGCTCACCAATCTCGTCAATCTTTGGCTCGCCGGGCGCGTTGTTAAATTCTCCGGCCGGCTGGCGCGGCCTTGGCCACAGCTTTCAGCCATGCGCTTTCCGCCCCTATTGACTATCGCGCTTGCAATCGCAATCGCACTAAGTTTTGCGGGCGGGCTGATCGGCATCATTGCCGGCGTCGTATCTGCAAGTTTGCTCATGGCCTATGGCGTGCTCGGCTTTGCCGTATTGCATGCGATTACGCAAGGCATGAACGCACGCGCCTTCGTGCTTGCTGGCATCTATCTCGTCGTCCTGTTGATCGGCTGGGTGGTATTGGCACTTTGCGTCCTTGGCGTGCTGGACACCGCGATCGACATACGGGGACGCGCCACGCGTAACCGCCGGCCACCTGCCCTTTCGTGACGCGAAGACCATCACCAACAACTGGGATTCATATTAAGGAGTAAAGACAATGGAAGTGATCCTGCTCGAGCGTATTGGAAAGCTCGGACAAATGGGCGACGTCGTTCGCGTTAAAGACGGATTCGCCCGTAACTTCTTGTTACCTCGCGGCAAGGCGCTGCGCGCCACAGCCGACAACAAGAGGCGATTCGAAGAGATGAAATCCGAGCTCGAAGCCCGCAATCTCGAAATGAAGGGCGAGGCTAGTAAGCTCGGCAGCAAGCTTGACGGCAAGGCCTACGTAGTCCTTCGGCAGGCGAGCGAGGCCGGACAGTTATTCGGTTCGGTATCGAGCCGCGACATCGCCGCACTACTCAAAACTGACGGCGCAGAGATCGGGCGTTCACAAATCGTACTCAATGCGCCGATCAAGACGATTGGCCAATATAGGGTGCCACTTGCACTTCATCCGGAAGTTGAGGTGGGAATTACCGTAACGGTCGCACGCAGCGCTGACGAAGCTGAGCGTATCGCGCGCGGGGAAGATGTCACAGCGCGACGTACCGAGGCGGAAGAGGAAGCCGCCGCTGTGAAGGCAGCAGCGCAAGCGATGTTCGAGCCGCAAGCGGGCAAAGCGCGCGTTGGTGGAGTGGAGCCAGGGGGCGAAACAGCAGCCGCCAGCCCGGACGCTGAGGAGACTCCGACCAAAGCCGCCAGAGGCAAAAGAAAGAAGAAAACCGAGGAGGTGTGAGTTGTGTCCAGCGGCTTGTGCGACTACTCGGGCTTAGCGCCTTCTACGGCGGGCTTTGACTCTCCTGCCGCGGGCGCGCTTGATTTTGATTCAACCGACTTCGGCTCAGGAGCCATAATTTGGGTAGGGCCAGATTCCGAAGACTTCGGCCCGATTGATTTTGGGTCGCTGGCTGCAGCGGAACCCTGGCGCCCGCCAGGCTTGGCCCCAGCGTTCTTCTCGGTCTTGGTCCTTTCATCGCCTTTGGCCGTGCGTTTGGAAGCACGTCCAGGGGCTGCCGGTCCACTGGCGACCGATCTTAGATAGCCGGCGATAGCGGAAGCGGACTCACGGCTCGCCGTATAGTGCTCGCGCAAGAAGTTTTCGAGCCCAAACCCACCGGATTTTACCAGTCCTTGCGGCGATTTGTGACAGAGAGCGCAATCCGAGGCGAACAGTTGGACAGGACTTTTGCCCCGATCAAGGCTTTCCTGTGCCCCCGCCCCGGCTGCTAAGCAAAGTGCCCACATCCCGATCAGCAGGCGAACGCCGCAACGTGGCGATTTCAGATCCATCAACTTTCTCGCATTTTGCTCGCCGCCACCCCACTCCACCAGACTAGGTACCTGATAGCGGAATATTTTGGAATTGTGACCCGCCGGAACGGATGGCCGTCCTGCGCTTTGCAGGATTGCCGGCACGCCGGAACTTTGATTAAATACCTATGGTCCGAACGTTTGTGCGTCCGCCGCGTTGTCCACGCGAGAAATTCGCCGGAAGCGTGCGGGTGTGGGTAACGGATGCGGCCGATGGATCGGTTGCTTCAAATTCTGTTCGGTGCATATATCCGGCGGGGGACGTTTAGGCTCACCACCTCGCGCGGAAATACATTCACATTCGGCGATGGCACGGGCACGCCCGTGGCGGTGCGCTTTACGACATGGGCGGCGGAGCTCGGGATTTTACTCGATCCTGAACTCAAATTTGGCGAAGCCTACATGGATGGCACTGTGGTGGTCGAACAGGGCACGATCGCCGACGTGCTCGCAGTTGTGCTTGGGCAGGGAATAGAAGTCCCAACTTGGGCGAGGCCGCAATGGCTGATACGCTATATTGCCCGACGTTTTGCTCAGTTTAACCCGCCGCGGCGCGCCCGCCGCAACGTTGCTCATCATTATGATCTCGACGGGCGGCTCTACTCGCTCTTCCTTGATGCGGACCGGCAGTATAGCTGCGGCTATTTCGAAACGCCGGGTACCTCCCTCGACGACGCGCAACTGGCCAAAAAGCGGCACCTCGCCGCAAAGCTGAAACTTGATCAGCACCAGCGTGTCCTCGACATCGGCTGCGGCTGGGGTGGACTGGGTCTCTATCTCGCCGAGCTCGGCAACGCCAACGTTACCGGCATAACGCTGTCGCAGGAGCAGCACGCCATTGCCAACGAGCGCGCGGCGGAAAAGGGGCTGAGCGACCGCGCCCGCTTCCTGCTCCAGGACTATCGCGACGTACGCGGACCTTTTGACCGCATCGTTTCCGTCGGCATGTTCGAGCATGTCGGGGTCAGCCACTACGAAACCTTCTTTGACAGATGCGCCGAGCTGCTCAGCAATGACGGCGTGATGGTCCTGCATTCGATCGGCCGCTCGGAAGGTCCCAACGTCACCAATCCCTGGATCGCAAAATATATTTTCCCGGGTGGCTACATTCCGGCGCTATCGGAGGTATTGCCGGTGATCGAACGCGCGGGCCTGCTCGTCACGGACATCGAAATCCTTCGGATGCACTATGCAGAGACCCTGAAGGCCTGGCGCGAGCGCTTCCTTGCCCATCGCGAGGACGCCGAGCGCATTTACGAGGCACGTTTCGTTCGGATGTGGGAGTTTTACCTCGCCGCCTCCGAAATGACGTTCCGCGAGCAGAATATGATGGTTATGCAAATTCAGCTCACCAAACGGCAGGGCGTGGTGCCAATCACGCGGGACTACATTGTGAGCGAAGAACGACGCCTCGCAGCCGCCGAAAACAGGCGCCGGCCACCCCTGCGGCTCGCCGGCGAATAACAGCGCGCGCAAGTCCGCGTACAATGTCGCGGTCAAGAAAAAATCGGCCTTTCCCACCGCTCAATGGAGCTTGTGAATTGCGGGACAACCGGGCGCGAGGACCGTTTCAAACATAAACCGCGTGCTATGCCACAATTTCCGGGTAAGCACCGACATCCATGGCCCTCGCTGATTCGACAGCCCGCAAGCAGGTCGAAGAACCTGCCCCGCTCTATCGTTCCGCTCCGCACAATATCGAGGCGGAACAGGCGTTGTTGGGCGCCATCCTCGTCAACAACGAGGCTTTTTATCGGGTTTCCGACTTTCTGGAGCCCGTGCATTTCTTCGAGCCAATCCATCAGAAGGTCTATCAACTGGCGCGCGATCTGATCCGCGCAGGCAAGCTCGCGACACCGGTCACGCTGAAGACTTTTCTCGACGCCGGCGTCGACATCGGTGGTCTCACTGTCAGCCAGTACTTGGCGCGGCTTGCCGCCGAGGCAACGACGATCATCAACGCGGAGGACTACGGTCATACTGTTTATGACCTGTCGATCCGCCGCGCCCTGATTCAGGTCGGGGAGGATATGGTCAACGTCGCCTTCGACGCTCCCGTCGATTTCTCTCCACGCAATCAAATCGAAGATGCTGAGCGAAGGCTCTACGAACTCGCCGAGACCGGTCGATACGATGGCGGTTTTCAGCGTTTCGCCCAGGCGCTTACCACTGCCATCGACATGGCTGCGCACGCTTTTCAGCGCGACGGAAAGTTATCCGGCACCGCCACCGGACTCGACGATCTGGACCGCATGATGGGTGGCTTGCAGCAATCCGACCTGATTATTCTCGCTGGCCGACCCGGCATGGGCAAGACCGCCCTCGCCACCAACATTGGCTACAACGTCGCCAAGGCGTGGCGCGGTGAGGTCAAACCTGATGGCCACACTGTGACCGTCAACGGGGGAATTGTCGGTTTCTTCTCGCTGGAAATGTCGGCCGAGCAGCTCGCCACCCGCATCATCGCCGAGCAGACCGGGATTCCGTCCAATCAAATCAGACGCGGCGGTATCAGCGAGAGTGATTTCGAAAAGATCAAGGATTACTCCATCGAGTTACAACACATTCCGCTCTACGTGGATGAGACCGGCGGCCTTTCCGTTGCCCAACTCGCCGCTCGTGCACGACGGCTCAAGCGTCAGCGCGGCCTCGATCTGCTGATCATCGACTATTTGCAACTCCTGCAAGGCTCGACCCGCCGTTCGGCCGAAAATCGCGTACAGGAAATCACCGAGATCACCACCAAACTCAAGGCGTTGGCGAAAGAACTTAACGTGCCGGTGCTGGCGCTTTCACAGCTGTCCCGCCAGGTGGAGAGCCGCGACGACAAACGCCCACAACTCTCGGATTTGCGTGAATCTGGCTCGATCGAACAGGACGCGGACGTGGTTTTGTTCGTTTACCGGGAAGAATACTACCATCAGATGCGCAAACCGCTGGAATCCAATCGTGAAAAGTTCGCCGAATGGCTGGCGGATGCTGACAAGGTGCACGGCAAGGCGGAAGTCATCATCGGCAAGCAACGTCACGGACCAACCGGTACGGTCGAACTGCAGTTCGATGCGGCTGTAACCCGGTTCTCGTCTCTTGCCCGTGAAGGCCGCGTGCCAGAGCGTATGTAGGATACCGCATGGACTGGCGGCCCCTGGGCGGCTAAACCCCAACACCATGTCCGAAGCCGAAACCGCGCTGCAACCCTCCCTGCCGGCAGAACACGTCGGGCAATTTGCGGAATCCGGTTCGTCTGTTCCCGAGGCTGGCGGGTTCCTCACAATTGACTTATCCGCGATCGTTGCCAACTGGCAGGAGCTTGTTCGCCGGGCCATGCCATCGGAATGCGCAGCCGTGATCAAAGCCGAGGCCTATGGCTGCGGCATCGAGCCGGTTGCCCGTGCGCTGGCGGGCGCAGGCTGCAAGACTTTCTTCGTCGCCGACCTTGGCGAAGCGCGACGCGTCCGCGCCGTCGCGCCTGAGCCAGCTATCTATGTGCTCAATGGCCTATTGCCCGGCACAGTACAGGTCTTCCCCGCCATTCGTGCACGCCCCGTGATCGGCAGTCTGGTTGAACTCGCAGAATGGGACGCATTTTGCTCTGCGAACCAATGGCACGGCGGTGCAGCGCTACACGTCGATACCGGTATGAACAGGCTCGGCATTTCCGCCGACGAGGCCGCGGCGCTGGCGCCGCGCATTCGTGCAGAAAATCATGGCATTACGTTGCTGATGAGCCACCTGGTCTGTGCCGAGCAGCCCGAGCATCCGCTTAACGAACGTCAAATGAAATTATTTCGCGAAGTTCGTCTTCTCTACCGCGGCATTCCCGGTTCGCTTGCTAATTCATCCGGAATATTTCTCGGCAGCGCCGCTCATTGCGACATGGTGCGCCCTGGCGCTGCACTTTTTGGCGTCAACCCCACTCCCGGTCATCGCAATCCGATGCACCCGGTCATCAGGCTGCAGGCGCGCGTTGTCCAAGTGCGTACGGTCTCCAAGGGAGATACCGTCGGTTACAACGCGACCTGGACAAGCAAACAGGCAACCCGCATTGCGGTGGTCGCGGTAGGCTATGCCGACGGTTATCCGCGCGCTGCGAGCGCGACCGATGCGGCACCGGGCGCTGACGGCATTGTTGCCGGGACCCGCTGCCCGCTGGCTGGGCGTGTTTCCATGGACCTTCTTGCGATCGACATTACCGCTCTGGCTGATCATCCAATCAGGCGAGGTGATTTGGTGACCTTGATCGGAGGTGAGATCGGGGTTGATGACTTGGCCGCCGCCGCCGGCACCATAGGCTATGAGGTCCTCACTAGCCTCGGACGTCGCTACCACCGAACTTATCGGCAGGCGTGAATAACTCCCCCCAAATTGCTGAACATTAGCGATTTTTTAAAAAATGTTCTTGTATTGTTCTCATGAACATTTTAGCATTTATTGGACGCCGTTTATTGGCGATTCGCCCTATGTCGAAACGCAACCCGACCTTCGTTTGCCAGAACTGCGGCGCCGCTTTCAGCCGCTGGCAGGGAAAATGCGAGGCTTGCGGTGAATGGAACACCCTCAGCGCAGAAGGCGCCGAGCGACAAGCCGGCCCGGGCCGCAAGCCCGGCAAGGGGCGCCTTTTTGCGCTGGAACCGCTCGCGGGCGAGGCTCAGGAGGCTCCGCGACTGCCTGCAGGAATTGCCGAATTCGATCGTGTCACTGGCGGCGGCTTTGTACGTGGCTCGGTGCTATTGGTCGGCGGCGATCCCGGCATCGGTAAGTCGACTCTGCTGATACAGGCGACCGCATCGCTCGCACGCGCAGGCCATCGGACTGTCTACATCTCGGGAGAGGAAGCTGTGGCGCAGGTGCGCCTGCGCGCAGAGCGCCTGGGCTTGCGCGAAAGTGCAGTTGAACTCGCAGCAGAAACTGCGATCGAAGACATCATCGCCACGCTGTCCGAAGGCAAGACACCGCGTCTGATTGTCATCGATTCCATTCAGACCATGTGGACCGATACGGTCGAATCCGCGCCCGGCACGGTAAGCCAGGTGCGAGGTTCAGCGCAGGCGTTGATCCGTTTTGCGAAACGATCCGGCGCAGCAATCATTCTCGTTGGCCACGTCACCAAAGACGGTCAAATCGCCGGTCCCCGCGTGGTCGAACATATGGTTGATGCCGTTCTTTCCTTTGAAGGCGAAGGCTCGCACCAGTTTCGCATTTTGCGGGCTGTCAAAAACCGGTTCGGTCCAACCGATGAAATTGGCGTCTTTGAAATGACCGGTTCTGGGTTACGCGAAGTCCCCAACCCGTCCGAGCTATTTCTTTCGGAACGCGATCTTGGGCAGCCGGGTACGGCCGTGTTTGCCGGAATCGAAGGAACGAGACCGCTGCTGGTCGAAATACAGGCGCTGGTGGCTCCTACATCGCTCGGCACGCCCCGACGTGCGGTTGTCGGCTGGGATCCAAGCCGGCTGTCCATGGTGCTGGCGGTATTGGAGGCACATTGCGGCGTTCGGCTCGGGGGGCATGACGTTTACCTCAATGTTGCCGGTGGCATGCGAATCCAGGAACCGGCGGGCGACCTTGCAGCAGCTGCCGCACTCGTTTCCTCGCTCGCCAACGCGCCACTGCCTGCAGACGGGGTCTATTTTGGCGAGGTGTCGCTCTCCGGCGCTGTTCGACCGGTAGCGCAGGGTGCCGCACGCCTGAAGGAGGCCGCCAAGCTTGGCTTCAACCGTGCCGTCGCGCCGGAAGCCGCGCGCGCGGAAACCGCCGAACCAGGACTCAAGGTTATGGACGTCACAAGCCTCGCCACTCTCGTGGCGGACATTGCGTCCAGAGCTAAAGCGAGCATGGCAGCCAGAACCGTTGGACAAAACCAGTGACGGGGCCGTGAGCCCTCGCTATATACGGCCCGTCGAAACCGGCTAGCTGCTTCATCAAGCGCTCGACCGCAAGCGCAGAAATGGCCTTAGAATCAATTACTTAGGGTCGACATTGCTGCCCTGGTCCGGAGCCGCTATGGCTGCCCCGGATTCGTCACGCCGGTGGACTGTCCTGCGCGACATGAATCGCCGAAACTTGCGGAGCTCATGAACTTCCGATGCCGATCACCCTGCTCGACATCATTTTGCTGGCGGTCATGTTGATCTCGGGGTTGCTCGCGATGATCCGCGGCTTCATGCGCGAAATCCTCTCGATCGGCGCTTGGGGCATCGCAGCGCTGGTTACGCTTTATTCCTATTCCCGCATACTGCCCATCGCAAAACAGTATTTCAGCAGCGATATGGTGGCTGCCGGCGTTTCGGCCGGTGGTGTGTTTCTTGGCAGCTTGCTTATCGTGACGATTATCACCGCTCGTATCTCCGACATGGTCCTCGACAGCCGGGTTGGTGCGCTCGATCGGACGCTCGGTTTCCTTTTCGGACTCGGCCGCGGCCTGATCATTGTCGTGGTCGCATTCCTGTTTTTTGCCTGGTTGGTGCCGGATCGAAGCCAGCCGGAATGGGTGCGCGGCGCCAAGTCAAAATTGGTGCTGCAAAACACTGGACAATGGCTGATGTCCATGTTGCCGGATGACCCTGAAAGCACCATCTTAAAGAGGCTGAAAAAGCCGAAGCCGGACGATCAGGATGCGCCTGACACCAATCCCGACCAGCGGTCGGAACTACCGTTGACGCAACCCCAGGCAGGCGGAACGCGATAGCGATGCACAACTCCCCTCAGGACCTTGTTTCCACGGCCGATGCGGAGTTCGATCCCAACGCCGACCGCCTGCGTGAGGAATGCGGTGTGTTCGGAATCTTTGGCCACCCTGACGCGGCGGCGATTACAGCGCTTGGACTGCACGCTCTTCAGCACCGTGGGCAGGAAGCCGCGGGCATTGTCTCCTTCGACGGCAAGCGTTTCCACTCAGAACGCCGCCTCGGCCTTGTCGGCGACGCCTTCGCCCGCCGCGAGGTAATTGATCGTCTACCCGGCACATCGGCCATAGGCCATGTGCGCTATTCGACCACGGGCGAAACGATTATCCGCAACGTGCAACCTCTCTTTGCCGAACTCAACGCGGGCGGTTTTGCGATCGGCCACAACGGCAATCTCACCAACGGCATCAAGCTTCGACGCGACCTCGTGCACGAGGGCGCCATGATGCAATCAACCACCGACACTGAAGTGATCCTGCATCTCGTTGCGCGTGCGCGGCGTAATCGCTTCGTGGACCGGTTCATCGAGGGCTTGCGGCAGCTTGAAGGCGCGTATGCATTCGTTGGTCTCACCAACAAGAAACTGGTGGGTGCGCGCGATCCGCTCGGTATCCGTCCGCTGGTGGTCGGCAAGCTCGACGGCTGCCCAATTCTGGCGTCGGAAACCTGCGCGCTCGACATAATTGGCGCGCAGTACGTGCGCGACGTGGAAAACGGCGAGGTCGTCATTTTTGATGAGGAAGGCGCGCAGTCTCATAAACCTTTCCCGCCGATGCCAGCCCGGCCCTGCATCTTCGAATACATCTACTTCTCCCGGCCCGATTCCATTGTCGGCGGCCGCAACGTGTACGATGTGCGCAAAACCATGGGCGCGCAGCTCGCGCGCGAAGCTCCGGCGCAGGCCGACGTAATCGTGCCGGTGCCGGATTCCGGCGTGCCGGCGGCGATTGGTTTCGCCCAAGAGGCTGGTATTCCCTACGAACTCGGCATCATCCGAAATCATTATGTCGGCCGTACCTTCATCCAGCCGACCCAGTCGATCCGAGATCAGGGCGTTCGTCTCAAGCATTCCGCCAACCGTGCCGTGGTCGCGGGCAAACGTATTGTTCTGGTCGACGACTCGATCGTGCGCGGCACGACGTCGAAAAAGATTGTGCAGATGATGCGCGATGCCGGCGCCAAGGAAGTGCATTTCCGTATCGCTTCACCCCCGATCACCCACCCGGACTACTACGGCATCGACACGCCTGAGCGCGACAAGCTGCTCGCCGCGACCCACGATCTTGATAGCATGCGAAAGTTCATTGGCGCAGACTCGCTGGCATTCCTGTCGGTCGATGGCATCTATCGCGCCATGGGTTTCGAAGGACGCGATCCAGCGCGGCCACAATTTACAGACCACTGCTTTACTGGCGATTATCCGACACCACTCACCGATCTCGCCGCGCAAGAGGCGAGCCCACGGCAATTGTCCCTGCTGGCGGAAGCCATCTAGTTCGCCCTTCACCGTCGTTCGCTTATGGCCAAGCCCCTTTTTGATCGTATTGCGCTGGTCACAGGCGCCTCACGCGGCATTGGCACCGCGATTGCGCTCGAACTTGCGCAAGCCGGCGCGCATGTGGTGGCCGTGGCACGTACGGTCGGCGGGCTGGAAGAGCTCGACGACAAGATCAAGGCGGCTGGCGGCTCCGCCACTCTCGTACCGCTCGACATGAAAGATAGCGACGGCATCGCGCGGCTGGCGCTTGCCCTCAACGAACGCTACCAGCGGCTGGATGTCCTGATCGGCAATGCCGGCATTCTCGGCGCGCTCTCGCCACTCGCCCATGTCGAGCCGAAGGATTGGGATAATCTTGTTGCGGTCAATGTCACCGCCAATTGGCAGCTTATTCGCTGCATGGACGCATTGCTTCAGCGCTCGCGGGCCGGCCGTGCGGTGTTCCTCACCTCGGGCGTCGCCCATATGGGCAGGGCTTATTGGGGTCCTTACGCGGCCTCAAAGGCGGCTCTGGAAGTGCTCGTGCGTACTTATGCGGCCGAATGTGCGACCACACCCGTGCGCGCCAATTTATTTGCGCCCGGCCCCACCCGCACGCGCATGTACGCCAGCGCTTTCCCCGGCATCGATCCACTAACGGTGCCCGCGCCGGAGGAGGTCGCCAAGGCGATCGTACCTCTTTGCCTGCCAGACTGCACCGAAACCGGAAAGATCTACAATTTCCGTGAGAAGAAATTTATGGATTTCAGGCCGCCCGCCTGACCGGCTCAGTGCTTTCTTTTTGCCCGTCCCTTGAATGGATTGTCTTTCTCGCGCAAAGCCAGGCGGATGGGGGTGCCCGGCAGATCGAACGTCTCGCGCAGCGAGTTCAGCAAATAGCGTTTGTAGGCGTCAGGTACGGCATCGGCACGCGTGCAGAACACGACAAAGCTCGGCGGCCGGCTCTTGGCTTGAGTGATGTAGTTGAGACGCAGTGAACGGCCCGACACTGCCGGCGGGGGATGTGCGCTGATTGCGTGTTCGAACCAGCGATTAAGTGCGCTGGTAGGAATGCGCTTGTTCCAAACCTGAAACGCATCGACGATAGCTTGCATCAGGCGATCGAGGCCCTCGCCAGTGAGGCCCGAAACCGCTACCAGCGGAACTCCCTTGAGCTGTGTCAGTTTTTCGTCTGCTTGTTCGCGCAGCTTGCCAATGGCACCGGCCGTTTTTTCCTTCAGATCCCACTTGTTGACCGCGATAACGATGGCGCGACCTTCCTGCTCCACCAGATCGGCGATGCGCTGATCTTGTTCCTCGAAAGCGTTTTCCACATCAAGCAGCACCACAACGACTTCCGCAAAGCGCACGGCGTTAAGCGCGTCGGCGACCGAAAGCTTTTCCAGCTTTTCCTCGACACGCGAGCGACGACGTAGTCCGGCAGTGTCGTAAAGGCGGAAACTGCGACCCTGCCAGGCAAGATCGACCGCAATGGAATCGCGGGTAATGCCAGCCTCCGGTCCGGTGAGCAGCCGTTCCTCTCCAATCAGCCGGTTGATCAACGTCGATTTTCCTGCATTCGGCCGTCCGACAATGGCAACGCGGATCGGCTGGGAATCGGACGGCTCGACCTCTGCTTCAGTCGCAGATGCAGTTTGCTCAGGTAGCGCCACCCGCAATGCGTCGTAGAGATCGGACATTCCCTCGTTATGCTCAGCCGATATCGCGACTGGCTCGCCAAGGCCGAGCTCATAGGCTTCAAGCCGCCGCGCTTCCGCCTCCCTTCCCTCGCTCTTGTTAGCGATGAGAACGGTCGGCTTGCCCGATTTACGTACGAGGGCGGCGAATTCGCGATCGACCGGCATGGGACCCGCCCGCACGTCGATCATGAAGAAAATAGCGTCCGCCTGTTCGATCGCGGTCGCGGTCTGTGCCCGCATGCGCCCCAACAGGCTCTCGGGCGAGGCCTGCTCGAGGCCCGCTGTATCAATCACCGTAAACTCAATATCGCCAAGCCGGCCCTGCCCCTCACGCCGATCCCGCGTAACGCCGGGCCGATCATCGACCAAAGCCAGGCGCCGGCCGACCAGCCGATTGAACAAGGTTGATTTGCCGACGTTAGGTCGGCCGATAATGGCGATCGTGAAGGTCATTCGCTAGCGCTGCCAAGCCTGACACGGTTGTCAGTCACAAATTCGAATATGTGTTTGCGGCGAGGGTCGTCTTCACGTCAAGCCGAGACAGCCGCTCGCAGACGGCACGCCCGTCAGCGCGAGAAGGTGCCGGGTTGCGGCGACGAAGGCCACGGCGCAGGGGCCTGACTCTGCTGCTGTGCCGGCTGCTGGTCCTGCGGCCAGGGCGCCGGTTGCTGTTGCGGTGCCGGCTGAACGGTAACCTGGGTCGGTGGTTTAGGCGGACGCTTCGGTTTCGGTTTTGGCTTGGGCTCCGGCTCGACTGCGGCCGTTTTCTTGTCTGGTTCAGCTCCGGGTGCCGCCGCAGCGTCAGGCGGCGGCTGGTTGCCCTTCACATATTCCGGCGGAATGCCCTGTGACACGCCTGGAACACCGCCAGGAAATACTTCCTTGCGTTCGCCCGGAAGCTTCTTTTTTTCGTTAAGGCCAAAGACGTCGAGCTTGTCGGGGTCAAAACCCGACGAACACGCTGTCAGCACGGGCAAAAATGTCACGATGGCGCCCACGAGCATGACACGTTGAATCGTTCGCATGCCCTTCCTCAACCCTTGCCTTCGGCTGCGATCAATCCAGACAAAACGTCGGCGCGCGCCCGTGTGCCTAACGGTGAATCCGCATCGGTCGCGATCATGTCGAGATAACGTTTGGCCGCAGAAAGATCGTGGTTACGCCATGCTGACAGCGCCAAAAGTTCGCGAGCAGTGTGACGGAAGCTGCGTGTCGGTTCAGCGAGCGGGTCGAGCCGTCTGCGCATGTCCGCCAAGGGTGCCGTGTCGACAAGCAGCAGGCCGGCGCGTATAGCGGCGAGATCCTGCCAGATCATTCCGAGTGAAGCATCGGCCGAAAGTTCGTCATAGGACTTTACGGCGTCGGCAGGCTTGACCTGCGCGAGCGCACCGGCTGCGCGCATGCGCGCAAGCACGCGATATCCCTCGGGCGCCTCGGCCGCCACTTTGGCGAATGCAGATTCCGCCTCGGCGTATTTGCCATCCGCGCCTAGGGTCACCGCGGCCTCGAAAGCTGCACCGGCAGCCGCGGCTCTTTTGGCAACCCAATACTCATAGCCACGCCAGCCACCGATGCCGGCGACAATCAGGATGGCAAGCGCGACAATATAGATGTTGTAGCGATCCCACAGCTTCTTGAGCTGCTCGCGGCGGACTTCTTCATCTACTTCGTGAAAGATATCGGCCACGATGGTTCCAACCCGTCCAAGGCCCACCCCGGGCCGAATTGCGCGGTAAACTAGCGATGTGGCGTGCCTAAGGCAAAGGTAAAGCCAACAATCATTAATATTTCAGGGCACTAGCCCTTCTTGCTTTTCATCGGATAGACGTGCTCGGGGCCAGGAAAAGCGCGTGAGCGAACCTCGGCAGCATAGTCGGCGACGGCCTTCTCAATGCCGGGACCAAGCGAACCGTAGCGCTTGACGAATTTCGGGACTCGCGGCGACAGGCCAAGCATGTCCTCCAGCACCAGAATCTGCCCGTCGCAGGCAACGCTGGCGCCAATACCAATGGTCGGGATCGGTACTGCGGCCGTCAGCCTACGCGCGAGCGGCTCTGCAACCGCCTC
>Ga0187788_10000270_pt1 | contig 14332 bp, 13 predicted proteins | sample 1015_BV01_MP10_2_FD_133008 | JGI IMG/M metagenome (GOLD analysis project Ga0187788, IMG submission 133008) | Tropical peat soil microbial communities from peatlands in Department of Meta, Colombia - 1015_BV01_MP10_20_MG | ecosystem: Environmental > Terrestrial > Soil > Wetlands > Peat | place...
CTGGTGGCCGCCGTCCGGTCCGAGCCCGGCACGCCGGTGCAGCCGGCGCCCGCGTCCGGCGGGCCGTCGGCTCCACGCCTGCAGGACGTGCTCGACCCGGACGGCGGGTTCCCGGTCGTCGTGCATGCCGGGTTCGACTTCTGGCTGGACGGCGTCGAGGACCTCACCCCGGAGGTGCGGGACTCCCTGGAGCGGGCCAACACCGCCGCCGTCCCCACCAGCCGGCTGGCGTCCGTCGAGGCGGCGTACTGGTGCCGGATCGGCGATCGCGAGCACCTGCGCTGGGTCCTCCCGCAGCCGGAGGAGGACCTGCTCGACGGGCTGGCCCGGCTGCATGCGGCCGGAGCGTCCGCGGTCGCCCCCGGCGCCCGCTACGTCGGGGCGTTCCGCGCGCACGGCCTGCTCGTGCCGGTGTGGGACGTCCAGGCCGGGACCGGGCCCGAGGAACTCGAGGAGCCCGCAGCCGGGTTCGGTGCCCGGCTGGCGGAGGCGGTCGCGGACCGCGGGCCGCTCACCTCCGAGCAGCGCCGGGCCCGGGCCGGTGTGGCCTCCCGCCAACTCACCCTGCGCTGACCTGGAGGGCGGGGGTTGCCGCGGAGCCGGGCGGGGCCGGCGCGGATACCCTCGGCAGCGTGGGGCCGGACGGCGAGGCGAGCCAGCCGCAGGGGCTGGCCGTCGTCATCCCTGCCAGGGACGAGGCGGACCGGGTCGGCGCGACCGTCCGCTCCGCCCTCGGCATCCCCGGCGTCACCGCGGTCGTGGTGGTGGACGACGGCTCCTCCGACGCGACCGCCGGGGAGGCGGCGGAGGCCGGGGCTCGGGTGATCCGGCACCGCCGCAACCGGGGCAAGGCCGCGGCGATGGAGACCGGTGCCGCCGAGGCGGCCCGGCTCGACCTCACCACGGGACGGCCCAGGCGCCCGGCGCTGATGTTCCTCGACGCCGACCTGGAGGCGTCCGCCGCCAACGCGGCGGCGCTGGCCGAGCCGGTGCTCTCCGGGACCGCGGACATGACCATCGCCGTCCTGCCGCCGCAGCGCACCACCGGCGGCGGGCACGGCCTGGTGGTCAACCTGGCCCGGCGCGGCGTCACCGAGGCCACCGGCTGGACCCCGGCGCAGCCGCTGTCCGGGATGCGCTGCCTGACCCGGGAGGCGTTCGAGGCGGCCCGCCCGCTGGCCCGCGGCTGGGGGGTCGAGGTCGGGCTCACCATCGACCTGCTCACCACCGGGCACCGGGTGGTCGAGGTCCCGTGCGACCTGCAGCACCGGGTGACCGGCCGGGACTGGTCGTCGCAGCTGCACCGGGCCCGGCAGTACCGGGACGTCGCGCTCGCGCTGGCCGTGCGCCGGGCCCGCCGGGTGCTGGCCCGCCGGCGGTCGGCATGATCCGGCTCGCCGGCCTGCGGGCGGCCGCGGTGACCGGGCGGCCGGCGGCGGGCTGCGGGGCGGCCGCCGTGGTCCTGCTGGCGGGGGTGGCCGCACTCGGCGACTCGGCCGCCGTGCCCGGCCTCGGCCCGGCCACCTGGTACCCGCCGTGGGACCTCGCCGCCCACCCGGGTGCCGCCACCGTCAGCGCCGTCCTCGCGGTCGCCTGCCTGCTCGCCGCGGCGAGCGTGGCACTGGGCCTGCTCGCGGTGCGGGACGGCTGGCGCCCGCGGCCGCGCACGGTGGCGCTGGCCGCCGGGGTGGCGGTGGCGGTCCTCGTCCTGGTCCCGCCGCTGGGCTCCGGCGACCACCTGTCCTACCTGGCGTACGGCCGGATCGCCGCCGCGGGCGACGACCCGTACGTGGTCTCCCCGCGGGACTGGCACGGCGGCACGGATCCCGTCGCGGGTGCGGTGCAGCCGCCCTGGCAGACCACCCCGAGCGTGTACGGCCCGGTCGCCACCGCCGTGCAGGCGCTCGTGGCCTGGGCCGGCGGCGGGTCGCTGCGGCTGACCGTGTGGCTGTGGCAGCTGGTGGTGGCCGCGGCGTTCCTGCTCACCGGGTGGGTGCTGGACCGGCTGACCCGGCACGACCCCGCCGCCCGGGCCCGCGCCGCCGTGCTCTGGACGCTGAACCCGCTGCTGCTCGGGCAGCTCGTGCTCGGGGCGCACGTCGACGCGCTGGCCGCGGCCGCGGCGCTGGGCGCGATCGCCCTGATCACCCCCGCACCGCTGGCGGCCGGGGCGCTCGCTGGTGCCGCCGCGGGGACCAAGGCGCCGTACGCCCTGGCCGCGCTGGCGATCGGCTGGGGGCTGCGCCGGCTGGGGTGGCGGGCCGCGCTGTCCCGGGCCGGGCTGGCCGTGCTGGGGGCAGCGCTCGTGCTGGTCCCGGTCCACCTGTGGAGCGGGCCGCACACCTACGACCAGCTGTCCAAGGCGGCGAAGTTCATCTCGTTCGGCACCCCGTGGCGGCCGATCGCGGACGCCCTCGACCCGGTGTTCGGCGCCTCGGCCGTGCGCAGCGTCGTCGCGCCCACCTCGGCGGTGCTGGCCGTGGTGCTGGTGTGGCTGCTGGCCCGGCGGCTGGGGGCGGTGCCCACCGCCCCGCCGGACCCGGTCACCGGCTCGGCCGTGCGGGCCTTCGCGGTGCTCGGCACCGGCTGGATGCTCGCCGCGCCGTACGCCCTGCCCTGGTACGACGCGCTCGCCTGGACGCCCCTGGCGCTGCTGGCCGCCTCGTTCCTGGACGTCGTCCTGCTGGGCCGGCTGGCCGTGCTCGCCCTGGCCTACGTGCCGGGCCGGGTGGTGGAGCTGACCCCGCGGGTGGAGTTCGTCACGCTCGGCTTCCGCCGGGTGGTGGCTCCCTGGCTGGTGCTGACCACGGTGGTGGCCCTGGTGGTGTGGGCGGTGCGCGGCACCGGCCTCCGGGGCGGCTCGGGCGGCGGCTCGGGCGGCTCGGGAGGCGGGTCAGGTCCGCCGGGGGAGGCCCTTGCGGGCGCGGGTGACCGCGGCCTCCAGCCGCTGCGCGTCGTCCAGCTCCAGCGCCCGGCAGCTGGCCGCGATGAGCAGCGGGATGGCGAGGGTGGCGGCCACCGCGGGGATCGCCGTCCCGGAGTCGTTGACCGCGAAGCCGATGCCGACCGCGACGGCGAGCGCCACCAGCCCGGCCCGCAGCGCGGGTGAGCGGTCGTAGGCCAGCTGCAGCGGCCGCACCCCCCACGGCAGCGGGCGGGCCAGGACCAGCACCACGAACGCGACCGCGAGCGGCACCAGCGCGCTGAGCCAGGAGCTGAACAGCACGTCGAGGTTCTGCACCGCCTTGCGGCGGATCACCTGCCACGCGCCGCCGTCGATCGCGGTCTGGACGAACCGGCCCAGGTGGGTGCGGTCGGACGGCGGCCGCAGCCAGTCCGCGACCGACACCAGGACCAGGACGCCCAGCGTGGCCGCGGTGACGATCGCCGCGCGCTGCCAGGTCACCCGGGCGCCGGCCACCAGCAGGGCGAGCACGGCGAAGGCCGGGATCATCGCCGGCGGGCCGCCGAAGTCGCTGCCCAGCCCGGGGATCCCGTCGATCGCGGTCGCCACGACCCCGATCCCGGCGACCGCGACGGCGGCGAGCGTGCGCCGCCCGGCCTGCACGGGCGGGTCCGCCACCGCGGTGGCCAGCAGCAGCGCGCCGGTCGCGAACAGCGCGAACCCGGGATTCGACAGCCCGTAGAAGCGGCCGGCGACCAGCGGCTGCACCCCCATCAGGCTGGAGCGGATCAGGTTCGAGCCGGTGGCGACGTCGGCCGCCAGCACCGCGGCGGTCAGGCCGCCGACCACGCCGAGCGGGTAGAGCAGGCGATCCCGCCACGGGCCGAGCAGCGCCGGCAGGCAGATCGGCAGGGTGAACAGGACGACCGCGGCGGTCACCGCCAGCCACGGCCGACCGGCCCGCCACCACGGCAGCAGGTTCGCCAGGAAGGTGGCCGCGGGGACGGCGGCGAAGATCACCGCGGTGCGCCGCATCGCCCGCAGCACCCGCCGGCGGGCGGGCGGCCGCTGGTTGCGCAGCCGCAGCAGCACCCAGGCGGCCAGCCCGTAGAGCAGCAGCTGGGCGAGCACCAGCGCGTCGAAGAACCACGCCACGATCGGCCGGACCGCCTGCGCCGCCCGGTCGAGGTCGCTGACCCGGCTCAGCCTGGCCGCGGCGTCCTGCCCCCCGGGCCGCGGGACCAGCGGGGAGCCGACCGCCTCGTCCGGGATCGGCACGGACAGCGCCGACAGCAGCGTGGGCATCAGGTCGGTGGTCTGGGCCAGCCCGTCCTGCCGGGTGGAGTTCGAGCCGAGCAGGGACGTGGCGTACTGCCCGCCGGACGGCGCCGGCCCGCGCGCGGCGAGCAGTTGCAGGTGCGGGGTGCGGGTCGAGGAGTCGGCCAGCGATGCGACGATCACCGTGGCCCGCTCGGGCAGCGCCCCGAGCACCAGGCCGAGCCGGGTGTCCAGGTCGGCGACCTGCTGGTCGCGGGGGACCTTGCCACCGTCCCGGATCGCGCCGATGTCGACGACGACCAGCCGCGGCGCGCCCGCGGTGCCGCCGGCTCCGGCCAGGGCGGCCTGCACGTCGGCGGTGAGCCGGGTCTCGTCGGCGCCGCCGCCCGGCGCGGCGGCGGCCCCGGAGCCCAGACCCGGCCAGGCCCGGGCGACGTGCCCCGACGAGTCGGCCAGCGCGGTCACCGCGCCGGGACCGACCGCGGCGACCGGCACGCCGGCGGCGGCCAGCGTGGCGCCGAGCAGCCCGGGATGCGCGCCGTAGGAGGCGGCGTCGGCCTGCTGCCGGTAGGTCGGCCAGCGCGGGACGGTGGCCGGGCCGCCGGGGGTGGGGATGTCCGCCGCCGGCGCCAGGCATCCGTCGCCCGGTTGCTCGGCGTCCGCGGCCCGGCGCCCGGCGGAGACCGCCAGCCAGCCGTCCACCGGGCAGGCGGTCACCCGCACGCTGCGCGCGGCCAGGTTGCCCACCGAGCCCGAGTCCAGCAGGCCGGACAGGGCGGATGTGTCGGCGCCGACGTCGTCCCAGCGCAGCCCGCCGGTGCCGATCAGCACCACCGGCCCGGGGACGTCGGCCGCGGCGGGCGGCGCGAGCGTGACCGCGGCCACCGCGAGGGCGGCCAGCAGCCCGGCCACGGCCGTGGCCGGCCCCGCCACCCGGCGCAGCGGCCCGCTCATTCCGGTGAGGCTAGCCGCGGTCGCTGGGGGCTCCGCGCCGGGCTCCCGGAGGCGCCGCGCCCGGGTGCGGCCAGAATGGCGGGATGATCCGGGGCGAGCGTGGCTGGCGGCTGCTCGGCGCCGCCGTCCTGCTCGCCTCCGCCGCGCCGCTGATCCGGCACTTCCTGCTGCTGTACCCGCGCGAGATCTGGCAGGTCGACCTCGAGGTGTACCGGGACGGCGCGTACAGCCTGGTCACCGGGCGGCCGCTGTACGAGTGGCGGACCGAGGCGCCGCAGTTCCTGCCCTTCACCTACCCGCCGTTCGCCGCGCTGGCCGGGTTGCCGCTGCTGCTGGTGCCGTTCGTCGCGGCCGGGTGGATCTGGACGTTCGGCCAGCTCGGGTTGCTCTGGTTCGTCGTCGGCCGGGCCTTCCGGCCGTTCCTGCGGCGGTTCGGCACCCGCGCGGGGGTGGTCCAGGGGGCGATCTGCGGGGTGTGCGTGTGGATGCTCCCGGTCGCCTCCGGGATCCGGTTCGGCCAGGTGAACGCCGTGATCGTGGCGCTGTGCCTGGCGGACGTCGTCCGCGGTCCCGACGTCGCACCGCCCCGGTGGTGGGACCGGCTGCTGCCGCAGGGCGTCCTGGTCGGGGTGGCCACCGCGATCAAGCTGACCCCGGGGGCGTTCTGGGTGCACTGGGCGCTGGCCCGCCGCTGGCGCGTGCTCGCCGCCTCGGTGCTGGCCGGCGTCGGGCTGACGGTGTGGACGGCGCTGGTGCTGCCGTCGTCCTCGGCCGCCTACTGGACGGACGCGCTGCTGTCCCCGGGCCGGCTCGGGCCCAACGACGGGACCTCCAACCAGTCGCTGCGCGGGATGCTGCTACGCCAGGCGCCGAACCCGACGTTCGGCCTGGTCGCCTGGGTGGTACTGGTGCTCGTGGTGGCGGTGGGCGGGTTCGCGCTGTCGGTGCGCCTGGAGCGGCTCGGCGAGTCTGTGGCGGTGCTGGCCGCGGTCGGGATGGTGGCGTTCCTGATCTCCCCGGTCTCCTGGGTGCACCACCTGTTCTGGGGCGTGCCGGTGCTCGGGGCGCTGCTCGGCGACGGGCGGGAACGGCGGCGCCAGGTGGTGGTGGCGGTCGGGACGGCGGTCCTGCTGGTCCCGCTGCCGTGGTGGGGGCTGGACCTGATGGCCGCCGGGATCCTGCCGCGCTGGGCGGGCCGGACGGTGCAGAACGGCTACCTGCTCTTCGCCGTCCTGGCGCTGGTCGGGCTGTGGTGGCTGGTCGCGCGCGGGCCTCACCAGGGGGTGGGGAGATCGAGCAGGGCGAGCACGGCGAGCACCGCCAGCAGCGTGCAGATCGAGGCGCCGATCCGGCGCACCGTGCCCAGCCTCAGCCGGCGCAGCAGCGCCCGGCCGAGCAGCGCCCCCGCGCCGGAGATCAGCAGCAGTGAGATCCACGCGCCGACGAACACCGACAGCGGATCCCCGTAGCGCACCACCAGCCCGGCGGTGAGCAGCTGCGACAGGTCACCCCACTCGGCGACGAACAGCACCGCGAAGCTCGCCGCCGCCGCGCGCACGGCGGTCACCTGGCGGACCGGGCCGCCGGCCACCTTGGTGAAGAACTCGCGCTCGGTCTCGGCCTCCTCGGCGTCCGCCCGCGCGGCCCCGCGCCACAGGACGACGGCGCCCAGGGCGAACAGCGCCGCCGCCACCGCGGTGACCGGTCGCTGGGGCAGCCTGGTCAGCAGGCCGCCGAAGGCGACCGCGACCAGCGTCTGCACGCCGAACGCCAGGCCGACGCCGATCCAGGTCGGCAGCGGCCGGTAGCGGGTGGCCAGGACGATCGTCGCGATGAACGTCTTGTCGGGCAGTTCGACCGGGACGATCAGCGCGAACGTGGTCAGGACGACGGCGAGGTCCATGGCGCTGTCGACCATAGCGATCTGTCGGGCGAAGTGTTCACGCGCCGCGTTCGCGACGGCTACGCTCGCCGCCGTGCTGGAGGCCCCGAGCCCGGAACCCGGCCCGTCCGACATCTGGCCGCTGCGGGCGCCGCCCCCGCTCACCCCCTCCTCGGGGCTCCCGCTGACCGGCGGGCCGGCCACCACCATCGACGGCCGGCGGGCCTGGGAGTGGGCGCTGGCCGCGGGCAGCGAGGACTACCTGGTGGCGGTGGCCGCGACCGTCGATCTGGCCCGGCGCGGCTGGCTGCGGATCGGTGACCCGACCGGGGCGCAGGGCCTGGCCGGGCTGGACGGCGGACCGCCCCGGCTCTCGCTCTGGCGCGGGGCCTCGGTGTGGGAGGACCTCGCCTGGCAGGAGAGCGACTTCGTCGCAGCGCTGCTGCCGGACGACGTCCCGGTGGAGGTGAGGCCGCACGCCCTGGCGGAGGGCACCCGCAGCCTCGCGGCGTCCACCGCCGGGTCGCGGCCGGGCCGCCGCCGCACCCGGGAGCAGCGCACCGCCCGGCGCCGGGCGGGGGAACTGCGTCGGACGCTGGACGCCGACCAGGTGCCCGCCGCGCTCGGGCACGACCGGTGGACGCTGACCGGGTACGCCTGGGGGCTGGGACTGCGGCCGCGGTGGGCCGGCGTCCCGCTGGCCGCGGGTCACTGGACCACCGCGGACATCGCCCGCCGGATCGAGGAGGCCCCCCGCCCCCGCTGACCCCCGCCCCCATGCCCACGGCGTGACACCGTGGGCGTAGGTGGACCACGGTGTCACGCCGTGCGCAAAGCGGTTGCGTACTGCGCCGCACAGTCCGGCGCGGTGCTTAAGCCCACGGTGTCACGCCGTGGGCGTAGGTGGACCACGGTGTCACGCCGTGCGCAAAGCGGTTGCGCACAACGCCGCACAGTGCGGCGCGGTCCCTGCGCGAGTGTGACGTTCGCCGGCTGATCCGGCGCTCGAAAGGCCGCGAGGGTCGCATTCGCGGGGCGGGACCCCGGGAACGTCACACTCGCCGCGCGGCGAGCGTCCCTTGGGTGCACTGCACCCGCCAGTCCGGCGCGGTGCTTAAGCCCACGGTGTCACGCCGTGGGCGTAGGTGGACCACGGTGTCACACCGTGCGCAAAGCGGTTGCGCACAACGCCGCACAGTCCGCACTCTTCCTATGCGCACAGCGCCGCACAGTGCGGCACCAGCGGGTGGTACCGGCGGGTGGTACCGGCGGGTGGTGCCCACTGGACGGCGGCGGTCAGGCGACAGTGCGGGCGTTGGGACGGAAGCCGGACGCGGTCGCGCCACCCTCCTCGATGCCCCAGGCCACCACCCGGTGCGGGCGGATCCGGAAGAACTCGGGCGCGAACTGGGGGAACCGCGGGTTGATCGACTCCCCGCCGCTGGTGTGCAGTTCGGCCTCGCCGCGGATCTCGATCGCCTTGGCGCCGCTGCCCCAGGACTCGTCGACCAGGAAGCACACCTTGGGGTTCTCCTGGGCGTCGCGCCACTTCTTGCCCGAGCCGAACCGGATCCCGCCGATGTCGATGGTGTCCAGCTCGGGGTTGTAGGTGAAGGTCACCGGGATGATGTGCGGCTGCCCGTCCACGCCGACCGTGGCCAGCCGGCCCATCCGCTGGCTGTTCAGGTAGGCGATCTCGGCGTCGGTGAACACGCTCATCACGGCTCCCGGGTGCTGGGATGGGGTGGGGTGGCTGCATCGGCGGGACGACGCTAACCGGCGGATAGGCTGCACGCCAGGAAGGGGTGGGAGTGTGGGCGTCGTGCCTGAGTCCGTGCCGCCGCGCGGTGCGCGGCGGCCCCGCTACGCCTACCTCGGCCCGGAGGGGACCTTCGCCGAGGCGGCCCTGCACCAGGTGCCGGGCACCGACCAGGCCGACCTGCTCGCGATGAACAGCGTGGACGCCGCGCTCGAGGCGGTGCGCGAGGCCGAGGCGGACGCCGCGATGGTGCCGATCGAGAACTCGGTCGAGGGCGGGGTGAGCGCCACCCTGGACGCGCTGGCCGACGGCGAGCCGCTGGTCGTCGTCCGTGAGGAGCTGGTGCCGGTCACCTTCCACCTGGTCGCCCGGCCGGGGCTGAGCCTGGAGGACGTCTCCCGGCTGGCCACCCACCCGCACGCGCAGGCGCAGTGCCGGGCCTGGCTGCACAAGCACCTGCCGAAGGCCGTGCTGCTGCCCGCGCTGTCCACTGCGGCCGCGGCGGCCGGCCTGCTGGACGACGAGGCGCACTACGACGCGGCGCTCTGCGCGCCGATCGCGGCGCGGCGGTACGGCCTGCCGGTCCTGGCCCCGGACGTCGGGGACAACCCGAACGCGGTCACCCGGTTCGTGCTGGTCGCCCCGCCGGGCCCGCTGCCGCCGCCCAGCGGCGCCGACAGGACCACGCTCGTGGCGTTCCTGGCCGACGACCACCCGGGCGCGCTGCTGGAGCTGCTGGAGCAGTTCGCCGTCCGCGGGGTGAACCTGACCCGGCTGGAGTCCCGGCCGACCGGGGAGGTGCTCGGCCGGTACTGCATGTCGATCGACGCCGAGGGGCACATCGCGGAGGAGCGGATGGCGGAGGCGCTCAAAGGCCTGCACCGGGTCTGCCCCAAGGTGCGCTTCCTGGGGTCGTACCCGCGCGCGGACGGCGGCCGGGCGGCGGTGCGCGCGGAGAACACCGACGAGGCGTTCCTCGATGCCGAGCGGTGGGTGAACGACCTCCGCGAGGGGGAGCATCGCTGAACCGGCGGCGGGCGGCCGGCCCGCCGGCCGGGCGGGCCGCGTTCACCCGGCCGGGGCTTCCCGCACCTCGACCGCGGACATCTGCAGCACCCCGGCGAGCGCCTCGACCGCGAGCCGCCCCCGCGGGGTGCCCAGCCGCAGCGCCACCTCGCGGGCCGAGCTGTCCGGGGAGTCCACGAGCACCTCGAGCACCGGTGCCGCCCCGGGCCCGGCGCGCTCCTCTAGGCGCATCGACACCCCGCGCCCGCTGCCCTGCGCCGCCTGGTAGAGCCAGTCCCGGACGACGGCCCGCACCGTCGGGCCGGTGGCGAGGATCAGCTCGAGCTCGGCCACCCCGAGCGCACCGGCGAGCGCGGTGCGAGCGGCGGCGAGCGCCGCGTCGGTCGACCCGCCGGGAGGCGGCGGCAGCTCGCTGACCGCCACCACGCACCCGGCACCGCCGCCGGCGGCGGCACAGATCCCGCGCAGCCCGGCCACCGGCAGGCCGGCCTCGGTGCAGACGGCGGCCAGCCGCGGATCCAGGTGCCAGTCCGGCGCCGCGCTCACGGACCCTGCCCGGGGGGTGACTTGACCTGCAGGGCTGCGGGCTCCACCCACGCCCGCAGCACCCGGGCGGACCCCGCCGGGTCGCCGTCCAGCTGCACGTACAGCGGCCGCTCGGCCCGGATCTCGATCTTCCGGCAGCGGAAGTGCCGCACGGTGGTGGCCCGCCCGGTGGTGCCGTCCCGCCGGCGCCGGCTGAGCACGGTGCCGACCACCGCGGCCCAGCCCACGATCCCCCGGGGGCCGACCGCGACGACGTCCAGCCACCCGTCGTCCACCTGGGCCTCGGGCAGCAGCCGGACCCCGACGGTGAGCTCGCCGCAGTTGCCGACGATGATGCTGCGCACCCGCACCGCGATCGGCGGCTCGCCGTCCAGCGCCACCCGCACCCGGGTCCGCCGCCCGTTGAGCACGCGCATCGCGGTGACGACGTAGGCCCACCACCCGACCCGCTGCTTGAGCTGCGGGTTGACCGAGGCCATCACCTCCGCGTCGAAGCCGAGGCCGGCCATCACCAGGAACGTCTGCCGCTGCGGCGACTCGTCCTCGCCGGAGACGTCGATCTCGGCCCGCCCGACGTCGACGGTCCGCTGGCGGTGGCCGAGCGCGATCCGCAGGGCCTGGTCGAGGTCGGACGGCGGGACCCGCAGGTTGCGCGCCAGCAGGTTCCCGGTGCCGGCGGGCAGCAGGCCCAGCGGGACGCCGGTGTTCAGCAGCTGCTCGGCGACCAGGCGCGCGGTCCCGTCACCACCGAAGGACAGGACGACGTCGCAGCCGGCCGCCAGCGCGGCCTTCGCCTGGCTGGACCCGGGGTCGTCGGCGGTGGTCGGCAGCCACAACGGCGGCGCCCAGCCCAGCTCGGTCATCCGGGCGGTGACCCGACCGGGGCGCTGGTCGTCCCGCTCGATCTTCGAGTAGTTCACCACCACGCCGGCCCGGGGTCGCGACGGCTCGGCGGCGCCGGTGACCGGCACCGGCTTCGGCAGGCGCCGGCGGCGGGCCACCCGCACCGCCGGGTACAGCCCGACGGCGAGCACCAGCGTCACCACGAGCACGGTGACCTGTGTGACCTCGCCGCTGGACATGGGTGCACGGTATCTGCGACGGGGCCGCCACGGCTGCGCCCGTTTGCCCCGGCTCGGTCTGGCGGTCACCTCGCGCAGGTACTCTCCGGGGGTGACCGACGGCGGAGCGCAGCCCGATCCGCCGGCCCCCGGGGGCCGGCCGGGATCCCCCGCGCTGGTCGCCCTCGACATCGACGGCACGATCCTCGACCACGACCAGCGGATGTCCGAGCCCGTGCGCGAGGCCGTCCAGGCGGTGGCGCGCAGCGGCGTGCACGTCGTGCTGTCCACCGGCCGGTCGTTGCACGGCACCCTGCCCGTGCTCGACCGGCTCGGCCTGCTGGAGGGCTGGGCGGTCTGCAGCAACGGGACCGTGACGCTGCGGCTCGACCCGTCCCTCCCCGAGGGGTACGAGGTCTCGGACATCGTCACCTTCGATCCGACGTCGGCCCTGATGCTGCTGCGCGAGCACCTGCCGACCGCCGCGTTCGCGGTGGAGGAGATCGGCCGCGGGTACCGGCTGACCGCGCCGTTCCCGCCCGGGGAGCTGGACGGCGACGAGGTGATCGTCCCGTTCGAGGACCTGCTGGACGCCCCGGCGTCGCGCGTGATCGTGCGCAGCCCGGACCACACGTCGGCGGACTTCCTCGCGCTCACCGAGGGGCTCGGGCTGCACGGGGTGAACTACTTCGTCGGCTGGACCGCCTGGCTGGACCTGGCGCCGTCCGGGGTGAGCAAGGCCAGCGCGCTGGAGGTGGTGCGCCGCCGGCTGGGCGTGTCCGGAGCCGCGACGATGGCGGTCGGCGACGGCCGCAACGATGTGGAGATGTTCGCCTGGGCGGCCCGGGCGGTGGCGATGGGCAACTCCGAGCCGGAGGTGAAGGCGGCCGCCGACGAGGTGACCGGAGGGGTCGAGGAGGACGGCCTGGCCGTCGTGCTGCGCTCCCTGCTCAACGGTTCCCGGCACTGAGCGCGGCGGGTCGCCGACGGCGTCCCGCCCCCCGCGCCAGGTACTGTCGAAGCACCCGGACGGATCGGGGAGCGGCATGACGGACAGGCCGGCCGGCCCGGAGCACGAGATCGCCGAGCTGCAGGCTCGGCTCCGCCAGCAGCACGCGCAGCTGAAGGCGATGGAGGCTGGGCAGCCGGGGTACGTGGAGGCGGCCCGGGCCGTCCTGCAGCGCACGTTCGAGCTGATCGACCTCGAGGAGCGGCTGCCGCTGCTGCTGGACTCCCCGCGCCGCGAGCTGAGCGAGCGGGTGATCCGCTGGACCGGCCGGGCGGCCGGCGCCGTCCTCGTGCTGTGCGCGGTGGCGGCCGCACTCGGCATGGTGAGCCGGTGGTGGCTGCCGCTGCCGGTGGTGCTGCTGCCGGTCGCCCTGTGGCTGATGGTGCTGCCGGTGTGCCCGGTCGGCGACCGCCATCTGGTCCAGCGGACCGGCGCGGTGCTGATCGCCGCCGCCGTCCTGCTCACCCCGCTGGTGATCGTGGGCGCGCTGCCCGCCTGGGCGGGGCTGGTGGTCGTGGCCGCGGCCGGTGCCGGGGTGGGCTGCCTGATCCGGGTGACCCCGCGGCCCGAGGCGAGGCCATGACCGACTGGGACGGCCAGAGCAGCCTCGCCTTCGAGGTCCGCCAGCTGCGCGCCGACCTCGACGACCTGGCCGACGCGATCACGTTCCTGCCCGGGCGGCTGCGCGGTCTGGACAGCCAGGTGCAGCAGGCGCGCAAGGAGATCCGGACCGCGGACGCCCGTGGCGCGGAGCTCGAGGGTGCGGTGCGTGACCTGGCGGCGCTGGTCAAGCGTCTGGACGCGCGGGTGGAGTGGCTGGAGCGCAACGTCCGGCTGCAGGAGTCCGCGACCGCCGTCGAGCTGGACGACGTGGCGCCGGACGTGTTCCGGTTCGCCGAGGACGCCGAGGCGGGGCTGAACGCGCGCACCCGGCTGATGTCGGCGGAGGAGCGCTCCGGGCTGCAGACCCTGGTGGCCGAACACGCCGCGGCGAGCAAGGACCAGGCGGCCAGGCTGCAGCAGGCGCTGACCGCCAGTCGGACGATCGCCGAGACCGGGCACACGGAGGACGCGCACCGGGATGCGGTGACGGAGTTCCGGGCGGCGGCGCAGGCCATGGACGAGGCGCGGTCCCGCACCGCGGACCTGGCCGAGTCGGCCCGCGCCGCGCAGGAGCGGCTGGCCGTCGACGACGAGCGCCGGATCCGGCAGGCCGACGTGATCGCCGCCGGGGAGCGCGCCTGGGACGACCTGCAGCGGTCGCTGCGGGTCCGGGTCGCCGACGCGGTCGGCGAGGGGGCGCTGCTGCCCGCGTGGTTCACCTCGGTGCTCGGGCCGATCCCGCCGGCGGAGGACACCCGAGCGTGGATGGAGGTGGCCGTCGACCTGCTGGCCTACCGGGTGACCTACGACATCACCGATCCCTCCGTCGCGCTGGGCCCCGATCCGGCGCCCGAGGACAGTCCCCGCCGGCGGGCCTGGCATCACCAACTCCGGCGCAGGCTGCGCGAGCTGCAGCGGTAGGCGGTTGCGGGCACAGGTGCGCCGGCGACGTGCCCGGGGTCGGCCCCGCCGCGCTGTTTCGGGGGCTCCGCCGCGCAGCCCGGCCCCTGCGAGTGCGACGTTCCCGGGGTTCCGCCCCGCGAGTGCGACCTTGGCGGCACCCTCCGCGCCGGATCCCCCCGCGGACGTCACACTCGCGCCGCATCACCCGGCGAACGTCACACTCGCGCCGCATCACCCGGCGAAACTCACACTCGCGCCGACGGGGCGGCGTCGACTGTGCGGCGTTGTGCGCAACCGCTTTGCCCACGGCGTGACACCGTGGTCCACCTATGCCCACGGTGTCACGCCGTGGGCATGGGAACGTCGTGGGCATGGGAACGCCGTGGGCATGGGAACGCCGTGGGCA
>Ga0187788_10000271_pt1 | contig 14255 bp, 15 predicted proteins | sample 1015_BV01_MP10_2_FD_133008 | JGI IMG/M metagenome (GOLD analysis project Ga0187788, IMG submission 133008) | Tropical peat soil microbial communities from peatlands in Department of Meta, Colombia - 1015_BV01_MP10_20_MG | ecosystem: Environmental > Terrestrial > Soil > Wetlands > Peat | place...
CGGGGTCGGACCCGGCCGCGCTGGACCGGCTGCGGGTGAAGTTCCCGACCAACGGGATCGCCGTGCTGCGGTTCGAGGGGGCCTGGCCCGACCTGGGCCCCGGCCGCGCCGTCCTGGAGGTGTTCACCGTCCCGCGGGCCGCGCTGACCCGGTGACGGCCACCCGTGATGGTTCAGCGCCGGATGCCCGCACCCACGACCGGCTCCGGCTCGGGGTCGCTCGCATCGGCGTCCTCGATCTCCGAGCGCGGGATGCCCATCAGGTACAGCACGGTGTCCAGGTAGGGCACGCTGACCGAGGCGTCCGCCTGGGCCCGCACCGCGGGCTTGGCGTTGAACGCGATCCCCAGGCCGGCCGTGGCCAGCATGTCGAGGTCGTTGGCGCCGTCGCCGATCGCCACCGTCCGGGACAGCGGCAGCCCCTCGGCGTCGGCGAAGCCGCGCAGCGCCGCCGCCTTGCCCGCGCGGTCCAGCACCGGGCCGAGCACCCGTCCGGTGAGCCTGCCGTCGGCGACCTCCAGCCGGTTCGCCCGGGCGTGACCGATCCCGAGCGACTCCGCCAGCGGCCCGACCACCTCGATGAAGCCGCCGGACACCACGCCGAGGGTGAAGCCCAGCCGGCGCAGGGTCCGCACCGTGGTCCGCGCCCCGGGGGTGAGCCGGACGGCGGCGCGCACCTCGTCCAGCACCGTCGCCGGCAGCCCGGCCAGGTAGGCCGCCCGCTGGTGCAGGCTGGTGGCGAAGTCCAGCTCGCCGCGCATCGCCTGCTCGGTGATCCCGGCCACCTCCGACTCCCGGCCGGCCCGGGCGGCGAGCAGTTCGATCACCTCGTCCTGGATCAGGGTGGAGTCGACGTCCATCACGACCAGCAGCCGCCCCCGCCGGGTCAGCCCGGCCCGGGAGACCGCGATGTCGACCCCCCGGGTCGCCGCCTCGGCGGCCAGCTCGCGGCGCAGCAGATCGACGTCGCCGCCGGAGATGTCGAACTCCACCGTGGTCACCGGGTAGCGCGACAGCCGCAGGATCCGGTCGATGTTGGCGCCCTGCGCCGCCACCCGCCCGGCGATCGCCGCCACCGCCGCCGGCAGCAGCGGGGCCCCGATCACCGTGACGTGCAGCCGCCCGCGCCGCCGGGGGGCGTTGTCCCCGGTGCCCGCCACGCAGGTGACCCGCAGCCCGAGGGCCAGGCCGACCGCGTGGGCGGCGGCGATCGTCGGGCCCTCGTCCTCACCCGCGGTGACCAGGACGGCGAGCGTGAGGTTCCCGCGGACGACGACCTGCTCGACGTCCAGGACGGTCACGCCCGGGGCCGACAGGGCCTCGAACAGCTGGGTGGTCACCCCCGGCCGGTCCGGGCCGGTGACGGTGACCAGGAGCGTGCGGATGCCGGCCTCCTCCATCCGGCACAGGGTAGTGACCCGCCGTGAGAGACCCCCGGCCGGGCCGACCCCTTCACAGCGGCACGGGCTGGTCCTTGCCGATCACGGTGATCCCGGACTCGGTGCAGTGGAACCCCCGGTCCGCGTCCTCCCCGGCGTCCAGCCCGATCCTGGCCCCCTCGGGCACCACCACGTTCTTGTCGATGATCGCCCGGCGGATCACCGCGTGCCGTCCGACCACCACGTTGTCCATCAGCACGCTGTCGCTCACCGAGGCCCAGGAGTGCACGGTGACGTTGGGGGACAGCACCGAGTTCTCCACCAGCGCGCCGGAGACCACGCACCCGGGGGAGATGATCGAGTTCACCGCGTGCCCGATCCGGCCGTGCCAGCCGTGGACGAACTTCGCCGGCGGCCACGCGCCCACGTTGGCGTAGATCGGCCACTCGTAGTTGTAGAGGTTGAAGACCGGGTGCACCGAGACCAGGTCCTGCTGCGCCTCGAAGTAGGCGTCGATCGTGCCGACGTCCCGCCAGTAGTCCCGGTCGCGGTCGGTGGAGCCGGGCACGTCGTTGTCCTGGAAGTCGTAGACGGCGGCCTCGCCGCGGGAGACGAAGTCGGGGACGATGTCGCCGCCCATGTCGTGCTTGGTGGCGTCCGCCTCGGCGTCCCGCGTGACGGCGTCCACCAGAGCCTTGGCGTCGAAGATGTAGTTGCCCATCGAGGCGAGCACCTCGTCGGGGGAGTCCGGCAACCCGGTGGCGTCCCTGGGCTTCTCCAGGAACGCGGTGATCCGCCGGCCGTCCTCCGCCGCCTGGATCACCCCGAACTGGTCGGCCAGGGCCAGCGGCTGGCGGATCGCGGCCACCGTGCAGGGCGCCCCCGAGGCCAGGTGCGCGGTCATCATCTGGGCGAAGTCCATCCGGTACACGTGATCCGCCCCGACCACCACGACGAGGTCCGGTCGCTCGTCCCGGATCAGGTTCAGGCTCTGGTAGATGGCGTCGGCGCTGCCCAGGTACCAGCGCTTGCCCACCCGCTGCTGCGCCGGGACCGGCGCCACATAGTTGCCGAGCAGCGTCGACATCCGCCACGTCTGGGAGATGTGCCGGTCGAGGCTGTGCGACTTGTACTGGGTGAGCACGATGATGTGCAGGTACCGGGCATTCGCCAGGTTGCTCAACGCGAAGTCGATCAGCCGGTAGACCCCGCCGAACGGCACCGCCGGTTTGGCCCGGTCCGCGGTCAACGGCATCAGCCGCTTCCCCTCGCCGCCGGCCAGGACGATCGCCATCACCTTGGGGGTCGCCATAGGGCCGACCCTAGGGCAGCGACACTCTCCGCACTACGGTGTGGCCGTGCGCGTCGACCTGCTCACCCGCGAATACCCGCCGAACGTCTACGGCGGAGCGGGCGTCCATGTGGCGAACCTGGCCGCGGTGCTGCGCGCGCTCGCCGACGTGCGGGTGCACTCGTTCGGCGAACCGCGCCCGGAACCGGGCGTCACGGGATATCCCGAGCCGGCGTACCTCGCGGACGCCAACCCGGCGCTGCAGACCTTCGGCGTCGACCTGGCCATGGCGGCCGACGTCGGCGGCGCGGACGTCGTGCACTCCCACACCTGGTACGCCAACCTCGCCGGGCACCTGGCCGGGCTGCTGCACGACGTGCCGCACGTGCTCACCGCGCACAGCCTGGAGCCGCTGCGGCCGTGGAAGGCCGAGCAGCTGGGCGGCGGGTACGCGCTGTCCTCGTGGGCCGAACGGGTGGCCTGCCACGGCGCGGCGGCGATGATCGCGGTCAGCGCCGGGATGCGCGCGGACATCCTGCGCTGCTACCCGGACGTCGACCCGGACCGGGTGCAGGTGGTGCACAACGGGATCGACCTGTCGGCCTGGCACCGGCGCGAGGACCCGGACGCGGTTGCGGCGCTGGGGATCGACGGCTCCCGGCCGAGCGTGGTCTTCGTCGGCCGGGTCACCCGGCAGAAGGGCCTGCCGTACCTGCTGCGCGCCGCCGAGCGGCTGCCGGACGACGTGCAGCTGGTGCTGTGCGCCGGCGCCCCGGACACCGCCGAGATCGCCGCCGAGGTGGCCGGGCTGGTCCTGGGGCTGCGGGAGCACCGCCACGGGGTGGTCTGGATCAACCGGATGCTGCCGCGCGACGAGCTGTCCGCGGTGCTGTCGGCCGCGACCACCTTCGTCTGCCCGTCGGTCTACGAGCCGCTGGGCATCGTCAACCTGGAGGCGATGGCCTGCGAGGCGGCGGTCGTGGGCACCGCGACCGGGGGGATCCCGGAGGTGGTGGACGACGGCGTGACCGGGCGGCTGGTGCCGATCGAACAGGTGGACGACGGCACCGGCACCCCGCTGGACCCGGACCGCTTCGTCGCCGACCTCGCCGCCGTGCTCACCGAGGTGACCTCGGACCCGGCGCGGGCCGCGGAGATGGGCCGGGCCGGGCGCCTGCGCGCCGAGCGGGAGTTCTCCTGGCCGGCGATCGCCGGGCAGACCGTGCAGGTGTACCGCTCGGTGCTGCGCTGACGGCGGTCCTCAGCGGGCGGGCTCCAGGACGCCGTTGGCGGCCGCGGCGACCGCCCGGCGGCAGACGGCGTCCAGCCCCCGCAGCGCCTCGGCCCGCCGCACCGCCTCGTGGCCGCTCACCGCGGCGCCGTCGTCCTCGCACGCCAGCGCGACGATCGCGCGCACCCGGGCGGCGGTCGCCAGCACCTGCACGCAGCGCGGCGGGGTGGTGGGGGGCAGCAACCCGTCCGGCAGCATCCCCCGCCGCAGCCCGGCCAGCCGGTCGGCGGCGTCCTGGCGCCAGCGGGCGACGTCCAGCCGGGTGAGCTCCTCGGTCACCTGCCGCATCGCCTGGCGCAGCGCGCGCTCCGCCTCGGCCACCCCGTCGTGGTCGCCGACCCGGCGGGAGGCCACCGGCAGCACGCTCCAGGTGACCATGGTCCCCGGCTCGTATTCGGAGCCGAACCGGGTGATCCCGGGCACCACGCCCCACCACGGGCCCTGCGCCGGGGACTCGGCGACCACACACTCCCCGGCGGCCAGCGCGGCGGTGTTGAAGTCGGCCGGCCCGGGCAGGCCGACCGCGTCGCCAGGGGCGGGCAGCACCACCCGCAGCCCGCTGATCCCCGCCGCCCGCAACGCCTCCAGGAGCCCGGCCAGACCGCCCGACCACGGCGCGCCCGCCCCCTCCGGGCCCAGCTGCGGGGGGGTCACCTCGTGCGGCTCGTCGTCGCCGGTCACCGCCGCGACCGCGGAGGCCACGGGGGCACCACCGGTGAGCACGGCGGTACCCCAGGTGGCCAGCAGGACGCTGCGGGGTAGATCCAGCACGCAGTCCAGAGTAGGTGGAGGCACGGGCCTTCGTCGTGCCGTAGGGTCACGGGCGTGAGTGACGTGCTCGACCTGATCGGCGTGTCGGTCCTCCGCGAGGGCCAGACGCTCCTGGACGGGGTGACCTGGCGGGTACGCGAGGGGGAGCGATGGGTCATCCTCGGGCCCAACGGCGCCGGGAAGACCACGCTGCTCCAGATCACCGGCGCCCGGCTGCACCCCACGATGGGGTCGGCCCGGATCCTCGGGGAGACCCTGGGCGCCGTCGACGTGTTCGAGCTGCGGCCCCGGATCGGGTTGTCCAGTGCGGCGTTCGCGGAGCGGCTGCCGCCCGCGGAGCGGGTCGGGGACGTCGTCCTGACCGCCGCGTACGCGGTCGCCGGGCGCTGGCGGGAGTCCTACGACGAGCTCGACCACCGCCGCTCCAACGACCTGCTGGCTGCATTCGGCGTCGCCCATCTGGCCGATCGCACCTTCGGCACGCTCAGCGAGGGCGAGCGCAAACGCGTGCAGCTGGCCCGGTCCCTGATGACCGACCCCGAGATCGTGCTGCTCGACGAGCCGGCCGCGGGCCTGGATCTCGGCGGGCGGGAGACCCTGGTCCGCGACCTCGCCGAGCTGGCCGGTGACCGGCGCTCCCCGGTGCTCGTGCTGGTCACCCACCACGTCGAGGAGATCCCGCCCGGGTTCACCCACGCCCTGCTGATGCGCGGGGGCCGGGTGGTGGCCGCCGGGCCGCTGGAGGAGACGATCACGGACGAGTACCTGTCGGCGACCTTCGACATCCCGCTGGTGGTCGAGCGCACCGGCCACCGCTGGACCGCCCGGCTGCGGGACGAGGTGGACGCCGCCGCCGCCGGGGACGGGATGGGCGACCGCCTGCCGACGGCGGCCGAGCGCCTGGCGGGCACCGTCGCGGACGCCGTCGCGGACGCCGTGGCCGACGCCGACCCGAGCGCGGACCCCGACGCCGTGCCGGATGCGGACGACGCCATCCGGCTGCCGGACGACGCCGTGGGAAGCGGCGAGGCACCGGGCACCAACGGTCACCCGCAGAACGTTGAATCGATGGAGGAACAACCCGAGGGACAGGTCACCGCGCAGGCCTGACCGGCCTGGCCGGCCTGACCCGGAACCGGGGGTAGGAGCATGTCGGACAGCGCGTGGCTGGTGTGGTTGGCGATCGGGCTGCTCGCCGCCATCCTCGAGGTCACCTCCCAGCAACTGGTGTTCGTCATGCTCTCGCTGGGCGCGGTGGCCGCCGCCGTGGTGGCCGGGCTCGGCGCCTCGGTCACCGTGCAGACGCTGACCTTCGCGGTGGCCTCCGGGGTGCTGCTGCTGGTGGCCCGCCCGGTCGGGCTGCGGATGCTGCGCCGCAGCGCGCCGCCGGTGGCCACCGGGACCGCCGCCCTGGTCGGTCGCACCGCCCAGGTGCTGGAAGAGGTCACCGAGCACAGCGGTCAGGTCAAGCTCGCCGGTGAGGTGTGGACCGCCCGGGCGTCCGGTCCGACCCTGCCGATGCCGGTCGGCTCGCAGGTCACCGTGCTGCGGATCGACGGCGCCACGGCCGTGATCCGTGCCGAGCCGGTGCCGCACTACGGCCTGCCGACCTCCTCCGGCCCGGTCCAGCCCCGGCTCCAGGACCCCGTCCCGGAGCCTCCGCCGCAGCAGCCGGAGACCCCGCAGCAGGAACCACATGATTGATCGGATGGTGTCGCCATGAGTCCGGAGCAGGTGGCAGGGCTCGTCGTCCTCGGCCTGGTGCTGGTGTTCACGGTCAGCGCCGCGGTCCGCGCGGTGCGGATCGTGCCGCAGGCGACGTCGGTGATCGTCGAGCGGCTGGGGCGGTACTCCCGCACCCTGGACCCCGGCCTGCACTTCCTCGTCCCGTTCGTGGATCGTCCCCGGGCGACGGTGGACCTGCGCGAGCAGGTGGTCTCTTTCCCGCCCCAGCCGGTGATCACCTCGGACAACCTCGTGGTCAACATCGACACGGTGATCTACTACCAGCCCACCGATCCCCGGGCCGCGACCTACGAGATCGCGAACTACATCCAGGGCATCGAGCAGCTGACGGTCACCACGCTGCGCAACGTGATCGGTTCCCTCGACCTCGAGCAGACCCTGACCGGGCGGGACCAGATCAACAACCAGCTGCGCGGCGTCCTGGACGAGGCCACCGGGCGGTGGGGGATCCGGGTGAACCGGGTGGAGCTGAAGGCGATCGACCCGCCGCACAGCGTCCAGGACTCGATGGAGAAGCAGATGCGCGCGGAGCGGGACCGCCGCGCGGCGATCCTCACCGCCGAGGGTGTCAAGCAGTCCCAGATCCTCACCGCCGAGGGGGACAAGCAGTCGGCCATCCTGCGCGCCGAGGGTCAGGCCCAGGCCGCGATCCTGCAGGCCCAGGGGCAGTCCCGGGCGATCCTGCAGGTGTTCGACGCCATCCACCGCGGCAACCCGGACCCCCGACTGCTGGCCTACCAGTACCTCCAGGTGCTGCCGCAGATCGCGAACAGCGCCTCGAGCAAGGTGTGGATCGTCCCCACCGAGCTCACCCAGGCGCTGCGCGGGATCGCCGCCGGGCTGGGCGGCCAGGCGGCGGAGGAGCCGGTCGCCGGGTGGTACGGGGACGGCGACGGGGACGGCGCGCGCCCCCGGCCGCCGGCCGTCGACCTCGGCACCCCGGCGCTGCAGGACCCGACCGAGGCGCTGGAGCAGGCACGGGCCGAGGTGGCCGGCGCGGAGGCCGACGCCGAGGGGGCGACCAGGCGCCCGCACCCGATCCACCCCCAGCCCGGCACCGGCCCGGCGCCCGGGAACGGGCCGTGATCGCCCGGCCGTGACCGCGGCTACGTGCGGGAGTTGATGATCGCCTGCTCCACGGCGAGGACCAGGTCGACGTACCACTCGGCGTGGTTGTAGGCGAACAGCGCCGCCCGCACCCCGTCCGGCCCGCCCGTCTCGATCCCGGTCGCGCACAGGTACCGGGCCGCGGTGAAGATCGCGTCCTCGGGGTTCCACGGGTCGGTCAACCCGTCGCCGTCCCCGTCGACGGCGTAGCGGGCGAACGTGGCCGGCATGAACTGCATCGGGCCGATCGCGCCGGCCGAGGAGGGGCCGTCGTTGCGGCCGTGCCCGCTCTCCACCTGGCCGATCGCCGCCAGCAGCGTCCAGCGCAGGCCGGAGCACCGGCCGGCGGCCGCACGGTAGGCCGCCAGGTACTCCGCCGGGACCTCCATCGCGGCCGGGGACGGCGACCCCGCCGCGGCGAGCCCGGCCGCGGCGACCGCGGCGGCCAGGCGCCGCTCGGCCTCCTGCGCCGCCTGCAGCCGGCGGGCCCGCTTGCCGAGCCGGGCCAGGGTGGCCCGGGCCCGGGCCAGCGCGGACCGGGCCAGGGCGGCCTCCCGCTGAGCGTCGGCCAGCGCCTGGGCCCGGGCGGTGTCCGCCGCCTCGAGGGAGGCCTGGCTGGCCGCCGCCTGCGCCGCGGACCGCTGCCGGGCCAGCACCCCGGCGGTCTGCTCGTCCAGCACGTCCTGCAGCACCTGCCGGGACGTGGTCGCCCGCCACAGCGCCTCGTCGGGGGAGTCCGCCAGCAGCACGGTGGCGATCAGGGCGGCCGGGCCGCCGCCGGCGTACAGGGCGCGGACCGTACGGTCCCGCCGGGCCTGGGCCCGGCGCAGGCCGGCATGCTGCTCGGCGGCGTCCGAGGCCGCCCGGGTGCTGGTGGCGAAGGAGGCCTCCAGCCGCGCCACCGCCAGCGACGCGGAGCGGGACCGCCGGGTGTACTCCTGGGTCAGGGCCCCGACCTGGACGGCGGCCGCGGAGGCGGCGCGGCGGGCCGCGGCGAGGTCCTGGTCGCTGGTCGTGGCCGCGGCCGGGGAGGGGGTGAGGACGGACAGGGCCAGGCCCGCGCAGATCAGTCCGCGGGCGCGGCGCGAACGCCGAGCCCCTGCCATCTCCCAGACTTCGGCACGACGAGCGAGACTCTTGACCGCCGGTAGTCTCCCGACGTGCAGGTCTTGCCCGGTCTGGCGATCGCCGCGGCCGGGGCGTCCGCCGGGGTGATCAATGCGATCGTCGGCTCGGGCAGCCTGATCACCTTCCCGGTCCTGCTGGCCCTGGGCTACCCCCCGCTGACCGCCAACATCTCCAACAACATCGGCCTGGTCCCCGGCGGGGTGTCCGGAACCTGGGGGTACCGGCGGGAGCTGTCCGGACAGAGGCCCGTGCTGCGCCGGCTGATCCCGATGTCGGTGCTGGGCTCGATCACCGGGGCGCTGCTGCTGCTGCGGCTGCCTCCCGCCGCCTTCGAGGCGATCGTGCCCGTGCTGATCGGGATCGCGGTGGTGCTGGTCCTGATCCAGCCGCGGATCGCGTCCCGGGCCGCGTCCCGCCGGGCCCGGGACGGGCGCACCGCCGCTCACATCGGGCCGCTGGCGATGGGCGCCGTCCTGCTGGCCGGGATGTACGGCGGCTATTTCGGCGCCGCCCAGGGCGTCCTGCTGATCGGGATGCTGGGCGCCGTGCTCGTGGAGAGCCTGCAGGTGATCAACGCGATCAAGAACCTGCTGACGCTGCTGGTCAACTCGATCGCCGCGGTCACCTTCGTCGTGGTGGCGCCGCAGGAGGTGGACTGGGCCGTCGTCGTCCTGATCGCCGCGGGCTCGCTGACCGGAGGGCTGGCCGGAGCCTGGGTCGGACGCCGGCTCCCGGCCAGGGTGCTGCGCGGCGTCGTCGTGGTGATCGGCCTGATCGCGATGACCCGCCTGCTGACCACGTAGGGTGGCTGGATGGGCGGCGGCGTCGTCTCGATCAGCGCCGCGGACGACCCCCGCGTGCACGACTACGTCGGCCTGACCGACGTGGCCCGCCGGTCCCGGCACGAGCCGGAGGCGGGGATCTACCTCGCCGAGAGCGAGAAGGTGATCCGCCGGGCGCTGGCCGCCGGGCACCGCCCCCGGTCCCTTCTGCTGGCGCGGCGCCGGCTGGAGCCGATGGCCGGCCTGGTCGGCGAGCTGGTCGCGGCGGGGGTCCCGGTGTACGTGGGGGAGCCCGGGGTGCTGGAGCAGGTCACCGGGTTCAACGTCCACCGCGGGGCGATCGCAGCGATGCACCGCCCGGCCCTGCCCCCGCCCGCCGACCTGGCCCGGGACGCCCGCCGGCTGGTCGTGCTGGAGGACGTGGTCGACCACACCAACGTCGGCGCGGTCTTCCGCGCCGCCGCCGGGATCGGGGCGGACGCCGTCCTGGTCAGTCCGCGCTGCGCAGACCCCCTGTACCGGCGATCGGTGCGGGTCTCGATGGGCACGGTCTTCCAGGTGCCGTGGACCCGGCTGGATCCGTGGCCGGAGGACCTGGACACGCTGCGCGGGCTCGGGGTGCGGATCGCCGCGCTCACCACCGCGGCCGGCGCGGTGGACCTCGACACGCTCGCCGCCGACCCGCCGCCCCGGCTGGCGCTGCTGCTGGGCACCGAGGGTGACGGGCTGTCCGCGCAGGCCTGCGCCCAGGCCGACCTCGCAGTCCGGATTCCGATGGCCGGCGGGGTGGACTCGCTCAACGTGGCGGCCGCGGCGGCGGTCGCGCTGTGGGCGCTGCGCCCGGCGGGCCCGGCAGGCCCGGCAGGCCCGGCAGGCCCGGCAGGCCCGGCAGGCCCGCCGGGCCGGCCGGGGGTCAGTGCGCGGGACGGAGGATGAAGACCGGGTGCCGGTCCGCCTCGGCCCGCCAGGCCTCCAGCGGCGCGTCCCGGCCGACGTCGAAGTACCGGCTCAGCACGCGCCACACGATCGGGCCGGCGGCGGACAGGTTGTCCCGCAGCACCGGGGCGGCCTGCGCCGGCGGCAGCTCGACCGCGGTCACGGCGGTCCGGCGGCCCCGGTGGGTGAGCGTCGCCGTCCCGGCGGCCCGCAGGTTCTTCACCCAGTCCACCGCGCCGTAGGGCGCCATCAGCTGCCAGCTCTCGCCGGACCGGACGACCGCCACCGGCGTGGTCCGCGGCAGCCCGGTCTTCCGGCCCGGAACGGTCAGCAGCGCCCTCGGCCCCATCGGCACCCGGAGCCGGATCAGCCAGGTCACCACGCGGTTGAAGACCCGGGCGGTGGCCGTGTGGCGGTAGGTTCTCATCATGCTCCTACGTCCAGCGTATCTTCTGGTAGCGAGATTATATGTATATCATATGACTTCTCGTTCACGGGACGCCCGGGGCGTGCCAGGAGGTTCCCGGTGGAGCTGAACCGGGAGATCCAGGAGGCGCTGCGCGACCTGGCCGGCCAGCTGTCGCGGCTCAACGTCGCGGTCGGCGACGTCCTCGACCTGCGCGGCGGGGACCTCGCCTACCTCGACCTGATCGACCGGCAGGGACCGCTGTCGCCGTCCCAGCTGGCCGCGATGACCGGCACCCACCCGGCCACGCTGACCGGGGTGATCGACCGGCTGGAGCGCGGGGGATGGGTCGCCCGGCGCCCGGATCCGGCCGACCGGCGGAAGGTCCGGCTGGAGGCGGCGCGCGAGCGCGGCCCGGAGGTGGCCCGGCTCTACGGCCCGATGTCGCGGTCGATCGCCAGGCTGTGCAGCGGGTACTCGGCCGAGGAGCTGCGCGCCATCCACGACTTCCTGGTCAAGGCCGTCGCGGCCGGGGAGGCGGCGGTGGCGACCGTGCGCCACGGCGCGGCGTCCGACCCGGGCGAGGGGATGCCCGGCGTGCCGGGGCGGTCAGCCGGCGAGCAGTGAGAGCGGGCGCTGCCCGGGCTCGATCGCGGAGCCGTGGTCGTGCGACGACCCGAGCGGTGTATCTGGCGCCGGCCCGGCGACTCCTGGTGCCAGGCAGAAACCGTCAGAGGGGGAGCCATGGTCATCATCAGGTGCCCGGAGGAGGGCTGCGACGCGCCGGCCGAGATCACCGACCGGTGGGAGTTCGGCTCGACGGACGGCCCGGTCGCCCACGTCAGGACCAGGTGCCTGCACGGGCACACCCTGACGCCGCGGGTGGAGCAGCTGCTGGCCACCGCGGCGAGCGCCGCGCGGCAGTCCGACGCCGCGTGAGGTGCGCGACGAGCGGAGCCGCCGGCCGGTCGGACGGCGACCTCAGGCGGCGATCGTCTGGTTGCGCCCGCCGGTCTTGGCGGCGTAGAGGGCGGTGTCCGCGCGCGCGATCAGTGTGCCGGGGGACTCACCGTGGATCCATGTGGTGACCCCGGCGGAGCAGGTCTGGTCGGCCGGGACCAGCGCCCGCAGCTCGTCCGCCACCCGCGCGGCGTCGGTGACGTCGCAGCCGGGGAGCAGGACGGCGAACTCCTCACCGCCGTAGCGGGCGAGCAGGTCGCTGGGGCGCAGCCGCGCCGACCAGGCGGCGACCAGGTGGCAGAGCAGGCTGTCGCCGGCCGGGTGGCCGTGCGCGTCGTTGTACGCCTTGAAGTGGTCGAGGTCCAGGATGATCACCGCGAGCGGGCTGCCGCCGCGGGCGGCCTGGTCGATCGCCTGCGGGAGCCGCAGCTCCCAGGTCCGGCGGTTCGCGGCCCCGGTCAGGGCGTCCGAGCTGGCCTCGGCCTCCAGCCGGAGCAGGAGGTCCTGCCGTTCCAGCGCGACCGCGGCCTCGGCGGCGAGGATCTCCAGGACCGGGATCTGATCGGCGATGTCGGCGGCCTCGGCGGTGTAGCCCGTGGCGAGGACGCCGAGGCAGCGACCCCGGGACAGCACCGGCACCCAGATGCCGGCGGTGACGGTCCGGCCGACGACCTGCGAGAGGTGGGCCAGGAGCGCCTGGTCGACACCGGGATGGCGGTCGGCTCTGATCAGGTGCCGGGTACGGCCGCTGAGGAAGGTCTCCACCGTCATCGACGGCCGGTCCAGCGGCTGGCGCAGGCCGAGCAGGTCGACGCCGTGCGCGGCGGTGCAGACCAGGTCGCCGTCGCTGCTGGGCTCCATGAGTGCGGCGGTGGCGGCGTGGGAGGCGGTGGCGGCGGCCTGGCACACGGCGGCACGGGCATCGGCCTCGCGAAGGATCGCGCGGGTGGCCTGGTCGATCGCGGCGAGCTGGGCGGCCTGCCGGGCCAGCAGCTCGTGCCGGGTGTGCAGGTCGGTGACGTCGTGGGCGACGATCAGCGTGCCGAGGCGGCGACCGTCCCGCTGGTGCAGGGCCCGGGACCGGATCACCAGGTGCTGCGGGCCGGGCGGGTCGCCCGGGCCCGGGCCGTTCGGGGCGGCCGGGGTGGACGCCGGTGTCCCCGGTGGCAGCAGGAGCAGTTCGTGCTCGCCCTCCTCGTGGGTGGACAGCAGCCGGGACACCGCGGCCGCCTGCAGATCGACCGGGATCCGGCCGCCGGTCGTCAGGCGGGTCGCGGCGTCCCGCAGGTCGGCCGGTGACAGGGCGCCGTCCGGCAGCTCGAAGAGCACGCGCGCGGCGGTGTTGGCGGTGACCCGCAGCCCCTCGGCATCGGTGGCCAGGACCGCGACCTCGAGCCCGTCCAGGACCCGCTCCAGGTAGCTCGCGGCACCGTCACGCGCGGCCGCCTCCGGCCGCTCGCGGCGCAGGGCGGCCTGCAACGACAGGATCACCGCCCCGAGTCGTCGCCTCCGCGGCCCCACGTGACCCGACCTCCACACCGTGCGCCCTGGGGCCATGCTGCCCCGTCGCGGGCGGCGGCCCTGCGACCCTGGTCAACCGCCTGCACAGTCAGTCGGTCCGGTCGACAGGTCCGGCGATCGCCCGATCGGGCGAGCGGCCGGAGCCGCCCGCGCGGCCCGACCCGCCCGTGATACCCGCAAACTCCGCTTACTTGGAGATTACGTGACATGGCAGCGGATCGAGCGTCGTCGCCATCCTGCCGGGGGATCCGGGGGACAGCATGCCGATCATGACGCAGACCACGGCCGGCGGTCACCGCCCGGCCGCGGTCAGCGTGGCGCGGACGGCCTCGTCCACGCAGCCCGAGACGGCCGCCGACAGCGGCTCCCCGGCCGCCAGCGTCCCGGCCTCGACCCCGATCAGCACCAGGCGCGCGGGCAGCCGGCCGAGAGCCCGGGCCAGCTCGACGGCCTCGGCCACCCCGAACCCGTGCGTGCCTCCGGCGCCGCCCGCTCCGGCGGCCGGCGCCGTCGCCCCGACCACGTGCACGCGCAGCCGGCCCGGGCGGCCCCGGGGGGCGGCGGCGTCCACGATCACCATGTGGTCGCGCTCGAGCAGGTGCGGCACCAGGTCGACCGGTTCCCCGCGCTCGACCACGTCGACGCCGGGCGGGCCCAGCGCGGCGACCCGCGCCGCCACGTGCGGGCCGATCGCGTCGTCGCCGCGATCGGGGTTGCCGACCCCGACGACCAGGGGCCGGCTCATCCCGGCCCGACGGTGTCGTCGGTCTCGACGGTCAGGGTGAGGAAGTGGGTGGCGCAGGAGATGCACGGGTCGTAGTTGCGGATCGCCTGCTCGCACTGCCGGGTCAGCTCCTCGGCGTCGAGGCCGATCCGGGGCTGGACGAAGCCGCGCAGGTCGGCCTCGATGCTGGCCAGGTTCTGGGAGGTGGGAGGGA
>Ga0187788_10000272_pt1 | contig 14254 bp, 8 predicted proteins | sample 1015_BV01_MP10_2_FD_133008 | JGI IMG/M metagenome (GOLD analysis project Ga0187788, IMG submission 133008) | Tropical peat soil microbial communities from peatlands in Department of Meta, Colombia - 1015_BV01_MP10_20_MG | ecosystem: Environmental > Terrestrial > Soil > Wetlands > Peat | place...
GTGCTGTTTGGCGAGTGAAAATGCCCGGGCCAATCCTCGCCGTTGATCAACAGGATGTCGGGATAGCCGTCGTTGTCGTAATCGATGAACGCGCACCCCGGTCCCAGCGTCTCCGGCAGATACTTTCTCTCGAAGGCGCCGTTGTTATGCACAAAGCGAATCCCGGCCGCCTGCGTAATGTCAGTGAAGCGAATCGCAGTCGCGGAATTCACTGCCGGCTTTTGCGCCCAGCCTGTCGCTGCGAGCCAGAGGGCGCTGGCGCAGCAAACCGCCGCCAGCCGGAGGAGGGTCATCCATTCGGGAAGGGACAGCACAGACTGTCTGCGCACACGAGAGGGGAATAAGCAAGGTTGACTTGGCATGAGTCCGGGCATTCGGATGGCGGCCAAGCTACAGGCCCTGCCGGGAGCTCGGCAGCTTGCGCGCATTGGCCTGCTTCCGGGGTAGAGGCTTGTCGCCGCCCTTCGGCTGCGTGACGGCACTGTCGTATCGCGCCAGTTGAGCCAGCGGCACCGACACATGCTCGTGCACCGACTGCCGCTCGACATTGTCGTCTGGATGCATTTGCCGGTAGAGACCGGTAACTGCCTGCGCCGACTCGTCGGCCTTGAAGCGCAGGTAGAGCCGACGATGGCGTGCGGCCATCTCGTCGTTCCCCAGACCCTGGTAGCAAAGCATCAGATTGTAATGCGCCTGCAGGTCTTCCGGATCGATGGTCAGCGTGGCCTGAAATTCGCGGACTGCGTCCCGGTACTGGCGCTTCAGAAAGTACAGCCGTCCCAACTCGTTGCGCGCCACGCGATCCCGCGGATACTGCCCCAACACCGATTGCAGGTGCACAATCGCCGGATCGTACCGGCCCTCGTTCTTGAGCACGCGAGCATAGAAGAAGTTGGTGCGAGCCAGATCAGGCTTGAGCGCCAACGCCTTCTCCAGCACCTGGCGGGCACGATCGTTGTCGCCCTCCTGCACTGCCACCCGTCCCAGGTTCACCCAGCCGTCCGGGTTCTTCGCATCGATCTCGGTGATCTTGCGGAATGCCGCCTGCGCGCCTTTCAGGTCGCCCTGCAGCAGGAGCCCGATGCCGTAATCGTTCCAGCGCGTCCAGTCCTCCGCGTTCAAGACCGTGACCGGCTCCGGCGCCTTGGCTCCTTTGGGAAGGACCTGCAGAATGGCCTCGCTGTTCGACATCTCCACGATGGGCAGGTTCGGGATCTGCTTCAGCTTCCCTGAAACGATGGAAGTATCGCCGGTGAACACCTGCATGCGATCGTCGAAGTCCGCCGTGTATTTCGCTTCTTTCTGCTGCTGGTCGTACACTCCGGCAAAGGCAAAGTGCGTGTTCCACCAGGCGAACTTGCGGTAGCAGAGGCGAGCGCGCAACTGGATTCTGCCGCCCGCATTCTCAGGAACGTGCAGCCGATAATGAACTGTGTCGGCCGCGCCCGGCGGAATCAGCCTGACGTATACCACCGACCGCGTGGACCAGGCATTGCGCTTGTTGATGGGATTCGCATGCCCGTCAATCTGCAGCGAGCGGTAGAAGTGTGCGCCCTTCTCTACCGGACCACGGCCGTCGTCCTCCACCGCGCCGCTCCAGAACAGGACTTGGCCACGATCGTCCACCGCCTTCAGCTCGACCCAGGTGTCGTAGGCATCCACAGTTCCGCCGGGGAAGAAGTGACCCACCTTGCGCGTGCGCACGACAACGTCGATACGCACATCATCGCCCGGCCGCACCGCCGCATGCACACGGTTCAACGGCGCTGTGACCGGCGAGGCCTCGACTCCCGCGGCCTTGGCGCCCAACTCCCCTTCCTCACCCACGGCGAACGTGCTGGCAAGTTCGCCCTGCGAGCCTGTTCCCGCGGTGGCGTACGGCGCCGCCGGCGACATGGCGAAGATGTCAACCGTAACGGCCTTATCTTTCAGAAATTTCTCCGTCAGCTCGAGCTGCGCCTGGTCTTGATTGGCGATGGGCAACGCGGTGTTGGCGGCGGGAAAGCGGTGCGAGTGCACGTAGCCACCGATATTCGCGAAATCGCGCGAGCGCTCGTAGGGCATGTGGCAGTCGGCGCACTGCTGCGGCTTCGGGGGATAGTAGAAGGAGCGCGCACCCTGTCCTGAGACCCCGCTCGCCTGCCAGTTATCGTATTCGTTGAAGCCCCGTATCCAGCGGTAGCTGTTCACCGGCACATCCAGGTGCACCTTGTGGCAACTGGAGCAGAATTCCGCCGTCTGCTCCCGCATGAAGGGCTTGAGAAACACGCGGCGGTGGGGCTCCGGATTCAGCTTGATTGTGAAATCGTGCAGCGCGCGCACGATGGGGTTCTTGCTGGCCGCCAGTTCGTGGAGTTTGGGATACGCCAGATAGAAATCCCCCTGCCCCATCGAGCTCTTCACTTCGACGATGGAGTGGCACATCATGCAGCCGAGCCCGGCCTGCGCTTCCGGACGATTCACGATCTGCTTGATCGGGGTGTCGAACATCCCGCTGTAGAGCAGTGCGGGATCGTGGCAGCCGGCGCACCACTTCGAAGGCCTTACGCCCGCCACGTCCTGCATGTACTCGACGCTCTTGCGATACCACTGATTGTTAAACGAGGAGAAGTGATGCGCCGAACTGTTCCACTGATTGAAGATGTCCTGGTGGCAGCGCTGGCAGGCGTCGGATTCCATGAAATACCTGGAGGGAATCAGCCCCTTGTGCCGCGTCTGAGCGGAACTGGGGAAGAACCGGCCGTTGGGACCATCACCCTCGCCGTTCATTGAGTCTGGAGGAAGCTGTGGGTTCTGAATGCGATTGCTCACGAGGCGCTGCCAGCGCACGCTTCGCATGTACCACGCTCCGGCGCTCACCAGCCCGGCGCACACCAGTACGCCCAGCACTCGCGCCAGTTGTCCGCCCAGACCAGCGGGCACGCCCGCGCGCCTTCCCAGCCAGTCGGCAGCCAGCAGGGCGCAACCGATCAACATCAGCGCGATGTGCGCGTAGAGCAGCTTCCATTCCGGCCGCGGTGTCCCCGTGTATATGAGGACGAGGCCGAGCGCCGCGCCCCCGGCTATCGCGAGCCAACCCAGCCGCGCCACCCAAGTCCCGTGGCGGAAGCTGGTCAGGAGCCGAGGAACGAAAACGAACGATGCCAGCACGCCCAGCCCGGCATGCAGCAACACAACCCCCGCGTAGAAGACGTTCGAAGTGGGAAAGGCGTAGAGGTAAGCGGCTGAAACAAACAGAGTGACCAGCAGGCCGGCGGCGAATCTGGAAGACCGGCCGGCTCTAGCACGGATAGCTGGACCTGATGCCATCAACAGACACTCACCCCGGTGCCCAGGCGCTGGATAAATCCTAAACTCTATTCTCGACCCCGTTCAAAGGTCGATAGTAGGAAAATACTAGTAAAGGAGGCCGCTTCACTCTTAACCCCATAGCGTCTCCTCGGCATGGGTTCCGATCCCGCTCACGGGGAGCGGCGGATGTCCTAGCGGACCATCCATCAGAATTGCGCTTCCTCCAGGCGCATCCTCGGTAAAGCTCAGGTCGGCGTACGCTGCAGCGGATCTTCCGCGACCAGCAGGAATATGTGTTCATCGCCGTCGTGGTGGCAGCCGTGTTCTGGGCGACGGGGCTGGGCAAGTTGTGCCAAGGCCCGAGAAGCGATGCCGTATGGACTGCGCTGGGCTCACAGGCTGACCTCGCCCTCTCGTTTGAGCAACGGTGGCTCCTGGTAGCCGAATTTCGCTTCGATGGCTGCCGCCACGGCCAGTACCAACTCGTCTTCGAATGGCCTGCCGACGACTTGCACGCCGATGGGCAACCCCTCCTGCGACTGTGAGACCGGCACCACCGCCGCGGGGAATCCGAGCAGGTTGAACCACTGGGAATACACCATGGTGTTCAAAAAGGACTCCGGGCTTGTGGTCCAGCAGACCTGGTTATGGCGAAAGGCGGGCCCGGTGGAGACCGGCGTCACCAGCACCGGGAATTGCTCCATCTGCCGCAGCACTCTTTCGCGTAGAATGTCGCGTTCGAACAAGGCGTTGAGCAATCCCGAAGCCGTCAGGGGCGGCTGCGTCGCCACATGGGCCCGCAGATCGTTCAGGATCGGGCTCAGTTGCTCCTCCTTCCCGTCCAGCAGCGGAGCAAACGCCAGACCGCCAATGCGGCCGAAGACGTCGTACCACAGTTCCCGGGCGCGCTCCAATCCGTCGGGCCGGAAGGCTGTTACCTCGAACCCCTGCGAGCACAGCGCTTCGGCAGCCATCCGCACGGATGCCCGCGTCTCTTCGGTCACCGGATGCAATCCGTCGTCTTCGAAGTAGCCCACCGTCACCCGGCGAAGCTCGCTCTCATCCACCTCCACCAGCGGCACCGGGACAGACACCGGATCGCCCACATCCTCTCCGGCCAGGATGCCCAGCATCAGGTGGAGATCGGCGACGGTGCGCGCCATCGGCCCCACGGATCCGATCCAGGCAAGGGGACCCACTCCTTGCGGAAAGTGGCCGGTGGCGGGGATTCGCCCCGGCGTCGGCTTCAGTCCGCAGATGCCGGTGAAGTGCGCCGGAACTCGCACTGATCCTCCTCCGTCACTGCCAACGCCCGCCGCCGACATGCAAGCCGCAACCGCCGCCGCCTCTCCGCCGCTGGAACCACCGGCCGTTCGCGCCAGATCCCACGGATTGCTGGTGCGGCCGTAGATATCGTTGTCGGTCTCGTATGCCATCAAGAACTCCGGCGTGTTGGTCACCCCCAGCACGATGGCTCCTGCGGCCCGCAGCCGCGACACCGGAACCGCATCCTGCTGTGGCACGTATCCCAGGCGTATTCGGCTGCCCGCCTCGCACTTCATCCCGGCCACGTCGATGCTGCTCTTGATACTGATCGGCACGCCGTGCATTGCGCCCAGCTCCGCACCTGCCAATACCGCTGCCTCGGCTGCCGCCGCCTCTGCGCGTGCTTCCTTCGCTCGCAGGTCCACGTAAGCGTTCAGCTTGGGATTCAGTTCCTCGATCCGCTCGAGATGCAGCTCCACCAGCTCGGCCGGGGATACGTCCTTGCGGTGAACGGCGTCCGCCATCTCAGACGCGGAAGCTCGACTGGAATCCTGGTTTTCTGTGGCCATGGCATCACCCGGAGCTGAGCCTATGGGAGGGGTTTTGCGCCTGTCAAACCCAGGTCATTGACACGTTCCGACGGTTTTCATACTCTGGCCCGCCGGAATACAACTATGAAAGCAATCAGGCAGTCTGCTGCTCTCGTCTTTGTTTTTCTCTTCTCCGCCCTCGCCAGGGCAAGCTGGGAGCCGTTGGGCAACGTCACTGCGGTCGTGCGGCAGCCACACGCCATTGTGCTTACGGCGGGGAAGGCGAAGGTCAGCATCACGGCGATCAATGAGGCCGTCATTCGAGTGCGGGTCGCCCCCACTGGCGTTTCCCCCGCAAATTTTTCCTGGGCCGTAGCGCTCGAATCCAACGCTCCCACCGGCAACTTTGACGTGCAAGACTCCGGCGGTATCCTCACCGCCTCCACCTCTGCGGTGAAAGTCCGCGTTGAGAAGGCGCCGCTGCGCATTTCGTTTCTGGATGCTGCCGGCCAGGTGATCGTGCAGGACGATCCTCGCCATCCCATGGCGTTCGACGGCGGCGAGTTTCGCGTTTCCAAGTTGATGCCGGAAGATGAGCACTACTACGGCCTGGGTGACCATCCCGGTCCGCTCGACCGCCGCAAGCTGGCCTTCACCCACTGGAACACCGACGCCTACGGCTGGCAGGAATCGACTGACCCGCTTTACAAGACCATTCCCTTCTTTCTCGGCTTGCGACAGGGCAAGGCCTACGGCATCTTCCTGGATAACACCTGGCGCTCTTCCTTCGACTTCGGCAAGCAATGGCGCGACGCCTACTCTTTCGGCGCCGACGGCGGTGAACTCGATTACTACTTCTTCTACGGCCCTCATCCCAAAACAGTCATCCAGCGCTACGCGGATCTCACCGGCAAGCCTCCGCTGCCGCCACTCTGGTCGCTGGGGTTCCAGCAGTCGCGCTATAGCTATTACCCGGAAGCCCGGGTGCGTGAGATCGCTCGTACCTTCCGCGAGAAACAGATTCCCGCCGACGTGATCTACCTCGACATCGACTACCAGCAGGACAATCGCCCCTTCACCGTCAACCGCGAGCGATTTCCCCACTTCGAACAGATGATTCGCGATCTCGGTCAGCAGGGCTTCCGCGTCATCCTGATCACCGATCTGCACATCGCCAGCCTGCCCAATGCCGGCTACAAGCCGTACGACGAGGGCAGCGCCAACAACTACTTTGTCCACAACCCCGACGGGTCGGTGTTTGTCGGCACCGTCTGGCCGGGCCCCAGCGTCTTTCCAGATTTCACCTGGGCTCCCGCCCGCAATTGGTGGGGAACGCTCTACAAGGATTTTGTCGCCGACGGCATAGCCGGCTTCTGGAACGACATGAATGAGCCCTCCGTCTTCCTGCGCCCCGATAAGACCATGCCGCTGGACACCGTGCATCGCATGGATCGCGGCGGCACCACCACTCACCGGGAAGCGCACAACGTCTTCGGCATGGAAAATTCGCGCGGCACCTACGAAGGTCTGCTGAAGCTTCAGAGCAACACTCGCCCCTTCGTTCTCACGCGTGCGACGTACGCCGGCGGCCAGCGCTACGCCGCCACCTGGACCGGCGACAACTCCAGCACCTGGAATCACTACCGCATTTCGACTCCCACCCTGCTCAACCTCGGGCTTTCCGGATTTGCCCTGATCGGCGACGACATTGGCGGCTTCAAAGGCAGCCCGACTCCTGACCTGCTCACCCGCTGGATCGAGTTGGGCACCTTCAACCCCATCTTTCGCGATCACACCGACACGGGGTCGGCAAACCAAGAGCCCTGGGTGCACGGGCCTGAGCACGAGGCCATCCGCAAGCGTTATATCGAGGTACGATACAAACTGTTGCCCTACATCTATGCCTCGGTCGAAGCCACCACTCACACCGGTTTGCCGATCATGCGTCCCGTCTTCCTCGAGTACCCGGAGGCCGGAGACTTCGATCAGGATCGCGCCTTCTTTTTTGGAGGCGACCTGCTGGTCGAGCCCCAGATCGACGAGACCCTCGATCCGGCGAAGATCGCCCTGCCGCCCGGGGATTGGTACGACTACTGGACGGGATTGCCGGTCGATCGCGCTGCGCTTCGGCCCTCCAAGATTGCGCTCGACCAGGTTCCGCTCTACGTGCGCGCCGGCGCCATGATCCCGCAGCAGCCCGTGGTGCAAAGCACAGGGGAGACCCCGCAGGGCCCGCTCGAGTTGCGCGTATATCCCGGCCGTAACTGCCAGGGTTCTCTCTATTTCGACGACGGCACCACCTTCAACTACAAGGGGGGCGATCTTTTGCGCGCCGCGCTTGCTTGTCAGACCACTGCCAATTCCGTCACGCTGCGGATCAGCTCTTCAGAAGGCAGGTTCCAGCCCTGGTTCCGCTCGCTTCAGTGGACCGTCTTCGGCGCCAGGAGCGCGCCGGCACAGGTCACACTGGATGGACGTCCGCTGAGCGGCGCAACCTACAATTCGCGGGAGCAATCCGTCACCTTGACTACCCCCTACACAAAGGCCGGGAGCGAAATCGTGGTCACGTACTGAAGCGTCCTCTTCGCGTGGCGCGGACGCCCGCAGCGCGGGCAGGCCCGCGAACCGCCGGTCCGTTTTCTGCTCCCCAGCCTCTTCCTCGTACAATGGGTCGGCTCATCATGACCCGCAATCGCGCGAATTCGTTCGTCTTCTTTCTGATTCTTCTGGCGTCATTCACGCTTGCCGCCCCGCAAGGCACGCAGCCGCAGGCCACCCGATCCGGCTCAGCCCAAACCAAAACGGCCAATGCTCCTGCCAGCCGCTCCGCTGAAGCTGCGCGCCTCAATAATCTGGGCACCGCCTACATGAATCAGCAACAGTTTGAAAAAGCGGCGAAGTTATTTCAGCAAGCGCACAAGCTCGATCCCAATCTCTCTGTGGCGCATTTGAATGAGGGCATCGCGCTGGTGAATCTGCAGAAAAGCGATGACGCCCGCCGCATCCTCGAGGAAGTCATCCAGCAGGAACCGGAAAATGCTCACGCCTGGTACAACCTGGGTCTGCTCGACAAGGGCATCGCGGACAATGACGCCGCCCTCGCCGCCTTCCAGCACGCCGTCGAATACGCGCCCAAGGACGCCAATGCCTACTACTTCCTGGGGCTGATGTATTCGCAGAAGCAGCAGCCCAAGGAAGCCATTGCCGCCTTTCAGCACGCGATGAGGATTGAGCCTTACCACGCATCCGCCGAATTCGGACTGGCGCGCGCCTACCAGAAGGACGGGCAGTCTGCGGAAGCCAGGACGCACCTGGCTCGCTTCCAGCAGATCACGCAGCAGAAGCTGGGCGTGCCGCTGACTCTCGCCTATGGCGACCAGGGTCAACTTTCGTTAGCCCAACCCGTGGCAACGAAAATGGAGGATGCTGGTCCGGAGATTCCAGTCAAGTTCGTGCTTGCGCAGGGAACCGGGCTCTCGCAATCCGCGCCCCCGCCGTTACCCGACGGAGTGGAGGCCGTCCTCGGCCGCGGCGCATGCTTCATCGACTACGACGGCGACGGTCTTCCCGACCTGTTCCTGACCGCGGGCGGCAAGCAAGGTGGCATGGCTCTCTATCACAACCTGGGCCACGGCCGCTTTCAGGACGTAACCCGCACCGCCGGCTTCGATCCCACGCGTCCGTCTGTGGCCTGCGCAGTCTCTGACTACGACAACGACACCTTCCCCGACCTTGCCGTGTCCTTCGGCGATTCCATTGGGCTCTATCACAACGAGCAGCACGGCGCCTTTAAGGACGCGACCGAAGCCGCCGGCTTGTCCAAGGCCAAGGCCGGGCCTTTCGCCTTCGCAGGATTGCTGTGGGTGGATTTCGACCACGATGGCGACACCGACTTGCTTGTCGTCAGCCGCCAGCAGGGCGCAACCGACGCGCAGGGCGAGAAGTCCGACAACATCCTGTTTCGCAACAACGGCAATGGCACCTTCACCGATTTCACCGAGGAAGCCGGGCTCGGCAGGCCGGAAGCCGCCACGTCCGGCGCGGCGCTCAGCGACTTCAACAACGACCGCGCGGTGGACTTTATTTTGAGCGGGCGCACCACGCAGATTTTCCTTAATCCGCGCGAGGGAAGGTTCCTCCCCCTGGACAACATGCCGGAGATTCCCGGCCCCACACTGGGCATCGCAGTTCTCGATTTCAACCAAGACAGGTGGATGGACCTGGCCTTCACGCACGACAAGGCTCCGGGCCTGAGTCTGTGGCGTAACGTCGAGGGTCGAACGCTCGAGCCAGTGCCGCTGCCACCCACGAACTGGGTGCGTGCCTGGGGAGTGGCTACGCTTGACTACGACAATGACGGCTATATCGATCTGGCGGCGGTGGGCGAAAGCGTCGACGGCAAGTTTGAAGTGCGCCTCTTCCGCAACCTGGGACGCTCAGGATTCAAAGATGTCAGCACCGAGGTTGGCCTCGACAAGATTCCCCTCAAGGACCCGCGCGCCATCGTGGCCGTCGATTACGACGGCGATGGCGACACCGATCTGCTCATAACCCAGAACGGTGGTCCGCCGCTTCTATTGCGCAACGATGGCGGAAATGCCAACCATGCTCTGCGCATCGCGCTGAAGGGCCTCAATGACAACCGCAGCGCCATCGGCACCAAGGTGGAGGTGTTTGCCGGGACTGTCTCCCAGAAGTGGGAGGTCAGCGGCGGCGGCTATCTCGGCCAGGGTTCGGTGGATATCCTCGCCGGCCTGGGGAAGCTGCAACAGGCGGACGTGGTGCGCATGCTGTGGCCCACGGGCGTGGTGCAGGACGAAATCGAGCTGAGCGCGGCCAAGCCCGCGCGCATCCTCGAGATCGACCGCCGCGGCAGCTCCTGCCCGGTGCTGTTTGCCTGGGATGGCGTGCGCTATCGCTTTATCGGCGACATGATCGGCGCCGGCGTGATCGGCCATTGGATCGCTCCAGGCGAACGCAACGTCGCTGATCCCACGGAATATCTGAAGGTCGATGGCACGATCGTCAAGGCGCGCGATGGCCGACTGAGTTTCCGCTTCATGGAGCCCATGGAAGAAGCCGTGTATCTCGATCAAGTGCGGCTGCTGGCCATCGACCATCCGCGTGACGCCGTGGTCAACCCCAACGAGTATTTCGCCAGCAAACCTCCGTATCCGGAATTCAAGGTGATCAGCAGCCGCCAGGCTAGTCTCTCTCCGCCGGCTGGGGCCTGGGACGACAAAGGCCACGACGTGCTCGCCAAGCTCGCCGGCATCGACCACGACTATGTCACTGGCTTCCGCCTGCTGAATTACGCCGGCTTCGCCGAGTCTCACTACCTGGAACTGGATCTGGGACAACCCTATCGCGGCGGCACGCTGCGCCTGCTGCTCCATGGATTCATCGAATACTTCTCGGCCACCGGCATGTTCGCCGCGCATCAGGCCGGCATCGATCCCGTCGCTCCTTACGTCGAAGCTCAGGACTCGGGCGGCAGGTGGGTGCGCGTGGTGGATGACATGGGCTTTCCTGCCGGCCTGCCCCGCACTACCGTCGCCGATCTGACGAACAAGCTGCCCGTGGGGACCCGCCGCATTCGCATCGAAACCAATCTGCAAATCTACTGGGATCAGATTCTGATCGATCGTACTGCTCGGGACGCAGAGGCGCGTGTCAGCGAGATTCCGTTGGTGAACGCCCACCTTGGCTTCCACGGCTATCCGCGCGACATCGACCGCGAAACCAATGCCAGGGGCGATCACTACTACCTCTACGAAGATGTGAGCCTGAGCGGCCCCTACGTGCGCCAGCCGGGAGCCTATACGCAGGCGGGCGACGTGCTCGATCTCTTGCAGAAGATTGACGACCGCTTCGTAATCTTCGGCTCCGGCGATGAAGTGCGCCTGGACTTCGACCCCGACAGACTTCCGCCTCTGCCGCCGGGCTGGAGCCGGGATTACTTTTTCTTTGCCGATGGCTACGAGAAAGATATGGACTTCTACGCTGCTGAGGGGCTGACCGTGGCGCCGCTTCCCTTCCACGACATGGGCGTCTATCCCTATCCCGCGGGAAAGGCTTTCCCGCTGGACGCCGAGCACCTGAACTATCTGCTCGACTACAACACGCGGTTCTATTCGGATACTCCGACGCAGGAGTTCCGGTTCAGGTTCCCCAGGGCCAAGTGAAGGATCGATGAATTGACTTCGAGGCGCAGCTAAAGCCGCGCCCCTGCAAAACGCTCAAAGGGATCTCTCCGGGCGCGTTAGTGGCCCGCGTACATCTCTCCCGCCTCGATCGCCACCTTCAGATAATTCTCCTTCGGAGGCAGTGGACAGGTTGCGTAGGGAGTGAACCCGCAAGGCGGGGTGTAGGCCTTGTTGAAGTCCAGGACTACTTTGCCTCCCTTGGGCATGTCGCTATAGAGGAAGCGGCCTGCAGGATAGGTCTGCTTGCCGCTGGTCTGATCCTTCAGGATGAAAAAGAGTTCGTTGTCGCCTTCTTCAACCAGAGCCTCCAGGCGAAGTTTGCTTCCGTTCAGGATGAATTCCACGTAGCCCGGGCTCGACATCTCGACGTCTTCGCCCAGCATGGTCGGAATGGCCACCTGCCGGGCTTTTTCAAAGGGAACGAAGCTCGCGTTCACGCGATAGGAATCCTGGATGGGAAAGTACTCGAGGCCCTTGAAGCTGCGCAGGTGGTCGCTGTTCAAATCGCGGGTGCGAATTCCCAGGCGCTTGTTGCGCTTGATGACCAGCATCCGCAGATCGCCCATTTCCATCACGGTGGGAGAACCCGATGCATCGGGTTGCAGAACCGCATCGGTTGCCGGCTTGCCGGCGATCTTCACTCCCGCCTGCGGAAGCGCGTGCAGGGTCACGGTACCGTTCTTGAGTTCGAAGACACCGGCCTCGGCGGGAGCCTTGTCGCGCGGCAGCACAACTTCGTTATTGGCATCGCTGCCGAAGCGGTTGGCGCCCTCCTTGAGCCAGGACAATCCCACCAGCGTCAGCCAGTTGGTCTTCAGGCTGGCCTGTCGTTTTTCCCGCCACTTCATGATCTCGGCCTGATAGGCCGAACTCACCGCCTTGCCTGCGGCATCTGCGGCAACCGCGGCTGCCGGCGCAAAGATTAAGGCCGAAAGCAAGAACCCTGGCAGCAGCTTCACTAAGCGTGTCCCTCGATTCATTCATCCCTCGCAGAAATCTGCATGCGCGACGTCCCGAGTTGGGCGGGAGCTTGAGCCAGCGCCCGCGAGCCCCCTTCGTGATCTTATACGGCAGTACAATAGACGTGCTCAAGCGTGCCGCGTTTACTCCTCTGCCTCGACGCGGCCAGCCAGGAGGATCAAGATGCCGATTGCCAGCGATGAAGTGGAGTCTCTCATCAGCAAGATCGGAGAGGAGTGGGCGCGGCATTGGAATGCCGGCGAACTGGAAAAACTTATCGCTGCCTACGCGACTGAGGCCGTCTACATGCCTCCGCACCACGCGGCCGTACACGGGCGCGACGCCATTCACGAATACCTGAAGGGGCCGCTGCGCCACGGCGTGCGCGACCTGCGCTACGAGGTCACCTTCATCAAGCACTCCGGCGATCTGGCCTACGACGTGGGACGCTATTCCATGAGCCTCCCCGAACCCAGTGGCGTCATGCGCCAGGATCGCGGAAAATATCTCACCGTGTGGCGGCGGCAGGCAGACGGGAATTGGAAGATCGTGGCCGATTGCTGGTCGAGCGACCTTCCGCCGGCCCATTGAGCCCTGCTGCTGCGAGGCGCGGGAACCGGCGCCCGCGGCCTTCGCGGCGCGCGTCAGTAACGGGGAGGCGGGCATCCCTGCCCGAGTGCGCGACCTTGTGTATTCTTATCGGCTAGGGATCGCTTTTCTCACCATTTTGCTGGAGGACGAATGCAACGCAAAGCTAGCGCAGTCTGGACCGGCGGTTTGAAGGATGGCAAAGGCGCCATCTCCACCGCGAGCGGAGTACTTTCCAACGCCCAATACTCTTTCGCCACCCGCTTCGAGAATGGCATCGGCACCAATCCCGAGGAGTTGCTGGGCGCTTCTCATGCGGGGTGCTTCTCCATGGCCCTGTCGAACGAACTGGGCAAAGCAGGCTTCACGCCGGAGCGCATCGCCACCGAGGCCACGGTCACCCTGGAGAAGACCGACGCCGGCTTCACTGTGACCACGGTTCACCTGAACGTGAGCGCGCGCGTCCCCGGAGCCAGCGATGACGCCTTCCGCAAGGTGGCGGAGACGGCCAAAGCGGGCTGCCCGATCTCGCGCGTGCTGAACGCCAAGATCACCATGGACGCCAATCTGGAAAAGGGAGCCCAGGCCGCCGACTAGGGCTGGCCACCGCAGTCAGGCTTGGCGCGCGGGCACTATTCCAGGTGATATTTCTGCCGGCACGGGCGCGGCCGCGCCCTGGAGCGTCGCTCCACTATCCCGATCCCTCGCGGGCGCAGCCCGTGGGGGATCCGCGGCGCATTTTCCTACTTCCCCTGCGAGCGCAGGAGTTCGCGAATCTCACGATTGATGCGGGCGGCGTCGCGAGCGGCGTTGTCGATCATCTCCACCCACTTCTTGCCAGCCTCGTCGAGGTTGGCGTGGGCGAGCAGGTAGGAAGCCTGTATGACGGTTTCAATCGAGTTGCTGAGGTCGTGAGCCAAGCTGCGAAGCCGCCCGTTGACGTCGGCCCGGGTGTTCTGACTGTCCATAGATAGGCTAATAGAGAAGCCCCTCGTCTAGTCTACAACCGGGCAACCGGAGACGCATCCCGGCTTTTGCCGGCGGTGCGTTCGCCGGTTTGACACTGCGCCGTGCGTTTGTAGAATAGAAGTGTCTTCCCTGAGCGTCGGGCGGCCTGCCCGATGCTGCCCTTCGTGCCGAAGTGGCGGAATTGGCAGACGCGCATGGTTCAGGTCCATGTACCCGCAAGGGTGTGGGGGTTCGAGTCCCTTCTTCGGCACCAACTCTTCTTCTCAGCGCGTTAGCGCACGGCTACCGAGCGGCTTGTTCGCCGAAGTGTCTCTTGGCCCTGGCGTAAGCGTTCTATCTGGCAGTTTCGGCTTATGGCCATAAGAAGCTAATTTCCGAGGATGACTTCCGGTTTGCCGACCAACAGGCCAGAATGCGAAAGGTAGCCACCTGACCTGGATCCAA
>Ga0187788_10000273_pt1 | contig 14198 bp, 13 predicted proteins | sample 1015_BV01_MP10_2_FD_133008 | JGI IMG/M metagenome (GOLD analysis project Ga0187788, IMG submission 133008) | Tropical peat soil microbial communities from peatlands in Department of Meta, Colombia - 1015_BV01_MP10_20_MG | ecosystem: Environmental > Terrestrial > Soil > Wetlands > Peat | place...
CGCTCGTGGCGACCGCGAAGCGGGCCGGGTTGGTCTTCTCGCCGGTCGATCCCTTCGACTGCGCGAGCCCACCGTTCGACCTGTTCCGAGAGGGCGACGGCCGCGGCACCCAGAACGTGATGTGGCGCGCCGACTCCCCGCACCCCATCCGGGTGTTCGACTACTGGTGGTTCGACGAATACGAGGACGAGAACGGCGTCAAGCACCGCACGTACCAACGGCGCACCTGCGCGCTCGCCGACGTCGGGTGGATGTGGCCGCAGCTGACTCTGCAACGCGAGAACGTCCTGAGCAAGGCCGCATCCGTGCTCGGCGCCCGTGACATCGAGTTCGAGTCGGAGGAATTCAACCGAACGTTCTTCGTCACGTGCGAGGACCGCAAGTTCGCGAACGCGTTCCTCGACGCGCAGATGATCGACTTGCTCACAGCGACGAAAGGCTTGTTCGAGATGGAGGTGCACAACCGGTGGATCCTCCTCTACAGCAAGCGCCTCAAGGGCAATGAGATGGCTCCGCTGTACCGGCTGACCGAGACGCTCGTCGCGCGCATCCCGCGCCTCGTCTACGAGATGTGGCCGGCGCGATGAACATGATCTGGGTCGCCCTCGGTGTCGTCGCCGTGCTGTTCGTGCTCGCCGCGATCTCGTACAACCGGTTCGCGACGCAGAAGGCCCTGATGGCGAACTCGTGGGCCAACGTGGACACGGAGCTCCGCCGGCGCCACGACCTCGTGCCCAACCTCGTCGAGACCGTGCAGGGCTACGCCGGGCACGAGCAGAACGTGCTCGTGGATGTAGCCAGGGCGCGCACTGCGGCGCGCTCGACGTCCGGCACCGGCGCTGAGCACAACAGGGAGGAGGGTGCGCTCTCGGAAGCGCTGCACTCGCTGTTCGCCCTCGCCGAGGCATACCCCGAGCTCGAGGCGAGCGCTCACTTCCTCGACCTGCAACGCCAGCTCGTCACGACCGAAGATCGCATCCAAGCCGCGCGTCGCCTCTTCAACGCAGACGTGCGCGACTACAACCGGCGTGTCTCGTCGTTCCCGTCGATGCTGGTTGCTCGCGCCGGGGGGTACGAGCGCGCGGACTACTTCGAGCTCGAGCCCTCGGTCCGCAGCTCCGTGCCGCAGGTCATGCCGCCCGCCTCGAACGCCTGAACAGCTTCGGCCTCGGGGCTACCACGCCGCGATCGGAAGACCACGGGGCGGGAGGTGCGAACACCAGCGCAGCGAGCGAGGTCAGCGGCCTGTCGTAGTTGACCCGCCACCCGGCGAAGTCGCGCCATGCTTGGTCGCGGTCGGGCTTGAGCGGGACGCCGGCAGCCTCGAGCTCGACCAGCACCAGATCGAACTCTCGACGAGTGACCGAGATCGGGTCGTCGGGCCTCGGGTTCGGGTCGTAGCGAATGCCGAAGTAGTCGCACAGACGGCGCAGGCAGAGGTACCCCGTGCGGATCAAGATCTGGGCGTGCCCGCTGCGGGGGCGGTCCACCGCTGCGAGCAGCACCGACGCCGTGTCGAGGACGCAACCCGCCGCAGTGATCCACGAGCGCTCGGGCTGCGGTGACCGGAAGTACACCAGCGCTGCGAACGAGATGTGGCTCTCCTCCACGTCGATGAACCACTGCTCCCACCTCCGGAAGAGCTCGTCGTCCACCATGTCCATCCCGCCGATCTGCGCGTAGCGAGAGAGCAGCTGGCCCGCGCTGGGAGGGTTGCCGGCACGGGTCTCGAGCCCCCCGACGAGCTGCTCGCGGCGAGCGAACGCGCCGTAGATGGATGGCAGGTAGCTGATGAGCAGCGCAACCAGACCGAGCCCGATCATCGCCTCGAGGAACACGAGCAAGTCGACTGGGAGGTCGTGAGGCAGGGCGAACCCCAACGTGAAGATCGAGGACCCGCTCAGGATGAATGCCTGCCGCAGCGGCTGGACGTTCAACCCCCACATCATCAACGTGAAGCCGATGATCATGAGCGAGATCCACACGAACGGCAGGAGGACCAGACACAAGGGGCCGTAGATGGCGTTCACCCTGTCGCGCTGTTCGTAGGTGCGGCCCTCGTGCGCGAAGACGTTGAACACCTTCCGCATCGTGATGAAGACGACCCGGTTGATCATCGTGCTCGACGCTCGAGGGAGCACCACGGTGCGCAACGCGGCGGAGCCGGTGTACACAACGATGACCGCGCCGGCGGCGAAGGCGAGCACCTGGAGCACCGGCATCGTGCAACTCTTCCACTGTCGGTACGCAAAGATCGGGGACTGATGGAACCGGCGACGCGGGTCCGATGGGTGATCGAGACGGCACGGGGTGTCCTCGACGGTCGCCTGCCCGCGGATCAGGCGGCATCGTCGGTGCGGCTGCAGCGTGACCAGCTCGTCGGGCTCCTGCGCGCCGACCGCCTCACCGTGACCCAGCGCGAGTGCGACACCGTGGCGACGACCCTGCGGATGCTCGCCGAGCAGGTGAGCGACCAGGCCTCATCTGTGTCTGACAACGACGACCACCTCGCAATCGCCGAAGCACTCGGCTCCCTGGCTCAAGCGCTGAGGTGACTCGCCACTAACCTGCCTTTGATGCCCGACATGCCGTTTCCGTGCCTGTCGGTCGTGACCCCGTGCTTCAACGAGGAGCAGACGATCAAGGTCGTCATGGAGCAGGTTCTCGCCTCTCCGTACACCCGCGAGCTGATCGTCGTCGACGACGGCTCGACCGACGGCACGCTCGCCATCGCCCGGGAAGTCAGCGACCCGCGGGTCAGGGTGCTCGCCCAAGGGCTGAACCAGGGGAAGGGCGCGGCGCTGCGACGCGGGTTCGCCGAGGCGACATCGGACTACGTGATCGTGCAAGACGCGGATCTCGAGTACGACCCGCGCGAGTACGACGTGATGCTGCAACCCCTCCTCGACGGCAAGGCGGACGTCGTGTACGGGTCGCGCTTCCACGGCTCGCGACCGCACCGCGTCCTGTACTTCTGGCACTCGGTCGGCAACAAGGCGCTCACCACGCTCTCCAACATGTTCACCGACCTGAACCTCACGGACATGGAGACGTGCTACAAGGCCTTCCGGCGTGATGTTCTCCAGTCGATCGTGATCGAGGAGGATCGCTTCGGCATCGAGCCTGAGATCACGGCGAAGGTCGCCCGCGGCGGCTGGCGCGTGTACGAGGTCGGCATCTCCTACGACGGGCGCACGTACGCCGAAGGCAAGAAGATCGGTTGGAAGGACGGCGTGCGTGCCTTCTACTGCATCGTGCGGTACTCGGCGGGCCCGCTGCGCCGGACGCGTTGACGAGCATCTCGCGCATCGAGACAGAAGCGGGCCCCGCCGAGATCGTGGCCTCGGCGGTCGCGCCCCCGAGGCGCTGGCCACGTTGGCTGAAGCCTCTCCTCCTCGGCGCTCTCTTCGTCGCGACCGTCTTGCTGATGCGGCGCCCCACCCCTCACCGGGTCCTCCACACGCTTCCCGCGAACACGGGTGATCCTGCGCTCGTCGCATGGATCATGTCGTGGGACGTGCACGCCCTGCTCACGCATCCGACCCACCTCTTCAACGCGCCCATCTTCTGGCCACGCACGCTGACGCTCGCGTACTCCGACTTGCTGCTGCCCGTCGCGCCGCTGTTCGGCCTCCTCCACACGCTGACGGGTAGCTACGTCGCCGCGCTGAACCTCACCGTCCTCGTGCTCATGGTCTTCACGCAGGTCGCGACGTACGCGTTGGCGAAGCGGCTCACGGGACGCGACGACGCCGCGATCCTCGCCGCGATCGCGTTCACGTTCAGCGGCTACGCACTCGCGCACTGGGGTCATCCGCAGCTGCAGCTGCTCGGGTTGCTGCCACTCGGCTTCCTGGTCCTCTTCCGTGTGCTCGACATGCCGACGACGAGGAACGCGGTCATCTGTGGTGTCGTCATCGCAGCGATCGCTCTCGGGGCGCTCTACTACGGCGCGCTGTTCGTGCTGTGCGCCGTTGCCGTCGTTCTCGGCCACGCCTGGTCGCAGCGCTATCAGCTGAAGGACGGCTTCTGGCGCGCCATCGCGATCACGGTGGTCCTCGCCGGCGCGCTCGTGCTGCCGTTCGCTGTGGGCTACTGGCGGCTGCAGTCGCAGGATGGGTTCCAACGGCCCGCGGTGCCGGCGTGGGGGCTGAAGGCCGACGATCTGCTCACGCCCGCACCGCGCAGCTACTTGTACGACTGGATGGCCCGCATCGGGCCGGCCCGCGACGGCGAGCACATGCAGTTCCAAGGCTTCGTGGTCATGGCGCTCGGCGCAGTCGGCCTCGTCAGTGCGCTGCGCAGGCGGGAGGGCCACACGTGGCGCGACGACCTGCAGGACGGCGACGAGCCGATCAGCGCTCGCCAGCACCGCGAGCTGCGCCTGCTCGTCCTCGCGGCCGGAGTCTCGGTCGTGGTCGCGATCGGACCCGAGGTGTACGGCATCACGGCGCCGTTCGGGCTGCTGCGCGACCACGTGCCCGGCTTCGGCGGGATCCGAGTCGCGGCCCGGCTCGCCGTCGTCGCGTGGCTCACGCTCGCGGTCCTCGCGGGCAAGGGCTTCGCGGTGCTGACACGTCACGTGCGCACGACCCTGCGCGCCGCGCTCGCTGTCGGTGTCGGCCTCGTGATCCTCGTCGAGCTCGCAGCGCCCGTGATCACCGCGGAGGTGTCGTCACGGGACGCGACGCTCGACGTGTACCGCGCGCTCGACGATCGCGGCGCCGACCCGGTCGTCGAGCTCCCGATGATCGACCCGATCTCGCAGCCGTTCGAGTGGGCGACGGTCGAGTCGCCTCGCATGCTGTTCGCGACGACGGATTGGCACCCGCGGGTCAACGGTTACTCCGGGTACTTGCCTCCGGGATACGCGGAGGACGTGCAGCTGCTCAACACGTTCCCCGCACCCGACGCGGTCGCTCGGCTGCGGGCACTCGGTGTTCGCTACGTCGTGCTGCACCTCGGCGTCGGGCAGTACACGCCACAGCAGATCGCGGACATCGTCGCCGCGTTGCCTGCGGGCGCTACCGCGCGGCCCCACGGCGACGCCTGGCTCATCGACCTGCGTGCGCCTCCGGAGCCAGCGCCCGAAGGCGAGGGGACGCCCTGATCAGTCGCGCGACGAGGTGGGACGGTGGGCTCGGCGCCGCACCTCCGCTTGGATCGTGTCGCGGTCACCGTCGGGCCAGGGCTCGACCGCGCGGGTCCACTTCGGCGAGTCGACGACGCCGGCAGCGGCAGCCATCGCCGCGGTGAGGGTCGCGTCGTCGTCGACCAGCACGGTGCCGGGAGGCGCCTGCTCGCCCAACCCGCCGACCCGAGTCGCGATCACGAGCCGGCTGAAGAGCGCGGCGCGCTCCATGACGCCGGACGACCAGATCTGCCGATACGGAAGCACCACCGCGTCCGCGGCGACGAGCCAGAGATCGAACGCCTCGTCGCTGAGGTAGGCGTCGTGGAGCGTGGCGCCCTTCGTCTGGCGGATCGCCGCAGCCAGGTCGTCGCGGTGCTGGAGGAACGCGGGCTCGTCCACCCGCACCGATCCGACGACGTGCAGCTGGGCGCCGACCGAGGCCGCACCACTCGCCGAGAACGCCGCGACTGCTCGGTCGAATCCCTTGTGGGGTTGGATGAAGCCGATCGCGACGAACACGAACCGGTCGGGTGGCAAGCCGAGCACGGCGCGCGCCGCGGCGCGGTCGGCGTTCGTGTGCGGCACGAAGGTCGCGCCGTGCGCCACGACAGCGGTGCGCTCGGGCCGCACCGGCCACACGGCGACGAAGCGATCGCGCTCGATCGCGGTGTGGAACACCAGCCGGTCGACCGTCCGCCACATGCGGGCCGTGAGGGCGCGGTTCCGGCGCCCGTAGCGCAAAGGCTCGTCGTCGAACTCGTGCACGACGACCTCGCTCTCGTGCGCCAGTCGGCACGCGACGAGCAGACCGGCGGTGCTCATCGCATGGTCGTTGCGCGACATGCCGACTGGGAAGAAGACGTCGGGATGGAACTGGATGACGAGTCGGTCGAACCCGCTGACTCGTCTCGCCAACGCGATCGGACCTCGCCGATTGCGTAGATCGAGCCACTGGTGCGCGGCCGACGGTGCCGGGGAGAGCACCTCCACATCGTTGCCCTCGGCGCGGAGCGCCTTCACCTGTTGCACCGCGTACGCCGCGATGCCGTCGCGGTACGGCGCGTACGGCGTCACCATCAGGATGCGGCTCATGGCTGCGTCCACTCGATCAGCAGCGCCTCCATGCGATCGAGCACATCGGATGGCGAGTAGTGCGAAAGCACGTAGTCACGACCGCCGATCGCGAGCCGCTTGGCTTCGTCAGGCCGCTGCGCGACGAAGTCGAGGCATGCCGCGAGCTCCTCGGGCGTCTCGTAGAGCAACCCGGCGCCCGAGCGCTCGCAATGCCAGCGCACGACCGCTGCGTCGCCGTTCGCGATCACCGGCGTGCCGGCCAGCCACGCCTCCATGATCGTGCGGGAGAAGCTCTCCAAGGCCGACGGTTGCAGGTACGCGTCCGCCGCGGCGTACGCGTTCGCGAGCTCGTCCTCGTCCAGGAACCCGAGGTCGCGGACACGGCCGACCATCGAGTCCGGGGGCAGCACCGCGCCTGTGCCAGTCGTCACCAACGTGAACGGAAGATCGTGGCGCGCCACCGCGTCGGCGAACGAGGTGACGAGCCCGTCCCAGCCCTTCGCACCTTCGCGCCTGCCGGCATAGAGGACGAAGCGACCCTCGATGCCATGACGTCGACGGAACCCTTCCGGGTCGTAGCTCGCCGGCACCGTGACGCCGGCGCCCACCACCGCGGTGTGCGGTGGGAGCGGCTGGATGCGCCTCGCCAGCGCGGCTTCCGGCTCGGACAGGAACCAGATGCCCCGCGCGCCGGAGAACAGCGGCGCGTACAAGGGCAGCCGCGCCTCGGGCTCGTCGTGAAGGCACGGCATCAAGATCGTGCGCTCGGGAACGACCTGCCCGCACGCGAACGTCGGCCAGAACATGTACGGCGCGAAGACGAGAGCGCGGTAACGATCGCCATGGTCGAGCAGATGGTGGAAGAGATCGGGGACGCGCAGGTCGTCGTTCACCCAGCGCTGCTGCTCGGTGATCGTGAGCGTGTCGCCGGCCAGGATGCGCGCGTGCAGGGCAGCCCGCTCGAGCCGAGGCGTGTCGACGACCGCTCGGAAGCGGCGCACGGTCAGCGCGCCATCGACGGACACCCCTTCCGGGAACTCGTTCTCCCAGGTGAAGTGGTCTCGGGCGCGCGTCGTGAGGATCTCGACGGACCAGCCGCGATCAGCGAGGCCTCGTGCGGTCTCGGCGAGCACTGCTTCGGCCCCGCCCACGACCCCAGGGCCATAGCGGGGCGGCACGAAGCCGAGTCGACCGGTGCGCTCCACAGGTCCGGCAGGGTATCCGCCTACTGTGGTCCGACCGGTATGGACATACTCGTTTGTGGCGCCCACGTGCCGTTCATGTACGGCGGGGCCGAGCAGCTGCTCGAGAACCTCGTCAGTGCGCTCCGGGCCGCCGGCCACCGAGCCGATCTCGTGCGGCTACCGAGTGCATGGGATCGAGAGCGGGTCTTCGACGCGGCGATGGCCTGGCGGATGGTGCCGCTCGACGCGGACATGGTCATCGCCACGAACTTCCCGTCGTACTTCGTGCGCCACCCGCGCAAGGTCGTGTGGCTGTTCCATCAGCACCGCGTCGTGTACGACCTCGCTGGGACCGATCTCAGCGACTTCGACTTCGACGACGGCGGGCTCGAGGAGCAGCGTCTGCTCGCGGAGTGGGACACTCGCGCGCTCGAAGAAGCGACCGCGCGGTTCACGCTCTCGGAAGTCGTCTCCGATCGTCTCCTCCGTTACAACGGGCTGACGTCGACGCCGCTCCCCCATCCGCCGCCCTTGTTCGAACGGCTGCACCCGGGCGGATCGGACGGTCCACTCTTCACTGCGCTTCGCCTCGAGCGCAACAAGCGCCCCGACTTGTTGATCGACGCGATGGCAAACACAACGAGCGGCATCTCGCTCGACATCGCGGGAGCCGGCAGCCTGCACGACGAGCTCGCGGCGCGCATCGACCGGCTCGGGCTCGGCGATCGTGTGCGACTTCTCGGATGGGCCGACGACGATGACCTCGTGCGTCACTTCGCCGCGGCGCGGGCGGTGCTGTACGCGCCATATGACGAGGACTACGGCTATGTCAGCCTGCAGGGGTTCGCGGCGGGCAAGCCCGTCATCACGACGACCGATTCCGGCGGTGTGCTCGAGCGGGTCACCGACGGCGTGAACGGGCTTGTTGCCGACCCCGATGCCGGGTCGCTGGCCGCGGCGATCGATCGCCTTGCAGGCGACGACCTGCTCGTGCAACGACTCGGGCGGGCGGGGCGCGACGCCGTCGCAGGGCTCTCGTGGGAGCCAGTCGTCCAGGCTTTGCTGACCGGAGCGCTCGTGCGATGAGCGCGCCGCGGCTCGGTGTGCTCACGGGCGTGGTGGGCGCGGACGCGATCGCGCCGCTGCTGTGCGCGCTCTCTGATCGGTGCGTCGTGACGGCCTGGGAGCCGGGGTTGCGCGTCGACGCGGTGCTCGCGGTGTCGTGGCGTGCTCCCCTGCTGCGAGAAGCGACGAGGGAGGCGGCGAACCGACTCGTGCTCTGGGACGATCCCGCTGACCCTGCCCCCGCCGAGATCCGGGAGCGCTCGACGGTCACGGTGTTCGGGCCCGACCCGTGCGTCGACGCTCGTGCGCACCGCGCCGTGCCCCCGTTCCTTCGCGCGCGCTGGCGCGCACGGTTCGACATCGAAGTCCCTGTGCTGCCGCCGCCGAACCTCACGTGGCGCCAACGCCGCACGTTCCTCGCACTGTGCCCGGCGGTGGTTGCATACGGAACGGTCGCGCTCGAGGCGCTCGCGTTCGCCACGCCGCTCGTCACCGACGCCGCGACCGCGTCGCGGCTCGAAGCTCGCGACGGCATCCACGTCCTCGTCTGCGACGCATCGCCTTCGATCGCGGCCGATGTCGCGACCGAGCTCGGCGCCGACCACCGGCGCGGCGCTGCACTCGGGCACGCCGGCCGGCGGCTCGTCGAGGAGCGCCACGACGTGAGCCGCACGGCTGCGGCAGTCAGCGAGGCGCTCGGGTGGCCGACGCTCTCCAGCCGGTTCGCGGCGCGGCTGATCGGCCTCCCGACCCCGCCGCTCGCGCGGCCGATCACACGGGCGGAGGCCCGGCTCGGGGAGCTCGGGGTCGCATGAGCAGCGCGGATCCCGACCTCACCCCCGAGCACGTCGCCGAGCTGCGCGAGGCACTGGGCCAGCCTGGCCCTCCCCCGCCGCCACCGCCGCCGGCTCCGCTGTCCCAACGGGCGAAGGTCGCGATCACTGCGCTCGTCGGCCCCATCGCCCGACGAGCGCTCGACGGCATCGCCGTGCGCGTGAGCGAGCGAGTCGCAGTGCGGGTCGAGACACGCACCACGGGTCGCGTGCAAGAGCTCGCCGCGCTTGTCGCCTCACTGCAGCAGCAGGTCACACACCTCGTGCCCTCGATCCACGCCCTCGGCATCCTCGACTCGAACATCGATCTCTTCGCGTCAGCCGACACCGTGCTGCACGAGGTGCGCGTGAACGCCGTGCAGCTCGAGCTCTTGCGCGCGCAGCTCATGACGTTCGAGCGCACGCTCGACGACCTCGGGCGCGCGATCGCTCCCGACGCCGGCATCGAGGCGGCATCGCACCGGTTCGCGGAGCTGCGCGATCAGATCCAACGGCTCGACCGGGCCGTGCGCGAGATGCGGCGCGCCGGGTCGCCCGCCTCGCACACGTCAGAGGTTCCCGAGGTACTCGTCGCGGCAGGAAGCACTCCGGTCGACTTCGACTACGTCGGCTTCGAGCGGCGCTTCCGCGGCGATCCTGCCGACATCGCGATGACGTTGGCGGAGCGCTACGTCGAGATGCTCGCGGATCATGCGCCCGTGATCGACGTCGGCTGCGGCGCCGGTGGGTTGCTCGCTGCGCTGCGCGAGGCGGGCATCGACGCGCGTGGCGTCGACCTCGATGGCGGGATGGTCGCGGAGGCACGAGCGGCCGGCCTCGACGTCGTGCAGAGCGATGGGCTCTCGTTCCTCGCATCGCTGCCCGACGCCAGCGTCGGTGCGATCACCGCGATCCACGTGATCGAGCACCTCGAGTTCGCCGATCTGTGCCGCTTCCTCGATCTCGCAGCTGCGAAACTCGTTCCCGGCGGCGTGCTCGTGTGCGAGACGCCCAACCCGACCGCGCTCATCGTGCTCGGCCACTCCTACATCCTCGATCCCACCCACAAGTGGCCGCTGCACCCGTCCCTCGTGACGTTCCTCTGCGAGCGCGCGGGCTTTGCCGACGTCGAAGTGCGGTTCCACTCGCCGGCTGACTTCTTCGCGGTGCCATTGCTCGACGAGAGCGCCGATGCCCCGCCGCAAGCCGCGGTGATCAACGACGCGCTGCGGCGCTTGAACAGCGTGCTCTTCGGGCCTCAGGAGTACGCGGTCGTCGCGACGCGCGGCTAGCCCTCGCCCGTGTGGAGCCAGAAGGCGCCACCATGGCGCTGCACCTCGGCGAGCTCTGGCGCGGACCAGACCGGGTCGCAGATCGCGTCGAGGTCGGGGAACCGGCGGATGTAGTGCGCGGGGAGCACGATCTCTGCACCACCCCCGCCGCCGAGCAGCCAGGCCGCGAGCAGGTACTGCTCTGAGTAGTACCGGTCCGCCCATTGGGGTGGGTAGTCGTCCGGCAGGAAGATGTCGTGGATACCGACGAGCACTCCGGCGGGCAGCGACGGCACGACCTCCGTCAGCATGACGGTCGCGTCCGAGTTCTGAAACGCGCGGTGTGAGTTGTCGATGAACAGCATGTCGCCAGGCACGAGTCGATCGAACACACCGAGATCGGCATCCTCGACCGGCAGCCGGATGATCTCGTCACACAACGTGTCCACTTCGGCGCGAGGGTGCGGATCGATCGACACGATGGTGGTGTCGAGCCCGTGATCGCTGATCGCTCGCTTCACGAACTTCGTGGAATTGCCCGACCCGACCTCGAGATAGAGCGAGGGACGCGTGTCGGCGACAAAGGAATAGAGCGCAACACCATCGAGGCCAGGGATGTAGCTGTTCACCCACTGCGGGTCGCCCGGCTCGAGCGGTGCGGCCGCGCTGATCGTCGCGAGGCGATCACGATGCGCGAGGAACCCCTCGAGCACGGCGCGATAGCGCTCGATCCCGGGGCTGATGATCGCGTCGAGGCCCGGGTGCGACGGCTGGTCCCACCCGTAGCGCGCGCGCGGGTTGACGGGATAGTCGAGTGGGATGCCCGAGTACGCCGCCCGCACCTTCCTGCGAACGAACCGCTTCGCCGCCGACGCCATCAGAACCTCTTCCAAAACGACTGCTCGCGGCTGAAGATGGAGCCGCTCGGGAGCTCGGCTCCGACCCAGTAGACGGGCGCGAGCCATCCGTAGTCCGCCTGCAACGTCCCGGTCCGCAGCGCGTCAGGGTTCGTGACCGGATCGATCGGGTCGGGATCGACGCACATCACTGCGCAGTAGATCGAGGGCGGGACCTCGAGCGTCTCCGCGACGTCGGGGTCTTCGGGCACGGTCCGCCCCCACTGCGGCCCAGGCATCTGGAAGTCGAATTCCTTGATCGCCTCTTGTACCGCCTTGTGGTCGGGATGCTGGTAGCGGATCGAGGGATCGAACGAGTCGTTGAAGTACGCGCCCGCAACGAGGTCGTCCTCGTCCGTGACCGGCAGCACCCGGAAGCGGAGGTCGCGCACCGTCTGGATGCCGAGCACGACCTCGTTGAGGCTCAGGTCACGATCACCGAAGTCGAACACGAAGCGAGCCGACTTGTCGCCGACCCACAGCAGGTACGTCGTCGCGGGGATGCGCTGACCAGCCGAATCGATCTTGCTCGGCAACGTCGCGCCGGCAGGGAGGTTCATGTCGAACTGGCCGAGGAAGCCCGGACGCCCGATCGACGACTCGACGCCACCGCGGGCGTCGAGGAACGACGACCACGCGTCGACGCGCTGCTGCGCGCAGCTCGACGTGCCCTCGCCCATGAAGGGCTGGGGCTGCGGTTCGCGCTCGCCGCGCTCCTGCTGTTGCTCGGGGATGCCGCTGCCGTTGCAGAACTGTGAGTACTCGCCGCGTGTCAGCAGGATGAACACGATGTAGTGCGTCGTGTCGTTCGCGACCATCGACCACGCCTCGAACTCGTCGTCCGGATGGGGGATCACGATGTAGCGGATCTTGAGGTCTGGCGATGCGGGTGCGACGACGGATGTCGGTGGCTGGCCGCCCGTGGCAGGCGTCACGAACTCTGGGGCGACGGGGACGCTCGACGTCGACGCGGATGGCACCGACACTGGCGGCGCCACCTCGGGCTCGGGCGACTGCGCGGCCACACCGCTCGGGAGGTCGTCAGTCGGGAGCGTCTGGAGATCGGGATCGGGGACGTCGAGGGCGACGCTGGTCGTCGGGCTCGACGGGGACGTCGTGGAGGACGACGAGGCCGCCGCCTCGGTCGTGGCACCGCTCGCCCCGCGCCCGGTCGTCGCCGACGAGCTCGAGTCGTCGCCGCGAGAGCAACCCGCGGCCGCGAGGCACAACGCCGCGGCCGCGGCGGCCCCGAGCAGCCGACTGACGCCGCTCACAGCGTGACGTACCAACGCCGGGCGTGGAGCGCGCACGCGATCGCGGTCCACGCGAGGAGCATCCCCACTGCGTACAGGAACCACGCGCCGGGCGGGGCGATGGTGCGTTGCACGCCGTGTTCGAGGAGCCAGGTCGATGCTGTCGTCGTGCCCACGTGTGCTCGTGACAGCAGCACGCCGACGATGTGCTGGCCGACGTACACGAGCAGCGCGTTGCGGCCGAGCGCGACGAGGGGCCAGGCGATCCCGCGCCCGATCGGACGATCGTCGATCAGCACGTGGGCGGCGACGATGAGACCGAGCGAGATCGCGGCGGTGACGAGCACGAACGAGGGAGTCCAGAGTCGCTTGTTGACCTCGATCGCGGATGACCAGAGCACGCCTGCGAGAAGACAAGAGGCTCCGAGAGCCAGGATCGCGGCAACCCGCCGACGGCGCAGCAAGTCACCCGCGAGCCAACCGATCAAGACTGACGCGACGGCGCCCGCTGTCGACGCGAGGCCCTCGGGGTCGTAGCCGGCGGTGCCGTCGCGGTAGAGGTGCGCCGAGCCGAACGTCGCGGCGTCGATCTGTCCCGGCACGGTGCACGACGGCGTGTCGACCCCCCGGCAGCCATCGATCGTCGGCGTCGTCAACAGCCAGCCGTATCCGAGCAGGATCCCGCCCGTGAGGAGGGCGATGGCCCACCACCGCCGCAGCCCGATGATCGCGACCCCCGCGAGCAGCCCGGCCACGCCGATGCGCTGCAGCACACCCGGGATGCGCAGCGAGTCGAGGCCTCCGCCCTCACCCCACCAACCGAAGACGACGAGACCGATCGCGATGAGCGCGACCGCGCGCACGACGAGCCGCCGCATCGTGTGCGCCGTGACCGGCGGCCGGAGCCACTGCGCCATGCCGGAGCCGACGAGCACGAGGAACAGCGGGAAGACGACGTCGGCGATCGTCAGGCCGTGCCACGCGGCGTGCCTCCACCATCGGAACGACTCGAGCGGACCGGGAAGGTTTTCGACGAGGACCATCCCCGCGACCGCGAGGCCGCGCACCACATCGAGGGACGCGTACCTCTGCGCTGACCGCGTTGCGGGCTCAGTTGGCGCGAGTGCCTCGATCGCGACGGCCACGCGGTCACCCGCCGAGCGGACGCTCCGGGAGCTTGGGGATCGTGTCGCGAGCGAGCTGGATCACTTGGTCCATCGTCTGGTTCGGACCTGCCGCGACGTCGAGCTCGTACTCACCGGTGAACACGAAGACGAGCTTGATGCCGCTGTTGGGGAGCTCGAGCGAACGGGCACCGTCGCCGAGACCGTCAACGGGATTGAGGTCCATGCCCTGATACCGGTTCTGCTCGAGATCGACGATGTCGCCCTGCACGTTCGCTGCGCTCGCACCCGGCACGAGCTTCGCGCTCACCTGGACGCCGTTCTCCGGGGCACCGCTCGTGTCGTTGTACGCGCACACCGCGAGAATGGTGTCGCCCTCCTTCTC
>Ga0187788_10000274_pt1 | contig 14161 bp, 13 predicted proteins | sample 1015_BV01_MP10_2_FD_133008 | JGI IMG/M metagenome (GOLD analysis project Ga0187788, IMG submission 133008) | Tropical peat soil microbial communities from peatlands in Department of Meta, Colombia - 1015_BV01_MP10_20_MG | ecosystem: Environmental > Terrestrial > Soil > Wetlands > Peat | place...
ATCCGGCCGGCAGGGACAGGTGCCACACGGCAGCGACCTGTTGGCGGCGGCGAGGTCATTGGGAGTCGAGCTCGAGTCGATCTGCGGGGGGCGGCAGACCTGTGGCAAGTGCCAGGTGGTGGTGGAGGAAGGCTCCTTCGATAAGCACGCCATTCTTTCGCGCGCAGAGCATCTCTCGCCGGCGGGTCCGGCCGAATCCGACTACTTGCGCCAGAACGGGATCGTCGGACGCCGCCTGGCCTGCGCCGCGAGCGTCGTCGGCGATGTCCTGATCGTCGTTCCCGAGGAGAGCCAGGCGCGCAAGCAGTTCATCGCCAAGGCGGCGCGCGAGCGCGCCATCGAGGTGCGGGCGGCGGTGCGCCCGTATTACATCGAGGTCCCGGCGGCGACGCTGGCGACGCGCGACGGAGGCTGGGAGCGGCTGCGCCAATCGCTGGCCGAAGAGTGGAAGGTGCAGGTGGACGGCCGGGCGCCGACGGTCCTGGCCGAGATTCCGGCGGCGCTGACCGCGGATGGCGGACGACTCACTGTGCACGTCTGGATGGACCGCGAGGCCCTGCGGGCCCGGGCGGGGTATCAGGAAGCGGCCTACGGCCTGGCGATCGACGTCGGCTCCACCACCGTGGTCGCCCACCTGTGCGACCTGCGCACCGGGGCGCTGCTGTCGACCCAAGCGACGATGAACCCTCAGGTGCGCTACGGCGAAGACCTGATGAGCCGGGTCAGCTACGCGATGCGGGAACCGCAGGGCGCGCAGCGGATGCACCGGGCAATCATCCGCACCCTCAACGATCTGACAGAGCAGGCCTGCGCCGAGGCCGGCGTCGCCGTCGACGACGTCCTGGACGCGGTCATCGTGGGTAATCCCATCATGCATCATCTCGTCCTGGACATCGACCCCTCCAGCCTGGGCGCGGCGCCCTTTGCCCTGACTGTCAGCGGTCCGGTGGACGGGCGCGCCGTCGATATCGGTCTGCGCCTGGCGCCGGCGGCGCGGCTGCACCTGCTCCCCTGCGTCGCCGGGCACGTCGGGGCCGACCACATCGCCGTTCTGCTGGCCGAGGCGCCTCACGAATCGGAGGAAATCAGCCTGGTCGTGGACGTCGGCACCAACGCCGAGATCTCCGTGGGCAACCGGCACCGGATCGTGTGTGCCTCGAGCCCCACCGGCCCGGCCTTCGAAGGGGCCCAGATCACCCACGGCCAGCGGGCGGCGCCGGGTGCCGTCGAACGCGTCCGCATCGATCCGCACACTCTCGAGCCGCGCTGGAAAGTGATCGGGCACGACGGCTGGCTCAGCGGCGGCTCGGTCGTGCCGGCGCCCGCTCAGGCGACGGGCATCTGCGGCAGCGGCATCATTGAAACTGTGGCTGAGTTGCGCATGGCGGGGTTGCTGCGGCCCGACGGGCTGTTCGACGACTCGCGGACTCCGCCGCGGCTGAGGCGCCGTGGCCGGACGTTCGAATACGTTCTGGTGGAAGCGGCCTCCTCGGCTACCGGCGGGGACATCGTCGTCACCCAGAGCGACGTCAGGGCCATTCAGCTGGCCAAGGCGGCGCTCTACACCGGTGCCCGCCTTCTCATGCGTCGGCTGGGGATAGAAGCCGTCGATCGAATTCTGCTGGCCGGCGCCTTCGGCTCCTACCTCAGCCCGCTCCACGCCATGGCGCTGGGCCTGATCCCCGACTGTGAGCTGGAGCGCGTGACCGCCGTCGGCAACGCCGCCGGCGACGGGGCCCGCATCGCGCTGCTCAACCGTCAGGCGCGCGCCGAGGCCGAGCGCCTGGCCCGTTGGGTGGAGCACGTCCAGATCGCCACCGATCCGGACTTTCAGGACACGTTTGTGGCAGCGATGGCGCTGCCCCATGCCTCCGATCCCTTTCCGCATCTGATGGACCTGATGCCCGAACCGCTGCCGGCCGTCGCCAACGGCCGCCGCCGGGGCGCGCGCCGCTGACCGAGGAGACCATGACCGAACCGCTTGACTTGACGAAACTGGAAACGCCCGAGCTCATCCAGCAGATGCAGGATGACCTGTACGACGGTCTGGCCGACGAGGTCACCGCCGGCGTCCGCATCCTACTCGAGCGCCGGATGACGCCCTACGAGATCCTGACCCAGGCGCTCGTGGGCGGCATGGATGTGGTAGGCGTCGACTTTCGGGACGGGATTCTTTTCGTCCCGGAAGTGCTCATGGCCGCCAAGTCGATGAAAGCGGGGATGGAGATCCTGCGCCCGTTGCTGGCCGAGACCGGCGCGCCGCAGATCGGAACGATGGTCATCGGCACCGTCAAGGGCGATATCCACGACATCGGCAAGAATCTGGTGGCGATGATGATGGAAGGGGCGGGCTTCAAGGTCGTCAACCTGGGGATCAACACCGACGCCGAGAAGTTCCTGGCGGCGATCCGAGAGCACACGCCGGACATCCTGGGCATGTCGGCGCTGCTGACCACCACCATGCCCTACATGGAGGTGGTGATCAAGACTCTCAAGGAGCAGCAGCTGCGCGAGCGGCTGATCGTCCTCGTCGGCGGAGCGCCGCTCAACGCCGCCTTTGCCGAAGAGATCGAGGCCGACGCCTACTGTCGCGATGCCGCCGTGGCGGTCGAGACGGCCAAGAAGATGGTGGCGATCCGCCGCGGCCAGAGGGCCTGACGATGGAACGCTGGCAGGCATTGCTCGATCGCGGCGGGTTGGCGCTGGCCGACGGCGCCATGGGAACGATGCTGTTCGATCAGGGGCTCGAGAGCGGAGGTTCGCCCGAGCTGTGGAACGTCGACCACCCCGATCGGGTCGAAGGCGTGCACCGAGGTTATCTGGAAGCCGGCGCCGATCTGATCCTGACCAACACCTTCGGCGGCAATCGTTTCCGGCTGGCGTTGCACGGGCTCGAAGGGCGCGTGGCCGAGCTCAACCTCGCCGGCGCGCAGCTGGCGCGTCAGGCGGCCGCCCGGTTGGGCGGGCGGCTCGTTGTCGCCGGCGACATCGGCCCGAGCGGCGGCATCCTCCAACCGCTGGGCGACCTGGCCTTCCGTGACGCCGTCGACGGCTTTGCCGAACAATCGCGCGCGCTGATCGACGGTGGGGTCGACGTCGTCTGGATCGAGACGATGTCGGACCTGGAGGAGGTGCACGCCGCCATTGACGGTGTGCGCCGGATCTCGCCGACGATCCCCGTGTTGGCGACAATGACCTTCGACACGCGCGGCCACACCATGATGGGGGTGACTCCCGAACAGGCGGCCGAAGCCCTGCAGGGCTGGGGTGCCGCCGCCATCGGCGGAAACTGCGGCAACGGCCCGGAGGAGATCCTGGCCGTTGTCGAGAAGATGCGGCGCCACGCGCCGTCGGCGCGACTGGTCGCCAAAGCCAACGCCGGCATCCCGGCCTGGAAAGGCGGACGAGCCGTCTATGGCGCCGGCCCGGAGGAGATGGCGGCCTATGCCACGGCGGTGGCCGAGCGGGGTGCCTGGCTGATCGGCGCCTGTTGCGGCTCGACGCCGGCCCATCTCTCGGCGATGGCGGGAGCCCTGGGCAGCCCCCGCCAGCCGGTTGCCCTTACGCGCGAACCCGGATCAGGCGAGTGACGCGCCCGGCCGAACCCCTCGAGCCTTCGTCGACCGCGATCGTCGCCTGCGGGGCGCTGGCGCGCGAGGTTCTGGAACTGCGTGAAAAGTACGGCTGGAAGGCCGAGGTCGTCGGTGTGCCGGTGCTCCTGCACAACACGCCGGGCCGCATCCCACCTGCTGTGCGCCGGCGCATCCGAGAGTTGCGCCAGCGGTTTCCGAGGATCGTGGTCGTCTATGGGGACTGCGGCACCGCCGGCGGGCTCGATGCGGCCCTTGCCGAGGAAGGGGTCGAGCGAATCGCCGGCCCGCACTGCTACGAGATGTACGCCGCCGGCGCTTTCGAGCAGATCATGGCGGAGGAGCCGGGGACGTTCTTCCTGACCGACTACCTGGTCGGTTCCTTCGATCACCTGGTGCTCGAGAACCTTGGGCTCGATCGCTATCCCGAGTTGCGCCAGGACTACTTCGGAAACTACACACGCGTGGTCTACCTCGTCCAGCGCCCGGACCCGGCGCGCTTGGAGCGGGCCCGTTGGGCGGCGGACCGACTCGGACTGCCCCTTGAAGTGCGACAGGTGGGCCTGGGGGCGCTGGAGACGCGATTGGTGGAGCTGATGAACCATGGCTGAGGTGCAGGTGGTCTCCTGGCGGGACATTCCGGCGCAGGTCAAGGCCCGGCAGGCCGGTGTGCGCGCCTCCCGCAGTCTGGCGACGCGCTTCCAGGAGGCGGTCGATGCCGCCGCCATGCGCGCCGGGATGAGCGAAACCGATGACTACCTCGGCGAGTGGAGCACGTCGAGCTGGGAGGAAAAGCCCGGGACGCCCGAAGAAGCGGCCGCGAGTCGGGCGGCCGAGATCGAGGCCGAGTACACGGAGGCGGAGCTCCAGAGGCTGATCGAGAACGGCGGAAGGTCGCCGACGGGGGGTGGGGGGTCAGGCGCGCACTCGCCGGTTCAGGCGCGGGACGGATGAGCCTTCTGCAGGACCAGCCGCGTCTGCTCGAGCTTGCCTACCAGGCAACCCTGGGCGCCCTTTCGCCACTGCGCCGCTGGCTGAAACGTGGTGGCGCAGTCGAAACTGTCTTCGTCGAAGCGGAGCGGGTGTCGAAAGGTCTGCTCTTCGATTGCCGCATGTGCGGGCAATGCGTCCTGCACGAGACCGGGATGACCTGCCCGATGACCTGTCCCAAGGAATTGCGCAACGGCCCGTGCGGAGGCGTGCGCCTGGATGGGACATGCGAGATCATCGCCGGCATGCCTTGCCCCTGGGTCCTGGCGTGGGATCGGTCGAGCCGCATGTCTCATGGCGGCGACATCGCCCGCATCCTGCCGCCGCTCGATCGGCGTCGCATCGGCACCTCGGCCTGGATCAACGAGCTGACGTTGGATCCGCCTGGGTGGCCACAGGGGCCGGTCGACGCCGAAGCGAGCCGGAGGGGCTGATCGGCTTATGGATCGCCGCCCCGCCGGCCCCGGCCAGGGACGATCCCGCCTCGAGCGTGTCTTGCGCTCGGGCCGCTTCGCCGTGACCGCCGAGCTCAATCCGCCGGACAGCGCCGACCCGCAGGCGGTCTACGATCGGGCGCTCGTGCTGGCCTCGGTGTGTGATGCCATCAACGCCACGGACGCCTCGGGGGCCAACGTGCACATGTCGTCGGTGGGGGTGTGCGCTCTGTTGACGCGCGCCGGCTACGAACCCGTGCTCCAGGTCTCCTGCCGCGACCGCAATCGCATCGCCATCCAGGGCGACTTGCTCGGGGCGGCGGCCATGGGCGTGCGCAACGTCCTCTGCCTCTCCGGGGACGGCGTCCAGGCCGGCGACCAGCCGGAGGCCAAGCCGGTCTTCGACCTGGACTCGATTACGCTGCTGGCCACGGCCCGCACGCTGCGCGACGAAGGGCGCTTTCTCAGCGGTCGTCCCCTCGAGGCGCGCCCCGACTTCTTCCTTGGAGCGGCCGAGAATCCGTTCGCGCCGCCGTTCGAAGAGCGAGCCCGCCGACTGGCGAAGAAGGTCGAGGCCGGCGCCGAATTCATCCAGACGCAGTTCTGTTTCGACGTGCCGCGGCTGGCGAGTTTCCTGCGAAGGGTGCGCGACCTGGGCCTGCACCACAGGGTCGCCATCCTGGTGGGGGTCGGCCCGCTGCGGTCGGCCCGATCGGCCGAATGGATCCGGTCGCACGTGCCCGGGGTCGTCATCCCCGACGAGGTGGTGCGGCGGCTGCGGCTGGTGCCCGGCGATCGGCAACAGGAGGAAGGCAAGCGCTTGTGCATCGAGATCATCCAACAGGTGCGGGAACTGGAAGGCGTGCGGGGCGTGCACATCATGGCCTATCGTCAGGAAGAGCTCGTCGCGGAAATCATCGAAGCCGCCGGGCTGCTGCCGCGCCGTAAGGCGAGCGCGGTGGGCACGGCGGCCGGCGTGGAGGCCTGATCCGATGGAAACGATCATCCGCTCCCCGAGGCGGGAAGTACATATCGGACCGGAACACCCCTTCGTCATCATCGGCGAACGCATCAATCCGACCGGGCGCAGCAAGCTGGCGGCCGAGATGGCGGCCGGGGATTTCGCCCGCGTGCGCGCCGATGCCCGGGCGCAGGCCGAGGCCGGCGCCCAGGTCCTCGATGTGAACGCAGGAATCCCGCTGGTCGACGAACCGGCGCTGTTGGCCGAGGCCGTGCGGGTAGTCCAGGCGGAGGTCGAGACGCCGCTGTCGATCGATTCGTCGATCGTCGCCGCGCTGGAGGCGGGCCTGGCCGCCTACCAGGGCAAGGCTCTGGTCAACTCGGTCACGGGGGAGGACGAGCGCTTGGAGGCCGTCCTGCCGTTGGTGGCGCGGCATGGCGCCGCCGTCATTGGGATCGCCAACGACGAGACGGGGATCTCGGAGGATCCGTCCGTCCGTTTCGCCGTGGCGAAGAAAATCGTCGAACGTGCCGAGACGTTCGGCATTCCCCGCCAGGACGTCCTGATCGACCCGCTGGCCATGCCGATCGGCGCCATGCGCAGCGCCGGCACCTCCCTGTTCGAGATCGTGCGGCGCGTGCGCGGCGACCTGGGCGTCAACACGATCTGCGGCGCTTCCAACATCTCCTTCGGCCTGCCGGACCGGGCCGGCCTGAACGGGGCCTTCCTGGCCATGGCCATCGCCAGCGGCATGACCTGTGCCATCACCAACCCGCTGGAGGAGACGATTCGCAAGGCGATCCTGGCAGCCGACGTGCTGATGGGGCACGATGAGAACTGCGCCGCCTGGCTGGCGGCGCATCGTGGGGCGGCCGGCCTAGAGGACGGCCGGGGGAGGCGGCGTGAGCGACGGCGTGCGCCGGCGAGCGGCGAAACCTCCTGAAGACGGCTGGTCCTCCGGCGCAACGGCGGTCGTCCTGTACGACGGCGACTGCGGCCTGTGCGCCTCGGCCGTGAATTTCCTTCGGCGCAGGGATCGCTTCGGCCGGCTCCAATTCGCCTCCCAGGCGTCCCCCGCGGCCCAGGCGCTGCTGGCCTCGTGGCCGACGAGAGTTTCCCCCGACGGGACGATCGTGGTCATCTACCGCGGCGACTACCGGACGAAGAGCGAGGCCATCGCGACCGCCTTCGGCCTGCTCCCCCGCCCATGGTCGGCCCTGGCCGGGATGCGCTGGGTTCCGTCTCCGGTGCGCGATCGGGCCTACGATCTGGTCGCCCGTCATCGCCGCCGCTGGTTCGGCGGTCCGCTCAGCTGCCCGACCTGGCTCGCCGGAGCCGGCGAGGAACCCATCGACTAAGGGTGCCTCAGGCCGCCGCCATCTGCCGCAGGTCGACGATCTTCTGGACCAGCGGCGCCACGATGCGCCTCAGTTGGTCCAGTTCGACGCCCTCGACCTTGGCGGTCACCAGCCGGTTCTCGGTAGTCTCGCCGAGGGAAGTCACCAACGCGAGGAAGTTGCCACCGGCCTGATACACGGCCGCCGTCAACTTGGCCAGTTCGCCCGGGCGGTTGGCGACGAGGGCCGCCAGGCGGACGCCGGCCTCGCGGGCGCCCAATAACTCGAGGAAGATGCGGAAGAGGTCCGTTTCGGTCACGATGCCGACGACCTCCCGGCCGCGCATGACCGGAAGACCGCCGATCTTGTTATCGGCCATAATGCGGGCCGCTTCCTCAATCGGCGTCGGCTCGGTCACGGTGATGACGTCGCGGGTCATCACCCGCTCGACGGTGATCTTGCTGAGCAGGTACGTGACCTCGAAGATACTCAAGGTGGTGGCCTCCGACGGCGAAGCCTTGAGCAGATCCATCTCCGAGACCATACCGAGCAGACGGCCGCGGGAGTCCACCACCGGCGCCCGCCGAATATGCTCGTTGTGCATCAACCGGACGGCGTCCGGGACCGGCATGTCCGGTCGCAGGGTGATCACCTGCCGTCGCATTCGTTCGCCGACCAACATGGCAACCTCCTGGCGCGCACGCGCCTTCAGCCTCCACGATACGGCAGGCTGAGCCGCCCGCTTAGCGATGCCTGTCATCCTGCTCCGGTTCCAGGCGTCACCGGGCCGCCGCACGGCCCGGCCGCCACCCGTGCCTTCGCACCGACGGCGGCGGCCGAATGTCAGTTGAGGCGCCGCAAGGCCGCGGCATAGAATGAAACGCGCGGGCGGCGGGCACGGTGTCGGGGCAGGGAAAATCGGACCATCCCGACCCGGTTGGGAGCTATCGACCTCCCGACGCAAAGGAGCAGGGATGGACCGCACCCTCACCGAACCCCCTCCGACGCTCCACCCGCAGACCCTGCGCATCCTCGATAGCGGCCAGGGCGACCTGATTCAGCCGCCGGATGTGGAAGCGTTCCGAGAGTGGAATCGCGCCAAGGATAAACGCCTGATCGACAAGCGCATGACCGAGGCCGAGGCGGTGAAACGGTTCATCCGCCCCGGCGACTACATCGGGACGGAGCTCTACGGCACGGTGCGCTGCCCGATGAGCCTGGTCCACGAGATCATCCGTCAGGGGATTGGGCAGTTGCGCGTCGCTGGCCAGGGGGTGCTGGAGCTCGATCTGCTGTTGGGGGCGGGCCTGGTGAAGGCCCTGGACATCACCTACATCGGCCTGGAAGTTTACGGCCTCTCGAATTGCCTGCGCCGTGAGGTCGAGAGCGGGCGGGTGGAACGCTGCGTCGAATGGAGCAACGCCGGCATCGCCTGGCGCTTCAAGGCGGCCGCCATGGGCGTGCCGTTTATCCCGGTGCGGTCCATGCTCGGCAGCGACACCCTCAAGTACAGCGCCGCCAAGGTCATCGAGTGCCCCTACACCGGCCTGCCGGTCGCCTCCTGCCTGCCCTGATCCTCGACGTGGGTCTGATCCACGTCCACCGAGCGGACCCGTGCGGCAACGCCCAGATCGACGGAATCAGCGGCTTCGCCTTCGAGATGGCGCGCGCCTGCAAGCGCCTGATCGTCAGCGCCGAGGAGATCGTCGACACCGAGACGATCCGCCGTCGGCCGGATCGGACGACCATCCCCTACTACCTGGTCGACGCCGTGGTCGAAGCGCCTTTCGGCTCGCACCCCGGCGAGATGTGCTACCGCTACGTGCGCGACGAGGATCAGATCCGATCCTGGGTGGAGGCCTCCAAGGAGCCGGCCAGCACGGCCGCCTTCCTCCAGACCTACGTCCATGAGGTCCGCGACCACCAGGGCTACCTGGCCCTTTTCGGCGAGGAGCGACTTCAGCGGCTGCGGGAGCCGGCCGCCGGGAGGGCGGAATGAGCGAACCACCCTACAACGCCACCGAGCTCCTCATCTGCAGCGCCTCGCGCCTGATGGAGGACGGAACCACGGCCTTCATCGGCACCGGCATCCCCATGCTGGCGGCCGCTGTGGCGCAACGACTGCACGCGCCGAACCTGGTCCCGATCTTCGAGTTCGGCGGCACCGGCGCCATCCTGGAGACCCTGCCGCTGGCGGTGGGGGGCGGTTGCACGTTCCACCGGGCCGTGGCCGCCTCCGGCATCCGCGACATCGTCGAGACGGCCCAGCGCGGCTTCGTCGAGTATGGGTTTCTCGGCGGCGCCCAGATCGACGCCTACGGCAATTTGAACACCACCGTCATCGGCGACCACGACCATCCCAAGGTGCGCCTGCCGGGGTCCGGCGGCGGCAATGACGTCGGTTCGCATGCCTGGCGGACCATCGCCATCATGCCCCACGACCGGCGCCGTTTTGTCGATCGCCTCGACTTCCTGACCACCCCCGGCTACCTGACCGGTCCCGGGGCGCGCGAACGGGCCGGCCTGCCGCGGGGCAGCGGGCCCTATCGAGTCGTCACGACTCTGGCCATCCTGGGTTATGAGCCGGTGAGCAAGCGGATGCAACTGCTGGCCACGCAGCCCGGCGTCAGCGTCGATCAGGTGGCCGAGAACACCAGCTTCGAATTGCTGCTGGCGGAGCGCGTAACGGAGAACCCGGCGCCGACGCAGGAAGAACTGCGCATCCTGCGCGAAGAGGTCGACGCCGAGCACCTGTACATCTGAGGTCCGGGGCGGCGGCAACCGTCGGCAGCAGGAGCCTCCCTGGCGAGCCGGGCGCTACCCGTCCGGCGCCAGGTAGGCCAAGGTCTCACCCCGGTCATCATCCATAATGACGTTGAGGTGGTGGCCGGGCCGGTAGGCGGCGACCTCGATCAGGCGCAGCGCACCGGCCACGGCGTCATTCGCCGCCAGCCATTTCGCCAGGCAGCTATCCGTGTCGTAGAAGAAGCCGCGGTTGAACTGCGACCCGTCGGCGTCCAGCCGCACCGCCAGCGAATAGATCTGCGCCTCCGTCAGGTCGTGAAAGAAGTGCGTGCCGAAGGACGGCTCGGGCGCCGGGCCGATCTGGCTCCCCGAGAGCTCAACCAGGGCCGCCGCGTGGCAGATGTCGGCATATCCCACGTACACACCTAGATCGGGATTCTCGGTCCCCCAACGACCGGGGCCGACGCAGACGAAAGTCTTCGGCGGAAGAAGGGCATTGAGCCGGCTGACGGCGCGCCCGACCTGGGTGCGCACCGGGGCGGGCAACGCGAAGTACCTCTCGGGATCGACGAACACAACGTGCCGAATGCCGCCGGCGTATCCCTTGGGGACGAGAAAGCGCGAGGCCAGGAGGACGTCCTCCGGAGCCAACCGGGAGGGCCAGACCACGTCGTAGGCCGTGCGCAGGCTGGGGAGCGGCCGGCATTGCAGCAGCGCGATCTGGACCGGAAGAGGGGTGCCATCGCCGGAGGGTTCGGCCGGGTGCAGGGTGAACTCGACGTCGACCGGCGAGTGCCAGTGCTTCTCCAGGATGGCCAGCGCTTCCTTCAACTCGGTAGGGAATCCCGTGCGTGCCAGCAGACCGTCGAAGGTTACCGCCAGCCTCGGCACGTCGTCCCTGTCGATGCGGCTGCGCAGCGGGGTGAAGAACCCGTCCTGCTCGCGCTGCACCAGCAGAGGCAGCGAGGGGTAGTGCGGGGCCAGCACGTCCCCGATGGGCAGGGTCTTCAGGCTGTTGGCTTCGAGATCGATGAGATCGACGAAGTGTTGCGAGTAGTAACGCACCGCCTGGGGCGAATCGTCCGGCAACAGGGTGGGGTGGCTGAGGGCCACCAGGCGCGGATAGTCGTTGCCGACGCGCTCGACAGCCCGGGTGCCCAGGCCCCACACCAGCCGGGCGAAGCCGTCCTCGCGCCGGATGCGGTCCGCCCAGCGGTACAGATTGCGGCTGAAGCCGACGCCGGCGCCGAAGGGGAGAAAGTAGCGTCCCCAGCGCTCACCCTGCACCACCTGCAGCAGGACGGCCATGCGCTCGTCGTAGTCCTGCAGCGCCTTGGAGCGGCGGTAGAGCAGCGCGTCCGGCCGGAAAGTGCTGGCGTAGGTCAGGGCGATGGCGCGCGTCAGGTTCGCCAGGTTCTCTTGCGGCGATCCCTGGTTCGGGCAGAAGTGGCTGTCGTACTTGCCGGCGAAGCTCGTCCCCAGGCTGTCCTCCAGTTGGGAGGAAGAGCGCACGATGACCGGATAGCCGCCGATCTGGTCCAGCAAACTGCGCAGCTCGATGAGGATTTCGGGCGGGAACTGGCCGGCGGCGAAGTCCTCCAGAATGTGCGGGTAGTCCTCGCGGATCTGCTCCTCGGCCTTGTACTTCTGGTCGTTCCAATGCATCAGGCCGTTCATCGCCATGAAGATGTACATCAGGTCCGAACCGAGGAAGAAGGACTCGGGGACGCGGACGCAGGCTTTCAGTCCTTCACTGCCTACCTGGCGCAGGATGCTGCCGGCCAGCAGCATGCCGGCCGACTTTCCGCCGATGCGGCCGAAGCCGATGCGGTGGCGGTAGATCTCCTTCAGATCGGCGACGGTCAACCACTGCTTGGCGATGTTGATGTAGTCGAGTTGGTCGCTGATGATGCGGCGGATCAGGGTGACCTTGAGTTCGGTCAGGTGGTGCTCAAGGGGGGCGCGGTCCTCGGGAGGCAGGCGTTCCAACCCCAGGGCATGATCGAGCAGGCGACCTTCGGGCATCAACTCGGGGTCGAAGGGCTCCGGAGGGGCGAAACGACGGCGCGCCGCCTCCGAGGCAGCGGCCGGCGCGGGCGCCTGGCGGCGCTCCCACACCGCCCGCGCCTGCAGGTTGCCGCGATCGACCAGCAGGCCGAAGCCGCGCTGCTCGGCCACGTCGCGGTCGTCGACGATCTCCATGTCGAGGCCGTAACAGTCGTTGGTCGCCAGCGGACAACCGAGCTTGGCCTGGCTGCCGGCCAACGCCGACTCGAGCGTCGCCGCCAGGGAGCGCAACGCCTGACTCTTGCGATCGACCCACACCACGATGTGAATGCCGTGGCGTCCGCCGGGAGCTGGTGCGTCCTCGGCCGCCGCTGACGGCGGATCGAAGGCGTAGACGCCCTTGATCCCGGCGTCGACTTCGGCCAGGTAGGCCGCCACGCTCTCCACCAGCGCCTGGCGCACGCATTCGCAATGCTCGCACTGGCCCCGCAACAGGGCCAGCCGCGTGCGGCGCTCGTCGCCGGCGAAGTGCGCCTCGGCGCACTGCGCCACGGCCCGGCTCACCATCTGGTCGGCCAGGGCCGGATCGATCTCCACGGCAGCACCGGGAGAGCCCCCGGCCTCCGGGATCGGCGCAGACGGAGGGGTCTCGTCCATAGCAGGTCCCGCAGGCCGGAGGTGAAGCCTCCCGGAGGCCCGACGCCTCCGGGAGGCTCGACCGTCAGACGATCCCGTACGCCAGCATCGCGTTGGCGACCTTGACGAAGCCGGCGATGTTGGCGCCCATCAGGTAGTCGCCCGGTCGGCCGTACGTTTGCGCCGCCTCCAGGCAGGCGCTGTGGATATTGCGCATGATCTCATGCAGGCGGTGGTCAACTTCCTCGCGCGACCAATTCAGCCGCATGCTGTTCTGCGACATCTCCAGGCCCGAGGTGGCGACGCCGCCGGCATTGGCAGCCTTCGCCGGCCCGTAGAGAATCCCGTTGTCCTGGTAGATGCGGATGGCGTCGAGCGTCGAGGGCATGTTGGCGCCCTCCGAGACCCCCTTGCACTTGGCGGCCACCAGCGCCTTGGCGTGGTCGACGTTGATCTCGTTCTCGTGGGCCGACGGGAAGGCCAGATCGACGTGCAGCCCGGTGTCCTTGATGACGTCCCAGACGCTCTTGCCATCGAAGTACTTGGCGCCCTTGAACTCCGCGGCATATTCCTGAATCCGGCCGCGGCGGTAGTTCTTCAGCTCCATGACGTAGGCCAGCTTCTTGGCATCGATCCCGGCCTCATCGACGATGGTCCCGTTTGAGTCGGAGAGGGTGATGGCCTTGCCGCCCAGGTCGTTGACCTTCTCGATCGTGTATTGGGCCACGTTGCCGGACCCGCTGACCGCCGAGACCGTCCCCTTGACCTCCTCGTGCTTGGTGGCGAGCATTTCGGCGGCGAAGTAGACGGCGCCGTAGCCGGTCGCCTCCGGCCGGATCAGGCTGCCACCGTACTCGAGGCCCTTGCCGGTCAGCACCGTGGCGTTGTTGTTCACGATGCGCTTGTACATCCCTTGCAGGTAGCCGATCTCGCGTCCGCCGACGCCGATGTCCCCGGCCGGGACGTCCGTGTGATGGCCGATGTGGCGGTAGAGCTCGAGCATGAAGGCCTGGCAAAAGCGCATGACCTCGTTGTCGGACTTGCCCTTCGGATCGAAGTCCGAACCGCCCTTGCCGCCGCCCATCGGCAGCGTGGTCAGCGAGTTCTTGAAGATCTGCTCGAAACCCAGGAACTTGATGATCCCGAGGTTGACCGAGGGATGCAGCCGCAACCCGCCCTTGTACGGGCCGATGGCGTTGCTGAACTGGACGCGGAAGCCGCGGTTGACCTGGACCTCACCGCGATCGTCGACCCACGGCACGCGGAACATGACCACCCGGTCGGGAATGACGATGCGATGGTAGATCTTGGCCTTGACGAACTCGGGGTGCTTGGCCACGGTGGGCTCGAGGGTCGTCATGACTTCTTTGACGGCCTGGTGGAACTCCGGTTGCCCGGCGTCCTTCTCCTGGACCATGGCGATAACGTCTTGAATTACGGACATGTTGTCTCTCCTTCTGA